>ERZ857775.28-NODE-28-length-183639-cov-11.092628_pt1 | contig 183639 bp, 151 predicted proteins | sample MGYA00519698_ERZ857775 | MGnify/ENA primary metagenome ERZ857775 (study PRJEB31778, sample SAMEA3449363) | human gut metagenome | biome: human gut; feature: human-associated habitat; material: faeces | place: United Kingdom | collected 2010/2012 ...
TCGGATTGCCGAGTATTTTAACACAGCGAAAGCGGAAATCAGCCTCTCAAAATCGGGGTTCGGATTATTCTCTTTCGGCTAAACAAGCGGCGAACCGCAGTATCGGCTCGCCGCAGATTTAAGCATATAACTAAATTATTCAATGGAATTATCAGTATCTGTATTGTCCGCATTCTCGGTCGGATTCTCTGAATCCTTGGAATCTGCGGCAAACAATGCATCAAATTCTTCGCCCTCGATTTTTTCCTTTTCAAGAAGAAGCTCCGCAACCTTTGTAAGACTTTCTCTGTGCGAATTCAAAATATCGGTACAACGCTTATAGCACTCATCGATGATTTTGTGAATTTCTTCATCAATAATGGCGGCGGTTTCCTGGCTGTAATCAACGGTGTGACCATAGTCCAAGCCGATGAAAACTTCGTTATTCTGGTCGCCGAATGTGCGTGCGCCGAGTCGTTCGCTCATACCGTATTTAGTAACCATCGATTTTGCGATATTCGTTGCGCGTTCGATGTCATTTGACGCGCCGGTGCTTATGTCACCGAGGAAAAGCTGTTCGGCAACACGTCCGCCGAGCAGAGAAACGATTTCTTCGAGCATCTCTGTTTTTGAGTTAAAGAACGTGTCATCTTTAGGCAGAGAAAGCGTATATCCGCCGGCTCTTCCGCGAGAAATTATTGATACCTGATGAACTCTGTCCTGGGTCGGCAGCATCTTTGAAACGACTGCGTGACCTGCCTCGTGAAAGGCGGTAAGCCGTCTTTCGCGTTCTGTTACCTTGCGCGACTTCTTTTCGGGACCTGCAATGACCTTCATAATTGAATCTTCGATGTCAAACATACTAATCTCTCGCGCGCCTTTGCGTGCGGCGGCAAGAGCCGCTTCGTTCATAAGATTTTCGAGGTCTGCACCCGAAAAGCCGATTGTTGTTTTTGCAATAACCGACAAATCAACATCAGCCGCAAGCGGCTTGCCTTTTGAGTGAACTTTAAGAATCTCTTCACGACCCTTTACATCGGGCGCGTCAACGACAACCTGACGGTCAAAACGTCCCGGGCGCAAAAGCGCGGGGTCGAGAATATCGGGGCGGTTTGTTGCCGCGATTATAATAACGCCTTCGTTTACGCCGAATCCGTCCATCTCAACCAAAAGTTGGTTCAAGGTCTGTTCGCGTTCATCGTGACCGCCGCCGAGGCCTGCGCCCCTGTGACGTCCGACCGCATCGATTTCATCAATAAATATAATACACGGAGATTGTTTTTTTGCGGTGTCAAAGAGGTCGCGCACACGTGACGCACCCACGCCGACAAACATCTCAACAAAATCCGAACCCGAAATCGAGAAAAACGGAACACCTGCTTCGCCGGCAACCGCTTTTGCGAGCAAGGTCTTACCTGTTCCCGGAGGACCGACAAGCAGAACGCCTTTCGGGATTCTTGCGCCCAAACGCCTGAACTTGTCGGGCGTTTTTAAAAAGTCAACGATTTCGGCAAGCTCTGCCTTTTCTTCATCCTCACCGGCAACATCCGCAAATGTCTTGTTTGTTTTGCCATCGCTTGAAACCCTTGCTTTGCTCTTGCCGAAATTCATCATACCCCCCGGGCCGCTTCCGCCGCCTGCCTGGCGCATAAACGCAAACCAAAATATAATGAATATCACCAAAAGTCCGAGTGACGGTAAAAGGGTCAGCCACCACGGCGGACTGTACGGCAGAGGTGTTTCGACTTTGAGCTTTCCCTCTGAAATCTGGTCTTGCATTGCCGTTCCGGCATCTTCTTTCAGAGTGTAATAACTCGGCACCTCGACCTCCATTGATGTGCCGTCGTTTAACTTGACGGTTGCAATATTATCGACCACCGAAAGTTCAGCAACATCGCCTTGCTGAATCTTTATGATAAGATCCGAATATATGCTTTTTTGTTCCTTTTGCCCCGTACCCGATGTGAACGAATAAATCGCAACGATTACCGCAATCATCGCCAGATAAAAGGCTATGCTTCTAAAAGTACGCTTCACTTTGTGTCCTCCTATATATTACATATACAAAGTATATGTATTCACATAAATTTTTGCGCCGCGCCGGAAAAATTCAAATAAAATACGCAGAACGCAAAACAGTACATTCTAAATTAGTATATCATAACTGCGCAAAAAAAACAAGCCGAAATCCAAATTTTTAACACAATGTTAAAAATTGATTTCCGACTTATTTCGTCATAGGTATTCAATAGTGCGAGAATGTCTCAAAATTTGCCGCAATATAAGCAAATCAGCCGCAAAGCGACACGGTTTGTTGCGGCAGGGCAACGCCCAAAAGCACATCTCGTCCGCATTTTATGCCTGCGTCGTTGAGGACGCAAATTACGGTCTGACGCGCAAGCTCGGGATAGTTGTTTTCTTCGCTTAAATGCCCGAGTATAATCCGCTCTGTGCCGAGCCGTACCAGAAATTCGGCGGCGCGTCCGGCGTCATCGTTGGAAAGATGTCCGAGCTTGCCGCGGATTCTGCGTTTGAGCTGAGGCGGGTACTTGCCGATTTCAAGCATATTTACATCGTGATTTGCTTCCAAAAGAACGGTCTTGCTGCCGAGGATTGCCTCAAACAAGTCTTTTTTTAACTCGCCGATGTCGGTTGCAACCGCAACCTTTTCATCACCGCACATAAAACTGTATCCGACGGGGTCGGCGGCATCGTGAGGAATCGAAAAAGGCTTAACGCCTATTTCGCCTATTTCAAAAGACGAATCATTGTCAAAGATATTGACAAGTGATTTGTCGATTTTTCCGACTTGGCTCTCCATTGCCGTCCATGTTGCCGCGTTTGCCCAAACGGGAATGTGATACCTGCGCATCATAACGCCGATTCCGGCGATATGGTCGATATGTTCGTGTGTTACGGCTATTGCCGATATATCCTCGGGATATACGTCAACATCGGCAAGTGCGGACGTAACGCTTTTTCCGCTTACACCGCAGTCAACAAGTAATTTTGTGTTGCCGCCCGAAACCAAAGATGCGTTTCCGCGGCTTCCGCTTCGCAATGAGAGAATATCCATAATGTATCATCCGTTCAATGTTTTAAATATCAGCCAACGTCCGAAATGCTCGGTTTTGACGTTGAAATAGTTCGGCGTGCGATTTGTGCGCCGAGGCTCTTGAGTTTTGCTTCAAGATTTTCATAACCTCTGTCAATATATTTGAGGTTATAAATTTCGGTAACGCCCTGTGCCATAAGCCCGGCAATAACCATTGCCGCCCCTGCGCGCAGGTCGGTTGCGTAAACAGGTGCGCCCATAAGTTTTGAACGACCTTCAACGGCCGCAACTTTTCCGTCAACGCTTATTTTTGCGCCCATACGGTTGAGCTCGTCAACGTATTTAAAGCGGTTGTCCCATACGTTCTCGGTCACAAGACTTGTTCCCTTTGCCGTTGTAAGCAATGTGAGAACCTGTGGTTGGAGGTCGGTGGGAAACCCGGGATAAGGCTGGGTTTTTACGTTTGCGCATTTGAGGGGCTTACCGTCTGTATGTACGCGTATCGCCTCATCGTATTCGTCTATAATAACGCCCATTTCCTCCATCTTTGCGCTAAGCGATTCCATATGCTTTGGAATGATGTTTGTAATCGTTACATCGCCGCCCGTTGCCGCCGCGGCAATCATAAACGTTCCTGCCTCAATCTGGTCGGGGATAACGCTGAACTCGCCGCCGTGAAGCTCCGATACGCCGCGGATTTTTATAACATCTGTACCGGCACCCTTTACGGTTGCGCCCATACAGTTCAAAAAGTTGGCAACATCAACGATATGCGGCTCTTTTGCCGCGCTTTCGATAACGGTAACGCCCTCTGCGAGCGCGGCGGCAAGCATAATATTGATTGTCGCGCCGACCGATACAACATCGAGATATACGTTGTCACCGACAAGCTTGTCGGCCTTTAAGTCAACCATACCGTGGTCAACCTCGACATCCGCGCCGAGAATTTTGAATCCTTTTATGTGCTGGTCAATAGGTCTGACACCGAAATCACAGCCGCCGGGCATTCCTACCCTGGCGTGTCCGAATCTGCCGAGAAGAGCACCCATAAGATATGATGATGCCCTGATTCGCCGAACGGTCTCCCAATCGGCCTCGTATTTATTAAGGTTGGTACAGTCAATCTCTACCACGCCTTTTTCAACAAACTTTGCTTGTCCGCCAAGACCGTTGATAATGTCAAGCAGAACGTCAATATCACTGACGTGCGGAACGTTATCGATACGGCATTTGCCTTTGACCATTATTGATGCCGCCAAAATAGCAACGGCTGAATTTTTCGCGCCGCTGATTTCGACCTCACCGCTGAGCTTTGCTCCTCCGAGTATAACTAATTTTTCCATAACAGCTGCTCCCGCCGATAAAATATTAAATTTATATTTACAGGTTATAAACCTTATAAATATATTTTATGCAATTTAATTACGTTAAGTGTGTTCGGTATAAATGCCAAACATAATTATTATATCAAAATATCCGAACAAATGCAAGCGATTTTTTAAAATGCGTACATAAATACACAGTATATCACAGAATTAAAAGGATATACCATGCTGTAATATAATAAAATTGGATAAATAATGTTCAGCGTCTTTATTCGGGAATATTCCGATAATAAAAACATATTTCGATATATTTACATATTATTATAGCACACAGATGTTACAGGTATGTTACAATGACTTTAAATAATTCCAAAACATTTTGCGTTGGTATGCATAATATGTAAATGAGGACGTATTAACGTGAAAGTTCCTTTCACGTTATGCCTCCGGCGGATTTAATTGCCCGTGCAAAATTTTCTTCGCATACGCGAAGAAATGCACATGGGCGTAATAATCTCTTGTCATTCCTTGCCCTGCCGATAAGAGATATTTAATTTACTTTTTGTGTCGATACAGGGCGGCGGAATGGAGATTATTATGTCCGATATGGCGGAAAGGAAGTGAAATGAAATGGCGGTAAAAATATTTGTTGACGCAGGTCACGGCGGAACCGACCCCGGGGCAATGGGTAACGGTGTTATCGAACAGGCGGTAAACCTGAACGTGGCGAATCGCCTTGCCGACTTGCTCAGAAGCAACGGCTATGAGGTAAAACAGTATCGAACGACAACGACCGAAAACGTCTTGCCGGTAAAGAGTGCCGACCTTACGAATCGTGCGAGAATGGCAAACGAGTGGGGTGCGGATTGGTTTGTAAGTATACACACAAACAGCTCGGTCAACCCCGCGGCAAACGGTTTTGAGGCGTATGTATATAAGCTTGACAGCCCTGCCGAGCCTTTTGCGGAATCGATTGTCAAATCATTTGTCAGCCGTTTGGGTTCAAAGGATAACGGTGTAAGAGTGGCGAATTTTGCCGTTTTAAGACAAACAAGAATGCCGGCAACTCTTTTGGAACTCGGGTATTTGAGCAACCCGACCGAGGCTCTTAACCTAAACAGCCCGGCGTGGCAGGCAGCAGCGGCAGAGGCGATATATCAGGGAATATATAAATATGTAAAACCATAAATGTTATAAAAATTCCGTAGGGGACGGATATTAGCCGTCCTCTGCGGAATTGATGATTATCCGCATAATTTACGATATTCGTTCGCGTGTTCGGGCGGTCGGGGACGCCCGCCCCTACAAATTTTGATGTACGTTCCGCTTGGGTTGTAGGGGACGGCGTCCCCGACATCCCACGTGACATTCGTTAAACGTAATGTATACAAAAACAGGGATCCCGAAATTTTTTGGGAAGAGAAAACGCCGCGACGCACGATGTAGTGGCGTCCCCGTGCGGACGCCTGTTGTGTTGATGATTTTTTTTGCGGAACGGTTTATATCCGTTCACAATGAAATTAGAGGATATTCGCTCGGCGTTATTTATTCAAACGTTTAAATGTAAATATCAAAACGATAATTGTTGCCATAAACGTGAGAACATCGGACATCGCCATAAAATATAAAAGCCCATCAAGTTTAAACAAAATCGGAAGAAGTATTACCAATCCGACGCCGAACACGACTTCGCGCAGCAGAGACAAAAGTGTTGACGCAAGGGGTCTGCCCATTGCCTGAAGGTATATAAACGTACCTTTGTTTATGCACGAAATAACGATTGTGCAAAGAAAGAGACGTATGCATCGAATGGCAAAGTTCGTATAATGAATGCTTTCGTTTTTCGCCCCGAACAGGTTAATGAGCGGAAGAGGAAGGCTTTCGAAAATTATCATGGCAACAAGCCCTATTATCGCTTCGCATAACAAAAGTTTTTTCAATAATTCCTTTGCCCTGTCATTTCGGCAAGCACCGATGTTGTAACCGACAATGGGTATACAGCCTGCCGAAAGTCCTATGGCAACGGATATTACTATCTGAAAGAACTTCATCACTATGCCTATTACCGCTGTCGGGATTTGTGCGTATTGCGCCTGTCCGAATATTGGGTCTTTCGCGCCGTAGATTTGGCAGACATTTAAAACTGCCGCGATTGAAAGCACGATTGAAATCTGCGCCAAAAAGCTCGGAATACCGAGAGATATAACCTTGCCGAGTATTCTTGCCTTCGGTTTAAAGGCTTTCTTTTTAAGTTTGACGGCTTTCATCTTAAATAAATATATAAATGATAAAATCGCCGAGAGAATCTGACCGAGAACCGTGGCAACGGCTGCGCCCGTCATTCCCATATGAAAGCCGAATATAAATATCGGGTCAAGAATAATATTGCATATTGCCCCCGAGAGCAAAACCGCCATGGCATAGCCGGGGCTTCCATCGGAACGTATTATTGAACTCATCGCCTGACCGAACATATAGAACGGGATTCCGAGGGTTATCCAAAAGAAATATTCTTTTGACATAGCAAATGTTTCGGTATTGACATTTGCGCCGAATGCGATAAGCATCGGCTCGGCAAATAACAGATATACGGCGGTGATGATTAATCCGACCGCACAGGCGAGCGCGATCGAATTTCCGATGCTGCTGCGTGCGTTTTCGTGATTGTTTGCGCCGAGACTGAGACTGACAAAAGCACAGCATCCGTCGCCTATCATTGTCGCAACAGCGAGAGCGATTACCGTAAACGGATAAACAACCGTGTTTGCTGCATTGCCGAATGAACCGAGATAGTCGGCATTGGCGATAAAAATCTGGTCAACTATGTTATACAATGCTCCGACAAGCAGAGAGATAATACACGGCAGGGCAAAACGCCGCATAAGAGTTCCTATTTTTTCGGTTTCCAAAAACGAATTTGGATTTGTGTTGATTTGAGATTTTTCGTTGTCCATAGCATTTTGTTTTGCAAAAGCTGAGTTTTCCATAAAGCGTGATACCTCCGAGAGTAAAATGAATTTAATCATTCGCCACAGAGAAATGATAACAAACAAAAAGCACGCCTTAATGCGTGCATAAATTACATATTCAAAATCCGAAAAATAAACGATACACGCAAAAGCTCGCACCTTGTGTCGTATCAGGATAATAAGTCCGTGTATCGTTTCGCTCAGCGAATTTTCTTTATATTATACAGATAAAAAGAATATAAGTCAACGGTAAAAATAAACAAACTTTTTTATTCGCCGTCCCAGATATATTTGTCGAGAGGAACGATTCCGTCATCGGACACCTCTATTCCGTCCGAGCGCAGCATAAGAATCTGCATATTTTCGCCGCCGAAAGCGAATGCGGGCGAAACCCTGCCTTGGCGGTTGACAACGCGATAGCACGGGATTGAATCGGGGTCGGGATTGACGTGCAGGGCATAGCCGACAACCCTTGCCCAGCGTGCGTTGCCGGCATACAGGGCAATCTGACCGTATGTTGCAACCTTGCCCTTGGGAATTTTGCGGACCTGTTCATAGATACGCTCAAAAACAGTTTTTTCGGTATTGGAATTATTCATAATTGCCTCCCGTTGAATTTATATTTTGATTACAGTTTTGATATTACGGCTTTGTACAAAGTCTGAAAGTCAAGCCGTTTTTCAAGATATTTTTCATCCGCTGCAAGAGCCTGAAAAATAAGCATATCAAGACCGTTTGAAACAGGATGATTTCTGTATTCGGCTGCGGATAGAAAGTCCGTTCGTTTCGGTTTGTATATAAGGTCACAGACAATCGATTTCGGCGGCAGAGCGTCAAGGAATTCAAGACTGTCAAAGTTGTGACTTACACCCTCCATTCCGAGAGGAGTTGCGTTTATAAGAATATCCGATGTTTCGCAGGCGTTGGACAGAGTATCGTTGTCAAAGCCGCAGATACGGATTTTTTTTGCATACTCGGGATTTTTGTCACCGAGATGTGCACGGATTTGTTCGGCTTTTGCCGCTGTCCGACAGGATATGGTTATGAGTTTCGCATTGCCTGCCGCCGCGGCGGCGATGACCGCCGCGGCGGCTCCGCCTGCGCCGAGTACGGTTATATTATTGCCCGAAAAGCCTGTGTTCATTCTCTCGAGAGAGAGCGAAAAACCCTTTCCGTCAGTGTTGAATCCGTATAATTCGCCGCGTCTTACGCACGCGGTATTGACGGCAGAATAATATTCCGCCTCTGAATCGATGTGAGCGAGATACGGCAGGATTTTTTCCTTGTGAGGCATTGTCAGATTAAATCCGTCAAGGTTCTCTTTGGCGTATTCGGCAAAGTCGCCGAGACCTTCGGGAGTGACGCGAATTTTGTCATAGGTATGGTCGATTCCGAGTGCCGAGAGCGCCGCGCCGTGAACCTGTGGCGAAAGACTGTGTCCTATCGGGTCGCCGATGACTGCAAGTTTAATCACAATGACACCCCGCTATTCTTCGCCGCCGTCATCGGCGGTATCGGTGATGTAACCGATAAGAAAGTCCATAGCCAGGGTATATCCCGAAAAACCGAGACCGCAAATCTGACCTATGCACTGCGGAGCGGTGACTGACTTATGTCGGAATTCCTCTCTCTTGTGAATATTGCTTATATGCACCTCAACGGTCGGCAAAGAAACCGCACTTAACGCATCGGCAATAGCATAGCTGTAATGTGTGTACGCACCGGGGTTTATGATTATTCCGTCATAATTGCCCCTTGCATAATGGATATAATCGATTATATCGCCCTCACTGTTGCTTTGCATAACAACCGTTTCTATTCCCATAGCTTCGGCGTGTGTTTCGATTTTTTTCTCTAAATCCGAATAGGTTTGCGTTCCGTAAACCCCAGGTTCGCGTATGCCCAAAAAGTCCAGGTTTGGACCGTTTATAACCATAATTTTCATCTTTTTTACCTCCGTAATTTTGATATTTCGGCTTGAATAACGGCTGTCAGCTTGCCGAGTGCGTCCGAAAAACTTCCGTTGTTTAATATCCGCGCATTGCATGATTTTGTATAAAGCGGTATCCGCTCGTTAAAAAGACGTTGCAGTCTGTCGCCGCCGTCTGCCAACAGCGGTCTTGCGCTTGTGTCGATGTCAGATTTTATACATTCGGTCGGGCGGTCGATAAAAATGACAAACGCCCCTGACATAAGTTCGAGGTTTTCGGGACGGACAACTATTCCGCCGCCCGATGATATTATTTCATGCTCATCGGTATCGGGCGTTGACAAGACGGTCTTGAGTGCCGCCGTTTCGATACGGCGAAAGCCGTCCTCGCCGTCTTTTTCGAATATTTCGGTAATGGTGCGTCTTTCCGTTTTTTCTATCCATGCGTCAAGGTCGCAAAAGCGACAGCGCAGCATTCTTGCGGCATTTCTGCCGAGAGCCGATTTGCCGCAGCCCGGCATACCCGTTAAGATAAATTTCATATTGACCCTCCGTTCAAACAGACGAGTTATTGCGTTTTGCAATCGCGATAACAGCCGAGAATCTTAAAACTTTGAGTTTCGCCGCGCACCTCTTCGACAACGGCTTTTACATCATCGTCAAGAAGATTGCCCGTGAAATCGGCATAAAACCTGTATTCAAACGGTCTGTCCGCAATAGGCCGCGATTCGAGCTTCATAAGATTGAGTCCGCATCTCGCGAAAGCTCCGAGTATTCGATAAAGCTCGCCGCTTTCGTGTTTGAGGGTGAACGCAAGGCTTATTTTGCTGCATTGTTCGTTAATTTCGGGACGTGCCGCAACAACGGCGAATCTCGTTGTGTTGCACGAGCTGTTTACTATATCCGATTTTATAACGCAAAGGTTATAGAGCTTTGCCGTGCGCTCGGATGCGATTGCGGCACAGCTTTTATCATTCTTTTCGGCAATCATCTTTGCCGCCACAGCCGTGCTTTCAAAGTCTTGCGCCGCGGCGGAAAGCCCCGATAAATATTGAGAGCATTGCATAAGAGCCTGATGATGCGAATAAACGGTTTTTATGTCGGATTCCGCCGCGCCGTTTATTCCGACAAGACAGTGGCGAATCGGCACGGAGACCTCGCCGACAACATAAAGACCGAATTTCGGTATAAGTTCGGTAACGTCCGCGATGGTTCCCGTTGATGAATTTTCTATCGGAACAACCGCATAATCGGCAGTCGGATTGCTCGGTGCAACGGTCTTTAAGACCGATTCAAAGTCACCTTTGCAAAAACGCTTGCAATCCTCGCCGAAAAAGTCGATTGCCGCTTCTTCCGTATACGAACCTTCGTCACCGAAATAAGCAACAACGGGATTTGTTATATTTTGGCGAGATTCGGCAATAACCGAGTTGCAAAGACCGACAGACTTATTCTTTCGTGAGATTATACCCGTCTGACGGATGCGGCTTATCGTCATTATACTGTTAAAAAATTCATAGACCTCACTGCGGAAAGACGAACCATCAACCATTTTAAGTTTGTTGTCAAGAACCTGTTTTTCGCGAACGGGGTCAAAAACTTTCATCCCCGAACGTATCTTATAATCGGCAACCTTGCCGCAGACATCCATTCTTTCGAGAAAAAGAGGAAGGAGCTGTTTGTCAATGGCATCAATCTTGTCACGCAGAACTTTTAATTCATCGGTATTTGTTTTATTGTTAGAATCCATATTTATCACCTTTTTTAATATTAATCCGAAAGCATATCCAAAACCGCGATTGCCGCCGCCGCGGAAACAACGGGCGCGGCACGGTGGACTATACACGGGTCGTGCCGTCCGCGGATTTGAGCCGAAACATTTTCGCGCTTTTCTATATCAATTGTGTTTTGTATCTTGCCGATTGACGGAGTAGGTTTTACGGCAAGCCGAAATACAATCGGCATTCCGTTTGTTATTCCGCCGTTTATACCGGCGTTGTTATTTGTACGGGTTTTGACGGAATCCGAATTTCCGTCCTCCGAAATATAAAACTCATCGTTTGCCGCGCTGCCTCGCATATTGCCAAAGTTAAATCCCGCGCCGAATTCGATTCCCTTTATTGCCGGAATCGAAAACATCATCGAGGATATGCGGCTCTCGACCGAGCCGAAAAAAGGCGAACCTATTCCGCGGTCGATTCCGCAGATTGCACATTCGAGAATGCCGCCGACAGAATCGGTATCGGCACGTGCGCTCTCTATTTCTGCCATCATCGGTTCGGCACAATCGGGGTTGACAACGGGAAAGTCCATATTTTCAAGCCGCGACAGTGTATCGGCATCTATGTTTGTCAGGTCAAACGGAGTATCGCATACGCCGCCGATTTTGCTGATATGTGTGCCGATTGTTATACCTTTTTTCAAAAGAACCTGTTCGGCAATCGCGCCGCCGAACACAAGAGCGGCGGTGAGCCTGCCCGAAAAGTGTCCGCCGCCCCTGAAATCACGGCTTTCTCCGTATTTTATATACGCGGTATAATCGGCGTGACCCGGGCGCATAACCGCGCCGTTATAGTCCGATGAACGCATATCCGAGTTTCGGATAATTCCGCAAATCGGAGTGCCGCAGGTCAAGCCGTCCTTTAACCCTGAAAGTATTTCCACGCTGTCGGTTTCTGCTCTTGCAGTCGAAAGTTTATTCTTTCCCGGTCTGCGCCGCTGCATACGTTTTGATATATATTCGGTGTCTATCGGCGTTCCCGATGGGATTCCGTCAAAGACCGCACCGACTGCGCCGCCGTGAGATTCGCCGAAAATGCTGAATTTTATGTTTTCACCCCATGTGTTCATTGTCATTCACCTCGTGTTATTTACAAAGTTCTCTGTATACGTCAAAAAAGTCGGGGTACGATTTTTTGACGGCGGAATACGCGTCCGTTATGCGTACTTCGTCACCCTCGGCGCGGCACGCCGCAATCGCCAAAGCCATCGCTATTCTGTGGTCATGACGTGACGAAACCGTTCCACAGTTTATCGTCTGACCGCCGATAACGGTCAGACTGTCCGCACCCTCGGTGATATTTACGCCGAGGTGCGAAAGCTCGCCTGCGGTTGCCGCAAGGCGGTCGCTTTCTTTCATTCGCAAGCGCCCGGCATTATATATTCGGCTTTCGCCCTTGCAAAAGCTGAGCAGAACCGCCAGAATCGGCACAAGGTCGGGAATTTCCGACGCGTCAATATCCGTTGCGCGCATAAGTGAAGTGCATTTCGCGCATATGCCGCCGTTTTTGCCCTTTACTATCTTGCCGCCGACCTTTTTGATAATATTTATAATTTCACGGTCGCCTTGCAGGCTGCCGGACGATAAGCCCAGACATTCAATGTCACAGCCGATTGCACCGGCAACGAGAAAGAACGCCGCCTGAGAATAGTCGGCCTCGGCAATAAAATTTTGCGTCTTGTATTTTTGGTTTCCCCTTATTATATATTTAATGTAGTTTCTGTTTTCTATTTCTATTCCGAATTGTTTAAGGGCATTTATCGTCATATCAATATATCCCTTTGATTCCGCACCATTTAAAACGGTTATCTCGCTGTCGCCGTCCAAAAGCGGAAGAGCAAAGAGCAGACCCGTTATAAACTGTGAGCTGACATTGCCCTCTATCTCATATGCGCCGCTTTTTAAAGTGCCGCAAAGTTCAAGAGTGTCACCGCTTTTTTTATATGAAATTCCGTGAGAGTCAAACATATCAATGTATGGTTTGAGAGGCCTTTGCATAAGCCGCCCGTGACCGATAAAGCGGATTCGTTTTACATCACCGCACATATTCGGAACGAGCGCAATCGGTATTAAAAATCTCAATGTCGAACCGCTTTCGCCACAGTCAATCTCGGTGACATTATTCGATGATTTTGCGGTTCTTTGGGGTGAAAGTGTAAGAGTCCGCGCCTTTGAATCGTGAGCCGATTTGCATCCGAACGCTTTTATGCCCCTCAATGTTGCCTCTATGTCCTGTGACATAGAAACATTTTTTATTGTGCATTTTCCGCCCGAGAGAGCGGCGGCGATTATTCCGCGGTGAAGTGCGCTCTTTGATGCCGGTACGCTGACCGTGCCTTTGAGCATCTGCGGTTTTATCGATACTTTATCCGCCGTGTTGTTTTTTATGTTTTCCATCCGAAATTTCCTCCGCTTGATTTTTATACAGCATATATATACATTATCTATCATAATTCGCGTTTTGTAAAGTCTTTATTTTGCATAAAATTTAAATTTTTGCAAAAATAGCATAAAATATGCCGCAAACCGACAGATATTGTAAAAATAAAGGGCTTAAAAGCTTGCGCGGAGGTCTGATTTTGAAATCTTGCGTATCTCTGCTTTTCCGATATTTTTGAGGGTAATCAGATTTATCGAGTTTCCGTCACCTTTTTTGTCTACCGCCGCCGCGCTCAAAAACGCATCAACGGGAAGCTCAACATCGGTCGGAAGTTGGTATTGGGTAAGAATTTTACGTATTCTGTCCGCTGTTCCGCTCGGAGTAATACCGCGCCGTTCGCCCCATTCGCTCGCCATGACCATACCGGCGGCAACGCCCATTCCGTGACTGTATTTGTCAAAATTATAATATTTTTCGATTGCGTGGCCGAACGTGTGACCGAAATTCAGTATCATACGCATACCCGTGTCGTGCTCGTCCTCTTCGACAATACGACTTTTTATCGCACAGCAGGTATGAATTATTTCGCCTATTTCATCCGATATGGTGTCAATATTTAACTTTTCGAGACGTTCAAAGAGAGCCGAATCGGATATTGCACCGTATTTGATAATCTCTGCCATTCCGTCCGAAAATATTGAATTGGGAAGTGTATCGAGACAGTCGGTGTCGATAATGACGGCTTTCGGCTGATAGAATGTGCCGACAAGGTTCTTGCCGAATGACAGATTAATGGCGGTCTTTCCGCCGACGCTCGAATCAACCTGTGCCAAAAGAGTGGTCGGAATTTGAATATAGGGGATTCCTCTCAAAAGAGTTGACGCCGCGAATCCGGTAAGGTCGCCGACAACGCCGCCGCCGAGGGCGATGATGAGGTCGCCTCGGGTAATTTCAAATTCCAAAAGCTCGGCGTATAATTTAAAAAGGCTCTGTTCCGACTTGCTGTGTTCTCCTGCCGGGACGGTGAATGTCCGAGTGTCAAATCCGCGCAGAGCGGTTGTCAGGGTCTTTGCATAAAGCGGCTCGACATTGCTGTCGGTGACGATTGCTATTTTCTTGCCGAGAAATCCGTTCGGTATGTAATCAACGGCGCGGTTTAAAAGACCGCTTCCTATATTTATATAATATTCGTGACCCGGAACGGCACAGTGTAAAACCAAGCAATCTTTATCCGAGGTGTTTTTGATTGACATAATTCGATGCTCCTTTTTATTTTAATATCTATCTTTTTAAAATATCGGTTTTGTTGGCTCTGACCGTGCTCAAAATGTCAAAGAGCCTATCGGCTCTGCCGTTTGCAATAGCGTCTCTGAACTTGTTCAGCGATGCCGAAAAGCGGTCGATTTCCGTAACGATATGTTCGGCATTTTCGAGAAACAGCTCTGTCCACAGCTTTGGATTTATCATTGCGATACGAGTACAGTCGCGAAACGCACCGGCGGTATATGCAAGATTCATATTTTCGTTAAAATCAAGACAGAGCGCCGATGCCGAAATATGCATAAGGTCGCTTGTGTATGCGATAATGCTGTCGTGTTCCTCGGGTGTGTTGACCGCGAGCCTTGCCGCACCGAGGTGTCTTGCCATTGAGCTGACAAGCTCGATGCTTTTGTCGTCCGATTTTTCGGTCGGAACAATGATAAATCCGCATCCGTCAAAGAGGGTCGGCTCGGCGTTGTCGAATCCCTCGACTTCTTTTCCTGCCATCGGGTGGCTGCCGACATAGAATACGCCGTCGGGAACGGCGGCGCAAATCTCTTTTGAAATGCGTGATTTAACGCCGCAGATGTCGGTTATTACCGCGCCTTTTTTGAATTTGTCCGAGTTTTGTTCAACTATCTTTGCAACGCTGTCGGGGTATGTTGCAATAATAACAAGGTCGGCACCGTCTATTGCGCAACCGACATCTTGGGCTATGTCGGTGACCGCGCCGCATTCGGCGGCGGATTTGCATATTGCCGCGTTTGTGTCATATCCTATGACCTTGCCGCCGTTAAATCCGCAGAGACGATACGCCATTGAGCCGCCGATAAGCCCGAGACCGATTATTGCAATTTTAAAATCAGTTTGTGTTTTAAAGTCTGTTTCCATAAATGCCGCTCCTTATATCTGAATTAAACTGTGATGCCTATATTGCTTCCGATTGTATGCAGCTTCTTCATCATATTGTCGAACTGTTTCGGGTTGAGTGACTGTGCACCGTCGCAAAGAGCCTTTTCGGGGCAGTTATGCACCTCAACGATAAGACCGTCCGCACCGACAGCCATTGCCGCAAGAGAGAGCGGTTCAACCATCCAGCTCATTCCTGCCGAATGTGACGGGTCAACGATAACGGGAAGGTGGCTGAGTTTTTTAACGGCGGGAATCGCACTCAAATCAAGAGTGTTTCTTGTGTATGTTTCGAACGTGCGTATACCTCTTTCGCATAGAATGACGTTTTGGTTTCCGCCTGCCAAAATGTATTCGGCGGACATAAGCCATTCTTCGATGGTCGATGACAAGCCCCTCTTTAAAAGAATCGGCTTTGTGCATTTTCCGAGTTCTTTAAGCAGGTCAAAGTTTTGCATATTGCGCGCACCGACCTGAATTATATCAACATCTCTTTCGAATGTTTCAACCAATGACGGCGACATAATTTCGGTAATGATAGGAAGCCCGGTCGCCTCTTTAGCTTTTTTCAAAAGTTCGATTCCTTCGAGCTTTAATCCCTGAAAGGAGTACGGCGAAGTTCTCGGCTTGAACGCGCCGCCCCTGAGAATCTTTGCGCCGCTTGTCTTTACGTCCTGTGCGGTTTCGGTTATTTGCGCTTCGTTCTCAACGGAACACGGGCCTGCGATTACCGTAAATGTGTTCTTTTTTCCGATTTCCGCCGAACCGACTTTTACGATTGTATCAGCAGGGTGGAACTTTCGGCTTGCTTTTTTGAACGGTTCTTCGATGCGCATTACTCTGTCAACGTGAACATTAAGCATAAGCGTGTCGGGGTCGATGCGGCTTGTGTCTCCGAGAAGTCCGAGTACCGTATAATTTACGCCCTTGTTCACCATTACATCAAGACCCATATCCTTGACGTATGAAATAACCGTTTCTATATCCTCGTGTTTTGTTTTGGGTTTCATTATAACAACCATTTTTAAAATCTCCTTGATTTTGCCGCATTGTTCCCGGCATTATTTTTTATATAGTGTTTTTGGTTAAGGCAATCAAAAAGGGCAGGTTCGAGAAAACCTGCCCTTGATAAATCATATTTAACCTTGCGAAAAGTTAAAAGGCACTGAGTTCTCTCGGATTTTTGTACTCAAAATAGCCGTAGCCGCTAAAGCTAAAGCTAAAGGTAAAATAAAAGACATCAGAAAGCCTTGAATTTGACATATTTACCGAATCAAAATTCCGTGTGCAACTCATAACCTTTTCTCCTTTCCTTAAAAAGTGTTTTTCTTAAAATAATTTATGTTATCGATAACCGTATTTTTCAATACAAATTTATCATACTCCTTAAGTTTATAAATGTCAAGCATTTTTTTAAATTACATAAAATTACCGTCGTAATTTATAAATAAAAAATCATATTTTGTCGGTTCGCTGTTGATTTTTGACGTGAAACGGCACTATCGCCGCGCATACAATTTCAAAACGATTACCGTCATATCATCGGCGGCGTCCGTTTCGACAACGGAGTTCGCTCTGTCCAAAAGCCTGTCCGCAAGCTCCTGCGCGGGCATTTCGGGGTCGGACTTTTCTATGGATTCCATAATCCAGTCCCCGTCCGTCTTTGACGCAATCCCGTCGGACACCATTACCACAATATCGCCCGGCGCGAGATGATGCGCAAAGGTTTCGACCTTCATATCACAGGCAACCCCAACGGGAAGAGTCGTGCTGCGGATTGTTTCGACATCGGAACCGCGCTTGATATAGCTCGGTTCCGCGCCGTTTTTTATAAATTCCGTCTCTCCGCTGTACAGGTCAACAACGCACATATCAATTGTCGCAAAAGCCTCGTCTGCCGATTTCATAACCATTATCGAATTGACAAGTCTGACCGCAACGGTGCGGTCAAAACCTGCCTCTAAAAAATCCCCCAAAAGACGAACTGTTGCCGTGCTGTCGCGCGATGCACGATGCCCCGTACCCATTCCGTCACTGAGAGCCGCCGCAAACTTACCCTCGCTTAAATACCTCGTCACACTGCTGTCGCCGTTTTCCTCGGAAAAACAATCCGACGCCATTCCGCTCTCTATCATATATCCCTCGGGCTGTGTAAAACGCATTATAAGCTCGTCATCCTCGCCTCTGACTGCGCCTATCATAACCATTTTAACACCCAAAATTATGCGCAGGGCGGTTTCGGCACAGCGGCGAAAGCTGTCGGCATTATCGCCGACAACAGCGCCGATATAAGCAAAGTACCGCTGTTTTGCGCCGATTGTCACATCAAGCTCGGTTATATCAAAGCCCTTTGACGCAAGACGCATACGGATTTCTTCTTCAGCGTTTCTGTCAATTTTGTCCTCATACACTTCATCCGATATTTCGTCCAGAATCTGCGCCACACTTCCGAGCTGTTGAGCGGCAAGCTCTCGGTTTTCGTTCAGCTTGTCTTTCCATACATTATTGATTCGGTATATTTCATAAAGAGAGTTCATCTCGCGTGCCATATTACGAACGTGCAGACACCGCCGATTAAAACAATCCTCGACTTCGTTTTCGCTCACATTGCCTTTGTTGCGCATTACTTCAAGCATCTTGCAAAGCCCCTTATAAGTGCCGTCATAATTTTTAACCCAACAATCGCCGATGACCGAACACTTTCGGCATACGCGGTCGGCAACGCTGTCAAACAAGACGGACGCGTTTTCAATATCCTCGGTTTCGGAGGGTTCGGACAGAGAAAACAGGGTTTGGGCTAAGTTCCGAAAGGAGCTTGCCGCAGTGCCGAGCCTATCGTGAATATAATCGCGACAGCGCATATTATCGGCGGCACAGCTGTGTATGCCGAGTATGCGCCTTAGCGTTCCGAATGATGATTCGGGCATAATCGCCGCGAGGCCTGCGGCAAGCGGAATGTCGGCATAACAGAATAAGCCCGTGCCGTTTGCCGCACAGTATGCCGCGCCTGCCGCCGCGATTGCCGAGACAACGAGGGCAACGGCATACTTGCCATAACCGCGCGCAACGCCGCCGAACAGTCCGCATATTGCAAAAACGGCGATAGCGTATAAGATGTCACCGCCGAGACCGCTGACCGCACCGACGCATATTCCGCAGACAGCGGCGATGCATGAACCCCCGGCACAGGCGAATACCGATACCGTCCAAAGGCATAAAATGTTCGCCGCGGACACAAAGTTTAAAAGGCGGATTCCTTTAAACCCGAGAATGACGATTATCCCCGTTGCCGCAAGACACAAGCGTTCCTCTGTGTTCATGGAAAACAGAGCACGCCGCCGTCCGTTTAAAATATATGAGGACTTTTCAAAAATGACTCCGCCGATTGCCGTGATGATACAGTCGCAAATAATCTTTGCAACAAGACCGAGAGATACTCCGTCAACTATCAATTCCACCGTGCCGCCCAAAAGGCTTATTGCCGATGCTGCGCCGATTGCCACAGCCGATGAAAGGTCACGGCCGCGGTTGTCGGTAACAAAGAGAAATAAAAGATATGCAAAGGAACAGCATATGTACTTTGCGGCGAGCCGAATGTCAAAAAGCGAGGCGTATCCGAGAGCCGTTGCGGCACAGCCGATAATCGCGCCTATGCCGAACCTGCGTTCGGAAGACAGAAATGATATTCCGAACGGCGCACCCATGGGATAGGGCGTTGCCCGAGCCGCAAAAAATCCGATTATCCTGAGTGCAATGTCGGTGCGGCTGAGACCGATGCCCGGCGCGTCAAATATCGCCTGTGCTGATGCGGTTGTTTTTTCAATATTTTGTTCTTTATCCTTTTGTTTCATTTGTACATCCTCCTGAAAAACTGTTTACAACATAATTATATCCAAATTATGGTAATTTTTCTGTCGAAGCAGGTAAGAGAAACAAAATTTTTATAAATTTTTTTAAAATGAGGATTAAATAAAGTATAAAAACAGAGAAACCGCCGCCGCACATACGGCAGCGATTGCCGAAATGACGGTTATATGCCGTGACGAGGACTTGCGTTTGGCGGCAAGTTCGGGTTCTTCGACAGATTTGATGTATGAGTTGATGATGTCCTGTGCCTCGGCAATGATACCTTTTCCCGAATTCGGCTGTTGTGTGCGTGCCGAGGTCGGGGTTTTTAAAATGAATATTGCCTGTTCGATTGATTGAGATTTGATATTGCTGATTATAACGGCGCGTTTACCTCTGTTCTCTGCCATAATAAGACCTCCGATATTTTGTAATAATTTTGTAATTGAGTTTTATTTTACAGATATTCTTGACGCGTTTGACGGGCTTTATACAAAAAATAAAAAGTTGTTTTGCAAGTTATAGCATAACATAAACGCCCGACAAGCAGAACGCTTGGCGGGCGTTTGAATATCGGGATTCCGATATTCGTTGAAGATAGAAATCTGTTCCGGTTAATTTCAGAAAAACAATTTACACCGGTTTATCCGACAACCGACACGGCAAGGTCGCAGGTTTTATCAATGGTGTCAAGTGACGGCTTATCGTCAAATCTGACCGTTCTGTCGCTCGGAACGCTGTGCAGCTCGACTATGCGAATCGTATTTTCTTCTTTTAATAATTCGCCCGGAACATAAAGCGTTCCCTGCGGTCCGACAGACCAATACCTGCCGAGGTTAAAGCCGTTGATTTCGACAAATCCTTTTTCCCACCCCTCGGGGTTAAAGAATGTGTCTGTGCCGGATTCGGCTTTAAACGTGCCCTCTAACACGGTCGGGCGGTTATCCTGTGCCGCAATGCCGAAATCGGTCTTGCTCATATCACAGCAAGGCAAGGCGATATTCGTCCACTTTGTTTTAAAGCCGTAATTCCACGGATAAAGCGTTCCGTCAGCACAGACCGTTTCTATGCGGACATATCCGCAGATGCCCTTTTCTTCGTTCAGCATTGCACAGCCATAGTTCACACGTCCCATATTTTCAACGAGGATGTCAAGACGCGCGTCTTCTTTCGGCATATCAAATATCATCGGCTCGGATTTGCGGTCGCGCATTGCGCATCCTATGTACTTTCCGTTGACATAGACGGTTGCCCTGTCGTGCAAGCCCTCGATTGTCACCGCGCGTTTTTGGTCGTCCGTATATTTTATTACGGTTGAATAAAGCATAAAGCCATAGTCCAAACCCATATCTTCAAAGGTGAGCGGCATTCGCGAATCGCGTATGTCTTGTGCAAGATTCTCGGCGTTAGTGATAAAATCGGCCGCCTTTGTCAGCTTTACATTCTCTATTTTTTGCGTTTTGCATACATATCCGCCGTTATCGTCCGTCCCGCCGAATTCAAAGCCGTGAGATTCAAGATATTCTTTGAGAACCTGTTTGCATTGATAATACTTTTCGGTCGGATAACCGTATTCGGTCACGGGTGCGTCAACGTCATAGCTTGTTGCGAACGGTAAGTATCTGTTCTTTGCCCCGGGTGCGTCCGCGCCGTATCTTCCGACCAACGCACCGTTGTAAAATCCGAAATTCGTTCCGCCGCAGAACATATAAAAGTTTAAGTACGCGCCGAATTCGAGAGAGTTTTTATAGAGCCGTGCAACATCCTCGGGCTTTTGTCTGAGAAAGTATCCGCCCCATTGCTGGCTTCGCCCCGCCCAGAATTCGGCAACGAATATCGGCTTGTCGGGCTGATATTTGTTAAGTGCGTTGATTGCCTCAACAGTAACCTCGTGAGTATCAAATGCCGTCCAGTATTCGGGGCGGCTGCCTGCCAACAATTTCTGCGGCTCTATTCCGTTTGCCGTGTAAAGCGGTACGTCAACCCCAAGCTCGCCGAGCATATCCCCGACCGCCTTGATATAATCATCGTCATCGGCGAAACTTCCGTATTCATTCTCGACCGCAACCGCGATAATCGGACCGCCGTTTGTCGAAAGATACGGTATAAACTCACGGGCAAGCCGCTCGTAATATCGGCGCAGACACGCCATATATTCTTTGTTCAGTGTACGAATCTCCATATTTTCTTTTTTGATAAGCCAATACGGCAAGCCGCCGAAATCCCATTCCGAACACATATAAGGTGACGGACGGAACATAACTTTAAGTCCTATTTCGCCGCACAGCCGTAAAAATTCGGCTAAATCGAGATTGCCGTCAAAGCAAAATTCACCTTCGCGCGGCTCGTGCATATTCCACGGAACATAGGTTTGTACCGCGGTCAGCCCGAAATCCTTCATTAATTGAAGGCGCCGCCGCCAGCCCTCTTTAAAAAATCTGAAATAGTGCATATCCCCGGACGCAAGATAAAACGGTTCGCCGTTTATCGTCAGCCCGTCTTTGTGAATTTCAAGTTTTTCACATTTATTGTTCACTTTTATTCCTCCAATGTAAAATATTATTGTATATTATATGTATTATAATCGGTATTTGCTGATTTTACAATGTTTAATCATGCTTTAGATATGTAAAAAATTGCTTTTTTTATTGACAAATTTAAATAAGTGATGCATAATATGGGTATGGCGAAAAAGGGGGAACAACCTATGAATTGTATGCGCGCGTCAAATTATTTTGTAAAAGAGCCGCCGCTCAAAGAATTTTATATAAACAGCTGCGGCTATTTCAGCGAGATTGACAGAAAAACGGGAGCCACAAGACCGAGCGGCAGACCCGACTGGCAGATTATATGCGTGGTCGGCGGCGAAATATGGGTTGAATATGACGGAGTAAAGGCCGCGGTAAAATCGGGACAGGCGGTTGTGTTTGAGCCGCACGAACCGCAGATATACGGAAGCAATTGTCACGGCGAGGGGGCATATTATTGGATTCACTTTTCGGGTGACAGGGCAAAAGAAATTCTCGATGCGTGTTCGCTAAAGAGCGGCGGTGTGAGCGATGTCAATGCGGATAAATCCGATGTTGACTATATACTTGATATGATGACCGAGATAAACATAAAACCGCCGTGTTATCAGATACGGCTTTTGTCGCTGTTCACAAGGCTTTTGACCGAGCTTAAACGCCGCGCCGACACATATGAGGCGGACGGATTCGGCTTTGAGAAAATACGCCCGGCGATTGCGGCAATGGAGAGGGAGACGACGGCGATGTCATCGGTTGATGATTATGCCAAGCTGTGCCTTATGAGCAAATCGTATTTTATACATAAGTTCAAGGCGGTCACGGGTAAAAGTCCGATGCAGTATAAAAATGCGATTGTGATGGAGAGGGCAAAGTCGCTTTTGAGAAACACATCGCTTTCGGTAGGTGAAATAGCCGAGAGCGTCGGAGTTTCGAATTCGCTTTATCTGAGCAAAAAGTTCGGAAAGGCGTTCGGATGTTCGCCGACCGAATACAGAAACAGACATAAATACAGATAAAGATTATTGCACTCCGAAATATTGGTGAAATAATTTGCGCGATATACGTCGGAATTTGGCTAAAATTTTGCTTGACGTGGGGTGCGGCTTGTGTTATAATTAATTCAATAAGTTCGTAAGCCGCAAAATGTGATGCAAAGCATTGACACGCGGCTATTTTTGAATATTATTTTATACATTAACTATTTATACTTACTGTTTTGATGAAAGGATGTGCTTTGATTAATGAGAAGTGACAAATTTGGAAAAGAAGGTTTGACTTTTGATGATGTCCTGTTGGTTCCCCAAGAATCGGATTTTCATCCGAAAGAGACTGACTTATCGACAAGACTTACCAACAAGATAAGGCTCGGAATTCCCATTATGACGGCGGCAATGGATACCGTTACCGAATCGTCAATGGCGATTGCGATTGCAAGAGAGGGCGGAATCGGTATTATCCATAAGAATATGTCGATTGAGGAACAGGCAAGCGAAGTCGATAAGGTTAAGCGCAGCGAACACGGTGTTATCGTTGACCCGTTTTTCCTGTCGCCCGACCATACCTTGCAGGATGCAGAGAATTTAATGGCAAAGTTCAAGATTTCGGGCGTTCCCATTACCGAGAATAATAAGCTTGTCGGAATCCTCACGAACCGTGACTTAAAATTTGAGGTTGACTTCTCAAAGAAAATCAAAGAGTGTATGACGCACGAGAATCTTATCACCGCGCCCGAGGGAACAACCCTTGACGAGGCAAAAGATATTCTGCGCCGTCATAAGATAGAAAAGCTTCCCATTGTTGATAAAGACGGCGGTCTTAAAGGCCTTATCACAATAAAGGATATTGAAAAAGCGGTACAATACCCCAACTCGGCGCGTGACGAAAACGGCAGATTGCTTGTCGGTGCGGCTCTCGGTGTTACCGCCGATGTGTTAGAGCGTGCAAAGTGCCTTGTTGCGGCAAAGGTTGACGTTGTGGTTCTTGACTCGGCTCACGGTCATTCGTATAATATTGCGAACTGCCTGCGCAAGATAAAGAACGCTTTCCCCGACCTTCAGGTCATTGCGGGAAATATCGCAACGGCTGATGCGGCGGAATATCTGATTAAGGCCGGTGCGGACGCGGTTAAGGTCGGCATAGGTCCGGGTTCAATCTGTACAACCCGTGTTGTTGCCGGAATCGGCGTTCCCCAGATTACCGCAATTTATGACGTTGCACAGGTGGCGCAAAAGTATAATATCCCTGTTATCGCCGACGGCGGTATCAAGTTCTCGGGCGATATTGTTAAGGCAATCGCGGCGGGTGCGGATGTCATTATGGCAGGCAGCATCCTTGCCGGATGCGAAGAAAGCCCCGGCGACAGCGAAATCTATCAGGGCAGACAGTTCAAAGTATACAGAGGAATGGGTTCTCTCGGCGCGATGAATGACGGAAGCAAAGACAGATACTTCCAAGAGGGCAATAAAAAGCTTGTTCCCGAGGGCGTAGAGGGTCGTGTTCCGTACAAAGGCCCGGTTTCGGATACGGTTTATCAGCTGCTCGGCGGTTTGCGTTCGGGTATGGGATATTGCGGAACGAAAACAATTGAGGACTTAAAAGAAAACGGTAAGTTTGTAAGAATCACCGGTGCAGGTCTTAAAGAGAGCCATCCGCATGATGTGTTCATCACAAAAGAGGCACCGAACTATTCAAATAATAATATTTAAAGATATTTCAAAACCAACCGCCCAAACACTGGGCGGTTGGTTTTTTGGGTCTTGATATGGTTGTATAAATCGTTGATACGTCTGTTTGGATTTGGGATATTTGAATTTTATTGATTCTTTTTGGAGTTTTGTTCGAGCGGACGAGGGTCGGGAATCAAATTGGCGATATAGTCGAGCGAAACATTATACAGTTTTGTAAGGCGTATCGCAAGTTCAAACGGAACTTCGCACAGACCCTGTTCATAGTTGCAATAGGTTGTTTTATGAATATCGAGGATTTCAACCAGCTTGCTTTGGGTCAGGTCATTGTCCTCTCTTAAATCCCGAATCCGTCTGTAATATGCCATATGTTTTCTCCTTTCGAAAAAGCTCCACCTTGACATAATACAACAAATGATGTATAATATGGATAAAATACAACATATGTTGTATTTAAATGGGGATATGGCGCAAGTTGTTTCGTTTTGAATAAGTCAGTGCCGTATATCATATAAGGTCATGGTGTTTTGAAAGGAGGAGAGATACAAGATATTGTGACCGAATTTTATAAAAAATAAAGGGACAAAGCAAAAAATGGAGGTAATGCAATGAAAACAACAGGATTTTTAAAAAAATCCAAGAAAGCAATTTTGATTATAGGGGCTGCAGCGATGATATGTTTCGGTTTCGGCGGCTGCGACGATAAAAGCAACACGGCGCAGGATAATAACGGTGATACATCAAATATGGTCGAATATACAACCACGGACGCTAAATTTAAAGCTCCCGAGGGACTTAAGAGAGAGCAGAACATATTAGTTAAGCAAGCAACAATTTTTAGTACCGATACTACCAGTGCAAAGCAAATCGGTGAGTACATATCTTTTTCTGTTGGCGATGTAGGAGCAGATAATTCGTTACCGCCCGGCTTGGGTCGAGACGGCAAAGTGCCAAAAACAAAAGAGGATATAGACCTTACCGTGTTCCTAAATGGAACAGATGGGAAAATTATTGATTTTTCATATTCAGAAGACGATAAATCCGAATATGTGTTTTTTACAATTAAATCATTTGATGATAATCATATTTGTACAAGAAGCTATGAAAAATATTGTGTTGATAAAAAAAGTCCAAATAAAATTATTAGTATAAACGGAATGGAGTCCGGTGATACCGAAGGGGATATGTACGGCATAGTTAAATCATTGGATTGGAAATAAATATTAACATTAACTTAAAACCGGCCTGAAAATGGTGGGCTTGCCGTAATCTCAACGCCCTTGTGAAATTTTTTCATAAGGGCGTTGCTATTATTGACAAATCGAAATTTTTGTGATATAATATTTACGTAATTAAGACGCGAAAAACGTATATAATATATCAGAAAGGAGTTTTGTTATGACTTATATAGAATATATATGCGATATAGTAAAAAGGCAAGCTAACAGAGTCCCTATATATACAAAGCATATTGCTGAAAATGTAGCAGAGGATTATAACCTTTCGGAAAAAGAAGCGGCAGCAGCGGTAAGTGTAGCAATTAAGCGGATTATTGATAATCATATTATTCCCAAACTGCGTTTTTATCAAAAAGGAATATATTACAAAACAGTAATAACGCCGTTTGGCGAAGCCGGAATCAAAAAAGAAATGTTGATTGCCGACAAATATATATTACCCGACATCGGATATGAAACAGGGTTATCGGTAATGAATCAAATGGGACTTACAACTCAAATGCCGAATAAGAGGGTTATCGTAACCAATGCTGTAAAAGAATGTATACGAGAGGATAAAAAGCTTGATATAAAGATTAAGCCGCCGAAAACACCTGTTACGGCTGAAAATAAATATTATCTGCAAACTCTTGATGTGCTTGAAATGATGGATAAAGCACCAATAGACGAGCCACAGCCATATACTTTGATTGCAAATCATATTCAAAAACAAAATTTGAGATATGCTAAATTGCTTGCCCTTGCAGATGTGTATTATAATCAAAAAACAATATTACGGCTTGCTCATATTGCAAGCGCCGAAGGTGAAAGAGTATGAAACTGCATTTAGACAGAGATGCGTTTGATGTGTTTATAGAAAACATTCACGAAAGATGCTCATATCGCAGCGATGTTCTTGAAAAGGATTACTATGTCGTTCTTATACTTGAAGAATTGGCAAAATTCCAAAAGGAAAATGGATTACCGGCATATTTCAAGGGCGGAACAGCTTTATACAAAGCTCTGAAAATGACTAACAGATTTTCGGAGGATATAGATTTATCGGTTGATACAAGGGGAATGAGCCGCAGTCAAAATGATAAAAAGCTTTCGGAAGCAACGAAAAAATATACGGTATTGCCGAGAGAAAAAGGAATCACGCATCGTTCGGAGGTTATTACAACATATATCTACGAGCCTGTTACTAACTATGATACAGACGATAGCCTGCAACGTTTCGGCAGAGTTAAAATAGAGGCAACGTCATTTACTATCGGTGAACCCGTTACTTCAATGGAAATAGCTCCGCTTATATACGAATTGGCGACAAAAGATGAAAAGCGAATACTTGAAAGTCAATATGATATTAAGCCTTTTGAAATTAAGACAATCACAATGGAACGAATATTTGTCGATAAACTGTTTGCAGCGGAAGCCTATGTGAGAAAATCCGAGAATGAACACAGGGCATTTGAGGCGGCAAAGCACATTTATGATTTGACTGTTATGGAGAATCAGCCGAAAATTGTGGCATTGTTGCAGAATGAGGAAAAATTGAAAAAACTTCTTGCAATTCGTCTTACGGAGGAAAAAGAACGGCGGGACGGTATTCCTGATGTTCTCCCCAGAGATTTCACATTTTTTACGCAAGCGGTACAGGATAAAAATGTGTGCGATGCGTATGAAAAAATGCTTCGACAGTATGTAATGCGTAATGGGGACAGAATAAATCTTGCCGAGGTAAACAACAGCCTGAATCGAATTGAGACAAAATTATTGAAAAACTCGGCGTGGCTTGAATGTAAATTGCCTAAAAAAGCAAAGAATAAAGAACAAGAATGCTGACCGTTTTGAAAAAAGCACGAAACTACCTAATTTTCAGTAGTTTTGTGCTTTTTAAATGAGTAAGTAAATTATGAGCATATTACGGATAACTGCGTGGGGGCGGCTTCCGCTGCTCTTGCTCAAACCGTGATTTTTTGATTTTCGGTCTTGCAAAAATTTTGAGAGTGTGCTATAATAATATTTGCTACATAAACTTAAAATAGAATAAGAACACCTTATAAGAATATTTGTACATTTTTATGAACACGCCGTACATATTCGGTAAAAATGTAAATTCCATAAAGGTGTGTTCTGTAATAAGGTTTTTCTTATTCGTAATATCTTAAGTTTGTGTAGCAACAAATCGGAGTTTGCGTTTTTCGGTGCGCGGCTTTGGTTGCGCACTTTTTTAATTTTTTGGTCTTGCAAAAATTTTGAGAGTGTGCTATAATAAAAATGCCAAATAAAACTATAAATATTTTACCTATGCGGTGTATGTGTTTTTTGTCTTTATGATAAAAATGCATATGCTCTGTTTCTGCATACACGTATAGGTATCGTAGTTTTGTTTGGCGACAAGTCAGAGCCTGCGTTTTTTGTGCGTCGGTTCTCGAATTGGCGCACTTTTTTATTTTCTGAAAATGTGCATTTGTATCATTAATTTTAAAAGGTGGTTTATTACAAATGAAAAGCAAAGTATTCCTATCGTTCGTTATGTGTGTGTCTATGTTGATTTCGCTTTGCGCGTGTGACGACTTGTCAGAGCACGAGTATCAGTCGACAACCGAATCACAGGTTCAAACCGAGGTCGAAATACAATCGGCAAATGAAGATTCGGACGAAAACGTGACAGAGCAAAATCCGCAATCAAATGAATCAAAAGATGTCATAAAACAAAACCAAGACGATTCAGAAAAAGACAAAGAATATAATTATATCGGAAATTCAAACACCATGAAATTCCACCGCCCGAATTGTATCAGTATTGACCAAATGAGCGAATCGAACAAGGTATATTTAAACGGAAGCAGAGATGACGCTGTTTCAAGAGGGTATAAGCCGTGTAAGCGGTGCAAGCCTTAACACGGACGGTTAGCCGAAAGAGAGTAGCCCGAACCCGCCTGAAAAGGCATAATTTCGGCATCTTTTGGTTTGTCATCTTTGTAAGGCTGTCGGATTGCCGAGTATTTTAACACAGCGAAAGCGGAAATCAGCCTCTCAAAATCGGGGTTCGGATTATTCTCTTTCGGCTAAGACTCGACAGCTTGAACGTCTTATGTGACAGATAGTCGAGGGGTGAGCCGCACGGCTCAAAATCAAAAATCAATTTATACGAAACAAGCCGCTGATACGATTTATCGGCGGTTTTTGCCGCTCCGTATTTGACATCGCCGCAAAGCGGACAGCCTATGTGCGAAAAACTTGCACGGATTTGGTGTGTGCGCCCGGTGAGCAGCTCTGCCTCAATAACACAGGGCGTTCCGCCTTTTATAACCCGATATAAGGTTCGGCATTCGGCGGCGGTTGGGTCACTCGGCTTTTTATCAAAAAATTTCATCCTGTGCCGCGTTTCGTCTTTAACAAGCCAGCCGCAAATCTCACCGCTCGGCGGATTCGGCGTTTTTTCGGCTTGACACAGATAAAACTTTCGTATCTTTTTATCTTTGATAAGCCGATTTGCGGCACGCAGCGCGGCTGCGTTCTTTGCCGCAAGGACAAGCCCCGAGGTGTTTCGGTCGATTCGGTGGCACAATGACGGAATAAAAATCGGCGTTGCCGTGATGTCGATTTCGCCTTTTTTAAATAACATCGCGCGAATCCTGTTTTCAAGAGAATCCGCGCCGCCGTCCGCCTGTGACGGCAGCCCCGACGGCTTGTTCGCGATAAGTATATTTTCGTCCTCATATTCAATATCCGTATCAGTCGGACAATTCTTCCACGAAAAGTCGTGTATCGGCGAATTTGTTTCAAAAAATTCATCGTTCATATAAATTTGAATGTGTTCGCCGTTCGATACCCGATGTGTGCCGTCTTTGTGCTTTCCGTTTACGCGGACTTTTTTCTTGCGCAATGCCTTGCACGCTTCGCCGAAACTTATGTTCGGCATAACGCCGCACATAAATTTGTCAAGTCGTATTCCGTCACTGTTTTTATCTATAATAAATTCTCTCATCAGATTTCACCCGTTTAATAATCTTTGATATAGATTATAACACACAAAGTCCGTTCGGGCAACTGTTTTGTGAATTTATTTTACGGTTTTTGAATTCGATATATCAAATAACGGTACTGTATGATCTAAATATACCGCGCGTTTAAAATGCGGCGTTTATTTAAAATCAAACGAAAAAATCGTGGTTTTATCGGTTTCGCCCCAATTTGTGAGGGGAATAAGACGAATGATTTTGACATTCCTGTTTATCTCGGCGTTGTGCGCTCTCGTTAAATTATTTCCCTCATTTAATATAACTTCTGTTCTTCCGTTTTCGGTTTCGCATTCCAAAATAAATTCCTTACACAGCGTTTTGGGAACATAGAGCTGAGGACTGTCTTTTAATATATTGCTGCGCATACTGTGATACCGCTCGCACTCGTCACCCGATAGGGTTTCGCGGTTCAGGTCGCTGTCAAAAGTGATGTGAACCGATGTGACATATTCGGGTTTATCAAACCGATATTCAAGGGCGGTGCTGTTCGTGACCGCAACGCCGCAATCCGAGCCGTATATACGATGCGGCCTGTCCTCGCCGTTGTTTAGGGTGTTATTTCCGTTTATAATATCGGTTTCCTTGCATAAGCTGCCGATTTCCCGCTTTTTGTTCGGCAAAAAGCAATCGTTATCCAAAAGCGTATTTTGTAAGAGTTCAAGCTTGTTCAGATATACTTCGTGCGGTGTCAGACCGAATCTGTGTGCGATTGCGGCGGCTGTTCCGACCGCCTGACCCATAAGCGCGCAGGTCATCATAACTCGAATGCTGCTCATTGCCATATGTGTCATACTGATATTTCGCCCGGCGAAAAACAGGTTTTCGACATTCTTTGAATACATAGCGCGATAGGGTATGCAATACGGGGCAGGGGTCTTTATATCCGTATTCGGTGTGCCTTTGTGATAAAATCCGTCGGGAAAGTGGTCGTCAAGCGGCCAGCCGCCGTATGCGACCGTATCATCGAATATTCGGTTTTTGACAATATCCCTTTCGGTGATTATATATTCGCCCGTCATTCGTCTTGACTCGCGCTTGCCCGGCAGAAATCCGAGAAATTCCAAATCCCACTTGTCCGCATTAAAGCTGCCCGAATTTTTTATATAATCCCACGCACCCGTTGCAAGAGGTACAAGCTCGCGCGTAATATCCTCGGCATCGGCGATTGTGTCGCGGTTGCCGCCAAGTTCGAGATACCAAAAGTTTTCATAGGAGTTATATATGTCGGGGCGTCTTTCTTTAAAGTTTTCCTCGGTCAGTTTGGTGCTGAATTTCGGCGGCGTAAATTTGATGTTTTTGTCCGTTTCGCGCCCCTGTATAAGACAGCTGTTGCCCATTGTCAGGCGGTCGTGCGTTTTAACATGAGTGTCTTCGTCGAATTCGTCCGCGCTCTCTCTGCCGATTTTAAATTCCGCACCGACAAGCGGCGCAAGAATGCTGTCGCCCGAGCAATCCGCATAGTTTTCGGCACAGACTTCATAAAACGTCTGGGTTGTCATTTGATAACCCTTGACGGAAAGAATCTTTGTGCTGCGCCCGTGCTTAAAATTACCCCTCTCGCATTTTGCGTCCATACAGGTGCAATTTAGCAACAACGTTATATTCTTCTCTCTTATTACAAAGTCATAAAGCACGGTATCCCATATATAATAGTTTTTGGTCGGGTTGCGGTAATAGTTTTCAAGTGCAATCTCTTCCACAATTCCCGTTTCGCGGTTATTTTCGCCGCCTGCGCCGCACATCCACATTCTAATCTCCGAGGACGCGTTTCCACCCAATACGGGGCGTTCGTGCATAAGCACGACCTTTGCGCCGCACCGCGCCGCCGCAATTGACGCACATATCCCTGCCATTCCGCCGCCTATAACACACAGGTCGGCATTCAGTGTCTTTTGGTTTAACATTACTATTCCTCCATAATTATCGGTATTGACAGATATAATCTTATATGATATTATAATAACACACAAATGATATAAAAACTTGCATTTATAGGCACAAAAATAACAAAAAAATGCACGAATGGAATGATTGACCATGAAAACCGAATCGGGGATAAAAATCGGTGAAATTACCGAAATGATTTGCGCATATACCGAGTATTTGAAAAACGAACATAATCTTTTGATTTCAATACACTTTGCACAAAGGTATCCGTATCTTTTTGAAAGGGCTAAAGCCTTGCTGAAATACAACACTCACACAAATCCGTATTGTTTTAAAGTAAAATCAGACAGGGCGCGGCATAAAAAGTGTATAAAGTGCCAAGAGGCGGTGTTGAAAAAATGTGCCGCCGAGAGATGTTATACCGGGGTGTGCCACGCCGGGGTCGCGGAATATGTACACGGATTTTTTTGTGACGGAATACCTGTCGGGTTTGTTAGCGTAAGCGGATATAAAAGCGATAAAAAGCCGTATTGCACCGATGATTTTTATATCAGAAATATTAAGGACAAAGAGATGCCGACAGAGCTTTTGAACACGGTCGTTCCGCCGCTTTGTATGATGCTTGAAAGATTTGTCGGGTTTAAGGAATGCGAGAACACATACAAAGATGTTTATTATGACGTGCTTGATTTTTTGCGCGAGAGACATTCGAACGTTTCGGTTGATGAAATAGCGAAAAAGTTTAATTTCAGCAAGTCATATATAAGCCATATGTTTAAAAAGAAAAGCGGGCGAACTCTGAAAGAGTATTGCAATATTCTTAAAATAAATGATGCAAAGGTTCTGCTTGAAAGCTCGGATATGTCGGTGACGGAGGCTGCACAGATGTCGGGGTTCAATAATTTCAGCTATTTCATAAAGGTTTTTAAGGGTATGACGGGTATGACTCCGCTTAAATGGCGTGCACAATGCCGCGATAAAGCGCGTTAATCCGCATATCGGCGGTGATTCGGCAAAAAAATAACCAAAAAACATCTTTTTTATGACAGTATTTACATATATCAATCATAATATTATCGATATACGGAATATACATTTGCAATTCGGCTCGAATTATGTTATAATAGGTTAAAAAATATAATAGAGAAGGTGCGTTATGAACAAAATTTCCATCATTGGAACCGGCAGCGTCGGTTCAACAATAGCTTATACACTTACAACAATGGGGCTTGCCTCTGAAATCGTTATGATTGATATTAATAACGAAAAAGCTCTCGGAGAAGCACTCGATATTCGCCAGGGAACGCCGTTTTTGGGCGCTTGTTCAATCTATGCCGGCGATTATCGCGATGCGGTGGATTCGAACATTGTTATCTTAACATCGGGTATCGCAAGAAAGCCGGGTCAGTCAAGACTTGAACTTGCTCAGACAAATGTTGATATAACAAAAATGATTATCCCCGAGATAACAAAGTATGCTCCGGATGCTACTTATATTATAGTAAGCAATCCCGTTGACGTTTTGACTTATACTTTCTGTAAGAGATCGGGTCTGCCCGAAAATCGTATAATCGGTTCGGGTACGATACTCGATACATCGCGTCTGCGTGCAAGACTTGCGGAATATTATAACATAAACCAAAGCAATGTTCACGCATATGTTTTCGGTGAACACGGCGATTCTTCGTTTATTCCGTGGTCTGTTGCGAATATATCGAATGTTCCGATTGAGGAATGTGACAAACTTATCCAGACGCCGGATATTTCATACCCCAAATTTGACCGCGCTGATGTTGAACAATATGTTCGCAAGTCGGGCGGAATCGTTATCGAAAGAAAAGGTGCGACATTCTATGCTGTTTCGGCTTCTGTCTGTCATATATGCAAGTGCCTGCTCGCCGGTATCGATACCACGATGACCGTATCAACGCTTATGCACGGGGAATACGGCGTTGACGATGTTGCGCTCAGCGTATTGAACATTGTCGGCAAGGACGGCGCGAAAGCAAAGGTATTGATGCCTTTGACCGATGAAGAAGTTTCGAACCTGCATAAGAGTGCCGAAACGTTAAAAGCCGTTATAAATCAGCTTGATATTTAAGATTTCAGAATACATTTCATAAACGGAGGTAATTTTACAATGGAATACCGTACAGAACATGACTCAATGGGTGAGGTAAAAGTCCCTGCAGACAGATTGTGGGCGGCACAGACCCAGAGAAGTCATGAAAATTTTAAAATCGGCGTTGATATTGAAACAATGCCGAGAGAAATAACACACGCTTTCGGAATTCTCAAAAAGGCGGCGGCTCTTGCCAATGCCGAGCTTAAACCCGAAAAGATGACCGCCGAAAAGCTTGAAGCAATCTCAAAGGCTTGTGATGAGGTTATCTCGGGCGAACTCAACAGTCACTTTCCGCTTGTTGTGTGGCAGACAGGCTCGGGTACTCAGTCGAATATGAACGCGAATGAGGTAATCGCAAACCGTGCAAATCAGATTGCCGGTCAAAAGCTTGTTCATCCGAATGATGATATAAATATGAGTCAGTCTTCAAACGACACTTTCCCGACCGCAATGCATATTTCGGCGGTTATAGCAATAGAGGATAAACTTCTCCCGGCTATAGAGCTTCTTATATCCACATTCAAAAAACTTGAGGCGGATAACGAAGGAATCGTTAAATCGGGACGCACACACCTTCAGGATGCAACCCCAATTAAGTTTAGTCAAGAGATAAGCGGATGGCGTTCAAGCTTAGAACGTGACGTTGAGCTTTTGAAAATAGCTCTCAGACCGCTCTATGAGCTGGCTCTTGGCGGTACTGCCGTAGGAACGGGTCTTAATGCGCCCAAAGGCTTTTCGGAGCTTGTTGCGGATAAGGTTGCACACCTCACCGGCAAGCCGTTTAAAACAGCGGTTAATAAGTTCCATGCTTTGACATCAAAGGATGAGATTGTGTTTGCTCACGGTGCAATTAAGGCGACCGCTTGTGATATGATGAAGATTGCGAACGATGTTCGCTGGCTCGCGTCGGGTCCGCGTGACGGTCTGGGCGAAATTCATATCCCCGAGAACGAACCGGGTTCATCGATTATGCCGGGTAAGGTTAATCCGACCCAGTGCGAGGCGGTAACAATGGTTGCGGTTCAGGTTATGGGCAACGATGTTGCCGTATCGACCGCGGCGTCACAGGGTAATTTTGAACTTAACGTATTTATGCCCGTTACGGCATATAACTTCTTGCAATCGGCAAGATTGCTCGCCGAGTCAATTGTTTCGTTCAATAATAACTGTGCTGTCGGAATCACCGCAAATAAAGAAAAGATGCATCATAACTTGCATAACTCGCTTATGCTCGTTACGGCGCTCAATCCTTATATCGGATATGAAAACGCGGCAAAGACCGCCAAGAAAGCATATAAGGATAATATTTCGCTCAAAGAGGCTTGCGTTCAGCTCGGCTTTTTGACCGAAGAAAAGTTTGACGAGGTATTCCACCCCGAACAGATGGTTTAATATATTAATGGAGGTAAAGTGATGAAAGTCAGTTATTTTCCGGGCTGTACCCTCCGTACAAAGGCAAAAAAGCTTGATTATTATGCAAGACGCTGTGCAGAAATCCTCGGTTTCGAATTATGCGAAATCGAGGATTGGCAATGCTGCGGCGGTGTGTTCGTCAGTGCAAAAGACGAAATAGCGACAAAGCTGTCAAGCGTGCGCGCTCTTGTTGCCGCAAGAGACGCGAACCGACCTTTGGTGACGGTATGTTCAGCCTGTCATAACGTTATAAAACAGACAAACAATGCAATATTAACAGACCAAGACTTTGCGGCAAAGGTAAACGCCTATATGTCACAGGACAAGGACTTTGGCGAGCCGTACAACGGCGAAACCGAGGTTTATCACTATCTTGAAATACTGCGTGATAAAGTCGGGTTTGACAAGATAAAAGCGGCGGTTAAAAATCCGCTCAAAGGCAAAAAGATTGCGGCGTATTACGGATGTATGCTTTTGCGTCCCGGAAAGGTAATGGGTTTTGATGACCCTGAAAATCCGCAGATTATGGAGGACTTTATAAAAGCCCTCGGTGCAGAGGCGGTTATATATCCGTCAAGAAACGAGTGCTGCGGCGGTTATGTTGCTCTCGAAGATGCCGAATCGGCAAGAAAGAAGAGCAACAAAGTATCCGAAAGTGCTAAAAATCACGGGGCGGACATGATAGTAACAGCCTGTCCGCTTTGCAAGTATAATCTTGTGAAAAACGGAAGTGAGCTTCCGGTGATTTATTTCACCGAGCTTTTGGCAGAGGCGCTCGGCGTAAAGGAGGATGGCGGCGATGATGAATAAAACGGAGAGAGAAAAAGAACAAATCCTGCGTATCAGTGGCGTAAATCCGCGCAAATGTATGCGTTGCGGTAAATGTTCAGGCACTTGTCCGTCATATGACGAGATGGAATATCATCCGCATCAGTTCGTGTATATGGTTGAGTCGGGCGACATCGAAACGCTTAAAAATTCACCGTCAATCTATAAGTGCTTGTCGTGCTTTGCGTGTGTGGACAGATGTCCGAGAGGCGTTGAGCCTGCAAAGCTGATTGAGGCATTGCGACTTTCGGTTATCCGTGAAAAGGGCGCAAATCATATGACCGCGAACGATATACCGCAATTGCTTGATGATGAGATGCCGCAACAGGCAATCGTCAGCGCAATGAGAAAGTATTCAAAATAGAAAGGAGATACAAACCATGCAGAGAATAGGAGTATTTGTCTGTCATTGCGGAACAAATATTGCCGGAACAGTAGATGTAAAATCGGTTGCAGAGGCGCTTAAAACAGAGCCGGGTGTTGTTTTCTCCACCGATTATCAATATATGTGTTCTCAGGCAGGACAAGATATAATAAAGAATGCAATAAAGGAACATAACCTTACGGGGATAGTTGTATGTTCGTGTTCGCCGCGTATGCACGAGGCAACGTTCAGAAAGACGGCGGCTGCGGCAGGCATTAACCCGTATATGGTTGAAATAGCAAACATCCGCGAGCAATGTTCGTGGGTTCATAAAGAAATGCCGATAGGTACCGAAAAGGCAATCATTTTGGCAAAGGCGGCTGTTGCAAAGGTAAACCTCAATACGCCGCTCACACCGGGCGAAAGCCCCGTGACAAAGCGTGCGTTGGTTATCGGCGGCGGTATCGCCGGAATCCAGACCGCGCTCGATATTGCCGATGCGGGATTTCCCGTTGACATAGTTGAAACAAAGCCGACAATCGGCGGAAAAATGGCACAGCTCGATAAGACCTTCCCGACTTTGGACTGTGCGGCGTGTATTCTGACACCTAAAATGGTTGATGTGGCACAAAACGATAAGATAAGAATTTTCTCTTATTCAGAGGTCACAGAGGTTGGCGGATTTGTCGGGAACTTTGAGGTAACAATCAAAAAACGCGCGAGATTCGTTAAAGAGGATATTTGTACGGGCTGTGGCGCTTGTACCGAAAAATGTCCGATGAAGAAAGTCCCGAACGAGTTCAACCTCGGTATGGACGAACGCCGCGCAATATATATTCCGTTCGCACAGGCTGTCCCCAAGGTTGCGACAATCGACCCGAGATATTGTCTTAAGCTTAAGAGCGGAAAGTGCGGATTGTGTTCAAAGGTCTGCACCGCAGGGGCGATTGATTATGAGGCAAAGGATGAATTTATAAAAGAAAAATACGGCGCAATCGTTGTTGCGACCGGTTATAATCCGATTTCGATGGATAAGTTTGATGAATTCGCTTATTCACAGTCAAAGGATGTTATTACATCGCTTGAATTCGAAAGACTTACAAACGCGGCAGGACCGACGGCAGGTAAGCTTTTGCGCCCGTCGGACGGAGTTCATCCGCATACAATCGTATTTGTACAGTGTGTTGGTTCGAGATGTGAGGCTTGCGCGGAAAAGGGCAAGGAATATTGCTCAAAGATTTGTTGTATGTACACGGCAAAACACGCAATGCTGACGAGAGATAAATATCCCGATACAGACGTTTATGTGTTCTATATAGACGTTCGTACCCCGGGTAAGAACTTTGATGAGTTCTATCGCCGTGCGGTAGAGGAATACGGGGTTCATTATATTAAAGGTATGGTCGGCAAGGTTTCGCCCGAGGGCAATAAACTCAAAGTTCAGGCGTCCGACCTGCTGGCAAACAAACAGCTGCATATTGACGCGGATTTGGTTGTCCTTGCGGCGGCAATAGAACCCGATAAGTCGGCGCGTCCTCTTGCAACGATGCTGACGGCAAGTATGGACACAAACGACTTCTTTACAGAGGCACACCCCAAGCTTCGTCCGGTTGAAAGCCCAACCGCGGGTGTATTTCTGTCCGGTGCTTGTCAAGGGCCAAAGGACATTCCCGAAACGGTATCTCAGGCAGGTGCGGCGGCATCGAAAGTTATCGGACTTTTGTGTAAGGATAAGCTGACGGGTAACCCGTGTATCGCTCATTCTGATGAGATGATGTGTAACGGCTGTTCAACCTGTGCGAATGTGTGTCCCTATGGCGCAATCACATATGTTGACAAAGAGTTCAGAATGCCCGACAGAACAACAAAGGTTCGCCGAGTTGCTTCTGTAAACGAGGCGGTCTGCCAGGGCTGCGGTGCTTGTACCGTTGCTTGTATGTCGGGGGCTATGGATCTCAGAGGCTTTATGAATAAACAAATTATAGCGGAGGTGGACGCAATATGCAAGTAAATCAGGAAAACGGTTATAAGCCGCTTATAGTTGCCTTTTGCTGTAACTGGTGTTCATACGCCGGCGCAGACTTGGCAGGTAATAACAGATTAAATTATCCGGCGGATGTAAAGATTATTCGCGTGCCTTGCTCTTGCAGAGTAAACCCGATGTTTATTCTTCGCGCATTTCAGAGAGGTGCGGACGGCGTAATCCTTTGCGGATGTCACCCCGGTGATTGTCACTATACATCGGGTAACTATTACACAAGACGCCGTATGTCGCTTTTGTTTTCGATGCTTGATTATTTGGGCATTGAGCGCGAGCGCACCCGTGTTGAATGGGTCAGCGCGGCAGAGGGTGCTAAATTTGCCGCAACAATGAATGATTTCGTTGAGAAAGTAACGGCTCTCGGCGAGAATAAGAGATTGGAGGATTTGCGATGCAAGAAATAAAACGTGAAGTTCTCGTGCAAAAAGCGTCTGAGATGCTTGCAAGCGGCACGGTTGACCGTGTGCTCGGCTGGAAGGTCGGAGAATTCGATTATGACGTTACGCCGGCTGTGTTCACATCGGCGGATGAGTTAGAAAAAGATTTTGTATGGGGCGATTTCTGCGGTGCAAACTTTTCCAAATACCTGATAAAGGAAACAGAGAAAAGCGAAAGCAAGGTTTTGGTTTTCTTAAAGCCATGTGATACTTACAGCTTTAACCAGCTTTTGACCGAGCATCGTTTTGACCGCGAAAAGGCATATGCTGTCGGCATTCCGTGCAACGGTATGCTCGATATAAACAAAATAAGGAATTTGGCTGACGGAATTTCGGCAATAGACATTGACGGTGATGAGATTGACATACACACTCTCTATGACGGCGTTGTTAAAACAACAAAAGATGCCGCACAGCTCGAGAGATGTGCGTGCTGTAAGTCAAAAAAGCACGTTGCGTATGACGAGCTTATCGGTGATGACGGCGAGGTAACGGACAGCAGCAGATTTGACGAGGTAGAAAGACTCGAAAAAATGACTCCCGATGAGCGTTATGCTTTCTGGCAGAACGAGCTTTCGCGCTGTATTCGTTGTAATGCCTGTCGTGACGTATGTCCGGCTTGTACTTGCGAAAAGTGTGTGTTTGACAATCCTGAGTCACCCGTTGAAAACAAGGCGGCATCAAACTCTTTTGAGGAAAAGATGTTCCATATAATCCGTGCATTTCACGTTGTCGGACGCTGTACCGACTGCGGCGAATGTTCGAGAGTTTGTCCCCAGCATATACCGCTGCATCTGCTCAACAGAAAGTTCATCAAGGATATTGACGAGCTTTACGGCGAGTATCAGGCAGGAGCGGAGGTCGGCAGCCGTGCACCCATAGTTGATTATACCGAGGGTGACGCCGAGCCGAGCGAAGCGGTGGAAAGAGGTGACGCAAATGTATAAGATTTCACTTGACAATTTAAACAGCCTGTTTTCGGCTATCGCCGAAAAGCAAGGCTTGTACCTTCCCGTTGATACCGAGGCAGGTGCAAAATTTGAAAGGTGGGAGGAAGGCAAAGAGCTTTCCGACAGACTTAACACAGTGCGCAGCCCGAAAGACTTTTTCTTTCCCCAGACCGAGAATCTTATGGATTTTAAGGTAGAGGGTAAGTCGGTCGAGATTATCGATACGCGAAGCGAATGTGAGGATTTTGTAATATTCGGTATTCGCGGCTGTGACGTAAAAAGTTTTGAGGTATTGGACAGAGTATTCCTTGCCGACCCGATTGACACATATTATGAAAACCGCCGCAAGCACAGCACGATTGTGTCTATGGCTTGTACAAGACCGATTGAAACTTGTTTCTGTCATACATTCGGCATAGACGCATCCGAACCCGAGGGCGATGTTGTATGCTATAAAACGGAGGATACTCTTTATCTTGACGCAAAGACGGATAAAGGTGTAGCTTTGCTTGACGGAATAAGCGGCGTTTTGAGTGAGAGCGACGGCACGGCTGTTGATGAACAGAAAAAGATGATTGCCGAGAGAATGGAAAAGCTTCCGCTTGCTAATCTTTCAGCCGATAAGTTCGGTGCGGATAAGACAAAAGAGTTTTTTGACAGACCCGAGTGGTCAGAGCTTTCTCAGTCCTGTTTGGGCTGCGGAACGTGTACGTTTGTTTGTCCGACCTGTCAGTGCTATGATATAAAAGACTTTAACACGGGTCACGGAATCAAGCGTTTCCGTTGTTGGGATTCGTGTATGTATTCGGATTTCACAAAGATGTCCGCAGGTCAGCCGAGACTCACTCAGTTAGAGCGTTTCCGTCAGAGATTTATGCACAAGCTTGTGTATTATCCGACAAACAATGACGGATTGTTTTCATGTGTCGGCTGCGGCAGATGTCTTGCCAAGTGTCCGATACAGATGAATATAGTAAAGGTTATGAAAAAATTGGGAGGTGAAAAATAATGGCTGACATTAATACGATTAAAGAACCTCTCATGCCCGTTGTCGGCGTTGTTACCGATATACGGATAGACACTCCCGATGTAAAGACGTTTCGCGTTGTGACCCCCGACGGCAAAAAAGCTTTTGAGCATAAGCCGGGTCAGTGTGCAATGCTGTCTATTCCGGGAGTAGGCGAGGCGATGTTTTCGATAACATCTTCGCCCACGAACGAAGAATTTATGGAATTCTCGATAAAAAAATGCGGCTGCGTTACCGAATGGCTGCATTCGATGGAGGTAGGCCAGCAGATTACCATAAGGGGTCCTTACGGACATCCTTTCCCGGTTGATACCGAATTTGCCGGACATGATATGCTGTTCATCGCCGGCGGTATCGGTCTTGCACCGCTGCGTTCGGTTATAAATTACTGCCGTCATTATCGCGACCGCTACGGCAAGATAGACATTGTCTATGGTTCGCGCAGTATGCAGGATTTGGTGGATTATAAAGAAATAATCGATGAGTGGTCAAACGATGCCGGTGTGAATGTACATCTGACGATAGACAGAGAACAGCCCGAATGGGACGGTCATGTAGGTTTTGTTCCGAATTATGTTAAGGAACTCGGTTTTTCGACCGACAAGATTGCAATAATCTGCGGACCGCCGATTATGATTAAGTTCACTCTTGCCGGTTTGCAGGAGATTGGCTTTGACAAAACTCAGGTTTATACAACGATGGAGCTTAGAATGAAGTGCGGTATCGGCAAATGCGGAAGATGTAATATCGGTTCAAAATATGTCTGCAAAGACGGTCCGGTATTCCGCTGTGACGAAATCGATGAGCTTCCGGATGAGTATTAATAATCGAATTTATGCAATTGTGAAATTATAAAATTATAAATGTGAAAGTTGCGGATAAACCGAATGAATCCACGGAACAGGGATACACGTTATCTGTAGGGTCAGCCCCGTGTGGCTGACCGTGAGATGTTCGGTAAATAGTGCGAATAATATACTTTCACAATGGCTAATTAATAATCGAATTTAAAAGGAGATATAACATATGGATAACACAAGTAATATGGTAGATGTATATCTGTTTGGCAAGAAATACAGTGTTCCCGATGACCTTACCATTATGCGCGCCATGGAATACGCAGGCTATCAGCTGGTTCGCGGCTGTGGCTGTCGTAACGGTTTTTGCGGAGCGTGTGCGACAATTTATCGCATAAAGGGCGACAAAGAGCTTAAGACCTGTCTTGCTTGTCAGACAAAGGTTGAGAACAATATGTATGTTGCAACATTGCCGTTCTTCCCCCTTGTAAAAGAGGTATATGACATAGAAAAGATTAAGCCGACAGAACAGATTATGATGCAGCTTTACCCCGAAATTTATGCGTGCGTGGGCTGTAACGCCTGTACGAAAAGCTGTACACAAAGCCTTAACGTTATGCAGTATATAGCATACGCACAAAGAGGTGAGTTTGAAAAGTGTGCGGAAGAGTCGTTTGACTGTGTAATGTGCGGCGTATGTTCGTCAAGATGCCCGGCAGGAATTTCGCATCCTCAGGTTGCGATGCTCGCGCGCAGACTCAACGGAAAGTACCTTGCACCCAAGACGGCACATCTTGAAAACCGTGTAAAAGAAATTAAAGACGGAACATTTACCGAGCTGATTGAGGCGTTAATGGATAAGCCGATTGAGGAAATGCAGGAACTCTATAACAACAGAGAGATAGAAAAGTAAGGAGGAAAAAACGTATGTATTCATCTGAATTTCAAGAATCTTTAAAGGCGGTTGAGGCTGCCAGAGAAGAGAATATAAAATATGAGCCGACCCGTATGACGGCAAAAGAAAAGGACGACCTCCTTGCGGCATATCATCCCGATTATAAAAAGGACGAATTTTCCGAGCTGAAAATCGGTCCGAACAAGGGCGAGGTTGTTCCGCACGAGCTTTGCGAAATGTTACAGGCTCACAGCAGAATCTCAGCCGATGACGTTGATTTGTCAAAGGTTGATTATGATGTTGACGTACTTATTATCGGCGGCGGCGGCGCAGGTGCGTCTGCGGCAATCGAGGCGGATAATGCCGGTGCGAAAACAATGATTGTCACAAAGCTGCGTATCGGTGATGCAAACACAATGATGGCAGAGGGCGGAATCCAGGCGGCGGATAAAGAAAACGATTCGCCGGCAATCCACTTTGTTGATGCTTTCGGCGGCGGACATTTCGCGGCAAAGAAAGAGCTGTTGGCAAAATTGGTATGCGATGCCCCCGAGGCAATTCAATGGCTCAATAATCTGGGCGTTGAGTTTGATAAAGCAGAGGACGGAACGATGATTACCACGCACGGCGGCGGCACATCGCGCAAGAGAATGCACGCAGCAAAGGATTATTCGGGTGCGGAAATTATGAGAACTCTGCGTGACGAGGTATTGAACCGCGGTATTCCCGTTATCGACTTTACATCGGCAATCGAACTTATTTTGGATAAAGACGGCAAAGCCGCAGGCGCGGTTTTGATGAATATGGAAACAAAAGAGCTTATGGTTGCAAAGGCAAAGACCGTAATCATAGCAACGGGCGGTGCGGGACGTATGCATTATCAGGGTTTCCCGACATCGAATCACTATGGCGCAACGGCAGACGGTCTTGTTCTCGGTTACAGAGCCGGCGCAAAACTGTTGTATGCCGATACACTTCAGTATCACCCGACGGGCGCGGCATATCCTCAGCAGATTTTCGGTGCACTGGTAACGGAAAAAGTTCGTTCGCTCGGCGCAAAGCTGGTTAATCGTGACGGAAAGGTATTTATGCATCCGCTTGAGACTCGTGATGTTGCGGCGGCATCGATTATACGCGAATGCTCAGACCACGCCGAGGGGGTAGACACCGGAAGCGGTCTTGCCGTATGGCTCGATACCCCGATGATTGAACAAATCGGCGGTGAGGGCACAATAGAAAAACGTATTCCGGCGATGATGCGTATGTTTATGTCATACGGAATCGACATCAGAAAAGAGCCGATTTTGGTTTATCCGACTTTGCATTATCAGAATGGCGGACTCGATATAAACGTAAACGGTATGACAACAAATGTTGAGAATCTGTTTGTTGCGGGCGAAGCGGTCGGCGGAATCCACGGCAGAAACAGACTTATGGGCAACTCGCTTTTGGATATTATCGTATTCGGAAGAAATGCGGGAATAAATGCGGCTGCGGCAGCAAAGAATACCAATGTCGGTGAGCTGACTTTGGAGCATATTTCAAAATTTGATAAAGAGAGAGCGGATGCAGGTATCGAAACAGATACTGTATCGCCAAAACTTTTGCCTAACTATACCGGCAAAAAAAGTGAGATTTAGTTAAAAAGATAATAATAAACCGCTGTGCAAAACCGTTTGTAAAAGTTCAACTTTTTAAATTAGGCTTGCGCAGCGGTTTATCGGAATTTAGAAAGAGGTTTATACCAATGAATTTTTTTAGTGAAGTTATATCCGTATCGGGCGTGTCATACCTGATTTTTTCGATAATGGCGATTGTCGCACTTGGATACCTGCTCGGACGTGTTACAGTAAAGGGTGTATCGCTCGGAACAGCCGGCGTTTTTGTCGTTTCGCTGCTCTATGGCGCATTCTTTTATGATAACCTTGCCGACGCGATGAAAACAGCCGAGATTGCAAGTCACGGCCTTAAAATTGTTGAAAATTTAGGTCTTGTGTTCTTTGTTACATCGGTCGGATTTATTGCGGGACCCAAGTTCTTTAAGAACTTAAAGAACAATTTTAAATCATACATAATGCTGGGCTTTATTATTATACTTGCCGGCGGACTTACTTGTGTAATATGCTATTTAATAGGCAGAAACTTTGAATCGGACAACAAACAGTTCCTCGCGATGATGGATGGCTTGCTGTCGGGTTCTCTCACAACGACCCCGGGATTTTCGGCGGCGAAAGAAACGGTCAAGAACTTTTATGCGGCAACGCCCGAGCTTGCGAGCGGCTATGAGGATGCCGTTACGGTCGGTCACGGAATCGCGTATCTGTTCGGTGTTATCGGCGTTGTACTTTTTGTTCAGATTCTGCCGAAACTCGTTCATGCCGATATGGACGAAGAACGCAGAAAGCTTGCATCTGTTGATACGGGTGAGGCAAATACGATTGTCGGCAAGCTGATAAACATTGACGATATGGGTCTGGGCGCATTCGGTTTGGCGGCTCTTATCGGAATCATAATCGGAAACATAAAAATTCCGCTTACCGCACAGGGTTTTTCGGGAACGTGTTTCTCGCTTACAACAACGGGCGGCGCGCTTATAACTTCACTCTTATTCGGACATTTTTCGCATATCGGAAGAATAAATATTATGCCTGAGAAAAAGACTCTTGAAGTCTTGAGAGAGCTGGGTCTTATGATATTCTTAATCGGCGCCGGTATTGCCGGCGGTGCAAGCTTTATCAAGTATTTCAGACCCGTATACTTCTTGTATGGTGCTTTGATGACGCTTGTTCCGATGTTTGTGGGATATTTTATAGCGACAAAGGTCTTGAAACTCAGCCTTTTGAACTCGCTCGGCTCGATTACGGGCGGAATGACAAGTACGCCTGCACTCGGAACACTTATTCATGTGGCAAAAACAGAGGACGTTGCGGCGGCATACGCGGCAACATATCCGATTGCTTTGCTTGTGGTCGTGCTTGTGTCACAGTTCTTAATAGTATTCTTCGGATAATTAATTCACAAGAGGTTGTGTTTGTATAAACAGGGGGTAACAATGAAACAGATTGAAGTATCACGGGCGACAATGGGGCGGATACCGATGTATTTAAAATATCTCAAATCGGCAATCCACAGCGGCGATAATATTTCGGCGACAACCATTGCAAAACAGCTCGGTCTCGGCGAAGTTCAGGTTCGTAAGGATTTAAGCGCAGTAAGCGGTGCGGGCAGACCGAAAACAGGATACAACATTGGTGAGCTTATTGCGTCCCTTGAAAATTTTTTGAATGATGGAAAAATCCGCAAGGTTGTGTTAATCGGTGCAGGAAAGATAGGAAGAGCCTTGCTTGATTACAAAGGGTTTGAGGATTACGGCCTTGAAATCGCGGCGGCGTTTGACACCGCGGTCAAAGAGATTGAATACAGCAAGTCGGGTAAGCCCGTCTTGCCGTCGGACGAACTTGACGGATTTTGTGCTGAAAATGAGGTTAAAATAGGAATCATAGCGGTTCCGTCCGAAAATGCGCAAGAGGTTTGTGACAGACTTATAAAGAACGGAATACTCGCGATATGGTGCTTTGCACCGTGTACTTTGAATGTTCCCGAAAATATTGAGGTCAGGTATGAAAATATGGCCTTGTCTCTTGCGTATTTAAGCAAAAAGATTTAAAAGACATCAGACGGTGTTTTGCGTTTTCTTATACATAAAACACCGTCTGATAAAAGAAAGGATAATAAAGATGAAGGTTACTGTATGTATCGGTTCTTCATGCCATATAAAAGGTTCGCATTTTGTGGTCGAGCGTTTAAAGACGCTTATCGCCGAAAACAACCTTAAAGATAAGGCAGAGCTTGCCGGGGCGTTTTGTGTCGGCAGGTGCGAAGAGGGCGTTTGTGTGACTGTGGACGATAAATTTTTCTCTGTTTCGCCCGAAACGGTCGATGCCTTTTTTAAAGAGAATATCCTGAACGCTGTGCAATAATGCACGGCGTTTTCGAATGAACAAACCCCGACCCCGAACAATGAGATGCATCTCGCGTACAGCATTTGTTCGGGGTCGGGGTTTTAGTATTTATTTTAATTCACACCGAGTTTTTTAAGGTTGTTAAAACTTGTTTGCACACATTCAAACGGTGACTTTCCGTAACAATCATCCTGTTCGATGACATACATCTCACAATTAATTTCTTTGCAAGCCTTGATTATCTCTTTAAAGTTCAGGTTTCCGCATCCGACGGGAGCATAAAGCTTTGGCGTTGATTCCAAAAGTTTATCTCTTTTGCCTATAGCATAATCCTTGACGTGAACATATCCTATCAAATCGGCGTTTTCTCTGATGAATTCGGCAGGATTTTCGCCGCCGCATTGAATCCAGTGTGTGTCGGGCTGAAAGAGAACATATTCGGGATTCAATTCCTTTTTAAATATATCAATACCGTTTTCGTATCTGCCTTCAAAATTGATGAATTCATAGCTGTGAAAGTGATATAACAGCTTTTGCCCGAATTGAGATATAAGTTTGCCGATTCTGTTTGCTTCATCGCAAAATCCTTTGATACCGTCCGGGGTTGCCATTTCTCTCGGCATTGAATCGCATCTCAAATACGGGGTTTTAAAATATTTTGCGCCGTTTTCAACGCGTTTTAAGTTATTCTCTATATCATAAAAACTTATGCAGTCAGAGTCTTGCGAAATGCCGAATTCGTCAAAAAGCTCCTTTGTTTCTTTTATTGTCATAAAGGACTGAACCGTATATTGCAGGTTCTTAAAGCCTATTTGCGACAATTTTCTTACTGTATCGGTCAGGTCGGGCTTTGTCTTGATATAGTCGCGCATAGTGTACATCTGAAGTGAAATTTTGCTCATTGTATTTCCTCCTTAGAATTATTCGGCTAAAATCAGCTCTTGCGTTTCCGGATTTTCATACCAATGTGATGAAAGTGCGGCAGGACGCTTGAATTTTGTGTTAAATGTTTTGACTTTGTTATCTTTTGTACATTCACGCATAGCCTCTATTATTTCAAGGGCGTGGTATCCCATTTCGGGAATAAGGCGTTGAGTACGTCCTTTCCGTATTGACCATCCGAGTTCCGCTGCGCCGATTCCGCGCGATTGTTCGCTGTACGGATGCGTAAAGGGAAACAGTGTGCGCTCTTCGCCCTTTCGCTTTATATAGAGTGGCTTTCCGAAGTGATTCGGGTCGCCGACATCGAGAATTCCGTCCGTTCCGATGATTTCAAAAGAATTGTTGTCGCCAAAGCATTCGCTTGACATTGCCATTGTTGCGTGAAAGCCACAGTCAAATTCGAGTGCGGCAACCAAGGTGTTCGGCGTATCGACAAAAAAGTTTTCGCCGAACTTAGAGTGTCGGGGGTTCAGATACGGTCGGCTTTGGTCTTTTGTAAAACAAAATCCGCTTGCCCGATTAACCGAACCAAAAAGGTTAAACAAAGTATGCAGATAATATCCGCCCATATCATAGGGGATTCCTCCGCCGGGGCGCATAACCGAAAATAACCGTCTTGCATCCTCATCATCATTCTTTACCATATGATAACCTCTTGCAAGTTTTATATCAGCAAATATCGGTTCGCCGATTAAGCCGCTGTCTATGACAAAGCGTGCGGTTTGCATACTTGCGCCCAAAAATGTATCGGGCGCAACGGCGAACCTCACATTTTTTTCTTTGGCAAGCGCCATAAGCTCATCGGCTTGCTGCATATTTATTCCCATCATTTTTTCACAGTACAGATGTTTTTTTGCATTTAAAACCGCTTTTGATATTTCAAAATGCGAAAGAGCGTAAGTGAGGTTTAAGACAAGCTCTATCTCGGAATCCGCAAGAATTTCATCAACGGTCATTTTTTTAATATTATACTTTTCGGCTTTTTCGGCGGCTTTTGAATCTATCATATCGGCACAGCCCACTATGTCAAGAACGGAAAAGTTTTTGATGATAGGTTCAAAATATGAATCGCATATCATTCCGCATCCGATTATTGCGGTTTTTAACGGCTTAACTTTTGACATTTAAATTTTTCCTCCTTTACTTTCATATGACATCAGATAGTCAAAACTTCTTTTTACCTCGTCAAATGCATCTCTGCCATAAGTTTCGTCTTGTTCGATGATGTACATTTTTGTGTCATTTTTCTCTGTGATATTCAGTATTGACGGAATGTTGAGATTGCCGTCACCGACAGCGGCAAATTCGTTTGTACATCTGTTCGTTTCGGGGTTGATTTTTGATATTGCATAATCCTTTATATGTATAAAATCAAACCTGTCGGCATATGCCGATAAAAAGTCGGCAGGTGCGGCACCGCCGTCCGCAATCCAAAATATGTCGGGCATAATCTGCATATATTCGGGATTTGTGTTTTCCAATAAAAGCTCGATCATCGTCTTCGAGTTTTCTTTATAAAACTCAAATGAATGAAAGTGATACAAAAGATTTATTCCGTCGTATGCAAGCTCTTTTCCTATGCGATTGACCTCAGACGCGAATCTAAGTATTCCATCTGTGTTGTTCTCCGAGCGTGGCACGGACGAAATCCTAAGGTACGGCGTATCAAAAACCGTAAGCTGATGCATCAGATTATCCTTATCGGCATCAAAGTTATATAAGTCCGCACAATAGGGCGAATCGTTTTTTAGGCCGTAATTTGATAAGAGCTCTTTTGCCTCGTCCGCAGTTAAAAAGTTTTGCAGGCTGTATTGAACGTTTTTAAATCCCATATCAGCGAGCCGTTTGAGCGTTGACGATAAATCGTTTTTTGTTTGGGTATGGTCGCGCAGGGTGTACATCTGAACCGAAATTTTGTCGGTTGAAATTTTACTCATAACAATTTCCTTTCCTCGGGTAAATCTTTTAATGCCCCTTATATAAACGATTATAGTACGCGCCGCAATAAAAGTAAATGTATAAATCGGATGAGAAATTGTAAATTTCGGCTCAAATGAGTTGACATATTTAAAAGAAATGATATAATTTAAAATATTGAGGTGATGCGTCAATGAAAGTCGGAATTGAAAAAATAAAAGAAATGGATTTTAACTTGAATAACGTTCGGGTAATCCGACAACAGTTTGATAAAATACAGGCCTACAATTTTTTAAAAGTCGGCCGACCGAATGACGGATTGTGTGTTTATACCGGCGGTACGGCGTATTATTGTTTTGATGATGGCAAGGGCGGTAAGTATAAAGAAATGACGGCGTTTGTCGGTGACTTGGTATACTTGCCGAAAGGCAGCCGATACCTTGTGCGTTTTAATGAGAGCGATGAGTGTGTGACCGACTATCTGATGAATTTTGACATATCTGATACAGATGGAAATCCGATTGTTTTTTCGGACAGATGCGAAATATGGGCGAGCAATGCACCCGACTATATTACGGAATTGTTTAAAGACGCGGCGGAGTTGTTTTTAAACAGAATAAACAATACCCAAAACATTTTAAAATCTTATGCTTTTAAAATATTTGACAGCGCAAGCCTTATTATTTTTAAAAACGAACCGACAAGATATGATAAAAAACTTGTGACGGACGCAATGACATATATGAGAAATCACGCGTCGGAACGTCTGTCGGTTAAGGAACTTGCCGATGTTTCCAATGTGAGTGAACGCTATCTTCGCACCCTTTTTGAAAAATATGCGGGAATGAGTCCGACAAGATATAAGACCGAAATTCTTATCGAAAGAGCAAAAGAAATGCTGAAAAACAATATTATGAACATAAACGAAACCGCAGAATATTTGGGGTATTATGACGCGGCACACTTTTCAAATGCGTTTAAAAAGTCGGTCGGAATGTCGCCGATGAGTTATATAAAAGAAATCATGCCAAAACGCGAAAAACAGAACAAATAATAAACGGCAGCAAATTTTAGACGGTTATAAAACGCATTTTCATATTGCGCAACGGCGGCATATCTGATATATTGGTATACGAGATTACATAGGCTTAAATTTGCCGATTGGAGGAAAATTAAAATGCGTATACCAAAGCCGTTTTTGCCCGTGACGGTTGAAACCGACGGGCTGTCTTATAGGGCGCGTGTTCTCGGGCGTGAAATGACGTTCGGGGCGAATTCTCTTGTTAAATCAATTAAATCAAATGGTAAGGAGCTGCTATCCGAACGGATGCGTTTTGTCGGAACAGAGGATGGAGAGCCGATTATATGGGATAACGATTATGAAAATAACGAAAGCGGATGTTTTGTTCAATCAAGAAAAAACGATAAGGTTGTGCTTTGCGGCGCAATGATGAGCAAGGCGTTCATTATAAATACGGCGGTCGAGATAAGCTATGACGGCTGTGTTTGTGTTGATGCAAGCGTTATGCCGCGCGGTCTGACCGTTGCACAGGTATTCGGCACGGCGGACACAAAACCGATGCAATATAAGCTTGATAAGCTGTGGCTTGAGATTCCGCTCAATGCCGACATCGGTGAGTTTTATAATATATACCCGATAGACGACCTGCATTTTGAGGACGGAAGAGTTATAGAGCGCAGCGAAACAATGTCGAGCGGCAGGATTCCGTTATGCGGCTTTCATATGCCGCACAAGCCGCTTTTGTGGCTCGGCGGCGATGATTGCGGATTCGGTTTCTTTTGTGAAAGCGACCAAAACTGTCAGCCGTCCGACAGCGGCCGCATGATAGAGGTTCTTCCCGATAAAAACGGTTGGGTGATGAGAATAAGATTGCTCGACAGTCCGCCAAAGGCGTGGGGCGATAATTATACCGAGGGTTACGGAGTTTTTGAGCCGCTGGCATACAAATTCGGATTTATGGCGACCCCGGTTAAGGAATTCCCCGAGAATCCGTATCTCGAAAAGATGTTCCACCCCGATTGCTTTGTTAAGGTCAAGGGGAATTATATCGACTTTTTGAGGGATAAAAACCGCTTTGACAGACTTGTCGAAAAGGGCGTGACGACACTTGTCCTTCACGAGAAATGGAACAAGGCTCAAAACTCGCCCGAGCTGTCGGAATTTACGGCAAAACAGCTGAGAGAAATCGTTGATGAGTGCCACAAACGCGGAATCAAGGTTCTGACATATTTCGGATATGAGGTTTCAACGATTTTGGCGGACTGGGGCAAAATCGGCGAGAAAAGTGAGATAAAGAATGAAAAAGGCGAGCATTTTTTTGGGGGCTGGTATCGGGTACCGTTCCAGCGCGATTACAGCGTTTGTTATAATTCGGAATACAGCGATTTTTTTGTTGACGGAATAGTAAAGATTGTTGATGAATTTAATATTGACGGCATCTATCTCGATTCAACATCTATGCCGAAATTGTGTGCAAACACGGCTCACGGCTGCGGATATTATGACGAGGACGGAGAGCTTCACGGGACATATCAAATTCTTGCAATCCGCGATATGTTCAGACGGATTTATTGCGAAATGTCGGCACGCGGCTGTGTGATAAACCTGCATTCGTTCGGCTGTCTTAATTTCACTGCCCTTCCGTATGTAAACGGAACATGGTACGGCGAAAACTTACAGGCGGCATTTATAAAAGGTTCGGACAAAGATATGCCCCTTGACTATTTCCGCGCCGAATATACGGGTCGGAATATGGGTGTGCCGGTTGAGTTTATCGCTTATGAAAACCGCCCCGTATGGAATTTTGAAAACGCGGCGGCAATGTCGCTTATACACGGAATACTGCCGCGGCCGAACGATATTGAGCATCCGCTTGATTTAATGAGCGAAATATGGAGAGTGATAGATTCTTTCCCCGTCTCAAAATCCGAGTGGTGTCCGTATTGGAAAGGCGGCGAGAGACTGTCGGATGCGCGTGCGAAATGCAGCTATTATAAGTACACAGCGCCCGACGGTGACAGAATGTATCTTGCGTTTATATCCAACACAACCGCAACGGGGCTTTATGGCTTAAAGATCAATATAGGCGAAACGGCGGCAAAAGTGACGGATATGCTTACGGGTGAGGATACGGACGCGTTTGACCTTGCGCCGTTCGGGTATAAAATTCTTTATATAAAGAATATTCGGTGCCAATGCAAAAACAAATAAAAACGTATTGAAAAAGATAAAGATTAATGTTATAATTACATAGCATAGCGAAAGAGACAGAAAGGCACAACTTATACATTTGATAAAGATGATAGAGAACGGCGTTCAGGCTTTACCGACAATTGATGATGTCTATAAAAGTCTTGATATTGCCGTAAAAAACGATGAGAGTTTAAGAGAAAAATACATAAATTAAAAAGTTTAAAAAGAAAAGAGGTTTTATATATGTATGACTTTCCTATAGGTGTAATATTGGAATCATTTAAAACAAATCGCGCCGCCGCAATCGAAAAGGCGGCAAAAATGGGTGCGAACGGAATACAAATGTATGCGACCGAGGGCGAAAATTCGCCCGAAAATCTGTCAAAGAGCGACCGTGCCGAGTTAAAGTGCGAGATAGAGAATCACAATATGGTTTTTTCAGCGCTTTGCGGCGACCTCGGAAAAGGATTCGGAAATAAAGAACTGAATCCGTCTTTGATAGAAAAGTCAAAGAGGATTGTTGAGCTTGCAAAGGATTTGGGAACGGATATTGTCACAACTCATATCGGCGTTGTTCCCGAGGACAAAAGTCACGAAAGATATAAGGTTATGCAAGAGGCGTGCTTTGAGCTTTCGCGCTTTGCCGACAGTATGGAGGCGCACTTTGCCATAGAAACGGGACCCGAAAGAGCGGTTGTCCTAAAGGGATTTTTGGACGATTTATCGTCAAAGGGCGTGGCGGTAAACCTCGACCCCGCGAATTTTAAAATGGTTACGGGAGATGACCCCGTTCAGGCGGTCTATACGCTTAAAGATTATATCGTGCATACCCACGCCAAGGACGGAAACAGGCTTAAGATAGGAAACCCCGAATTTATATACAAGGCGGTTCACCCCGTGCCTCAGGGGTTTGACGATGTTCAATATTTTGAGGAAGTTCCTCTCGGAACGGGGAGTGTGGACTTTGTGAATTATCTCAAAGCTCTCGAGGATATAGGATATAAGGGCTTTTTGACGATTGAAAGAGAGGTCGGCAACACGCCCGAGGCGGATATTCGAACCGCATATGACTTTTTGAAAAAAATAATTTCGGAAAATTAGCAAATAATGAAGGCATAAAATTTAAGTTCGGACACGATTTATTCGACATTATCTTTTATGCCTTTTAGGCATTTTTTTGGCATGCCGAATGAGAAAAAACGTATTTCACCGATGAAAAAATAACTGATAGGAGAATCAAAATGGAGTTTTCAAGCAGAGCCTTTGCGTATGACGCATTGTTGAGCAATAAAAGATTTAAAGTTCCTGCGGGGGAGCTGTGCCAGGTATCTCAGATTTCGGTTATACGCGGCGGAGAAATAGAGGAGCATATACAGTATTGTGATGAAATTACCTATGCCATATCCGGAAGGGCGAAAATGTATTCCGAGGACAAATGCGAAGAAATACGCGAGGGTCAGATTCATTATATCAAGTCGGGGTTATATCATAAAATAGTCGCCGATGACGATTTGAGCTTTAGCTATATTTGTATCGGGTTTGTTCCCGATTTGACAAACGATGAAATAAAGACGTTTTCGGATATGCGCAAGGATGTTGATTCGTTTATAAAAAATGATGACGGAATGGTGCGCAATCTTGCGCTTATGTTTTTAAACGAATTTTATATTCAGGACGAACAAAGCGATATTATGATAAAATCGTTCTTTTTACAGATTTTAAACGCGGTTGCGAGAATTTATCGCGGAAACTTGAATTATAAAGACAAAAAGAGCGCGTCAACATCGAATTATGCGGTGTATAACGCGATAAAATATATAGATGCAAATTATCTCAGCATAACGAACGTAAGGAATGTGACAAAGGCTTTGTCTTACAGCGAATCGTATCTGTCGCACGTTTTTTCGGAAAAGGTCGGAATGAGCATCAAAGAGTATATAGTCAAAAAGAAGCTTCATCACGCGGCAGAGATGTTAAAAACCGATGATATAAGCATAGAAAAGCTGACGGAATATCTCAACTTTAATTCGCCGCACACATTCAGACAGGCATTTAAAAAGGTATATCATCAAAGCCCGAGCGAATACAGAAAGTCTTTCAGCAAATTTTAGATGTATTTAGCACATATTTTTACCTTGCGAAACAGCCGCCGAATCTGTTAAATTATAATGTGTAACAGAAAATGAGCGATGTTCGTGTACTCGAACCGCGGTGAAGGCGAGTGAAATATATTGAGAAAAAGATTTATCGGAGGTGCACGCCTCTTTAAAATAATATGCGGCATTGTTGCGGCGGGGTTCATATCGGCGGCTTTACCGCCGATATGCCTTGCCGAAAGCACCGGCGATTATGCAATGGCGGTGTTCGGCAAGGACGCAACGGAGTTTTATAATATGACCGAAAGGGTAGGCCCCGAGTCAATGGCGGCAAGAGATGTCATTGACGGAAAAGAGTGTATTGTCGGAAGCGAGGTCGGAAACACGCCCGACAAGCGCGGATTGTTTTTTCAATTCACGGTGGATAGGAATGTTATGCATAATCTGCCGAACGGCACGCCGATAGAGGTGACGGTTGAATATTATGACGGCGTGGGCGGAAGCTTTGTCATAGATTATGATTCGTATAATTCAACGGGGGATTATCCCAATCTCAATTCAACCGAAACGGTGTACAGAACGGGAACAAACAGGTGGAAAACCCACACTTTTTATATCGATGACCACAGAATGAGCAAAGAGAACAACACAATCAAGACGGACTTTCGTCTGGGAATGTACGGCGTTAAAATGGGAATGTCATTGGGAGGAGTACTCGATATTGCGTTTGCATCGGTTAAGGTTGAATATGCGGACTTTAAACAAATATTAAAGTCAGAGATTAAAACCGATAAAATCGGTAATATATTCGACGCGGACGAAAATGTGCGTATAAAGCACAGCCTTAAAAACAAATCCGAGAAAAATGTTACGGCAACGCTTGATTATAAACTTTATGATTCGAACGAATATATAAAAGAGGAACATTTTGAAAAAGCCGAATTTTCGGCAAAACAGGAAAAGACGACAGAGCTTGAATTAAATAATATGAATAAGTTTGATATATATCGTCTTGAATGTATCTTGACGGAATGGTATTCCGACAATCCGAACGATAAAAGGATTCATACATATACCGCGGCAATAACAAGGGCGATGCTGCCGCAGAGCGGAAACCCCGATTTCGGCACGTGCCAGCAGATTGCGAACGGCAGAGGCGAAGCCGAGGATGTCGGCGCGTCAATGAAATCGGCAGGCCTGACGATTCTGCGCGATGACGTTGTATGGGAGAGATTCGACACCGAGGCGGAAAGGGCAAAGAACCTGCCGATTTTGAAAAACAGAATAACAACGCTTAAAAACAACGGCGTTGATTATCTTGCTTTGTTGTGGAACAATTCGAAAAAGCCGATGTCGGACGGCGGAAACGTTCCGTCAACCTCCGATGAGCTTAACGAATGGGAAGAATACTGTCGGACAATGGCGAGAGAGCTTAAAGGTTATACTGATTATTTTGAAATTTGGAACGAGTATAATTTAAGACTTTTTAATACGACAAGCCAACCGCCCGAAACATATGTTGAGCTTTTAAAACGCGCATACGGTGCGATAAAGGCGGAAAACCCGAACGCGGTAATCATCGGTGCAACGCCGTCGGAGGTTGACCTGACTTTTCTCGAAAATATCTTTAAGCTCGGCGCGCTCAATTATATGGACGCGGTAGGAATCCACCCGTATGACTGGTCGGGGCAGTTCCGCGAAAGCCGCTATGTAAACAAGATGAAATCGGCGCAAGAACTTATGGACAAGTACGGCAGACGGCTTCCCATATGGAATACCGAACTTGGATTCGGGACTTGTCTGTCCGATTCGAGATACGGGCATACACGGGTCGAACAATGCGCGGCGATAGTGCGCGCGTGGATTTTGAATAAGGCAAACGGGCTTGCGGACAAGTGGATATATTATATGTATACCGATATGGATAACCCGACCGCGGGCGAATCGTGTTTCGGAATCGTCAACGGCTGGGCAAACGGTGAGCTTACCGATTACGGCGCAAAAGAGAGCTTTTTGGCGGTAAGCGCAATGAACAGCCTGATAGGTGCGGATTCAGAGGTAATAAATTCGTTTGAGGATTATACGGCGCGAGAATACGCGGTTAATTTTTACAATTCGCGTTTGGGCAAGAATGTACTTGTTGCCGAAAGCTATAACCGCACGGCGAATATGAGTTTTTATCTCGGCTGTGACTCGGTTGATGTATATGATATGTACGGCAACAAAACAGCAACGGTTTCATCAGATGACGGTGCATATTCGTTCTATGTCGGGTTAAAACCCAAGTATATTGTCGGAAAGTTTTCGGATAATATTATTCAATACGGAAAAAGAGAGAGCTTTTATGAATGGGCATCGAATACAAATGCGGAAAACGTGTGGCGCGATGGTCTCGGTATAAGCGGCGGAACATACGGACGCGCAACCGAGGTTGAATTTAACCAAACCGAGGGCGCGCTGACGCTGAATAATGACGGTGTTAAAGACGGCGGAAAGTATGACTTTTTTAATTATGACATAGGACGAAAAGTACAGGAGGGCAAGCTTGACATAAGCTTTAAATTCAAAACCAACGGTGCGTATTTCGGAATAATTCTCGACAGCGGCAGCGGCAGCGCGGATTCAACATATGCTCTCACGGTTACGCCGTGGGGAACGTGGAACGAGGGTGACGGAAGATGGTCGGGCGTTATAGGTCACGGAAAGTTCCCGTGGAATCCGACAATGCTGCGCCAGAGCTATGATGTGGGTCATCGCCTCGATAACAAATTCGGAATGTGGTGGACGGTCGAGATTTCAACAGACACGAGCAATAAAAAATATGACCTTGTGTTAAAGACCGAGGACGGCGAAGTATATGTTTCGGAATCGGGGTTGGATATGGCGGCGGCACATTTGAACGGAATTGTTTTTGCGCAATTCGATGATATGGACTGGAACGCGGTAACATATGTAAAGGATATTTCGATTGAGTACGAAACAGACGCAAAACCGTATGCGAACGTACAGATTACAAAGGTTTTAAACAAATCGGGAAACAAGATATATTCCGCGGCGGACGCGGACGGAAAAATCACGGTGAATTCGCTCGTGCAGAATACAGCTCAAACCGAGGTGTCGTACAGCGTGATTGCCGCGGCTTATAACAGATTTGAACAGCTTTCTGAGATACAAATCGGCGAAAGCCATACCGCAACAGAGGACAAAACTTTTTCGGACGAATTTAATTTTTCGGACATATCGGACGTAAAGCGAATACAGTTTTTCGTCTGGGACAAAAAGATGATTCCCTATGCCGAATCGTTCATTGTGACGGACAAAACAAACGATATTAAAAATTAAAAAGATGATTTTAATAATAAAGCGGAAATTCGATTGTTTCGGCTCTGTGTTGTCGGACAAAGATGCAATCGGGTTTCCGTTTTTATGTAAGGACAGCAAATTTCAGACGGTTTTAAAACGGATTTTCATATTGCACCCGTTAGTGAAATCTGCTATTTTATATATATGGAACAAGAATAAGTCTAACGCATTTGAACAATACGGAAAGAGAGGTAAATAGATGAATAAAAGGACATTTAAAAATTTTGTGCCGATACGGCTGATAAGTTTTTTCACCGTTTTGGCATTTCTTGCGGCAATGATGCCGTTGGTTGTGCTTGCTGATGACGAAAAAGCGGATTATGCCATGGCGGTATTCGGCAAGGAAACAAAGTTTTACAGAATGACTGAAACGCTCGGCGGCGAGTCAATGACGACAAAAAGCGTGATTGACGGCAAGGAATGTATTGTCGGCGGCAAGGACACGGGCTATGGCGAAGGTCAGAACGGTCTGTTTTTTCAATTCAGCGTTGACAAGGACTTTATGTATAACCTGCCGAACGGAACGCCGATTGAGGTAACGGTCGAGTATTATGACGGCCCGGTCGGAAGCTTTGCCATAGACTATGACTCATACAATTCATCGGGAATGTACCCGAATTTGAATTCGACCGAAACGGTATATCTGTCGGGGTCAATGGAGTGGAAAACGCACACGTTTTATATAGAGGACCACAGAATGACGAAAGAAAAGACCGCCATTCCCACTGACTTTCGTCTGGGAATGTACGGCGTTAAAATGGGAATGTCAACCGGCAGGACGTTTGACATAGCGTTCGCCTCGGTCAAGGTCGAATACGCCGACTTTCGCGAGTTATTGGATTCGGATTTGAAAAGCACAAAAATCGGTAATATCTTCGGCGCGGACGAAGATATGGAGATAAGACATAATTTAAGGAATAAATCCGATAAAAATATTTCGGCGGCGATGCAATACAAACTCTATGACTCAAAAGAGCGCCTTATTGAGGAGCATTCCGAAACGGCGGATTTTGACCCGAAAGAGGAAAAGACGGTCGGATTTAAATTAAATAATTTAAACACGTTTGATATTTACAGGATAGAGTGTTCGCTTTCGGAATGGTATGCGGATAAACCCGATGAAAAAAAGACTCATACATATGAGGAAAGCGTGACGCGCGCGATGCTGCCCGCAAAGGGCAACCCGGGATTCGGCGCGTGTCAGCAGATTGCAAACGGCAGAGGTACGCCCGAGGATGTGGGCGCGTCGATGCAGTCGGCAGGTCTGACGATGCTGCGCGATGATGTTGTATGGGGCAGGTTTGACACAGAGGAGGAAAAAGCCGAGAACCTTACGATATTAAAAGAGAGAATCGAGATTTTAAAGTCGCACGGGGTAAATTATCTTGCGCTTTTATGGAACAACGCCCTCAAAACGATGTCGGACGGCGGCAACGTCCCCGTTACGGACGAAGAGCTTGACGAATGGGAAGAATATTGTGCTTTAATGGCGCGTGAGCTTAAAGGTTATACCGATTATTTTGAGATATGGAACGAGTATAACATCAAGACCTTTAACACATCTCACCAACCGCCCGAGGCATATGTTGAACTTTTAAAGCGTGCGTACAAAGCGATAAAAAAAGAAAACCCGAACGCGGTTGTTGCCGGCGGTTCGCCGTCAGAGGTCGACTTGGTGTTTCTTGAAAACATATTCAAACTCGGTGCTTTGAATTATATGGATGTGTTGAGCATCCACCCGTATGACTGGTCGGGACAGTTCCGCGAGGGCAGGTATGTTAAGAATATGACCGCCGCGCAAGAGCTTATGGATAAGTATAAAAGGCGGCTTCCTATTTGGAACACCGAGCTGGGATTCGGAACGTGTCTGACGGATAAGAGATACGGTCACACGCGCGAGGAACAGTGTGCGGCGATTGTGCGCGGCTGGATATTGAACAAATCGACCAAGCTTGTCGATATGTGGACATATTATATGTATACCGATATGGATAACCCGACGGACGGCGAATCTTGTTTCGGTATGGTTAATCGCTGGTCAAACGAAAAGCTTACCGATTACGGCGCGAAAGAGAGCTTTTTGGCGGTAAGCGCGATGAACAGTATGGTTGGCGCGGATGCCGAGGTTGCGGATTCGTTTGAGAATTATACGGCGCGGGAATACGCGGTGAATTTTTATAATTCAAGTATGCAAAAGAACGTGCTTGTAATGGAAAGTTATGACAAGTCGGTACAGATGAGTTTTTATCTCGGATGCAATGAGGTTGACCTCTTGGATATGTACGGTAACAAAATGGCAACGATTTCGTCGCAAAACGGCGTGTATTCGTTCAATGTGGGAATGGTGCCGATGTATGCGGTCGGAAAGTTCAACGCTTTTGAAAAAGCGGAAAACACCGAGGGGGTAAACGCCGACGCGATAGAAAAGACCTGTGTCGCAAGCGATATAGTCAAGTTTGATTTTACATATTCGGGTGATGAAGCCTTGATGATAGACGCCGAACCCGAGGACGGTATCGAGGTTATTCAAAACAACGGGTTTAAAAACGGAGCGGCAGAGCTTGTCCTTTCGGTTGCACCGGGAATATCGGGCAAGCGCAAGATGAAAATAACGGTTAAAAATTCCGACGGAGTGATAAGATATTGCGCCGAACACGGACTTAATATATCCGACCCGATTGAAATGACGATTACAAATGAAGAGGACGAAAACGGCGGCAATAATCATCACAAGGTCAGAGTATCGATTAAAAATGTAACCCAGTCAAAGCGGCTCGGCGGCGAGGTCTTTGTTTCCGCCCCCGAGGATGTCGCGGCGGTGAACACAAACAGACGTTTTTATGATTTGGATATTGGAAAAGAGTGTGTTTTTGTGTTTAACCTACCGATGAGGGTGGTACAGAACACGGTTGACCTAAACGTGACGGTCAAGTTAAACGGCGGCGGTGAGTATACCTCGACAAAATATCTCGATTTTGCAACGGCGGCATATGCGGACAAAAAGCCGAAGATTGACGGCGCTGTTGAAATAGGCGAGTGGCGCGGAAGCTGGATAGGCTGTTATGAAAAAAAGGATGTAAAAGAAAATCCGCTGTGGAAAGGTCCGGAGGACCAGTCATTCTCGGCAACAATGATGTGGGATGAGGAAAACTTTTATTTCCTTGCAATGGTAACGGACGATGTTTATTCGATGAATATAACGCCGTATACCCCCGACCGGATGTGGCAGGGCGACAATATTCAATTTTCGATTGACGACAGACTTGAAATAAACCCTGTAGATGCCGGGGTAATCAACGAGCTTTCTATAGGAAAGCTAAACGGATTCGGCGACATATGCTATAGGCATTCGAGCTATTACGGCTTGCCCGTGGCACAGATTGTCGAAAATATGGACATCTGTATAAAAAGGTATGAGGGATATACGGTCTATGAAATCGCCGCCCCCTGGAGCGAAATCCTACAGCCGGGATTTGTACCGTCAACCGACAGAACATACCGCTTTTCGGTTATGATAAACGAAAATGACGGAACGGGCAGAAAGGGTTGGATGGAATATAATTCGGGCATAGGCGCGTCAAAACAAGTTGACCTTTTCGGAACGCTTAAATTGTATAAATAAAAATATTTTATATAAATGTCGGTTGTGAAATCGACAAATTAATTTTAGGAGGATTGTAAAATGAAGAGAATTATAAGTATGGTATTAAGTCTTGTGATGCTTGTATCACTGTTGGGTGTGAACGTATCGTCAGAGTGGACAGAACCGACAGAAAACACAAGCTTGTACAGCTGGCCGACAGCACCGACAGCCGAAAATATTTTCGGCGGGAGCGGCGCATTTGAGAAAAACGCAGGTACGTGGTCGAGTATGACCGACACAACGGCAAGCTTTGTTGCGGAAGATGCCGATGGCGAACCGGCGATATTGATGAACAACCCGACAGGAGAGGGAGATGTTTTATACGATTATTTCAGCCACGATTTGGGTGGTGCGATAACTCAAGGAAAGGTAGAGGTTACTTTCAGTTATAAAACAAACGGCTCTCGTTTCGGCGTAATACTCGACAGCGGCGACCCGAGTACGTCAACGGTTGCGTATACAAGTTTGGAATATGGCGAGTGGGCGGATGCAAGCAATCCCCCGGGATATATAAGCGTTGGCAAATTCCCTTGGCCGGGAAGTGATTGTTGGCTGAAAAGCTATGGCGGCTTGGGTACGCATACCGATGACGGATTCGGACAATTATGGACAATCACAATATCCGCGAATTTAGAGGAACATAAATATAATCTGACGGTTAAAAGAGACGGTGCGGTAATAGGAAACCTTCCTAAATACGAGTTTGATATGACCCAGACACAAATTCGGCGTATTGTGTTCGCACAGGCAAAAGTTACAACGGATAAAATGACATGGGATGTAAAAACGTATGTAAAGAATATAAATATTGATTATAAGAAAATATGGAAAGCGCCGACAACCGACACGAATTTATACAGCTGGCCGTCAGAGCCGACAGCCGATAATATATGGAACAACGGTCTTGAAAATAATGCAGGTTCGGCGAGTGATTACACATATATAAACGGAACAGCGTCAAAAACAACATTTGATATCGGCGAAAAAGCGCTTTTATTGAATAATGATGGCACAAAAGAGAGCTTAAAGTGTGACTTTTTCAGTTATAACATAGGTGGGGCAATAACAAAAGGTCAAATTGATTTAAGCTTTAAATTTAAGACAAACGGAACAACAATGGGTGTTTTCTTGGGCAACGGAACATACAGCACATCAACGACGGCTCTTACCATAACGCCGTGGGGCGAAAATCATATATGGGAAGATGGGGTTGTAAAAGTATATTCAGGCAAAATAGGATACGAAAAGTTCCCATGGGCACCTACATCCTTAAAGGACAGTTTAAAGCTGGGTCAACACAGTGACGATGGATTTGGCGAATGGTTAACTGTTGAAATCTCGGCAAGACCGCAAGAGAAAAAATATACATTGACCGTAAAAGATGAAAATAATACGGTGATTGCTTATAAAAGCGGAATAGAAATGACTGCGGCACAGACACAGATTCAAGATATTGCATTTGTTCAACTTGACGAAATGCCATGGAATGCCAAAACCTATGTTAAGGATATAAAGGTTGACTATAAAAATTATATGAGCGCAGGGATAACAAGTGTTAAAAATGCAAACGATGAAGAAGTGACGGATATTTCAAAGGCGAGTGGAAAACTCACAATAAGCTCACAGATGATAAATACCTTCGGTGAAAATCGGAACTATACTGTCATTGCGGCGGCATATGACAGCGATAACAGATTGATAAGTGTACAGATGGGAGAGGTACACAGCGGTTCGGCAGACGCGGAATTCAGTGATGAATTCGACTTTGGCGGCATAACTGCAAGCAAGATAAAACTCTTTGCTTGGGGCGATAATATTAAGCCGTTTGACGTACCCAAAACAATTTCGGCGACGGAGTAAGGCTAATATCATCAATGTCTTTAAAGGTGTATTATAATCGCCCTTAAAGAGAAAAGAGGAGATTTTTATGAGAATAAAAAAACTTATAAGCGGTATTTTGTCGGCGGCGATGTGCCTTTCGATAATGGGCGGTGCGACGGCAAGCGCGGAATTATCCGAGGACAAAACCCTTTATTCATGGAGGCCCGATGTAAATGCGGATAATGTCTGGGGCGGCGGTTTGGCAAAAAACGGCGGGACATGGGATTCGGCAATATACGATGTCGAATTCAGTCAAGCCGAATCGGCAATATGCTTTAATAAAACGGGATATGAGTATTTCAGCCTTGATTTGGGCGAAGAGATTACAAAAGGGGAGGTCAACCTGAGCCTTGACTTTAAGACCAACGGTGCGTATTTCGGTGTAATTCTGGACAACGGCGGCGGAAAGGACAATTCGACCGCCGCCCTGACCATTGACCCATGGGGTGAGTGGAACAGCGGCCCGGTCGGAAAAAACCTTACGGGAAAGATTGCATACGGAAAGTTTCCGTGGGGCGCGACAAAAATCACCGAGAGCAACGAACTCGGACAGCACAAGGATGACGGATTCGGCGCGTGGCTGACCGCCGAGATTTCGGCAAGGCCGAAAACGCAAAAGTATGATTTGTGCATCAAAGCCCAAAACGGAGATGTGATAAGACAGACTCTCGGTCTTGATATGAAAGATTCTCGGATAAACAGTATAGTTTTCGGATTCTTTCACGATATGGCATGGAATGCGGTCACTTATGTCAAAAACATAAATGTCGAATATATTGCCGAATGGCAAGAGCCGACCGAGGACAAGAACCTTTACACATACCCGACCGAACCGACCGAGGATAATATCCTGTCGGGCGGTCTCGAACAAAACGGAGGCACATATAACGGCGGTGTCGCAACCGAGGTTGAATTTAACCAAACCGAGGGCGCGCTGACGCTGAACAATGACGGCGTTAAAGACGCAGGTCTGTACGATTATTTCAATTATAACATAGGCGGCGCGATAACAAAGGGTCAGATTGATTTAGGCTTTAAATTCAAGACCAACGGCGCGTATTTCGGAATAATTCTCGACAGCGGAAACGGAAAGGGCGATTCAACGCCCGCACTCACGATAACGCCGTGGGGAAACACCGGCAGCGCGCAAGGACTGACCGGTGTCATAGGATACGGAAAGTTCCCGTGGGGACCGCCATCGATTGCTGAGAGTGCGGAATTGGGACAGCACAGCGACAACGCTTTCGGCGCGTGGCTGACCGCCGAGATTTCGGCAAGACCGCAGGATATGAAATATTCAATCGTTATCAAAAAAGAGAACGGTTCGGTGCTGGCTCAAAAGAGCGGCCTTGATATGACGGGGACGCAGATTCAGAGAATCGTATTTGTTCAGCTTGATGAAATGGAGTGGAACGCCGTTACATATGTCAAGGACATAAAGGTGGATTTCAGCCTTGTAAGACCCGAGCTTAAAGATACCGGCATAAGGTTTGTCGATATAAAGGGCAATACCCCCGAAAAGCCCATAGAAATTAATCCGGCATTGCGCAGCATATCGCTTGATTTCGGAACAAAAGACGTTGTTGTTTCCGAAAGCGACCCGATAGTAATAAAGGATTCGGGCGGCGGCGTGATTCCGCTTGTCGGCGCGGTTAAAGACGAGCTGTTTGTAATAGAGGATATACCCGTTCTCAAAGAAAATTCGGAGTATTGGCTCATTGTTCCAAAGAGCGTGGCAACGTCGGACGGGAACGCAATGAGGGGCGATTACAGCCTTAAATTTACAACGGGCGTATGCGACAGAACGGCGGCATTGACGGGAATTTTTGACGGCGAAACGAAAGTGACAACTCTTGATGCCTTTAAGGCGGCGAACAGAGTCAGCGCCAATGTCGAAATGATAAACGGCGGAGATTCGGATATAAAATATGTTTTGGCTGTATTCTGTTACAACCAAAACAAGATGATATATGCCGACGCGGTATTCGACACAGTTGCGCCCGGGTCTGTTGCAAAGATACCAAGCATAGGTATAGGCGAAAATTCCGAACTTGCCGCAAAGCTCGATTCCGTTACAAAGGTTTCGGTGTGCCTGTGGAACACTCTTTCGGATATGATTCCGTATTGTGAATCGATTGAGTTCGGTACTCAAAGCGAAAACAATACCGAATCGGTACAGAGTACCGAACTTACGGCTAAAATCAATTACAGCTATAAGGATAACAGCCTTAAAATAAGCGGAACGTCGCCGAATAGAAAAGCCGTTGCCGTTCAGATTTTAAAGTCGGGAAAGACGTTTGACTCGGCTCTTACGGCGGCGGATATACTCTACGGCGGACAGGTAAAATCGAACGGAAGGTATGGCTTTGACATTGGATATGATTCAAGTATTCAAGACGGCGAGTATTTGATGAGGGTTACATCGGGTGACGGAAAGGTAAAGGATTTTACGCTCTATATCGGAACGAGTGAGGCTCTTGAATCCGCGTACAACGCTTTGAACACCGCCGCCGAAAACAATGATTCGGACGGATTTCGCGATGTGATAAACGCACAGAGAAACAAGCTGAATTTTGCGTTCGGTATGACCGACTCAAAGACCCTAGGCACAGAGCTTGATAACTATATGGCATATGTAAAAGCGAATCCGCTGAATGTCGGCGATGAGGATAAGAATACGCGGATATTCAAGACGTTTATAACGGCGAATGCCCTGAATAAAAACGAAATCAATGACATTGATTCGGTGATTGATGAAATTTATTTCGCGGACGAAAAGATAAAGGATTATTACGCCGAATTTTCGGATGCGCAAGGTGCAACGGTTTATTTCACCGATAAGATGAAAGGCAAAAACATAAAAACTCTTGCCAATTTTGAAAACGCGGCAAAAGAGAGCCTGATTTTGACAACGGTCAAATATCAAAATGGTATTGATGACATTAAAAACATTTTGAATGCATACGGAAGTGTAATAGGCGTAGCGGGTTCGGTCAGCAACAATGTTTTGAGAAAGCTTGCGGCAAACGGAGATTATGAAAACGGAAACGCCCTCAAAGAGGCAATCCGCGAGCTTAGCAATGCGGACAGCAATTCGGGCAACAGCGGCAGCGGTTCGGGCAGCGGCTCGGGCGGCAGCGGAAAAGGCAGCGGAAGCGGAATTCCGATAACGGGCGGCACAACACCAAACGGCGAAACGGTAAAAACGCCTATAACGAGGTCGTTTGATGATATTGACGGCGTTGCGTGGGCATCCGAGGCGATACACGCTCTTGCGGATAAAAATATTATCAACGGAAAGTCGGATGGCGTGTTTGCGCCGGACGATTTTATGACAAGAGAGGAATTTGCAAAAATTCTTGTTATTGCAATGGGTCTTGAAAACGAATCGTTCATCGGCGGCGAATTCAAAGATACGGTCGAGAACGAATGGTATTATAAATATGTTTATATAGCAAAAGAACATAATATCATTAACGGAATCGGCGGCGGAGAATTTGGTATCGGCCATGAAATATCGAGACAGGATATGGCGGTAATGATATATCGCGCAATCCAAAGCAAGACGGCGGCGGATTACGGTGATGCAGAGCCGACTTTTGATGACATGGGCCAAATATCCGACTATGCGCTCGATGCCGTTGCGGCATTGTACAAAATGGGTATTGTGAACGGAGTAAGCGAAACGGAGTTTGCACCTCTTGACGGTGCGACAAGAGCACAGGCGGCAAAGATTGTTTACGGCGTGCTTGATTTAATTCAGTGAAGGAGAAGTAACATCATGAAGAAAATTACAGCTTTGATTCTGACCGTATTTATCTGCATGAGCGCGTTCGGCTCAGTCGGTTTTGCCGAGGATAATACGGTTATGGATAACTCTATGATGGAGAAAATGGAGTTTTTAAAGATTCTGGATATTATTCCCGATTATAATGAGTTAAACGCCGACCTTTTAAGCAAGATAAGCCGTGCGGATTTTGCGTCTGTTGCGGCAGGAATGATAGGCGAGACCGATTATTCGGGCGAAACATATTATTATGACGTGCCGAAAAATTATTGGGCGTTTAAAGAAATATCGGCTCTTACCAAACGGGGGATTCTGAGCGGAAACTCGGAAAAACTGTTTTCGCCCGATGAAACAATAAGCGTAATTGACGGATATGTAATAATTATTCGTATGTTGGGGCTTGAACCTGTCGCCGTTCACAGGGGCGGCTATCCGTCGGGGTATATAACCGTTGCGTCAACCTCGGGCTTGACAAAGGACATCGGAACAAATACCGAGATGACTTTGGGGACAATGTTCACGCTTTTATATAACACTCTGACCGCCAATGTTATGGAGGCGGCTTCATTTAAAGGTGATGACACAGAGTATAAAATAAGCGAGGATGAAACATACCTGTCGGTGTATAAAAATATATATTGTGACGAGGGTGTGTTAGAGAGCGCGGACGGCGCGGGATATTCAAGCTTTCTGCCGTCGGAAGGACACGTGGTGATAGACGGCGTTGAATATAAAAGCGATATGGTAAGCAAGGATTGGCTCGGCGAAGAAACAGAGTTTTTTTATAAAAAGAACGATAACGGAAATTCGGCGGACAGCAAAGAGATTATCTGGGCGCACAAAACGGGCGCAACCGATGTCTTAAATATAGCCGCCGATTATGACGCCGAGTTTGACAGAGCGGCATATGAGCTTAAATATACCGACGGCGATAAATATAAGACGATAAAGCTTGACAGAGGTATCAAGGTCGTATATAACGGCGCGGTAACAAACAGCGATTTGAGTTCTGTATTCAATAAGCCGAGATATACGGCGAAGTTTATAAAAGGCTCGGGCGCATATGACACGGCGGTTGTTTGGGCGGCAGAGGATTACCTCGTCAAATCATTTGATTCGGCGGCAAACAAGGTGTATGACAAGCTGACCGAGGGAAGAATATTGTCGCTCAACGAGGGGGATTATGACCGTTTTGCCCTGCGGCTTGACGGCGGTTCGGTGGCAACATCCGCAAACGTGGTAAAAGACACGGTTTTGAGTGTGTACAAATCCGCCGACAATACTTATTGTGAGGTTGTGATCTGTTCGGGAATCGCCGAAGGCGCGATTTCATCCGTTTATCAAAAAAACGGACGGACATATTATCGAATCAACGATGGCGATTATCCTGCGGCGGTATTGATAAAATATGCAACGGGTCGTGCGCCGAATGTCGGCGAAAGCGTCAGGTTTAAGCTTGACGCAATGGGCGGCATCGTATATGTTGAGGGTGTTGAGGCGGCGTATCTGCCGGGGTATATCATAAAGGTTGCCAAAAGCAGTGACAGTTTTGACGATACATTGCATATAAAATATCTCGACAACAGCGGAGCGGTCAAAGAAACGAGCTGTGACACAAAACTCAAAATTGACGGCGTTGATATAAAGGATATGAGTGTTGCTTATACCTTGCTGCACAGCGACAAAGGTCAGTTCGTGCTTATAAAAGCCGATTCGGACGGAAAGATAAAAGGCATTGACACGGTTGCGGTCAAAGGCGGCGGAAACGATGATGTCCTGCGTGTGAATATTGCCGAAACGACCATAAATGAGTATCGCAACAGCATGGGAACATATTTTTGGGATAAGGGCGTTGCCGGTTCCGATACGGTGATATTTTATGTTCCGACAGATGCGAACATCGCGAATGCAAAGGACACCGATTTTTATATCAGAACGCGCGGGCAGATAACGGACGGAACCGATAATCTGACAATTGAGAGCTATAAGACAAAGGAAAAAGTGGGCTTTGAGCAATATGTTGTGGTAAAGGCGGCGAACCCGTCAACGGTTGATACCAAGCTTCCGATTTTGGTTGAAAGTATCGGAGAGGTTTTAAACGCGGACGGCGAGACGGTTGAGGAATTGAACGGCCGGAAGGGCAAAGAAAAGATAAAGCTTACGGCGACATCCGATTTTTCTTTTAAAAACAAGGGCGTCGGCGAGGGCGATGTTATATGCTGTTACCTGACGTCAATCGGCGAGGTTTCGGACGTTCTTGTCAGGTATGACTATGACGAGAGCAATCCCAAAATCAGCGCAGGAAACGCAACGGCAAGCAACGTCAACGCAAATCCGAGATATTACACCGGGTATGTGAATGATGTGGTTGACGGAGTGATAAAGATTGGGTATAACTCAAAGGATGACTGTGATGTTATATTGGACCCGTCATATGTTGCCACACTTGTGTATGACCATAGTCAAAAAGACGGACAAAAAGTTTCAGTCGGAAGCACGGACGATGCGATAACGCCCGAGATGGACTATAACAACAGTTCACTTGTGTTTGTCAACACGGTTTGGATTTCACCGCGTGTGATTATAATTTATAAATAGCAAGCTTATTTCTGTTTAGGGCAGAGAGTTTGGAAATAAAAAGATGTTAAAATTTTAAAAGGAGTTTTGTCAAATGAAAAAGACAATAGCAGTGATAGGCTGCGGAAGAATAGCGAATATGGCGCACTTTCCCGCGCTGGCAAAGATGGACAATGTGAGAGTGAAATACGCCTGTGACATAATAAAGGAAAAGGCAGAGAAAATCAAAGCGGAATATCCTTTTGTTGAGAATGTAATCACGGACTATAAAGAGGCTCTTGCCGACAGTGAGGTTGACGCGGTGTTTGTCCTCACCCCGAATTATGCGCACTATGAAATAACGATGGACGCATTAAAGGAAGGCAAAGACGTAATGTGCGAAAAGCCTGTTACGGTCAACTATGACTTGTCATGTGAAATGGCAAAAGAAGCGGAAAAGCAAGGCAGGATTTTAAACATCGGCGTATGCAACAGGTATAACAAATCCGTTGAAATGCTCGAAGATCTTAACAGACAGAACAGATTCGGCAATATATATCACATATATTGCTCATTCAGAAGTTTTCGCGATATTCCGGGTTTGGGCGGACCTTTTACCACCAAGTCACAGTCGGGCGGCGGCGTTCTGATTGACTGGGGAATACATTTTATGGACTTGATATTGTATATCCTCGGCAACGCAAAGATAAAAAATGTCACCTGTGACGCGTATTCGGAAATGGCAAAGAATATGAAAGAATACAGATATAAGTCGATGTGGGCAGAGGACACCTCGGATATCGAGAACGGAACGAATGATGTTGACGATTTTGTGACGGGATATATCCGCACCGACAAGGCGAGCATTTCGTTTAACGGCGCGTGGGCACAGAATATAGATAAAGCGGATATGTTTATCGACTTTCTCGGTGACAAAGCAGGCGCAAGACTGACCTACGGCGGAAAGTTTGAAATATATGACGGCGAGACGTTAGAGACAATAACGCCCGAATATGAGATACCGAATATGTATCTGTGCGAGGATAACGCGTTTATCGATTCAATTACGACACGGGTTAAAAACAGAAACAATATCGAGAATATTTTAGAGAGTATGAAGCTCTTAAACAGCTTATATGAATCTTCCGAACAGAGAAAGGAAGTAGAGCTTTAATGAAAACGATAGGGTTTGTTGACTATTACATAAGCGAGTGGCACGCCGATAACTATCCCAAATGGATAAAAGAGGCGAATGAAAAGCTCGGCGAAGATTTTAAATTAGAATATGTGTGGGCAGAGGAATATATTTCACCCGTTGACGGAAAGAACACCGATGAATGGTGCGCCGAATACGGATGTGAAAAGTGTGAGACAATCGATGAACTGTGCGAAAAGAGTGATTATATAATCGTTCTTGCGCCGTCAAACCCCGAAAAGCACCTCGGCTATGCAAAAGAGGTTTTAAAGCATAAAAAGAACACATATATTGATAAAACCTTTGCGCCCGATTATGAAACGGCAAAAGAAATTTTTGATATTGCGCAGCAATACGGTACGAAATTCTTTTCGACCTCGGCGCTCAGATACGCGGATGAGCTGAACGAGTTAAAAGGCGCGAAAAATGTAATCACCTTCGGCGGCGGCGGAAACCTTGCCGAATACATTATTCATCAAATAGAGATGATACAGACGGTGATTGGTGCAGAGCCGATTTCAATTAAGCTTGAAAATCAGGGCGCACAGTATATCTGCAGAGTTGAATACGAGGGTCAAAAGAGTGCGGCAATGATTTATGCGTCGGCGTTTTCGTTCGGAATATGCGCCGAGATGAGCAACGGAGAGAATGTGTACAAGAATGTTTCGTCGCCGTTTTTCCCGAATTTAATATCGGGGATTCTGGAATTTTTCAAAACGGGCGAATATCCGTTTGACACAAAGCAAACACTTGACGTTATGAAAATCAGAACAGGCGTTATAAAGGCTGTTGATTGCTTGGACAAAAGAATAGAGCTATAGGTTAAAATGCAGAGCCCGGTATCTGACTTGGTATCGGGCTTTGAGTTTTAAAGCTGATGAGACAAAAGTTTATAAGGAGATTATTATGCCGATTATCTGTAATAAAGAAGAAAATATTTTTGTTATTCAAACAAAAAATTCATCATATGTGATAGAAAAGAATAAAGACAATTCTCTGACGGAAGTTTATTGGGGAACGCGCGTGAGCCGAGTTGAGGACTTTCCGACGGCGGACGAAGTTATCGATATATATTATGATGCCGACCGCGAAAGCCGCTGTCAGGTCAGATGTGAATACTGTTCGTGGGGCAACAGGTTTTATCGCGAGCCGTGCATCAAGGTTACGTTTGACGACGGGGTGCGCGATTGCGAGCTGCGCTATGACGCGCACAAAATATCGGATGATAAAAACGAACTTACATTGTTTTTGACCGATACGCATTATAAAATATCGGTTCGGCTTATATACAGGATATATCCCGACTTGGATTTTATAGACAAAAGGGCAATAGTCAAAAATACGGGTGATAAGCCGATAACGGTCGAAAATCTGATGTCGGGCTGTGTATACCTGCCCGATAATCGTGAGTATTACAAGACAATATTATCGACCTCGTGGGCAAAGGAATACACAATCGAGAGAACGCCCGTTGAATACGGAAAGACGGTTATCGAGTCTCGGTCTTTATATTCAAACAGCAGCTATTATCCGTATTTCGCCATAGATGACGGCAGGGCGACCGAGGACAGCGGCGAGGTGTGGTTCGGCGCGGTTCGATGGAGCGGAAATTATAAGCTGTGCATAGAAAGACTGCGTTCGTCACCCGTATATATAACCGCAGGGCTTAATGATTTTGATTTCAGCTATCCGTTAGAGAGCGGTGATGAAATTGATTCGCCCGTTTTTACCGTCGGATATACAAAAGAAGGTTTCGGCGCGGCATCGAGAATGTTTCATACCCTTCAGAGAGAGTATCTTTTGCCGAAAAAGTTTGCGGATAAGCCCCTGCCCGTGCTTTATAACGCCTATGCGGCACTGGGATTTGACATATCCGCCGAAAAGCTCCTGCCGCTTGCCGAAAAGGCGGCGGATTTGGGCGTTGAGATGTTTGTGATTGATGACGGCTGGTTCGAAAACCGAAATGATGATACGGGCGGCTTGGGGGATTGGCAGACGGATAAAGTGAAATTTCCGAACGGACTCGGCGAGGTTATAGACAAGGTGAACGGTCTGGGCATGAAGTTCGGTATCTGGATTGAACCCGAAATGGTTAGCCTTGATTCAAAGCTCTATCGTGAACACCCGAATTGGATTTTCGGCTTTGACAATAGAGAAAAGGAACTGAGCCGCAGCCAGCTTACGCTCAATTTGGCAAAGACCGAGGTCAAAGATTATATTATAAAAATTCTTGATGACCTGCTTTCGAACAATAATATTGAGTATTTAAAGTGGGACAGCAACCGCCTTGTATCACAGGTCGGGTGGCACGATGCGCCGATTGAAAAACAGCGGACGTATCAGTATAAATACATAAAGAATTTATATGAAATTTTTGATTTCATAAACAAAAAATTCCCGAATGTAATAATCGAGAACTGTGCATCGGGCGGCTGGAGAGCCGATTTGTCAATGTCGGAATATTGTTCGAGGATAAACCGTTCGGACAATCAGGACCCGCGCGATGAAATTTTTTTGCATGAGGGATTCACCCTTGTGAATATGTCAAAGCTTGCCGGGGGCGGCGGTCATATACACAAGTCGCCGAATTATATAAATAACAGATATGCGCCCCTGCAATTCAAGGCGTATGCCGGAATGCTCGGCTCTCTTGCCATAGGCTATGATTTAAATGACATTGATGACGATGAGTACGGTCGCATAAAAGAATATGTGGCAATGCATAAAAAACAGCGGCATATAATACAAAACGGAACTATGTATAAAATTGCGTCGCCGCGCGAAAATAAATATGCCGTTTATTCATATGTAAGCGAGGATAAAAGCGAGGCACTTATGTTTGTTTTCGGGCTGAATATTTCGTTCCGCGAAAAGCTTCCGTTTCTGAAATTCAAAGGTCTTGACGGCGGTGCGGTTTATGAGATTGAAAACGGACACCGAATGTCGGGCGAGGGACTTATGAATGTCGGCGTATATACCGAGCTTTCGGGAGATTATGACAGCAAAAGAATTTATATAAAAAAGATTTAATTTGGATAAAAAACCTTAATCTCATACTTTGGAATGATGACAAATATATATAGTTATGCTAAAATATAATTATAAAGTTAAAATTATAACCGGAGGATTGTGAGATGAAAAAATTTTTAAGCTTACTTTTGAGCAGCATTATGGTTTTGTCATTGCTGCCGGTACAGATGATTGGGGTGAACGCCGAGGAAACAAGCGGCGTAAAAGCACCCTTGTTCAATTTAAGTAATTATCAGAATACGGAGCTTTTTAAAAAGTACGTAAGGTCAACCAAAGGGGGCAAGCCGTGGAACAATTCGCTTACCATGTCGGCAGGACCTCTTTTTGTTGTCACGGGACGGGATAATTCGTATTATCGTTACAGCTATGGCTTTAACGAAAAAGAAGAAACCGTGTCGATGCTTTGGGATACAAGGTTTTTGCGCCAAAATGACGGCAAGAGCTGGAAGGCAACGTTTAAATTCAAAATGAATTCGGATTCGTACAGCGAATACGGCGAATTTATGAAGATGCTTGACGCCGGTCAGATAAAGATGAGATTCGGCGGAAACTTTCACAATTACGGCGGCGGACGGCCGTCGATGAAATTTATGGGCAAGGGAATAGACGGTTCGGACTTGCCCGATGATGCGTCGGTTGAAAAGGACAGCGGCTGGTTCTCGGTATCAAAGAACGACTTGCTGTATAACGAAATAGTAATGAGCGGTTCGGGGTCGGGTACAAACTCGGCGATAAACCATCCGTTTGTTCAGTTCGCCGATTTGACAAAGCCGAGCATTAAAAATGTCAGCGTCAGCAGAGGTACGCTCTATTTGGATATGGGTGAACCCTTAAAGAAAATCGGCGACCTGTCAAATATGAAACTCAATCTTATATTGAGCAATCCCGAAACGGGAATACAAAGCGAAAAACGTACAGCGGTTGCAACGTATATAAACGGAAACAAAATTGCTTTTTCGATAGATGATGAAGGCTTGGATGAATATCAGGTAACAAAGATTGAGAGTTTTGAATGCGGCGGCGAGTATCAAAGCGAGCTTATGGGTGTTTCGCTTGCCGATAATTATTTGTTCTCTACATATTATCACGAGGCGGTATATAAACACGTGGACAACGCACCGGGCGGAATGGGCGAATACACAAAATCGTCAACGCCCGCGGTCGATTTGGCAGGCAACAATGTTGAGATAACGGCAAAAGACCTCACGCCGTATAAGCTTGTGGTGGATAGGATTAAGCCTGTTGTTGCGGCAGCGGAAATATCGGGAAGTATGATAACGAATGATTCGACAAAGTATTCTCAGGCATCGGATTGGCCCGAGGATATAGACAGAAGCAGCGTTTTTGCAGGTATCGGCGATACTCTGACATTTTCTGTCATTACCTCTGAAGAGGTAGAGGTCAATGAGAGAAACGGAAAAATCTCTGTCGACCTGAATATAAATGATGAAAACGGAAAACCGATTTCGCTTGATTATGACAAGCTTGAAAATATGTATGACGGCGTGAACAAACGCCCGGCAACGAGGATTACGTTCAAGCCGCTCACCATTACGGATAAGATGTCGACGGCAAACAAAAACGAGTCGATAAGACCGATAAAGATTAATGCGAGTTGGCTTTTTGACAATTACGGAAACGCGTTTAATTCGACAGAACTTTCGGTTGTGCCGAGACAACAGCTTTATTTCGATAACGAGCTGCCGACCGTTAAAATCGACACGATAACGGGAGACGTGAACAGCGGAGACTTTTGTGTTCCGCTTACAATATCGGACGGAGAGGCAGACCGAATCACATCGGGAACAACCGGGCTTTCGGCTGATTTTGCGTGGATATATGACGGTGACGCACAGCACGAATATAAATATGCAATAACAACGAGCGCGCAAACGCCTGCCGACAGCGAGTTTAAAACCTCGGTTTTGGGAAATAAAAACGGTTCGTCATGGAATAAGTTTGACTTGCCTGTGAATGAGTATTACCTTCACATAAAGACGGATGCGGACGAAATCAAGAACACCGAATTAAAATTCAAGCTCAACGACTGGGCAGGCAACAGCGGCGAGAGGTCTGCGGAAATTCCGCAAATCAGCATCGACAGAACCGCACCGCAGATTGAGCTTGTATCAATCAACACAACATATACAAATGCGGCGGAAGGCTCATCGGCAAAGGTAAAGGCTGACATTGCGATAAACGATTTTAATATGGAAGGGCTTAGAGCGCAGTACGTTATAGCAGACAGCAAGGATGCCGACAACATTGCCGATTTGAATGAGGCGTCGGTAAGTGACGACGGAAAATTTTCGGTTGAAATGACATATTCCGAAACGGTCGATAAAGTTCTGGTTGTCACAGCCACAGACGCAAAGGGTAATAATTCGGAAACGGCGAGATTTCCGTTTTCGGTTGATTTGACAAAGGCATCGGCGAATTATACGATTAACAGTGACTTGTCAAAGCTGAATCAAAAGCCCGATATACGTGTTTCCGCACCGAACAATCCGAACGCAAGAGAGTACGCTCAAACACGTGTTGTTCTGAAAATGGGTGACAACTATTATGTGCGCGTATATGATACGGATGAACAAAAGAATATATTCGATTTTGACGGTCAGTGGTATAAGATAACATATAATGAGAATAAGACGCAATTTGAAACGGTTGAACCGCTGACCGATACTTCGGAATTGGCAAATTATTACGGAGTGGTAAAGGTAAGCTTTGACAGTGCTTTCGCACAGCTTACGCCTGCTGTCGGTTTGGTAACACCGAGCAATCAGGAACAGGCGGTTACATATCGTTCCGAGGGCGGCTTTGATGTGATGTATGCGCCGCTGTCGGAGAATCTGCACAATGTTACATTTGCGGATAAATTCACATCGAACGGCAGCGACCTTGAACCGAATGTTAAATCGGGTTCGAGTAAACACATAACAAAACAGACATCTATGTCGGACGTGCGCTTAAAATTTAATATTTCAAACAGCCGTATGAACGAGTGGGGAATAAAAAATCTTGATCTTGACAAGTCTTATATTTCGGTGACGACACTCGGTGGAACAGAGGTGTACAGAACAAAGCTCAGCCGAAACAGCGAACAGACGTTCTCTATGCCCGATTGGGATATGAACGGCGACAAGCTTAAAACGGACGCATATTATGTGACGGTATACCTTTATCAGGTCGGCAGCGACACCCCTCAAAAGTTTGGGTATGACACGGCGGTTGTTCTCGATGATACAACACCATCGACAGATACGGGTATCAAAAAATACTATATATTGCCGAATGTGAATTTTAAAAATATAAGTTTGGAAGCGAGTATACCCGAAATCAGCAAAGAGAGCGAAACAACGTTTAACGTGATTAATCTCGGTGCGGCAAAGTGGCAGGAAACAGAACGCAGCGAAGAAGAAGGATATGCAAAGACAACGGACGGATTTTTCATTTTTAAATTGACGCTCAGCACAAAAAACGTTTCGAAAAACATTCTCGGTGAGAGAATCGGCGAGATAGAAGGTTTCAGACTTTGGAACAAGGCTTGCACGGGCGGAGAAAATCTGGAATTTAAATCGGGAAAAGCCGTAAGCGAGGAATTATATTCAAAGGAATTTGAGATACGCAGCGTTGAAAAAATCAGTGATTCGCTCAGCGGAACGGCGGCGAGCGGAGACTTACAGCTTGCAAAAGGCTTGAACACGCTGTGCTATCAGGTTAAGCTGGCGAACGGAAACATTTCGCCCGTTTATGAAATGACGATAAACGTGACGGATAACGCGCCGCAAATTGCGCTTGATATGAAAATAAACGAGTCACAAAATTACAGTGACGAGAACTCAATCCACGCGCTTTCGGTTGACGCATCGGTTGTAAACGCATTTTCGCCGAACGGTGATGTAAAACTTTATTATATAAATAAAGGTAAGGACGCAAACAACCTTGCGGCAAGATTTGATGAAATAAAGCTCGGCGATACGGTGAACTTTACCGCCGATTCGAGGCAAAATTATCAGACATATACTGAAAAGGACAACAGCGATACCAAAAACGCAAACTATGCGTTTTTGGCATTGGATGACTCGGGTAACTCAGCCATAATTTATCCGCAGTTTAAAGACGATACAAATTATATGTTTGAACACGAAACGCTGAACTTTACGAGATTCTCGCTCGACAGCAGTAATTACAGTTTTTACAGATATGTACTTGACGGTGCGAACGTTGATTTGTCAAAATCAACGCTCATTATAAATGACGGAGAGGAAATACCTCTTATCGGTTCGGAACTGCCGAACGAATACGGATATGACGGCGCAATGATAAGTGATGACGGAAAATTAAAGCTTGACTTTGCCAAACCGTGGGACGCGGACAAAAACGGCGAAAATTTCATCACAAAGCTGACTGTCAACCGTGTGGGAATCCACGGCGATAAACGAACCGAAACATATGAGGTGAACCCGACTGACCCGACAACGGGGCTTAGTCCGATTACTTATTCCAAGCCCGAATACAGAATGTGGGATGATAATTATAACAGAGGTACGAGAATAGACTTTAACTCCTTTGTAAAGATTAAGGGTGATGACGACTATACGGTCGGCAACCCGAGATATTATCCGATATTCTCGGACGGAACATATAATATAGAAGTAACCGATGCGTTCGGTGTCGATTATACGATTCCCGTTGAGGTGAATGTTTGGGGCAGCGGCCCTCAGGTCGATGTTTCGCCGATTTATAAGACGAGGGATAAGGTGACGGTCAATGTCGCTTATGAAAATAATGTTACCCTTACCGAAAAAGAGGGCAACAGCTTTGCCGAAATAACAGGCAGCGGAACAAACAGCGTAACGGCGGTTGTTTCACAGCCGACCGACCTTATAATGAAGTGGACGGACAGTTCCGGCGAGCATGAGCGTACAATGTATATCGGCAACAACGAGATAAAGCCGATTGACCCCGAAATCAAGTGGGATTATTCCGAAAATGATATAGTTGACGGAAATTGTGTGTACGAGAGCGTAACCGCAACGGTGATTGATAAAAACGGCTCAACGCTCAAAGACGCGGTGACGGGCGAAGGACTTTCGCATACATTCTATCCCGGCGGCGAAACGGAATATACATTCAGCGGCTATGTCAATCAGCACGGTGACAAGGGCGCGGATATTACGGCAAGTCTGCCCGTTACGGTGATAGAATATCCTGCGCCGAGCGAGTGGAAGGACACAACAGCCCCGAGTGTTCAGATGCTCGGATATACGGTCAAAAACTCGGTTGCCGAAGATAAAAAACTTGTTCTGAATCTATATGACCAAGACAAGGAGCTGACAAATCCGGCGCTTGTGAATTACGGCGACGGATACACGGTTACAGAGGACACAAGCTCGTTTGTTGATAAGATGGGCTTTGCGGCACAATACAGATTCAACGTATATGCGGCGGACGAGAGCGCGGTTAAGCTCATCGCAAAGTCGGGACTTGTGACGGATTCGCCCAAGTTTAACGAACAGGGCGACAGTATTGACGGCGTAAACGTCAGCGGAAGAGCTGTTGACATAACAAAGAATGTTCAATTCACACTCTTTGCGGTTGACAGCTATGATAACGCAAAGGCGATACAGTTTGATATTGACAGCATAGGAAACATTCCCGAGCCTGTTGTCGAAAAGGTTGTTTCAAATGACGGAAGACAGGTTAAAGTCTATCTCGTTTCAAAAGACAACGACGTTACCGATATTAAGATGACAGACAACAGCCTTAACTTAAGTATGGATCAAGAGAGCGAGGGTGAATACAGCGGTTGCTGGTATTTGACGGCAAAGGAAAACGGTACGGCGAACATAAACTGTACCTATAAGTATAAGGGCAAAGAAACAAATACGGCTATCAAGGTTGATATAACCGAGATTGATGAGAAAAAGGCGGATTGTGAAATAATCTGGTCGGCGAACGCGGACAGCGAAAGCACCAATAAGAACGTAACCGCACAGCTCAGGTTTAACAAGGTTATCACGGATATAAGTCTTAAAGACGCTCCGACCGATACGCCCGACATATACAGATTTGATAACCAAATAACTCTGGCATATTCAAAGAACACGCCCGGGCTTACACTCGTATGCAAGGCGATTAACGGCACGGAAACGGAGATAAACCTTCCGGCGGTTGAAAATATTGATAAGATTGCGCCGCAGATTACATCCAAGGTTGAACCGACTGCAACGGCAAAGAGTGCAAAGATTACCGTGTCGGCAAATGAAGATGTCGTATTTACCGAGGGCGGCGTGCAGGGGCGTGAATTTACACGCTATGCAACGGCAAACGGCGATTATGTTTATCACTTTATCGACAAAGCAGGTAATGCGGCGGAGATAACCGTCACTGTTGGCGGAATTGTAACAAATCCGTTGGCGTTGAGTTTCAGCCTCAGCGCAAGCGGAGCGGGTGAAAAGACATCGCCCGAAATGCTCGGCAATGTCAAGGTCGGCGACACTGTGTATGTCAAGGCGAACAGAGTGTGCGAGATTAATTGGATAGGAAGCGCCGCAAAAACGGCGGTATCCGACAGTGGTTGGACGGCTCTGTCGATAACCGAGGATAACGCAGGTCTTACCCCCGGAATCGCGGCGGTTGACAATAACGGTAACACGCGGTATTATCACTTCAGCCAGATTGCGCCGCTCGATAAGATTGCGCCGATGATAAGGCTTAAAAAGAACACAATAGACATATCGTTTGCCTTGACCGATGATGAGATAAAAGCCGCGCTTAAAGATAATGCGGTTGTATCGGATAATATAACGGCGGCGGATAAAATTGCGGTTGACGCGGTTTATACAAAGCCACAGGCGGCATCGACAATCGGCGTTAAATACATCGCGGAGGACGAGAGCGGAAATATTTCCGAAAAATACGGATATATCCATTTCTTCCGCGATACCGAGCTTAGAATAAGAGTGAACGGTGACGGAATATTCAGAGAGATGGTTAAGATTTGCGATAATGCGGCACAGCGCATAGTCGTAAACTCGGGCGGCGAACCGTACAGCGTTTATATGAAAAACGGAATCAAAACCGCAGGTCAAATGAAGATAGGAAGCACGGCGTTGGCAAAAGATAAATCGGACAGCAACCCGATTGAGTTTGTTCCGAAAAAGGCAGGATATTATACCTTCCTTGTAAGAACCCAGGGACAGGACGCATACAGGTTTGTGCTTTATGTTAAAGACGGCGAATAAGATTTGAATTTAAAAGATGACAGATAAAAAGGAGGAATTTTAAGTGCAAAAATTTTATAAGATAATTTCATTTGCTTTGGCTTTGACGGTTCTGTTTTGCGCCCTGCCGATGCAGGTGTTCGCCGATACGGTGAACGCGGTCGGGTATGAGGAATTGAGCGACGGCTATATATCCGTCAAGGTTTCGAAAAAGAACGGCGGATTTTTGATTGACACCGTTGAGGGCGATAAGCTGAACAAGGCGGATAATAACAAGTTCTTGTTATATCCGTCCGATGACTTTGATACATCATATACGACTTTTCGTGTAACGAGAGACGGCAATGTAAACGATTATATTTTCGGCCGTGATTACGGATTTTTGGGTACGAAAAGCACGGGCGTGACCCTGACAAAGAATTCCGACAGCATCGAGGCAAAGTGGAGCGTTGACGGTTTGGAATTTACACAGATTACAACACTTGAAAACACAAAATCCGAGATGCACGGAATGGTGCGGATTTCGTACTCGGTCAAAAGCACCGACAACAGAGTCGCCGAGAACATAAAGGCGAGAATAATGCTCGATTCGGCACTCGGGTATCAGGATTTTGCCGTTTATGAGCTTACCCAAGCGGACGGAAGTTATACACAGGTTCAAAACGAAGCCCTGATTGACAATGCGGACGGCACGGCGTATAACAATGCTCTTTTCGGGTATGACGACCCGAAATCGCCGACCGTTACCGCTTATACGGTCAATGCATCGGTGAATGACAAAATCGTAAAGCCGTACAGCTTGGCTTTCGGACACTGGAACAACCTTGCGGCAACGGTATTTGATTTTACACCCGACGAATCGCTTTCGTTCACGAATCCGTATAACGAAAAGTATCTGACCGCCGACAGCGCATACGCACTCTATTTTGATATGGGTGCGGCTGCGGCGAACGGTGACGCAAGCGTTATCGCAACAAACTATGGCGTATACTCGAATGCAACGGTCAACAATGCCGATAAGATTTCGATTAACTTTTCGTCACAGCTCGGTGCGATGCAGCTCAATAATACAAAGGACGCATACCTCTCACAGATAAGCGGCGGAGCGGACGGCGATTTCAGCATTTCGGCTCAAATAAAGAATCTTTCGAATACCGAGCTTAAACAGATTGCCGTTGCCGTATATCCCCAAGAGGGGATTACGCCTTACGGCTTATCGGGCGAACTTGAAACAACGGCGTCATATTCAAATCCGTACAGGGTTGAGATAATGAGTATGAACTCGGGCGAGGAAAGACAGGTCACGTTTAAGATGAACGCCGAACCGCTCAACGTTACGGATTATCGCAAGATAGAGATAAGATGTTTTGACGTTGACGGCACGGACGGAAAGCTGTTGTCGGAAAAGCAGATAGGAACGCGCAGCACATATCTGCTTTGCCCCGGTGCAACAGGCGACAGAATATCATTTTTGAGCCTTGCGCCCGAGATTATATACACAAGCGGAACACGTCATATCTATCTTGCGGGTCAGAACTTTAATCTGCTTAAAAACAAGTCGGATTATGACATCAAGATAAAGGCACTTGACGGAAGTCCCGATAAGGTGGTAAGCTCTGAAAACTTTATCCTCGATACCGATAAGAACACGGCGAATGTGATATTGGATTTTGATATGAATGTCGGTACATATCAGATTGTGTTTGATATGAAAGATGCGGCGAAAAAGGATATAACATCAGAGTCGTTAAAGTTTAATGTCAGTGACGATGTTTCGTACCGCGGCGGCTCATACGGAATCGTTACCGTTGAAAAAGCAGGCAATAACAAGTATGCTCTTATGGCATACAAGGATGAAAATGAGTACAGCCAAAAACGCCCCGACGCACAAAACATCGCACTTTTGGAACTCAGAGGAGATTTCTCTCTTAAATACGAGAACGGCAAACTTGTTGAGGCAGAGGCGGTATCGCTCGAAACGGTTGACCGCAAGGCGAAAAATACCATTAATATAAGCAACTGTCTTGATATAGAAAAAGGTACGGTTACGGTTTCGGTCGAGAATCCCGATGCCGATGACCAGGTTATAAATATCGATATTGACGGCGAGGTCTATACAACGGGCGCACGTACAAAGGTGTGGAGCGGCGTATGTGCGATTTCATCATTTGAGAACGGTTCGGAATCAACACTTTTGCAATACACTAACGAGGGTGAACCGACAGGGGATGTCGAAAACAGCGTTGCGAACACAAACGGAATTATGCTTATGTGGCCGGGTGCGGCAAGCACAGCACAGACGATAGCCGGAATGATTATGGAATTTCGGTATTGTCAGTTCGGTCAGATGGCTCTCGAGGACGGCGAGGTTACGCCGAGAACCCCGAAAAGACGTATAATCGCGTTTGGCGCACAGCTGTCGCCGGACTTTCTTATTCCGTCAAACTTTAAGTGGAGCGAGAGAGAAACATCGACAATGGAGGCGGTTCAGCTTAAAATTGCCAAGAGCAATTATACGCCCGAACAGCTCAGAGATGTACAGGAACGCTATGCGAATGACCAAGAGGCGTGGGAAGAAGCCGACAGAGGAAGTCTGAGCCTTTATATCCACGATATTTTATTCGGCGGCGGATTTATAGGCTTTAATACATCGGTTGAGGTTGAACTTCCGTCATATGCTGACGGCTTGCCGAGTATCGAGGGTACGCTCAGCCTTAAAGTTATGGACAAAGAATACACAATCGGGGTTGAGGGTACGGCGGATATGCTTGCCTTTGAAATGGAGGCGGCACTTCGCCTGCGCAGCCATAACGGAATACCGATTCCGGATAAACTCTATTTTTACGCCGGCGGATTTACGCCCGGTATAAACGTTGACGGATTCGGAATATTCTGGATAAAAGGCGCGGGTGGAGGTATTGACAACCTATACGAAACAATCTATCCGAGTTCATCCGTGCCGCCGATAACTCTGTTGCTGAGCGGACAATTCGCACTCTTTGATGTCTTGTCGGCGAGGGGTGACGTAAGTATAAGTCCGCGTGCGCTGAGCATTGCTCTGTCGGGTGTAGAGGTCGCAGGTATCGACTTGATAGATTATGCCGGGGTTGAGTGCCAATGGTATCCCGAATTGAAATTTGCAGCAAAGATTGTCCTTGATATTCTTGATATAATCGAGGGACAGGGCAGCATTATAGTGGAAAAGAATAAGCTGACAAACAAATATTTCTGGGAAGGCTTTGCATCGGCGAGTGTTTCGATTCCCGACAAGATTCCGCTTTTCGGCGGAACGGAGATAGGCTCGGCGGAACTCGGCGTAAATGCGGAAAAAATATGGGGCGCTCTGCACGTTATAAAGCTTGATGCCGGAATAACGTATTACTGGGGCGGCGATGTTGACTTTGCTTTCGGAAAGTATGATACGCCCGAACCGACAATCGAGTTAAATTCGCTCGATGTCCCGGTATATAAAGATACCGAAAACAACCGTACTCTTTATATGAAGCTGAATAACAGGATTCGCACGCTTGCATCAACCGATAATATCAAGCTTTCGGATGTACAAACCAAGGCAAGCATAAAGTCTCTGACGGACAAAAAGACGCATATAATCAATCTCGGTTCGTACAGTGACGAAAACGGTGTTGTTACGGTGACATATTCCGCACCGAGCAAACAGATAGCTCAAAATTATGCAAGGAATATCACAATCGGCGGATATAATCTTATTATGACAGATACGTCAAAGCCTGCCGATGATGCCTTGAATGCGAACGCAAACACCCTGCTTTCGTGGAATGAATCTTCCAAAAAGGCAACGGTGACGATAAGCGTAACGGATGCGGCGAACTTTAACAAAGACCTGACTTTGAAAACGCCTGTTTCGTCAAGCGTGACGTTATATGCTATGGCAAAGCTTCCGTCAATCACAAAAGCCGAATTTGACGCTAACACAAAGACGGTAGTCTGGGACGGTACGGGATTTGACAAATTTAGCGGCGTTGCGGTTTATGCGGTCTCGGCGGACGGAAAGACGTATTCGCTCGCAGAGGCAGAGAGCTATGCCGATATAAGCAAAAAGTCGGCGGTGATAAACATTCCCGAAAATATGCCGAGCGGCGAATACACAATCCGTGTTGTGGGAACAACCAAAGACGAAAGCTCAAACCCGATTGTTGACGCGGCTCAAAAGCTCACTTATGAGAATGTGAATCAGCCGTCCGCGCCGAAATTCAGCGCAAAGACGGGCGGTGATTATACCATTGATTTGAGCGGATTCGATTCAACGGGTTATGACGGTTATACAGTGAATGTCTATGAGGTTGACAACAGCGGCAAGAATATTCCGACCGTATTTTCGAATATAGATGTTTCGGATGTCGAAAAGAGCGTAATCACAACGGGCGGACGTTATTCCAAAACCGTCACAAGGGACAAAAACGGCAAAGAGATTAATCCTATTAATCTGACGGAGAAACAGCTCGGTGAATGTACAACCGAGAAAGAGGAAACGGGACTTTCGGCAGGCAAAAAATATACGGTGGGACTTAAAGGATATAAGACGGTGAATGGCGTTCGCGTTGAGTCGGCAGAGACATTGAGCACACCGCTCACGATGCCCGAGCCTCAAAAAGCAGCGGTTGAGTTAAAGGCGCAAAACGCGGTGAAAATCAACGATGTTGATACGGTTAAAACGGCCGATGCGGCAATATCCGTATCATCGGATATTGCGGTCAGCGGCGAATGGACACTCGACGGCGGCATACAGAGCGGAAGAATCTCATCGGGGCAAACTATTAACCTCAGCGGCATTGAGGACGGAACTCATACAATCACGTTTAAGGGCGAAACAAGCACGGGAGACAGCGCAATACAGCAATATCTCTTTGCGGTTGATACTCTGCCGCCGAGATTGCAGATAAGCAGCCCGAACAACGGCGGATTTTTCGAAAACGAAATTACCGTCAAGGGTATCAGCGATGCAGGTGCGGACGTGTATGTTTGTGCTGACGGCGCAGAGCCGCAAAAGGTAACGGTCGGCGAGAGCGGAGAGTTTGAAAAGACGATTGCGGCGGACTCGTCTTTGGCATACAACAATATAATCGTTTATGCGGCGGATGCAATCGGAAATCAAAGCGAGCCGTTTACACTCACCCTTACGAACAAAGGAATATCGAATCCCGACAGCCGTACCGTTATTTGCCTTAACGGTGATGAATATAGCGGAAAATCGATTGCGGCAGGGGCAACGGGTGAGTTATCGCTTGCCGTAAAGACGGCGGACAACAAAAAAATAACGGTAAACAGTGACAGCGCAGCGGCAAATCGCATAAACTGGAATGTTATGACGGTGGACGGTTCAGCGGCAATAGACGAAAATAACACGCTTACATCCGATAAAGATGTAAACGGTTATATTGCGGCGACGTTTGACGGTGAGAGTGCATACGCCGTTATCGGCGGAACAAGCGGTGATGACCCGGTTATTCCGACACCCGATCCGTCAGACAATGATAAGCCAAACCCGAGTCCGACACCCGGCAAGAACACTTCGGCATCATCGGGCGATAACACCACGATAAAGAAAACGGCAAATCCGTTCAGAGATGTATCCGAGAGTGATTGGTTCTATGACTATGTGATGTATGCATATGAAAAGGGTCTGATGAAGGGAACAGAGGCGGACTTGTTCGAACCCGAAACGGATGTTACGCGTGCAATGTTCGTGACCGTCCTGCACCGAATGGAGGGTACACCCCGTGTCGGAACGGTGAACTTTGACGATGTTGACGGCGGCGAGTATTATGCGGACGCGGTTGCGTGGGCGCAGGAAAATAAGATTGTCAACGGAACAACCGAAACAACCTTTGAGCCGAACGCAAAGATAACGCGCGAACAGATGGCGGCAATCGTATACAGATACGCAAGGTATAAAGGACGCAGTATTTATGCGGCGGAAACAGCTGAATATACCGACAGCGACAGCATATCCGATTATGCAAAAGATGCGGTAAATTGGCTTTCGTATCACAAGATACTGCTCGGCAATGCGGACGGAACGTTCGCGCCGCAGAAAAACTCGACCAGAGCCGAAACGGCGGCGGTATTCCAAAGAATAGCCGAAAATTTGAAATAATTACCCCTTTTAGCTATAGTATTGAGAGGACCGAAATTCGGCTTATGCTGAGTTTCGGTCTTTTCGTCCGCGAGGTATAATGCGGATTTTCTCAACATATAAATGAGATAGATATGTATATATTATACAAAAAAACCTTGTTAAAATTCTACACATTTTTTCGACCGATTAGCGCAAATAATTATATAAATTGACATTTTGCGCTTGACACAGATGTCCATATATGGTATAATTAATAAAAAGTAATTTTTGCAGATTTTACGAAAAGTTAAATAATTTTTTAGAGGTGATTAAAATGGATCAACAAAAAGTGGATATGTACATAATGACAAATCAAAAGTATTTTCCTGCAGAGAAGATTATGCTTATAAAGGAAAGGCTTTTGGCATTGGATGAGCAAAGATTTCAGATGGTTTCGATGATTGAACTTAAAGACCCGACAACCCTTCTTTTAATTTCGATTTTTATCGGTGGTCTGGGTATAGACAGATTTATGATTGGTGATACGGGAATGGGTATTTTAAAACTTTTGACCGGCGGATGCTGCGGAGTGCTGACAATCATTGACTGGTTCACAATATCCAAAAAAACCAAGGAATTGAACTTTAACAATGTTATGGCGCAAATTTAAAGATGCACTTATGCCGCAAACAATAACTCTGTTGTTGTTTGCGGCTCTGTATATTATACTTAGGTTTTTTGATATAACCTGTATAATATATAAAATTACAGGTATTCCGTGTCCGACGTGCTATATGGGAAGGGCACTGATTTCTCTTTTAAGGCTTGATTTCGGCGCATATGCCGAATATAATGTTATGGCGATTCCTATGGCTTTGGCGTTTGTCGGTGAGCTGTATATTGATTTATTCGTCAAGCATAAAAAAATTGTTCATTTTTATTGCATAACCGTATTGATTATAAATATGATATTTTATCTTATGCGAATAAATGTTTTATAATGTGTTTTGGCACATAATAAAAGCAGAATTTTCAATTTACAGCACATTTTTTATGTATTTTTTGGTTAAAAAGTATGTCAAATATTGTTGACAAAATCTAAAAACGGTGATATAATGATTTAGAAATAGACAATGGCGTTTATTTTTGGGTGAGTCAGCCCAAAAATAGGCGTCTTTTTTGTTTTCTTAGGCAGATTTCGGCGATAAGGCATTTTGAATACACGCCGAAGGTTTCAAACTCTTGTCATTCGGTTTCCCTGCGGACGAGAGAAATATATTACTGTGTTGCCGATGCAGGGCGGCGGATAGGAGATAATTATGAGGCAATTGGAAGGTCAGATAAGAATACCGTCCGGCTGTGCTATTTCGGCCGTTATTTCCCGCGACGGTGAGAGAATGACAGGTGAGAGCATTATCGAGAGTATGCGCCCGATGCATGACCGTTCAAACGGTTTGGGCGGAGGTTTTGCCGCTTACGGCATTTATCCCGAATACAAAGAATTCTATGCCTTGCATATTTTCTATAACGATAATATAGCAAGAAATACCTGTGAACAGTTCTTGAAAGACGGTTTTGAAATAGTCAGAGCTGAAAACATTCCGACAAGAAAGCATAAAAACATAACGGATGAACCGCTTATATGGCGTTATTTCGTTGCTCCTCTTGCCTCGGTACTGTCGAGAATGCAGCTCGATGAAAAGGAATATACGGCGAGAATCGTAATGAAGATTAATACCGAGATTGACGGCGCATATGTATTTTCAAGCGGTAAGAATATGGGTGCGTTCAAGGCGGTCGGTTATCCCGAAGATGTCGGCGAATTTTATAAGCTTGATGAATACGGCGCATATCTTTGGACGGCGCACGGACGTTATCCGACAAATACCCCCGGCTGGTGGGGCGGCGCGCATCCTTTCGGTCTTTTGGATTATACAATCGTTCACAACGGCGAGATTTCATCTTATGACGCGAACAGACGTTTTATAGAGATGTTTGGTTATAAATGTACTCTTCAGACCGACACCGAGGTAATCACATATATTGCGGATTATCTTTTGAGAAAACAGGGTCTGACCCTTGAAGAAACCGCGTCGGTCATTGCCGCTCCGTTCTGGAGCACGATTGAGAACCGAGAGGATAAAGAGGTTCTTACATATTTGAGAAACACGTTCGGCGGACTTTTGATAACAGGGCCTTTTTCAATCATACTTGGATTCAGCGGCGGTCTTATGGCACTCAACGACAGACTTAAACTCAGAAGTATGGTTGTGGGCGAGAAAGACGACAAGGTCTTTATCGCGAGCGAAGAGGCGGCAATCCGCACAATGGAACCCGATGCCGAGAATATTTATTCTCCGGCAGGCGGCGAACCTGTAATAGTAAAAGTTAAGGAGGGCGTTGAATTATGAGCTTAAGCTATATATATCCCGAATTTGAAATAGTGAGAAACGATACAAGATGTATCAGATGCCGTGTCTGTGAAAGACAGTGTTCAAACGAGGTACACTCGTATAACGAAGAACACAAGGTAATGATAAGCGATGAGGCAAAGTGTGTGAATTGTAAGAGGTGCGTTACTCTATGTCCCACGCGTGCGTTAAAGGTGGTCAAAAGCGATTGCCGCTTCCGCGAAAATGCGAACTGGACGGACGATACGATAAAAGAGATTTACAAACAGGCGGAGAGCGGCGGCGTTTTGCTTTCTTCGATGGGTAATCCGAAACCTCTGCCTGTTTACTGGGATAAAATCCTGATAAACGCGTCACAGGTAACGAACCCGTCAATCGACCCTCTGCGTGAGCCGATGGAGACAAAGGTCTTTCTCGGGAAGAAATCCGAAAAGATTAAAAAGGACGAGCGCGGCAATATCATATGCGATGCATCGCCACAACTCGAACTTTCGATGCCGGTTATGTTCTCGGCGATGAGCTATGGCTCAATCAGCTATAACGCGCACGAGTCTTTGGCGCGCGCGGCAACGGAACTCGGGCTTTATTATAACACCGGTGAGGGCGGCTTGCATGAGGACTTTTATGTATACGGTCCGAACACGATTGTACAGGTCGCATCGGGAAGATTCGGCGTATATAAAGACTATCTCGAGGCAGGCGCGGCGGTTGAAATTAAAATGGGACAGGGCGCAAAGCCCGGTATCGGCGGACACCTTCCCGGGGCAAAGATTGTCGGCGATGTATCAAAGACAAGAATGATACCCGAGGGTTCGGACGCGATTTCGCCTGCGCCGCACCACGATATTTATTCAATCGAGGATCTGCGCCAGCTCGTTTATTCGCTCAAAGAGGCAACAGAGTATAAAAAACCGATTATAGTAAAGGTTGCGGCGGTTCATAATATTGCCGCTATCGCAAGCGGCATAGCGCGCAGCGGTGCGGATATTATCGCAATAGACGGATTCAGGGGCGGCACGGGTGCAGCCCCGACAAGAATAAGAGATAACGTGGGTATTCCGATTGAGCTTGCGCTGGCAAGCGTTGACCAGAGACTCAGAGATGAGGGTATAAGAAACAATGTTTCGCTTGTTGTCGGCGGAAGTATAAGAAGCGCATCGGATGTGGTAAAGGCGGTTGCGCTCGGCGCGGATGCGTGCTATGTTGCAACGGCGGCGTTGTTGGCTCTCGGATGCCATTTATGCAGAACCTGTCAGAGCGGCAAGTGTAACTGGGGCATTGCGACACAGAGACCCGAGCTTATAAAGCGGCTTAACCCCGATGTCGGGTCAAAAAGACTTGTGAACCTTATGACCGCGTGGAAGCACGAGATTAAAGAGCTGCTCGGCGGTATGGGTATAAACTCAATAGAGGCTTTGAGGGGCAACAGATTAATGCTCAGAGGAGTAGGATTAAACGGAAAGGAGCTTGAGATACTGGGTATCTCACACGCAGGAGAATGAGAAAAGTATATGTAAACGAAAAATGGTGTTTGGGATGTCATCTTTGCGAATACAACTGTGCGTTTGCCGCGACGGGCGAGGATAATATGTATCTTGCGCTCAAAGACAAAGAAATAAGACCGAAAATCCGCGTTGAGGATGACGGAAAGGTTATGTACGCCGTATCATGTCGGCATTGTGACGACCCGATATGTGTCAAATCATGTATATCGGGTGCATTGTCAAAAGATGAAAACGGTGTGGTAAAAATTGATAAGAATAAGTGTATAGGCTGTCTGACGTGCGTTTTGGTATGTCCTTACGGCGCACTTGTTCCGAACGAGGGCAAACCCGTAACAAAGTGTGAGCTTTGTACCGATAATAACTGTAAGGAACCTGCCTGTGTCAAAGGCTGTCCGAATAACGCGATATGTTTTGAGGAGAGATTATGATGAAGAATTATGTGATAATAGGAGGCGGCATAGCCTCTCTCGGATGTATAGACGGAATACGCAAGCATGATAAGGACGGAAAGATTACCTTGATAAGCGGCGAGGAATACCTGCCTTATGCAAGACCTTTGATTTCGTATTATCTCGAAAACAAAACAACGCTTGAAAAAATGAATTACCGCAGTGAGGATTTTTACAAGAAAAACAATGTTGAGGTTAAACGCGGCGTAAAAGCCGATAAAATCAACAGAAATACGGTGTCGTGCGATGATGGGACAGAGGTTTCGTTTGACCGTCTTTTGGCGGCAATGGGGTCGTCTCCGTTCGTTCCTCCGATTTCCGGTGCGGAAAATGTAAAAAAACAGTTTACATTTATGACAATTTGTGATACACTAAAGGTTGAGAGTTCAATTAACAAAAAATCTCGGGTTCTGATTGTCGGCGCAGGTCTTATCGGACTGAAGTGTGCCGAGGGTCTTGCGAACCGTGTGAAAGAGATTACCGTTTGTGATTTGGCACCCAAAGTTTTATCGAGTATTCTGGACGATGAGTGCGCCGCACTTGTCAAAGAGAAATTAGAGAGACGCGGAATAAATCTGATGCTTGCCGATACGGTTGAAAAATTCGAGGACGCGAACACCGCCAAAATGAAAAGCGGAAAGACGGTTGAGTTTGACGTTTTGGTTATGGCGGTCGGCGTAAGACCGAATCTGGGCTTGCTCAAAGACATAGGCGCGGAGATTAACCGCGGAGTTGTTATAAATAATAAGATGGAAACATCTCTGCCGGGTATTTATGCCGCCGGTGATTTGACCGAGGGCTATGACATATCAAGCGAGTCAAACAAGGTTATGGCGATTCTTCCGAATGCATATATGCAAGGCTTTTGCGCCGGCGAAAATATGTCGGGTGCAGAGGCGGAGTTTGATAATCAGATACCGATGAACTCAATCGGGTTTTTCGGTTATCATATGATGACGGCAGGAAGCTATGACGGCGAACTTTATGAAGAAAAGTCAGCCGATAATATTAAAAAGCTCTATGTCAAGGATAATCGCCTTGTCGGACTTATATTTTTGGGCAACGTGGATAAGGTCGGAATATATACATCGCTTATCCGCAATAAGACACCGCTCGATACGATAGATTTTGACAGACTTAAAATAAGTCCGTCGCTTTTGGCTTTTTCAAAGGGCTATCGCAGCAAAAATTTAGGAGGTGTGTCGCAATGACGATAAATGCATCGGGTCTTGAATTTAAAGAACTCAATGAAAGAATAAGAAATACAGAGGAAGACGTTGAAATAAAGGAATGTATGGGACAGAGGTTTATTGCCTCGGGTCTCAGCGGAAAGCATATAAAGATTTCGGGCGTCCCCGGGAATGCGCTCGGCGCGTATCTCAACGGCGCGGAGATTTCGGTTTTTGCCAACGCACAGGACGCGGTAGGCGATACGATGAATGACGGCGGAATCTATATCTACGGCAACATCGGTGACGCGGCAGGTTATGCAATGCGCGGCGGCGAGATTTTTGTCAAAGGCAACGCAGGCTATCGCGCAGGCATTCATATGAAGGCGTATAAAGAAAAGCACCCCACGCTTGTAATCGGCGGTCGATGCGGAAGCTTTTTGGGCGAGTACCAAGCCGGTGGAACGATTGTTGTCCTCGGTCTTAATAAGGACGGAAAGAACATAGTCGGTAACTTTCCGTGTACGGGTATGCACGGCGGAAAAATGTTCTTGAGAGGAACTTGTGATAATATAAAGTTTCCGCAACAAGTGACGACCCACATTGCATCGGATGATGAAAAGTCCGAAATAGAGGATTTGTTAAAACGGTTTTGCGATATGTACGGCTTAAACTTTTCGGATATATATAATGAAAAGTTTACCGTTGTTCTTCCTGATACCAAGAATCCGTTTAAACAGATGTATGTTACCAATTAATTTGAGATTTATAATTTAAACCGATAATTTGAAAGGTTGGTGGTTTGAGTGGTTTATACAAGAAAAGAAGTCATTCAATATGTGAACGAAGAAGATGTAAAGTTTATAAGACTTGCGTTTTGTGACGCGTTCGGAAACCAAAAGAATATTTCCGTTATGCCGAGCGAGCTCGAACGTGCGTTCGAGAGCGGCATAGGCATTGACGCGTCCGCGATTTTCGGATTCGGCGGCGAGGTGTTTTCGGATTTGGTTTTGTTCCCCGACCCGTCAACACTTGTTGTGTTGCCGTGGCGACCCGATCACGGTCGGGTTGTAAGAATGTATTGTAACATAACATACCCGAACGGCAAACCTTTTGAAACGGACGGAAGAAGAATTTTAAAAGACGCCGTTAAGGCGGCGTATACCGAGGGGTATACATTTTCTTTCGGTTCGGAACTTGAATTTTATTTATTTAAAACCGATGAAGAGGGCGAGCGCACGTCTGTTCCGTATGACAAGGCAGGATATATGGATATTGCGCCGATGGATAAAGGCGAGAACGTTCGGCGTGAGATATGCCTGACGCTTGAAAGAATGGGAATAAAACCCGAAAGCTCACATCACGAGGAAGGTCCGGGCCAAAACGAAATAGATTTCAAATTTTCAGACCCTCTGACGGCGGCGGACGATGCCGTGACATTTATCTCGGTGGTAAGAACGATAGCGGCACGCAGCGGACTTTATGCTGACTTTTCGCCGAAACCGTTTGCCGATAAACCCGGCAACGGCTTTCATATAAACCTTTCGGTTCACAGCCTGAAAAATCAATCCGACTTACTGCCTTATGCAATCGGCGGAATTTTAAACAGAATATCGGATATGACGATATTTTTAAATCCTCATTCCGATTCTTATGAACGGCTGGGTAATTGCAAGGCACCGAAATATATTACGTGGTCGCCCGAGAATAGGTCACAGCTGATTCGGATTCCTGCCGCTCAGGGCGATTATAAACGCCTTGAACTGCGTTCGCCCGACCCCCGGACAAATCCGTATATTGCGTTTGCTCTTGTGATTTATGCGGCTTTGGCAGGTCTCAAAAATAAAGAGATGCCCCCTGCCGCCGTAAACGTAAATCTGCTTTCGGCGGACAGCGCGGATTATCAAGCCTTGCCGGGTGACATTAATGCCGCAAAAGCTGCCGCTTTGAACAGTGAATTCATTAAAGACGCGCTTCCCGAGCGGATAATGCAAGTCTATTGTAAATAAATTCAGGGAGTGAGCATAGTATGCTTTTTAAGGATTACACTTACAGCGTTTTGATTGTATCTGCATCCGAAAAATTTGCTGCAAGTATAAAAGCGTATCTGCCGGAGAACGAGTTCGGACCTGTTAAGCTTGTCAAAAGTGCCGGTGAGGCACGCAGGCGTCTTGCGGATTTAGACTTTGATATTGTACTTATAAATACGCCGCTTGCCGATGATTTCGGCACAAAACTTGCACATGATGTTGCGGTTGACACAAAAAGCGGCGTGCTTATGTTTGTTAAGGCGGATTTGTATGACGAGGTTACGGATCGCGTAATTGATTTTGGCGTGTTTACCATCTCAAAACCGATTTCTGCGTCAATGGTGCATCAGGTGTTCAAGATTATGTATGCCATGCAGGAACGCTTTCGCAGTATGGAAAAGAAAACCGCCACATTAGAGGAAAAGATGGAAGAGATTCGGCTTGTCAATCATGCAAAATGGATTCTTATACAAAACCTTAAAATGACGGAACAAGAGGCGCATAAGCTGATTGAGAAACAGGCAATGGATACAAGACGGACAAAACGAGAGATTGCCGAAGGTTTAATCCGTACATATGACAGCTGATTATACATATATTATTAAATTTATTCCGAAACAATGTTTCGGACAGGAGGTTCTTAAATGACAAAATATATATTTGTTACCGGAGGAGTTGTATCGGGACTCGGCAAGGGTATAACCGCCGCGTCGCTCGGTCGGCTGCTTAAATCGAGAGGCCTTAGGGTTGCGGCGCAAAAGCTTGACCCGTATATAAATGTTGACCCCGGAACGATGAGCCCGTATCAGCACGGCGAAGTGTATGTTACCGAGGACGGTGCGGAAACAGACCTTGACCTCGGACATTACGAACGCTTTATCGATGAGGATTTGAATAAGTATTCAAATCTGACAACGGGAAAGGTTTATTGGAACGTGCTTAACAAGGAACGCAGAGGAGAATATCTCGGCTCGACCGTTCAGGTTATTCCGCATATCACGAACGAGATTAAAGAGTTTGTGTACAGCGTCGGCAAAAAGACCGATGCCGATGTCGTTATTACCGAAATAGGCGGCACAATCGGCGATATTGAGTCACAGCCGTTTTTAGAAGCGGTCAGACAGGTGTCTTTGGAGGTCGGACGTGAAAACAGTTTGTTTATTCACGTTACGCTTGTGCCGTATATAAAAGGCTCTGATGAACATAAGTCAAAGCCGACCCAGCATTCGGTAAAAGAGCTTCAGGGAATGGGTATTTCGCCCGATATTATCGTCCTCAGAAGTGATGAACCCATAGAAAAATCGATATTCAACAAGATTTCGATGTTCTGTAACGTAAAGCGTGATTGCGTAATAGAGAATATCACCTTGCCGTGTCTTTATGAGGCGCCGCTTATGCTTGAAAAGTCGCACTTCTCAGAGATAGTCTGCCGTGAACTCGGACTCGAGCAAAAGAGTGCGGAACTCACCGAGTGGACAAGTCTTGTTGACAAGATAAAGACAGCAAACAAGAAAGTCAAAATCGGACTTGTCGGCAAGTATGTCGGTTTGCACGACGCTTATCTGTCGGTTGCCGAGGCTTTGCGCCACGCAGGATATGCTCTCGATACCAAGGTGGAGATAGAATGGATTGATTCTGAAGAGATAACCGAACAGAACTGCGCTGAAAAGCTGAACAGCCTGAGCGGAATAATTGTTCCGGGCGGTTTTGGCAACCGCGGAATTGACGGAATGATTACCGCGGCGAAATATGCGAGAGAAAATAATATCCCGTATTTCGGAATATGTTTGGGTATGCAGATTGCCGTTATCGAGTTCGCGCGGAACGTGTGCGGCATTGCCGATGCGCACAGCGGCGAGTTCTGTGATACGCCGAACAAGGTCATTGACTTTATGCCGGGTCAGAATGACGAAATTAACAAGGGCGGAACGCTCAGACTCGGAAGCTATCCTTGTGTTGTCAAAGAAGGCACGACAATGTTTGAATGTTATAAATCAAATAATATAAATGAAAGACACAGACACAGATATGAGTTCAACAACGAATACCGTGAGATTTTGCAAAACGGCGGTCTTTGCCTGAGCGGAATGTCACCCGATGAAAGACTTGTTGAAACGGTTGAACTGTCGGACAGAAAGTTTTATGTCGGGGTTCAGTATCACCCCGAATTTAAAAGCAGGCCGAACAAGCCGCACCCTCTGTTTTACGGATTTATAAGTGCAGCCGTATATCGGGATGCCGAAAACCGTGATATTTAAATCATAATAAATTTAAAAGTTTGTATTGCGCATAATACCGAATATACTTATGTTTTTGAGTATATTCGGTGTTTTTTTACGTTAATTAAATATATTTCAAAAATTGTAAAAATCACGTTGCATAACGGTGCGTGTTTATGATATAATCTGCATAAGGTATGACACATATTGCTGAATGTTTCCCTAATGTGTCAAAAAAACGAGAATACAATACCGTATTTTCGATGTATAATCTAATTGTACAAAGGAGATACGGAAGAAAAAGGAGTTTTTCGGATATGAATAAAAGACAATCCAAAATTCTTAAAGTTCTGTATAACACCAATGCTTTTATGACTTTCGCACAGATAGCAGAGCAGATGGAAGTATCGGTTAAAACGGTCAGAAACGACATCGGGTTTATAAAAGAATATTTGACCGCACAAAATGCGGGCGAAATCGAAACAAGACCTCATGTGGGTGTAAGGCTTAATATAACCGATGAACAGTGGAAGTCGCTTGATAACGGCGGCGATGACGAGGACAGAGAGATTGCGTTTTTTATAATAAAAAGCCTTATGAAAGACGGCACTCTGACCGCTCAAAAACTTGCCGAGCGATACTTTATCGGAAGGACACAGCTTGAAAAAATACTTGACGGCGTTGCCGATTGGTTTTTCAACAGGCATATTCTTTTCGAAAGACGTCGCGGAAGGGGAATATCGATTCGGTATAGCGAGTTTAACTATCGGATGGCGATGCTTAAATTTTGCAGCGAGTTCACACCCGAACTCGAGGGGCTTGCAAACGTAAGCGCGCCTCAGCACCTCGGAATAGCCGAAAGAGATTATAAAGCAATCTGTGCGGCGCTTGGCGGATTTGCACCCGACAAGGTTGCGGAGTCAATAATCAAAACAGAGGAAGAATTCGGATTGAGCTTTAATTATACCTCCGGTATAAATCTTTTGTTTCTCACCTCGCTTTGTATTTTGCGAAACGGCAGAGGAATCGAAATAGAGATGCCGAAAGTTTCGCATCATCCGACAGATGGCGAGTCGGGCAAGGTCTTTGCTGACGCTTTGGCAAGCCGTCTGGAGGAGAAATACAAAGTCAGGCTCTCGGAACACGAAAGAGAATTCCTTGTTTTTTCGGTTGATACCTCTGAGATAAGCAGCTTTGCCGATGATGATTCAAGACGAGTATTTGAGGCGGCAAACATAGAGCTGTGCAGGTTTACGGTCAAGGCGGTCAATCTTATAAGCGATATTGCCGGGATAGACCTGAGAGACGACAGATTTTTTGTAAAACAGCTTTTTCTGCAATTTAAGGCGAGTATTTCAAGGCTTAAATACGGAATAGTCTGTAAGAATCTTCTCTTGACGCGGATTAAGACAAAGTACCCCAATATGATGGCGATTGCGTGGTTTATGGAAAACCTCTTTCATAAAGAACTCGGTTTAGAGGTAAACGAACATGAGGTCGGATTTTTCGCACTGCATATCGGCGGCGCGATAGAGCGACGGCTGTCCCAGCTCACCGCGTGTGTCGTGTGTGATTACGGAATAGGTATCTCACAGATTTTAAAGGAAAAGATAACGAGAACAATCCCCGACATCAGAATTACATCGGTTTTTTCGGGGCGTGACACACATCTTATAAAAAATGAAGATTGTGACTTTGTTATCGCGACAACGCCTCTCGATGGATACAGACTCGGTCACGACATTGTGACAATCGGGCATTTGCTCGATGAAAACGATATTAAAATCCTTGAAGATAAAATCAAGTATTTGAGGTCGTCAAAACCGGGCAATGTAGGAAGGATAAAGCCAAAAACGGGACTTTTTAATACCGAGCTTATCTTTCCTAAATGCAAGGCATTTGACAAGACGTCGCTTTTAAAGACGATGTGTTCGAGAATGGAGGCGTTGGGATATGTCACCGCGGATTTTGAAAAATCGGTTTTAGAGCGCGAAAAGACAGCACCGACCGATATAGGAAACGGTTTTGCGATTCCTCACGGTTTGGGTGAATATGTAAACCATTCCGTTGTGGCGTTCGCAAGTCTCGAACATCCGATTGAGTGGGTCGAAAACGGCGAAGATGTCGATATTGTCCTTCTCATTGCGTTTGACCCCGATGAGGACGAAGAAGTAAAGCGAAACATTATGGGATTTTATAAATCGGTTGTTTCGTTTATGGAGGACGAAAAGGCGTGCGAAAACCTGCGCAGGCAAAATAATAAAGAAGAAATAATAAAAATTTTTGAATTATGGTAATCAAAAATTGACAATAAAAGATTTATGACGTGACAGAGTATAAAATACAGCAATACTGATTATTATAATTCAGATAGAATAATATGACAGGAGGCTGAATTTTATGGTAGAGGTAAGTTACAAGATAAAGAACGAAGAAGGGTTGCACGCAAGACCGGCATCGGATTTCTGTAAGACGGCGGAAAGATTTAAAAGCGACATTACGGTTTTTAAAGACGGTGAGGGGTTTGAGGCAAAGAGCATCTTGATGGTGTTGTGTCTGGGCGCGGTAAAGGGCGATGTCATAAAGCTCAGAGCCGAGGGCGAGGACGAACAACAGGCGATAGACGCTTTAATCGAAACTTTGGACAAGGGGTGAGAATTATGAAGCTTTTCAGCGGAGTTGCAGGTGCGCCGGGTATAGCGTGCGCAGACGTATTATACTTTAAAAAAGATTCGGACAGTGATGAAAACAATGCCAAAGAGATTGGCATTGACGATGCGATTGACGCGGCTCTTGAAAAGATAAAGAATCTGAAAGAAAAGGCTTTGAGCGAACTCGGCGAAGAAAAGGCTAAGATTTTTTCGGCATATGAAATGCTCTTATCGGACAAGATGCTGACAGACCCGATAAAAAAGGCAATCGAGTCGGGCGCGGCGGCAAAGACGGCAATTCAAAAGGTTACAAAGTCTATGGCGGATATGCTTGCGTCAAAAAACAATGAATATATGCGCCAAAGAGCGGATGATATAAGATATATAGGCGAGCTTTTATGTGAGGCGGTTGTCGGTTCAAAGACCGAATTTGAGTTCCCGAGCGGCGATGACAAGTATATAATTGCCGCGCACGAGCTGACGCCGGTTGACACAATGCTCTTTGACCGCAGCCGCATAGCCGGGCTTGTGACGGAACTCGGCGGCGCGACATCGCATACGGTTATCCTTGCGAAATCTCTCGGAATCCCGGCGGTTGTCGGGGTATCGGGAATACTCGAAAGCGAAACCGATACGGCGGCATATCTTGACGGATACAGCGGAAAGTTCATTGTTTCGCCCGATGAAAAAACAAAGGCGGAATATGACGGCAAGATAAAAGAGGAAGAAGTTCTGACCGCTCAAATGAATGAGATTAAAGGAACAGAGGCATACACCGCGGACGGTGAAAAAATAGCCGTATGTATTAACATAGGAAAACCGTCGGATATGAAAAATGCCGAGGGCGAAAAGCTTGACGGAGTGGGACTTTTCCGTTCGGAATTCTTATTTTCATCCGAAAAGGAAATGCCGACCTGTGATGAACAGACCGAGGCATACCGCGAGGTAATAAAGGCGGCGTCACCGAATTATGTGACAATACGCACGCTCGATGTCGGCGGCGATAAACAGATTAAATATCTGAATATGCAAAAGGAAGAAAATCCTTTCCTCGGCGAAAGGGGAATACGCCTTATGCTGAACAATCCCGATGTATTCAAAACACAGATTAGGGCAATACTTATTGCGGCGGCGGATGAAAAAGTAAAAATAATGCTGCCGATGATAACGAGCCTTGACGAGATAAGAGCGGCAAAGAAGATAATTGCCGAGGTTCAAGCCGAACTTGAATCGGGAAAAATCGCGTATTGCAAAGAGCCGCTTGTCGGAATAATGATAGAAACCCCGGCGAGTGCGATTATGGCAGATGTTTTTGCAAAACACGCCGACTTTTTCAGCATAGGAACAAACGACCTTGTTCAGTATATTATGGCGGCAGACAGAGGAAATTATCAGGTTGAGAACCTCTATAATCCTTACCACCCGGCGGTGATTTATATGCTGAATAATATAATCAGAGCCGGCAGAGACGCGAATATCGAGGTCAGCGTTTGCGGCGACCTTGCGGCGAACACCGACTTTACAGAGCTTTTGCTGGGAATGGGGCTTAAAAAATTCAGCGTTCCTCAGCCAATGGCGAGCCGAATAAAGTATAAGATAAGCTGCATAAACCTTGACAAGGCGAGAGAACTCAAATACAGGGCATTGGCGGCAGAAGACGAAACGGAAGTCAAAAATATCTTAAAGAAAATAAAATAAAATTTATAATAAAACTTTATGAAAGGGGTGCGACATATGAATGTTGCAGAAGTTTTAAAGGCAGAGCATATGGATTTAAATCTTGTTGCCAAGTCAAAGAAGGAAGCGCTCGAAAAGCTGACCGAGCTTTTGTACAATAGCGGAAAGCTGTCGGACAAAGACGCGTTTTTAAAAGACGTGCTTGACCGTGAGAGCGTATCGACAACGGGAATAGGCAACGGAATAGCCATTCCTCACGGAAAGTCACCGAGCGTTATTGAAACGACTGTGGCAATAGGACGGCTTGAAAATGAAACCGAGTGGGAGAGCGTAGACGACCAACCGGTAAAGCTTGTTGTTCTGCTTGCGGTGAATGATGCCGATAAGACGGGCGTTCATGTAAGACTTTTGTCGGAAATGGCAAGAAAACTTGCATCGGCGGATAACTGCAAACGGCTTTTAGACGCGGCGGATGCGGACGAAATTATCAAAATCTTTTCGGAATAAAACGAAAAAGGAGGAAAAAATTATGAAGATAGTAGGAATTGCGGCTTGCACATCGGGCATTGCACATACCTATATTGCAAAAGAAAAACTTGTTATGGCGGCAAAGGAACTCGGTCACGAGGTGCATATTGAGACACAGGGCACAATCGGAACGGAGGACGAGCTTACCGCAAAGGATATTGAAGCGGCTGATGTTGTCATCATTGCGGCAGACATAAAGGTCGGAGGAAAAGACAGATTCAAAGGCAAAAAAATTGTCGAGGTTCCGACCCACATCGCAATAAAATCACCCAAAGCTTTGATAAACAAAATTCAAGAGGAATTGGGTAAATAATTCAGCACATATCGGATAATTAAAAAATTCATATTAATGTTTAGGAGGATAAAAATGTTTAAAAAGTTACAACTTAAAAAGCACGCGTTGACAGGTATTTCGTTCATGCTTCCGTTGGTTGTTGCATCCGGTCTGTTGATAGCGATAGGTAATATTTTCGGCGGAAACCCAAGCACGATTTCGGATTATAAAGCAGGATATAACATTTGGGAAGCGGCGGTAACCCTCGGTGTTTACGGAATGGGACTTCTTCCCGGCGTTATGGGCGCGGCAATAGCGTATTCAATAGCCGACCGACCCGGTATCGCACCCGGTTTGCTTATGGGTATGATTGCACAGAATATGGGCGCAGGATTCCTCGGCGGTATGCTCGGCGGTTATCTCGCAGGTTATTTTGTACAGTTCCTTAAAAATCATCTCAAAGTTCCCAAGTGGGCACAGGGTCTTATGCCGATGATGATTATACCGCTTATTTCATCGGTTGTCATAGGTCTTATAATGTTCTTTGTTGTCGGCAAGCCGATTGCGTTGGCATCGGAAGCTTTGACAGAGCTGCTTAAAAATATGCAGACAGGTTCGAGAGGTGTGTTTGGTGCGGTTATGGGCGCAATGGCGGCGTTTGACTTCGGCGGCCCGGTAAACAAGGTTGCGTCACTTTTTGCCGACGGGTTGCTTATGGACGGCGTTTATGGTCCTGAGGCGGTTAAGATTTGCGCATCGATGATTCCGCCGTTCGGCGTTGCTCTTTCGTGGCTCATCAAACGTTCGAGATATACAAGGAGCGAAACGGACAACATCAAGATTGCTTTCCCGATGGGAATTTGTATGATAACAGAGGGCGTTATCCCGATTGCGGCGGTTGATCCGATAAGAGTTATCGCGTCATGTTCGGTCGGTGCGGCTGTCGGCGGCGCATTGGTAATGATTCTCAATGTCGGTTCAATGGTTCCGTCGGGAGGTATGTTCATCGTTCCGGCTATGATAAACCCGTGGGGATTTATGGTGGCTCTTGCGGCAGGTACGGTGGTTACCGCATTGATGCTTGTCCTGCTTAAAAAGGACGCAAAGAAAGAGGACGCGATTGTCCTCGATGAAGAAGAGGAAGAATTAGACCTCTCTGACATTAAAATCGGCTAATCGGTTTTGATAAATCAATTAAGGCTTTGCCCCGAAAACAGACGGGGCAGAGCCGCTAAAGATAAACCCGAATCAGAAAGGAAGATTTAAGATGTATGTTTCAATGAAGAATATGCTTGCCGATGCGAACGCAAACGGTTATGCGATAATGGCGATAAACTGTTTTAATATAGAGACGGCTCGCTCTGTTATTTCGGCGGCGGAAAAGTCAAATGCCCCGATTATTGTCAATATCTATAAAGATCACCTTTTGAATCACTGTGACAGCGCTCTCATCGCGCCGATTATCAAAACCCTTGCGGACAGGGCAAAGGTCAGCGTTGCGCTGAATCTTGACCACGGCGAAGAAAAGGATTATATTCTAAAGGCGATTGATGACGGTTTTTCATCGGTTATGGTTGACGCGTCAAGATTTGATATAGACGGCAACATAAAGATGACCCGTGAGGTTGTCGAGTATGCCCACGCACGCGGCGTAAGCGTTGAGGGCGAGATTGGATGTATGGGCGCAAGCGAGGGCGGAGCTTTTACCCAAGACTCGATGTACACCGACCCGATTCAGGCAAAAGAATTTTATGAAAGTACGGGCATAGACGCTTTGGCTATATCAATCGGAACATCACACGGGAACTATCCCGACGGAATGGTGCCGAAATTCGATATTGAACGCCTTAAAGAAATAAAAAGACTGACGGGTGCGCCGCTTGTTCTGCACGGCGGATCGGGTTCGGGAAAAGAGAATATTGTCAATTCAGTTAAAAACGGAATAAACAAGATAAATGTCGGCTGTGACTTTATGAATGCAAACAGAGACGCGGCGGCAAGGCTTTTGAGCGAAAACCCCGATATAAACTATTTTGATCTCATTCATTCAACCGAAAAAGAAAGCTCGGAACTCGTGAGATACTATATCGGTCTGTCCGGCTCAGAGGGCAAAAACAAAGACTTTCGCTGAATTTAAGCGAACCAAACTTGAAAAAAATTAAAAGTATAAATATATAGGAGATGTTTTATTATGTTAATGAACATGAAAGAGCTGCTTGCAGTAGCCGACAAAAACGAATTTGCTGTTCCTGCCTTTAATATCGGCAGTGAATCAATCTTAAAGGGTGTCGTTGAGGGCGCAAATGAAAAAGACGCTCCGGTTATACTCGCAATTCATCCGACAGAGCTTGAATTTTTGGGCGACAGCTTTATCAAGACCTGTATCGAAGAGGCGAACAAGTCGCGTGTGCCGATGGTTATCCACCTCGACCACGGCGGCAAGTTTGAAGAAGTCCTGCGCGCAATCCGCTGCGGCTTTACCTCGGTTATGATTGATGCATCGCATATGTCATATGAGGATAACATTGCTATCACCAAAAAGGTTGTTGAGGTTGCAAAGGTATCGAATGTCTCGGTCGAGGCGGAACTCGGCACAATCGGAACAACGGGCGAGTCTTATGAGGGTGGCACAAGCGACATTATTTATACCGACCCTGCTCAGGCAAAAGATTTTATCGATAAGACGGGTATTGATTCGTTGGCTGTTGCGATAGGTACGGCACACGGAATCTATCCCAAGAATATGAAACCCGAATTAAAGCTTGACTTGCTCAAAACAATTCGTGATACGGTTGATGTTCCGCTTGTTCTGCACGGCGGTTCGAGCAACCCCGATAAAGAAATCGCCGAATCGGTTAAGATTGGTATTTCAAAAATCAATATTTCGAGCGACATCAAATTTGCATTCTATAAAAAGTGCCGCGAGGTTCTTGCCGAAAATCCCAAATGGATTGAACCGAATGCAATCTATCCGCCTTGCATAGAGGCAATGAAAGAGGTTATCTTCCACAAGATGGAACTCTTTAACGATATTGATAAAGCTAAGCTTTACAGATAACTAATATCAGGTTAACCCAAACCCATATTTAAGTATTATGCCAATAATATTAACAAACTCTATAACTAAATTCCATTAAACTAACTCTCAAAAACAAAAGCCCCGTGTCTGCGGGGCTTTTGTTTGCAAATATCGTGATTTATTCGGCAAAGTGATAATTTTTAAGCATATTTTCGTATTCGGAAACGGGTACCGGCTTGCTGAAATAATAACCCTGCATTATTTCACAGCCGGAACCCAACAGCATATCCGATAGCCGCAAATGATATTTGCGTTTTAATGAATAAAAGACCAAGTTATCTGTTTTGTATAATGTACCATACTTTATATATTTGTCAAGTTTTAAGTGAAATAAGGTTGTAGGGGACGGGCGACCCCAACGTCCCAAATATGCTGCGGTAGGCATTGAACGTCTCACGGGCGGTCTCTGTGTTGTCGTCCTTACAAATATACGGGTTATTTATCACGGTTTTTGAATGAGTTAATTTTTTGTGAATTTCGACATAAACCCGTAGGGGCGCCCCCGTGTGGGCGCCCGAGCATACGAGCAAATGTCATAAATTTATATGGATACTCATATATTTCGATGAACATATTACGGGCGGCCACACGGGGCCGCCCCTACAAATATATGTTTTGTTCATAATTTGTTCACTCATTCAAAAACCGTGGGTTATTTATAATTTAATGTTGACAAATAATTATTTTATATGTATTATGTAATTATTAAGAAACCAATATGAGGAGTGAGGTGTAGAGCATGAGAGCTGAATATGATTTTTCAAATGCAAGAAAAAATCCTTATGTAAAAAAATTAAAAAAGCAAATAACTATCAACATTGACAGCGATACGATTGAATATTTTAAAAAACAGTCCGAATATTCCGGTATTCCGTATCAAACCCTTATAAATTTATACCTTTCGGATTGTGCGGCAAGCAAGAAAAAACTTCAATTGTCTTGGCGATAGAAAGGTCTTTTTGTCAAGCCGCAAAATTGAGCGTTTTAAAATGAATTTGCCCTGTTCGTATCATCGGACAGGGCAAATTCGGTTTGGCTGAATCAGTTTGGCAACACAGTGAGCTTGGCTTATAAATCAAAAAAGCGCACAGCCGAAGCCGTACGCAAAAAAATACAAGCCGCCCATTGATAGTTACCACACTTATCAAAAGCGAATATCGCATGCAATTTATTTTGTAATGTTTGTTACAACACACACGTTAGTCATTGCCCACAATTTGGAAAATACATTAGTTATATCCTCGTTAGCTTGTATTTTTTACAATTACATGAGGATATAAATTAATTAAGATATTCAGATGTGAACTAAATTAAATAAATCTTATCTCGGTATATGAAAATAAGACGGTATGCAATATTTACTTTATTTGATAAATGTGGTAGGATTATTATAGCACAGAAATCTCGTTTTTGCAAGAGAAAATTTGAAAAAACACGGCGGTTTTTGAAAGACGTTAAAAAGTTTTGGCAAAATACTTGAAAATACGCGTGATATATGTTAAAATAATATATGTTTATCAATTACAAAAACGGCACATATTTTATGTGAAATCATATAAGTTAAAAACGCCGCACACAGGCACAGGAGGAAAAAATGGCATATAATCGCAACAACATACGCAATTTTTCGATAATTGCACATATTGACCACGGCAAGAGTACGCTCGCCGACCGCATATTAGAGCTTACGGGAACCCTCACCAAACGCGAAATGCAAGAGCAGATTCTCGATAATATGGATTTGGAAAGAGAGCGCGGAATCACGATAAAAGCGCGTGCGGTTAAATTGCTGTACAACGCCAAAGACGGGGAGCAATATGTCTTAAACCTTATCGATACCCCGGGACACGTTGACTTTAATTATGAAGTATCGCGGAGTCTTGCGGCGTGTGAGGGGGCTGTGCTTGTCGTTGACGCGGCACAGGGAATAGAGGCACAGACCCTTGCGAATACCTATCTTGCGCTTGAACACGACCTTGAACTTGTTCCAGTAATAAACAAGATTGACCTTCCGGCGGCGCGCCCCGATGAGGTGAAAAAAGAGATAGAGGATGTTATAGGCATTGACGGCGAGGACGCGCCGTGTATTTCGGCAAAGAACGGAATAAATATTGACGCGGTTTTGGAAAAGATTGTTGAGCTTGTTCCGCCGCCGTCGGGTGACGAAAACGCACCGCTCAAAGCCCTTATATTTGATTCGTATTATGACGCGTATAAGGGTGTAATCGTATATGTCCGGATCAAGGACGGAAAGCTTAAAGCAGGTCAGAAAATCAAAATGATGGCAACGGGCAGCGAGTTTGACGTTGTTGAGGTCGGCTATCTCGAACCGAACGGAATGCTCTCGTCGGGTTGTCTCGAGTCGGGCGAGGTAGGATATATTGCCGCAAGCATAAAGAACGTCCGCGATGTTCATGTCGGCGATACGGTGACTCTTGCCGAACGCCCTGCGGACGAGGCTCTGCCGGGATATAAAGAGGTAAAGTCAATGGTGTATTGCGGAATCTATCCGGCGGACGGTGCGAGATATGACGACCTGCGCGAGGCGCTCGAAAAGTTACAGCTCAACGATGCGGCTCTGAATTTCGAGGCCGAAACATCGGTTGCTCTCGGATTCGGTTTCAGATGCGGATTCCTCGGGCTTTTGCATATGGAGATTATCCAAGAGCGTTTAGAGAGAGAATATAACCTTGATTTGGTTACGACCGCGCCGTCGGTTGAGTATATTGTCATAAAGACAAACGGCGAAAAGCTCGAAATAGATAACCCGACCAACCTTCCCGAAGCGTCGGAGATTGATTATATGATGGAACCGATAGTAAAGGCGACCATTATGACCCCCAAGGAATATGTCGGCAGCATTATGGAGCTTTGTCAGGACAGACGCGGTAACTATATCGATATGACATATCTTGACGACACACGCGTATCGCTCAATTATGAGCTTCCGCTCAACGAGATAATATATGACTTTTTTGATGCGCTGAAGTCGCGGACGAGGGGTTATGCATCGTTTGACTATGAGTTTGCACGGTTCGAAAAAGCTGAGCTTGTCAAGCTCGATATGCTTTTAAACGGCGAACAGGTTGACGCTCTGTCGTTTATCGTGCATAAAGAGCGCGCATATTCGCGCGGACGCAGAATGACGGAAAAGTTAAAAGACGTTATCCCGAGACAGCTTTTCGAAGTGCCGATTCAGGCGGCAATAGGCGGCAAGATTATTGCGCGCGAGACTGTCCGCGCAATGCGCAAAGATGTATTGGCGAAATGTTACGGCGGTGACATAAGCCGTAAGAAAAAGCTGTTGGAAAAACAGAAAGAGGGCAAAAAGAGAATGCGCCAGGTCGGTTCGGTCGAGGTTCCGCAAGAGGCGTTTATGTCCGTGCTTAAACTGGATTAATTCAATATATGATATGAAAAAAACTGAAAGAATTTTTGACGGCGGCGATAAAAATACCGAAAAGATTGGGGTATATATTCATATTCCGTTTTGCGCCGCAAAATGCAAATACTGTGATTTTAACTCACACGTTGGAAACATAGACGAACAAAAGAAATATATCGCGGCGCTTTGCCGCGAAATTTCGGCATCGGAAAAAAGATATAAAGGTATTTGTGTCGATTCGATATACTTCGGGGGCGGAACGCCCACCGTTTTGTCGGCGGAGTCGCTGATTATGATACTTGATGCCGTTCGGTCGGTGTTTGATATTGATGAGGATTGTGAGATAACAACCGAATGTAACCCCGGAACGGTTGATGAAAAATATTTCGAAAAATTACACCGCGGCGGTTTTAACCGCCTGAGCATCGGTATACAGTCGGCAAATGACGAGCTTTTGAGAATGCTCGGCAGGATTCACAAGTTTGATGATTGCCGCGAGTGTGTCAAGGCGGCGAAAAGCGCAGGGTTTGATAATATTTCGGGGGACTTGATGTTTGGCTTGCCGACACAGAAAATGTATGTTTGGCGCGAAACCCTTAAAGCGGCGGCAGAACTCGGACTTAAACATATCTCGGCATACGCCCTAAAAATAGAGGAAGGCACGCCGTTTGCAAGAAAAGGCTATTCGGCGGCGGATGATGATACGAGCCGTGATATGTATGATTTGTGTTCGGATTATTTGTCGGATATGGGGTATGAGAGATACGAAATTTCAAATTTCGCAATGCGCGGATATGAGAGCCGTCACAATCTCAAATACTGGCGATGTATCGATTTTATCGGCTTTGGCGCAGGGGCGTATTCGTGTTTCGGCGGCAGGCGTTTTTGTAATATCGCCAATACGGCGGCATACATAAAAGCCGTATCGGATAAAAAAACGGCGGTCTTGCACAGCGATATTCTTTCGGAATTTGATAAGATGTCGGAATTTGTGTATCTCGGGTTGAGAATCCGTGACGGAATATCCGAAAGTGAGTTTTTAAGGCGTTTTTCAACGCCGATTGATGAGATTTTCGGTGATGAACTCAATAAAAACATAAAAAGAGGAACTCTTATCCGAAAAGACGGCAGGATTTATATTCCGAGTGAATATGTCTATGTAAGCAACGCGATTATGTCGGATTTTGTTTGATAAAAGCCGCAAAAATCGCACGGAATGAAAAAATATACAAAGATTTTGTATTATTTTGTGATATTATCTGCGGTCTGCCGATTGGCTGATTCGGATTTATGTGTTATACTGTATATATTACTTATTTTGAATATGAGAAAGGTGTTGTTTTGTTATGCTGACGCTTGATAAAGTTTATCATGCCGGTTTTGTTCTCAAAGAGGTCGCACGTCCGACGGACTTGATTCGCTCCACGACTTTGCGCCCCGATTGCGAACTGTATTTAAAAACAGAGAATCTTCAGGTTACGGGTTCTTTTAAGGTAAGAGGCGCGTACTATAAGATTTCACAGCTGACAGAGGAGGAAAAATCAAAAGGCGTTATTGCTTGTTCGGCCGGAAATCACGCACAGGGCGTTGCTCTTGCGGCGGCAAAGAACGGTATTAAATCGCTGATTTGCATACCCGACAACGCACCTATTTCAAAGGTTGAGGCAACAAAAAGCTATGGCGCGGAGGTATGCCTTGTCAAGGGTACTTATGATGACGCATACGCAAAGGCTCTTGAACTCGTTAAAGAGCGCGATATGACATTTATTCATCCGTTTGATGATGAAATGGTAATTGCGGGTCAGGGAACGATAGGTCTTGAAATATTGGACCAGCTCTCCGATGTTGACGCAGTTCTCGTTCCCGTCGGCGGCGGAGGTCTGATAAGCGGTGTTGCCTTTGCGATAAAGTCGCTCAAACCCGATGTAAAGATTTACGGTGTTCAGGCATCGGGCGCACCGTCAATGCTCAACGCTTTGCGCGATAAAAAGATTGAAACACTGTCGAATGTCAAAACGATTGCCGACGGTATCGCGGTAAAGACCCCGGGCGAGCATACCTATGAGTATTGCAGCAAGTACGTTGACGAGATTGTTACAGTGACGGATGACGAGGTCGCGACCGCGATACTCGAACTTATCGAAAAACAAAAGATGATTGCCGAGGGCGCAGGCGCGGTATCGGTCGCGGCGGCAATATTTAATAAAGTTCCGATTAAGGGCAAAAAGGTTGTATGCTTGGTTTCGGGCGGTAATATTGACGTTACCATATTGTCAAGAGTAATAGACAGAGGTCTTCAGAAAGCGGGCAGACTTGCCGAGCTTGTTATCGAGCTTGTGGACAAGCCCGGTCAGCTTTTGGGCGTATCGGATATTATTTCAAAGACGGGCGGAAACGTTATATCGGTCAACCATACAAGAACGGACGTTGATTTGGATATTAATTCGTGCGTATTGCGTATCTCGATAGAGACGAGAAACCAACAGCATTTGGATGAGATAATTAAGAATCTGTCGGACAGCGGATATAAAATTGTTGGATAATTATACAAAATTCTAAGATAAATATTATCGGAAAGGCGGAATAAAAATGACAGAATTGACTAAAGTACACACAGACAAAGCTCCGGCGGCAATCGGCCCGTATTCACAGGCGATAATTGCCGGCGGTACGGTATATACATCGGGACAGATTGCAATAAATCCCGAAACGGGAGATTTGGTAGGCGGCGGCATAGCCGAACAGACCGAACAGATAATGAAGAATTTGGGCGAGGTTCTCGCCCGTGCCGGAAGCGGCTTTGACAAAGCGGTAAAGACAACGTGTTTCCTCGCGGATATTGCGGATTTTGCCGTATTTAATGAGATATACGGAAAGTATTTTTCATCTAAGCCCGCGCGTTCGTGCGTGGCGGTGCGTTCTCTGCCCAAAGGCGCACTTGCGGAGGTAGAAGTTATAGCTGTACTGTAAGCATTTTTAGGAGTCGGTGTGTATACGCCGACTCCTGTTTTGTTAAATACAAATACATAAGGAGATAAAAAATGGCAATAAAAAGACTTTTTGTGGAAAAGAAAAAGGGTTTTGATATTGAGGCGGGCGCGCTGTGCCGCGACCTTAAAGAAAACCTCGGACTTGGCGGACTCAAATCGGTTCGCATAATCAACAGGTATGATGTCGAGGGGATGTCGGACGCGGATATTGAACTGACGCGCGATACGGTTTTTGCCGAACCACAGGTTGATAATATTTCGTTCGGCGAAATTTCGATTGATGATAAATACTTTGCAACGGAATACCTTCCCGGTCAGTTCGACCAGAGAGCCGACAGTGCGGCACAGTGTGTTCAGATTATGACGGGCGGCGAAAAACCGATTGTAAGAACGGCAAAGATAGTTGTGCTTTGCGGCGATATTTCGGATGATGATGTCAACAGCGCGGCGGACTATTGCATTAACCCCGTTGAGTCAAGACGTGCAAGCATAGAGATGCCCGAGAGCCTTATCGATAAGAGTGATGAACCGTTGGATGTTGCAACAATAGACGGATTCTGTGACGCGGACGATGACGGGTTAAAGGCAATGATTGCGGATATGGGCTTGGCAATGGATTTTGATGATATAAGCTTTTGCCGCGATTATTTTAAAAATACCGAAAAGCGTAACCCGACCGTTACCGAGATACGTATGATTGACACATATTGGTCGGACCATTGCCGTCATACTACTTTTTCAACGATACTTGATAATGTAAAGATTGATGATGAGATTATCGCGGCGGCGTATGAAGAATATAAAAAATCGAGAGATTTTGTTTATCAAAACAGAACGCCGAAAAATATCTGTCTTATGGATATTGCGACAATAGCGGTCAAGGAACTTAAAAAACAGGGACGGCTCTCGGCTCTCGATGAATCAGAAGAAATAAACGCGTGCAGCATTAATGTTAAACTTGATATGGCTGACGGAACAAAAGAGGATTGGCTGATTATGTTCAAAAACGAAACACATAATCATCCGACCGAAATAGAGCCGTTCGGCGGAGCGGCGACCTGTTTGGGCGGCGCAATACGTGACCCGTTATCGGGACGTTCGTATGTGTATCAGGCAATGAGAGTCACAGGAAGCGGCAACCCGTGCAAAGGCGCAGCACCGACCCTTCACGGAAAGCTTCCGCAAAGAAAGATAACTGTCGGTGCGGCACAGGGATATAGCTCTTACGGCAATCAGATAGGTCTGGCAACGGGACAGGTTCACGAGATATATGACGAGGGATATGTGGCAAAGCGTATGGAGATTGGCGCGGTTATTGCGGCGGCGCCCAAAGCCAATGTAATCCGCGAAGTTCCCGAGCCGGGCGATGTGGTTATTCTCTTGGGAGGAATGACGGGACGTGACGGCTGCGGCGGTGCGACAGGCTCGTCAAAGGCACATAACGATTCATCGCTCGAAACCTGTGGCGCAGAGGTTCAAAAAGGTAACGCGCCCGTTGAAAGAAAGCTGCAAAGACTGTTCAGAAAGCCCGAAGTTACGCATATGATAAGGCGTTGTAACGACTTTGGCGCGGGCGGCGTGTCGGTTGCGGTAGGCGAGCTTGCGGACGGACTTTGTATTAATCTCGACAAAGTACCCAAAAAGTATGACGGTCTTGACGGAACGGAGCTTGCCATTTCGGAATCACAAGAGAGAATGGCGGTTGTTATCCGTGCCAAAGATACGGATAAGTTCATAGCCGAGGCAGATAAAGAAAACCTCGATGCGGTTTGCGTTGCCGAGGTAACGGACACGAACCGTCTGGTTATGAGCTGGCGCGGAAAGGTGATATGCGATATAAGCCGTGACTTTTTGAATACAAACGGTGCGGAAAAACATAATGACGTTAAGGTCGATAAGGCTGACTTTTCGGCGGACGTATTTGATTTTTCGGCAACGGGTGATACATATGCCGAAAAGTTCAAAAATATGATGAGCGATTTGAACATTGCGTCACAGCACGGGCTCGCCGAGAGATTCGACAGCACAATCGGCGCAGGAACTGTGTTTATGCCGTTCGGCGGCAAGTATCAGCTGACCCCTCAACAGAATATGGTAGCGAAAGTCCCGACCTTGCATAAAGACACCGATACGGCAACGGTTATGGCGTTTGGATATAATCCGAAATTGTCGGCGAAAAACCCGTATATGGGTGCGCTGTATGCGGTCGTTGATTCGGTTACGCGCGCCGTTGCGGCGGGAGCGGATTATAAGGATATATACCTTACTTTCCAGGAATACTTTGAGAGATTGGGCGTTGACCCGAAACGCTGGGGCAAGCCGTTGTCGGCTCTGCTCGGCGCATATACGGCACAGGAAAAGCTGGGTCTTGCGGCTATCGGCGGCAAGGACAGTATGTCGGGTTCGTTCAATGATATAGACGTTCCGCCCACACTTGTTTCATTTGCGGTTGCTCCGCTTTCGGCAAGTCACGCGGTATCGTCTGAATTTAAGGGCACAGACAACCTTGTGTTTATGCTCAGCCCCAAATATGATGAAAACAATATGCCTGATTTCGAAAGCTTAAAGGTGCTTTATGATATGCTCTATATGATGATGAGAGATGATAAGGTTAATCTTATCAATTCGGCGTGGGCGATAGGCTATGGCGGTGCGGCAGAGGCAATATGCAAGATGTCGCTCGGCAACAAAATAGGCTTTGAGTTCACGGATTGCTGTGATAAGTCGGAACTTTTCAAGGCGAAGTACGGAAGTGTGATAATAGAGGTTAAGGGTCTCGGCGCGACCGGTTTTATGGGCAACGATATAAATGTGACAAAGCTCGGTCATACGATGGCTGAACCGTGCATCAAGATATGCGGCGAGAATATTCCGCTCGATGATATAGAAAAGGCGTGGACAGCACCGCTCGAGGGCGTTTTTGCCACAAAGGCGGAATGTGAAAACGCAGGTATGAAAAAGTTTGAATACGGAGAAAGAATCAATATTCGTCCCAAGACCACTTTTGCAAAGCCGCGCGTATTTATACCGGCTTTCCCCGGGACGAACTGTGAGTATGATTCGGCAAAAGCGTTCGAACGTGCCGGCGCGGATGCGGATGTCAGGATATTCAGAAACCTTAAACCGTCACACATTGCCGAATCAATCGACAGTTTTGCAGATGCGATAGACAAGGCGCAAATTATAATGTTCCCGGGCGGATTCAGCGGCGGTGATGAACCCGATGGTTCGGGCAAGTTCATAAAAGCGGCGTTTGAAAACGAAAAGGTGCGCACCGCGGTTATGGAACTTTTGAATAATCGTGACGGACTTATCCTCGGTATCTGCAACGGCTTTCAGGCGCTTATCAAGCTCGGTCTTGTACCGTTCGGAGAGATAAGAAAGGCAGAGAGCAACAGTTCGACTTTGACATTTAACACAATCGGCAGACATATGTCAAGGCTTGCCGCGACAAGGATTGCGTCGGTTAAGTCACCGTGGCTTGCCGGGGTTGAGGTCGGCGACATTCACCAAATAGCAATATCCCACGGTGAAGGAAGGTTTGTTGCAAGCCCCGAAACCATTGCGGAGATGGAAAAGAACGGACAGATTGCGACACAGTACGTTGACCAAAATGGCGAGCCGACATATGATATGCCGTCAAACCCCAATGGTTCGTATTATGCAATCGAGGGTATAACAAGCCCTGACGGAAGAGTGTTCGGAAAGATGGGACATTCGGAGAGGTTTGCGGCAAACGTATTCAAAAACGTTCCGGGCAACAAAGATCAAAAGCTGTTTGAGAGCGGCGTAAAATACTTTAAATAAAAACAGAGGTTTTTTATATGAAAAAGATTACAAGTTTTACCGTTGACCATACAAAGCTTGAGCCGGGAATATATATTTCGAGAATTGACGGTGATGTGACAACGTATGACCTGCGTATGCGAAAGCCGAATACGGGGGATTTAATCTCAAATTCGGCGATGCATTCGCTTGAACATATGTTCGCCACTCTCGCGAGAAATTCAAGGCTTGCGGACAAGGTGATATACTTTGGACCTATGGGATGTCAGACAGGATTTTACTTTCTCATAAGGTCACATAATCACGATGAAAACGTTGAACTTATAAAAGAGATATTAAAAGGTATAATCGAGTATGACGGCGAGATGCCGGGCAATTCGGCGGTTGAGTGCGGAAACTTTAAAAATCTGAGTCTTGACGCGGCAAAGAATGAAGCAGAGCGGTATCTTGCGGTTGTTGCAGATTGGACGGACAAAGATTTGGAATACAAATAATGCGGAACTGAATGAAATGCAGAATGCAGAGCGTGGAATTATACGATAACCGTATAACGCGGCGGACATCCACACGGGGCGTCGGGGACGCCGCCCCCCTACAAGAATATTGTACGTATGGCGTATGGAATGATTCCAAACCTTTCCGAATACGCGAACAAATGATACAAAATATAAGATAATATTTCGATAACAGAAAGGAAATTTTATTATGGCAAAAGTAGCAATAGTAATGGGCAGCAATTCAGACCTGCCCGTGGTTAAAGGTGCAATAGATAAATTGAAACAATTCGGCGTTGAATATGAGGCGAGAGTTATCTCGGCGCACAGAACGCCGCAAGCAGCGGAGGAATTTGCAAAAGGCGCAGAGGACAGAGGCGTGTCGGTTATCATCGCTGCCGCAGGCAAAGCGGCACATCTCGGCGGCGTTATTGCCGCTTATACAACACTTCCCGTTATTGCCCTGCCGATTAAGTCATCGCTTATGGACGGCTTGGATTCGCTTTTGTCGATGGTACAGATGCCATCGGGAATCCCTGTTGCAACCGTTGCGGTGAACGGTGCGGACAACGCCGGAATCCTTGCGGTTCAGATGCTTGCGCTTTCGGACAAGAGCCTTTCGGATAAGCTGAAACAGTTCAAATCCGATATGGCAAAGGCCGTGGAAGAAAAGGACAAGGCTTTGCAGGAAGAACTCGGATTGATAAAAAAAGCGTAATTAAAATTTGAATCAAATTTAAAATAACATACAGGAGTGAATGAATAATGAGTCAGGCATATAAAAATGCGGGCGTTGATGTTGAAGCAGGTTACAAAGCGGTTGAGCTGATGAAACAGCACGTCAAAAGAACAAATATCCCCGGGGTATTATCGGGAATCGGCGGTTTCGGCGGACTTTTTGAAATCGGAGCGGGTTATAAAAATCCCGTTTTGGTTTCGGGTACGGACGGCGTGGGAACAAAGCTTAAACTTGCGTTTATTATGGATAAGCATGATACGGTCGGACAGGACTGTGTTGCAATGTGCGTGAATGATATTGTGTGCGGCGGTGCAAAGCCACTGTTCTTTCTCGACTATATCGCGGTCGGTAAGAATGTTCCCGAAAAGGTCGCGGATATAGTCAAGGGTGTTGCCGACGGCTGTGTTGCGGCAGGCTGTGCCTTAATCGGCGGCGAAACGGCGGAAATGCCGGGATTTTATGATATAGACGAATATGACCTTGCCGGTTTTTCGGTCGGAATCGTTGATAAGGATAAAATAATTGACGGTTCGCGCCTTGAATCGGGCAATGTGATAATCGGCGTTAAATCCTCGGGTGTTCATTCGAACGGATATTCGCTTGTCAGAAAGGTTTTTGACATCAATAACAGTGATGAGTGTTCAAAACGCTTGAATACATACAGTGATGAACTCGGTATGAGCATCGGCGAGGCGCTGCTTACCCCGACAAAAATATATGTCAAGCCCCTTCTTGCGGCAATCGAGGCGGCGGATGTACGTGCGGTATCGCATATAACGGGCGGCGGTTTTTATGAGAATATTCCGCGTATGTTAAAGGACGGAACAAGAGCAAAAATAAATAAAAACAGCGTTGACGTTCTTCCGATATTCAATATGATACAAAAGCTCGGTGACGTTTCGGAACACGATATGTTTAACACATATAATATGGGTATCGGACTTATGCTTGCGGTCAGCCGTGACAGTGCCGATGCGGCGATTGCCGCAATCGAAAAATGCGGCGAGTCGGCGTGCGTTGTCGGCGAGATAACCGACGGCGAAAAAGGAGTGGACATATGCTGAACATAGGTGTTTTGGTGTCAGGCGGCGGCACGAATCTTCAGGCTTTGATTGACGCACAAAACGGAGGCATCATCAAAAGCGGAAGGATTGTGACGGTCGTGTCCGACCGTGAGGGCGCATACGCTCTCGAACGCGCGGCAAAAGCAGGAATTGACGGGCATTCAATACTTAAAAAAGACTATGCCGAAAAAGCCGATTTTGATAAGGCTTTGGTTGAATATCTTAAATCTAAAAATGTTGACATTGTGGTGCTTGCCGGGTTCTTATCGATATTGGGCAAGGATTTTATATCGGCGTACCGCGACAGGATTGTCAACATACATCCGTCACTTATCCCGTCATTTTGCGGCGACGGGTTTTACGGACTTAAGGTTCATCAAGCCGCGCTTGATTACGGAGTAAAGGTCACGGGTGCGACCGTGCATCTTGTGAACGAGATAACGGACGGCGGAAAAATATTGATGCAAAAGGCGGTGTATATCAACGATGACGATACCGCCGAGACTTTGCAAAAACGTGTGATGCAAGAGGCGGAATGGCAAATTCTGCCGCAGGCGGTTGAGATGCTTTGCAACAGCATAATACAAGGAGGATAAAAAGTGAGCAAAATTAATTTATTTGAGGACTTAAAAAACAACAGTTATCCCGGCAGGGGTATAGTGATAGGAACATCTCCGGACGGAAAAAGTGCGGTGACGGCATACTTTATAATGGGCAGAAGCGAAAACAGCCGCAACCGCGTTTTTGCCGAGGACGGCGATGGTATACGCACACAGGCGTTTGACGAGAGCAAACTCGAAGACCCGCACCTTATCATATATGCGCCGGTTCGTGTTCTCGGAAACAAGACGATTGTTACAAACGGCGACCAGACCGACACAATATATGACCTTATGGACAAACAAATGACATTTGAACAGGCACTGCGCACGCGTGAGTTCGAGGATGACGCGCCGAATTATACGCCGAGAATATCGGGTATAATGCACATCGAGGGCGGCACATACAATTATGCAATGTCGATTTTAAAAAGTGCGGATGGCGACCCGTCATCCTGCATCAGAAACACGTTCGGGTTCTATAATCCGAAATGCGGCGAAGGTCGGTTCATTCATACATATATGGGTGATGGAAGTCCTCTGCCGAGTTTTTGCGGCGAGCCGAAATGTGTTGAGATTCCGAACAATGCCGATGAAATTGATGCTTTTGCAGACAGTGTTTGGAAAAGCCTGAACGAGGATAATAAGGTTTCGCTTTTTGTGCGCTATATCAATATTGCGGATGGAAGCTTTGAAACAAGAATCATAAATAAGAATAAATAGGAGATTGTATATATGAAAGAAATGGAACTTAAATACGGCTGTAACCCGAATCAAAAACCGTCACGCGTTTTTATGGAAAGCGGAGAACTTCCATTTGAAGTGCTGTGCGGAAAGCCGGGTTATATAAATCTTTTGGACGCCCTCAACGGCTGGCAGCTCGTCCGTGAATTAAAAGAGGCAACCGGGATTGCGGCGGCAACATCGTTCAAGCACGTTTCTCCTGCCGGAGCGGCGGTTGGCTTGCCGCTTTCGGATACTTTAAAAAAGATATATTTTGTTGACGAAAGTATAGAACTTACTCCGCTTGCAAATGCTTATGCAAGAGCGAGAGGAGCGGACAGAATGTCATCGTTCGGTGATTTTATCGCACTTTCGGATGTATGTGACAGAGCAACGGCACAGCTCATCGCCAAAGAAGTGTCCGATGGTGTGATTGCGCCCGGATATGATGATGACGCGCTTGAAATTTTAAAAGGAAAGCGCAAGGGAAATTATAATATAATTAAAATTGACCCGAACTACACACCCGACCCGATTGAACATAAACAGGTTTTCGGCGTTGTTTTTGAGCAGGGCAGAAACGAGCTTAAAATAGATGAAGATTTGTTATCGGATGTGGTAACGGAAAACAAAAATATGACGGATGAGCAAAAACGCGACTTGATGATTTCGCTGATTACGCTCAAATATACTCAATCCAACAGCGTTTGTTATGTCAAAGACGGACAGGCAATAGGCATCGGCGCAGGTCAGCAATCGAGAATACATTGTACGCGTCTTGCCGGGGACAAGGCGGACAAGTGGTGGCTCAGACAATCACCGCGGGTATTATCGCTTGAATTCGTTGACGGTATCAGACGTGCCGACCGCGATAATGCAATCGATGTATATATTTCGGATGAGTATATGGATGTTCTTGCCGATGGTGTGTGGGAAAAAACGTTTAAGGTTAAGCCCGAGGTTTTCACAAAAGAAGAACAGACGGAATGGCTTAAAAAGAATACGGATGTTGCCCTCGGTTCTGACGCATTCTTCCCGTTCGGTGATAATATTGAACGCGCGCATAAATCGGGCGTGACGGTTATTGCACAGCCGGGCGGTTCGATTCGCGATGATAATGTAATAGATACCTGTAACAAGTTCGGTATGGCAATGGCGTTCACCAAAATCCGCCTTTTCCACCATTAATATTTTACGGAAAATCGGAATAGGACAAATTAAAATAATTTTGATGAACATATTGTGGGACGGCGAGGACACCGTCCCGAACGAACAAATAATGATAAATGATAAATTTGGTAGGGGACGGTTCTAAACCGTCCCATTGTGATTTTATCGAATGTAATGTATATTTACATAATTTTTTGTTGACAAAAAAAGCGGAATATACTATAATAGCAATATAAATATCTTAAAGAAAAGGAATTGTTAATATGAAATTTAAGAAAACTGTTTTGGCAATTTTATGCGTTGTATTGTGTCTTTCGGCTTTCGGATGCGGCTCAAAGAACAGCGGCGATGATAAAAAGGATTCCGCGCAACAGACCGAACAAACGGACGGAAATGCAGCAAAAGACGAACAAAATAAAGACAACGGTTTATCCGATAACAAATCATCGGACAACGGCGGCGCGAGCGCAGACAGCGGACAAGCACCCGTTATCGAATCGGGCGAGGAGCTTAAAAGTATGGTTGACGAGTTCAATAATACCGATGACCCCGAAAAGAAAGAGGAATTGAGAAAAAAGCTTGAGGCGTTTTTGAATCAGGCGGAACAGCAATCGGCGGCATCGGCAACCGAGAATAACGAGAATAAATAATATACGGACCCTTTGACCGAATTTTTGATTGTCAAAAGCGGTTGAGGGTCTGTTTTTTAACGGGAGATAAAAATGAAAGACAATATGAAAATTTACAGATACAAAGAATTTGACTATATTGTGCGCACACCGGAAAGCTTTTCAAAAGATAAAAAATATCCTGTGATAATCGGGCTTCACGGTGCGGGCGGACGCGGCAGAGACACCGATGTTTTGGCAACAAATCCGATGTTCGGCGAAACCGAAAAGCATAATCTCGATGCGGTGTTTGTTGCGCCGCAATGCTATGTAAACTCATGGTTTGACATATTTGAACAGCTTCAGGATTTTGTAAAATTTATAGTTAAAAGTGATTTTTGCGATGCAAACAAGGTTTATCTTATGGGCGCAAGTATGGGTGGCTACGGAACGTGGCAGCTCGCAATGACGATGCCTGAATACTTTGCGGCAATAGTGCCGATTTGCGGCGGCGGAATGTACTGGAATGCAGGCAGGCTTAAAAACGTACCCGTATGGGCATTCCACGGCGCAAAAGACCCCACGGTATTTTGTGAGGAAAGCAAGAAAATGGTGAACGCGGTCAATAACTGCGGAGGAAACGCGAAACTGACGATTTATGACGATGTTGAGCATAATTCGTGGATTGGCGCATATAACACAAAAGAGATGTTTGACTGGCTTTTGAGCAAGACTTTGAGCGGTTCGGACGCTCCGCTTAAAGATAAGTATGATAATGTCGAACAGTACGGTTGATTGAGTTTAAAATAATATGGCTAATAATTTAAAAGGTGAATTGAACAGACTGTCTCCGATGAGAAAATCGGCATTGGCGATATGCGTATTTATGCTTGGTTGGTTTTTGCTTACTTTTCCGCTGATAGGAATCGATTACGGTAATATTATCGGAACGGTACTGTTTGCGGCACTTATAGGTTACATTATAAAAATGCCCGAGGTTAATTCAGGTATAAAAAAGTTTTGGCATACCAAATGCGGAAGAATCATTCTGTCCGCCGCGGCGGCTGCGGCGGCGTGCGGATTTGTGTTTGTCGGAATCGTTACGTCAAAAATGACGATGGCGGCGTTTGAAAAACCCGTATCGGACGGAACGGTTATCGTTCTCGGATGCAAGGTGAACGGTACGCGGCCGAGCCTTTCGCTCGAGAGACGTCTCGATAAGGCGACGGAATACCTTATCGAACACAAAGACGCGATGTGCATTGTCACGGGCAACAAGGGTAGTGATGAGGAAATATCCGAGGCACAGTGTATGGAAGATTATCTGATTTTAGCAGGTATAGACAAAGACAGAATTATAAAAGAGGACAAGGCAAAGAATACGCGTCAGAATATGGCGTATTCAAAAGAAATTATCGAAAGCCGCGGACTCGACCCGAGGGTGGTTATAATAACGAACGGATTCCACGAATACCGCGCGTGTTTGATTGCAAAAGGCTTGGGTATAGAGGCTTATCCGTGTGCGGCGAGGTCGGTTTATACAGTCTTGCCGGCGCAGTATATAAGAGAGCTTATGTCGATTTTGAACCAGCTTTTGTTTACTTGAATAACTTTGATGAAATAAATTAATTTTGACTATATAAAAGGCAGTGATTAAATGAATGATTATGTTTTGTGCGGTGGTTCGACCGTGGATTTGACGTGCGAATATTTAAAAGAGCGAAATATCGAGTGGATTGGCTTTCACTTTAGCATAGACGATAAAGAGTTTGTCGATGATATGGGCGTGAACCTATCATCGGCGGACTTTTATCAGGCTATGCGCGACGGCGGCGAAACCAAAACGTGGCAGCTCAATTCAGAGGATTATTGTGAATTTTTCAGACCGTTTTTAAGTGACGGAAAGGACATAGTATACGTATGCCTGTCGAGCGGCCTGTCGGGTACGTATAATTCGGCGTGCCTTGCGGCAGATGAATTGACCGATGAGTTCCCCGACAGAAAGATATATGTAATAGATTCTCTCGGTGCATCATCGGGGTACGGACTTTTGGTTGACGCACTTGCGGATATGCGCGACAACGGTGCAACGGCCGAAGAGCTTTACACAGAGGCAAATAATATGCGGCTCAATGTTCATCATTGGTTCTTTTCAACCGATTTGACATTTTATATCAAGGGTGGTCGAGTGTCCAAAACATCGGGTATGGTCGGAACCCTTCTCGGAATTTGTCCGCTTTTGAATATGAACACCGAGGGCAAGCTGATACCGCGTCAAAAAGTCAGAACAAAGCGCAAGGTTATTGCCGAAATAGTCAAAAAGATGGAGGAGCACGCCAACGGCGGCTTGGACTATAAGGGAAAGTGTTTTATATCGCATTCGGATTGTGCCGAGGATGCAAAAACCGTTAGGGCAATGGTGAAAGAGCGTTTTCCGAATATAAACGGCGAAATCAAGATTTTTAATATCGGTCCGACAATCGGATGTCACAGCGGTCCCGGAACGGTGGCGTTGTTCTTTTTCGGCGATGACAGGACGATATAAACACTTGCATAAAATGTTAATATATGATATAATATGTTCAATACAGCAGACGAATTGATTAGGAGTGATTTTTGTGGCAAAAGAACTGCCAAAGACATATGACCCCAAACAGGTCGAAAAACGAATTTATAAAGAATGGTGCGACAAAGGTTATTTTCATGCCGAGGTCGATAAGACAAAAAAACCTTTTACTATTGTTATTCCGCCGCCGAACGTTACGGGACAGCTTCATATGGGACACGCTCTCGATGAAACCTTTCAGGATATACTCATCCGTACAAAGCGTATGCAAGGCTATAACGCGCTTTGGATTCCCGGAACGGATCACGCCGGAATCGCAACCCAGATAAAGGTAGAAGAGGATTTGCGCGTGAACGAGGGTCTGACCCGATATGATTTGGGCAGAGACGAATTCTTAAAGCGCGTCTGGGCGTGGAAAGAAAAGTTCGGCGACCGTATAATAAATCAGCTCAAAACTCTCGGCTGTTCCTGTGACTGGGACAGAGAGCGTTTCACAATGGACGAGGGATGCAGCCGTGCGGTGCGCGAGGTGTTTGTCAACTTATATAACAAAGGGCTTATATATCAAGGAAGCAGAATAATAAACTGGTGTCCGAGCTGTGCAACGGCTCTGTCGGATGCCGAGGTTGAATATGCCGAACAAGACGGATATTTTTGGCACATAAAATATCCGTTTAAAGACAGTGATGAGTATCTTGAAATAGCGACAACAAGACCCGAAACCCTGCTCGGTGATACTGCCGTTGCGGTTAATCCCAACGATGAAAGATATAAGGATTTGGTCGGAAAGACTTTGATTCTTCCGCTTGTGGGCAGAGAAATACCCGTTATTGCCGATGAATATGTTGATAAGGAATTCGGAACCGGCTGTGTTAAAATTACACCTGCTCATGACCCGAACGATTTTGAGGTTGGTTTGCGTCATAACCTTGAACAGATAAAAGTTTTGAACGATGACGCAACGATAAACTCAAACGGCGGAAAGTATGAGGGTATGGATCGTTATGCGGCGAGAGAGGCTATGGTTAAAGACCTTGACGAACAAGGTCTGCTCGTTAAGGTTGTTCCGCATAAGCATAACGTAGGACAGTGCTATCGCTGTGGTACAACGGTTGAGCCTTTGACATCAAAACAATGGTTCGTTAAGATGAAACCTCTTGCCGAGCCTGCGCTCAAAGCGGTTTTGGACGGAAAGACAAGCTTTATTCCCGAACGGTTCTCAAAGACATATATACATTGGATGGAAAACGTTCACGATTGGTGTATCTCGCGTCAGCTTTGGTGGGGACATCGTATTCCTGCGTTCTATTGCGAAAAGTGCGGCGAGACAACCGTTTCAAAAGAAGATATAGATGTATGCCCCAAGTGCGGGGGAAAGGTTGTTCAAGACCCCGATGTTTTGGACACCTGGTTCAGCTCGGCTCTGTGGCCGTTCTCGACATTGGGCTGGCCCGACAAAACACCCGAACTTGAACATTTTTATCCCACATCGGTATTGGTTACGGGATATGATATAATCTTTTTCTGGGTATCACGAATGATATTCTCGGGTATAGAGAATATGGGTGAAGTTCCGTTTAAAGACGTATATATACACGGTCTTGTGCGTGACAGCCAAGGCAGAAAGATGTCAAAATCACTCGGAAACGGAATCGACCCTCTCGAGATAATCGACCAATACGGTGCGGACGCACTCAGATTTACGCTTGCGACAGGCAACTCGCCGGGTAATGATATGCGTTTTTATATGGAGCGCGTAGAGGCAAGCAGGAACTTTGCCAACAAGATTTGGAATGCGTCAAGGTTCGTTATGATGAATCTTACCGTTGATAAATGCGAAAAACCCGATATGAGTTTTCTTGCCACAGAGGACAGATGGATATTGCATAAGTATAATCGTCTGGTCGGCGAAGTGACCGAAAACCTCGATAAATACGAGCTTGGCGTTGCCGTATCAAAGCTGTATGACTTTATATGGGATGAATTCTGTGACTGGTATATCGAACTTGTAAAGCCGCGCTTTGCGAACGAGGACGAGAGCAACCTGACGGCTCAAAACACATTGGTTTATGTGCTGTCGAATACTTTAAAGCTCTTGCATCCGTTTATGCCTTTTATTACCGAAGAGATATGGCAGGCTCTGCCGCATGACGGCGAGAGCATAATGATTTCGGCTTATCCGACCGTGTGCGATGAATTTGAGGACGAGGAATCGTGCGAAAAAATGGAAATGATTATGGAATCGATTAAGGCGATAAGAAATATCAGAAACGAGATGAACGTTCCGCCGTCAAAAGCGGCTAAGCTGTTTATCGTGACGGATAAGCCCGAAATATTCAAAGACGGCACTGTGTTCTATACCAAGCTTGCGTCTGCATCCGAGGTTTGTGTTTGTGCCGACAAGAGCGGTATTCCCGAAAATTCGGTAACGGTTGCGTCACCGGGCGGCGAGTTCTGTCTGCCGATGGATCAGCTCGTTGACAAACAAAAAGAGGCTGAACGTCTTGAAAAAGAAAAGAAACGCTTAGAGGGCGAGATTAAACGTGTTGAAGGAAAGCTTTCAAACAGAGGATTTGTCGAAAAAGCTCCTGCTGCCGTTGTTGAGGAAGAACGCAAAAAAGGCGAAAAGTATAAGGCTATGCTTGCGGCGGTTCTCGACAGTATAGAAAAGCTCAAAGCGTAATTTACCGAAATTAATTTATAACGAAAAATACAACCGCGCGCATTGGTTTTGCCGATGCGCGCGGTTTGCGGAATCAAAAACCGTAAATTGATTTTAAGAACCGATTTGATAGAGATGAACTATAATCAAGCAATAAAATACATACACCAAACACCGAAATTTTCGCGCGTTCTCGGTAATGACCTTTTGAGAGCATTGCTCGAAAAAATGAACAATCCGCATAAAACGCTTTCGTTTATTCATATTGCGGGAACAAACGGAAAAGGCTCTGCGGCGGCGATGATTTCTCAAATTTTGACGAAATCGGGATTCAAGGTCGGGCTTTTTACATCTCCGTATATAATGAGATATAACGAGCGAATAAAGATAAACGGCGTTGATATAAGCGATGAGGATTTGGCACGTGAGACAACCCTTGTTCGCGGAATTATCCGAAAATATGATACGCCCGTATCCGAATTTGCGCTCGGAGCGGCAATTGCAATGGATTATTTTAATAAAAGCAAATGTGATTTCGTTGTGCTTGAAACGGGTCTCGGCGGCAGGCTTGACGCAACAAATGTTATAGAAAAGCCGCTTTTGTCGATTATTATGTCGATAGGTCTTGACCACACTCAATATCTCGGCGGCACTATACCCGAGATAACGCGCGAAAAGTGCGGAATAATAAAATCGGGCTGTCCGACCGTTGTATACCCCGATATTTCGGAAGAATCTCTTAAAATAATTAAAGAAACGTGTGCGGAGAAAAATTCAAAGCTATATGTTTCAGAGCCGCCCGAGGTCGGAGAGGGAAATTCTTTTTTGTTCAACAAAAAAGAATATACTCTGTCGCTGAGTGGTGAATTTCAAAAGTATAACGCCGCCGCGGTGTTGACCGCAATCGGTGTTCTGCGTGGAATCGGTGTAGATATTTTCGATGCCGCGGTTGATAAAGGTCTCAAAACGGCGGTAAACCCGGCTCGGTTTGAAAAATTGGATTGCGGCATCATTCTCGACGGTGCGCACAATCCGCCGGCTGCGGCGGCTCTGTCCGAAACGGTGAATAAAAGCAGAAAATCGGCGGTTCTGTGCGTTGCGATGATGCTCGACAAGGATATAGCCGAGGTTGTCGGAGAATTTTCAAAAATAAAACCCGAGTTTGTTATTGCGACACAGCTGGATGATATGCCGAGATGTGCGGCGGCAGAGGTTGTTGCCGATGAATTTGTTCGACACGGCATAAAAGCCGAGGTTATAAAGAGTCCGCTCGCGGCGGCAAGAGGGCTGATTGAACGGACAAAAAATCGTGATGATATGATGCCGATAGTGTGCGGCTCGCTCTATTTGTGCGGCGAAGTGCGGCGGAGAGCCACCGCAAAAGAACTTTGCGATACGTTTTATGTGTATATGATACGATGCGATGACGACTCGCTCTATTGCGGATATACGACCGATTTAAAACGGCGTTTTAATGAACATAAATCGGGTGAAAAGGGCGCGAAATACACACACGCGCACGGCGCGGCGGCTGTTGCGGCGGCGTGGACGGCGTATTCGCGGTCGGCGGCGATGAGACTTGAGGCTTTCTTAAAAAAGCTTAAAAAGACGGAAAAAGAGGAACTCGGTTCAAACCCCAAGATACTTTTCGAAAAGTATAAAGACAGATTTGTCGAGGGTGAGTATAACGTAAGCAATTGATTATTGCAATGTACATAATGTTTTAGGAGATAAAGATGAAGATTGGTAAAGTCGAGCTTGAAAGTAACATATTGCTTGCCCCGATGGCAGGAGTGACGGACAAGGCTTTTCGAATGATTGTCAAGCCGTTCGGCCCCGCACTTATGTATACCGAAATGGTATCGGGAAAAGGTCTGTTTTATAAAAGTAAAAAAACCGCGGATTTACTGACTGCCGATGAGAGCGAAAAACCCGTTGCGGTTCAGATATTCGGGCATGATGCCGATATTATGGCTGAAATCGCAAATTCGGCGCTGGAATACGGCGCGGCTGTGATAGATATAAATATGGGTTGTCCCGCACCAAAAATAGTGAATAACGGCGACGGATGCGCTCTGATGAAATCACCCGAAACGGCGGCAAAGGTTATATCGGCTGTCTGCCGTGCCGTTGATGTGCCGGTGACCGTCAAGTTTCGTGCCGGGTGGGATGATAAGAGCATAAATGCGGTCGAGTTTGCCAAGGTTGCCGAACAGAGCGGCGCAAGCGCAGTGACCGTTCACGGCAGGACGAGAGAACAATTTTACAGCGGCACGGCGGATTTGGATATTATAAGGGCGGTCAAAGCCGCGGTCAAAATCCCCGTAATCGGCAACGGCGACATTATCGACGGCGGTTCGGCGGCGCATATGCTTGAATATACGGGCTGTGACGGAATTATGGTCGGCAGAGCGGCAGAGGGAAATCCGTGGATTTTTAAAGAAATATCGGCGTATTTAAAAGACGGAACGGTTTTACCTCCGCCCGACCTCGATGAACGGCGTGAGGTTGCGCTTAAACATCTTGGCTTGCTTGTTGAGTTTAAGGGCGAACACCGTGGTGTGTTAGAGGGACGAAAGCATATGGCGTGGTATTTTAAGGGCGTGAGCGGCGGTGCGGTTTTGAGGACGGCACTCAACAAGGCGCAAAAATATGACGAGATGTGCGGACTTATAAATGAGTTTTGTGACTTTAAATTAAACAAATTAATATAATATGGTCTGAAAGGAAATACGGATTATGGACTGTGATAAAAAAAGAATAGTGGTTAAGGTCGGAACATCGACAATTACCCACGAATCGGGAAAGATAAATTTAAAGAGGATTGATTGTCTGGCGAGAGTGCTGTCCGACCTTATGAATATGGGTCACGAAATCGTGCTTGTGTCGAGCGGCGCAATCGGCGTCGGCGCAGGAAAGCTCGGGCTTGCCGAAAAGCCGTCAACCACGCGCCAAAAACAGGCTCTTGCCGCAATCGGACAGGCGAGTCTTGTGTCTATTTATGAAAAATTCTTTAAGGAATACGGCTACAGTACGGGTCAGGTTTTGCTCACAAAATTTGTGCTTGACGCGCCCGAGAGATATGACAGCGCAAGGAGCGCGTTTGAAACAATGATAGGATATGGCGTTATCCCGATTGTAAATGAGAATGATGTTATTTCCACATATGAGATTGAGTTCGGCGACAACGATACGCTTTCGGCGTATGTCGCAAATTTGGTTGACGCGGATTTATTGATACTTATGTCCGACATAGACGGATTTTATAACGGAAACCCGAATTCGAACCGCGCACAGCTTATTCCCGTTATCGATGAGATAACCGATGAAATACGCAAGTGTGCCGGAGGCGAGGGTACGCGCCGAGGTACGGGCGGAATGATAACCAAGCTGAACGCCGCCGAGATTGTCACTCAAAAGGGAACGGATATGGTGATTACAAACGGGGCTTTCCCCGAGAACCTTTATAAAATAGTCAGCGGCGAAAATGTTGGAACACGCTTTATGGGAAAGAGATAAACAACAGGCAGTAAAAACCGAGGTTTTTACTGCCTGTTGTTTTGTGCCTGCGGCACGGAGGGGGAATGTTCCGTGCAGATGAGAAATATATCACCTTAAATCCGCTTTTTAAAATTCCTATGCGTTTGCCGCATCGCTGCCGAGTTTTTTGCACTGTTCAAGAGCGTCATTGTCGGGAGCTTCGTTGACAATAAGGCCTTCGCCGCCGACAAGAGTTGCACCCGATGCGATTATGCGCTCTTCCCATGAACGCATCCATTCGCCGTCACCCCAGCCGTAAGAGCCGAAAAGTGCAACTTTTTTGCCGTTCAGCTTGCCTTCGAGTTCGGTAAAAAACGGCTCAAATTCGTCTTCTTCGAGAACTTCCGCTCCCATTGCGGGGCAGCCGAGCGCGAGGATATCATATTCCGCCGCCGCGTCCGCCGTTATATCCGATACGGAAAAGAGCGCCGCATCGGGGTTGACCTGTTTTGCGCCATCGGCGACAGCCATAGCCATTGTCTCTGTGTTGCCTGTGCCGCTCCAATAAATAATTGCTGTTTTACTCATTTGTAAAACCTCCTCTGTTTTTGAAATATATAACAATTTACCGTTTAGCCGAAAGTGAATAATCCGAAATTATGCTTTTTCAGGCGGGTTCGGGTTACTCTCTTTCGGCTAGGTAAAAATGTTTGCTCAGATAAAGTATTACGCCGCGAAAATTTGAGCAAGCGTTTTGCCCTGTGCAATTCGTTTGAGTATTGCACAGCGACAGCATTTGTATCGGCGGAACAGCTCCGCCGCCGCTTCGGCATTTTTATATACGCACCATTCGCCGATGAGCAGGCATCCCTGTTGTCTGTTCTCGATAAAGCCGTAAATATCGTGAATGGGATAGCCCAAAAATGCGCCGATTTCGTGCGGAAAATCTTCGCCGTTCATTCGGCGTTTCAGCTGTGAAATATATCCCGATACGTCATCGCATTTTTTATACCCGAATTTTTTAAGCAGTTCAAGAATTTCGGGTCTGTTCAGATATTCGGTAAGCAGCTTTCGTTTATAGACCAGAATGACCGCAGTCTTGTCGCATTCGCATATTATTTTGAGGTAAATATCCTTGCGGTTTAGCTTTGCGTTAAGTACTGTCATTTTTTCGTCAATGTTATCGATTTTGGCTTTTGATACAGAAACGAGGTTGGCGGGTTTTATGCCGGCGAGCGCAGGACCGCAATGTCTTGCGATAAGTTCTTCAAAGCCAAAATCAGGCGTATTGTATATTGTGTCGGTCATAATCACTCCGTCCGTTTCCGGTAATTTAATTTGAGTTAGATAAGACTAACCATATTTCAAAAATATACGACTCTTTCGAGCCAAAGTGCTTGGTTAGTCGCCTCTAACTAAGCACAGTATACCATACAAAAAAGTATTTGTCAAGAAAAAATTCAAGTTTTTTCTGCGTTTTTTGAATAAGAAATTTGAATAAGGGGACTAATCAGAGATAAAGCGTATATTTACGGGCGGTCATTACCCCTGTGTGGTCGTCCGTAAATACACGCCGGTTATTGAATTAAGGTTTGTTATATGCTATTTATTATATTTTCGGCTTGATTGCTTTTTGGGAATAAAGCGCTCAATAAATTTCTGTGCCTTTCCGCGGTTCTTGACATAAAAGTATCCGAATACCGAAAAGACAACCGCGCCGATAAAGTTGACAAAAAGGTCGTTCATCGTGTCGATGATTCCCACATCAAGATAACCGCCGAGATTCATCACATATTGACCGCCGTCCGCCGCCGCGCCGTTTATCATAAGGTTTTCGCCGGTCAGAATAACGTTGTCGATTCCGCTTATTATTTCGGTCGAATTTATACCCGACGGATTAAAGTTTACGCTTGAAATCATATTTATTATCGTATCTTTTTGCATATCGGTAAACAAAAGGCGGTCGGCGGAAAATTCAAAAAATTCCCACAGAACACCGATTGTCATAGAGAAACAAAATGACACAATGGCGATAAACAGCGGCGACAGGTTAAATTTGAATCTGTCGTTTTTGTTTAATATGTCAACCATAGAAAAACCGACCGCAGCCATAAGAAATCCGTTCATTGTATGCAGCATATCATCCCACCATGAAAACCTGACATAGAACGAATGCAGTTCGCCGAGCATTTCGGCACAAAAAATGAACAATATAATTATGACCTCTAATGTTTGAGGCAGGGTTATTTTAAGCTTTGTTTCGATAAAGTTCGGAATAAGAAACAGTATCAGAGTGAGCGCACAGGTAAAACAGTTTTCATAGCTTCCCGTTACCGCATATCGTATCAGCGCGGCAACAACCAGTGCGGTCAGAATATAATAGAGAACGGTCGGAAACAGTCCGCCGCCGCGGCTTAAATTATTTCGCCGATAGCTCTCGAGCTTGGGGTGCTTGGGGGTGTTGCCCGAACGGGCGTTTTTGTTTTTTTTCACGTTAATTCCTCCCGGGGAAAGACAATATCATTTGATATATTTTAACATATAATAAAATTTTTTGCAACTATTATTTGGAAATTCAGAGAAACTCTGTTATATAAATATGTTTTGTATTCATATAATATAATTAAAAATGATACGCCGAATGGTGAGGATAAATGAGGTTATGGGGGACGGTTTCAAACCGTTCCGAACACACGAACAAATATTGCGAAATTATAAGAATGACAGCAATAGGCAAATCAAAATAATTTTATTAAATAATCGCCGCCCCCTGTTCCGCCGAGCCTACCGCGGCGGTAATGTAAAAATTATTTTGATTTTAATTGAGGATAATAAACAGAATTCCCGAAAGCACGAGCATATTCGGCAAATGATATATATGGAGCAGAGGACGGTTTCAAGCCACCTTGAACACACGAACGAACGGTACATAACAGACGGATAACCGCATAAATTGATGAATATTTCATGGGGCATCGAGGCCGCAGATTGCCGGTGGCAATCGTTTTGCGATTTGACCGAGTCGGCAGACGAGAGCCGCCCCATAAAACTTATAAAAAAGCTTTGCCGCAATTCCTTGACATTTCAATTTTGATATGGTATAATCTAAATATTGATATAATTTATTGTTATAGATTGAATTATTTTTTAGTATGGAGGATTTATCAATGGGTAGAGTTTACAATTTTTCGGCAGGTCCCTCGATGCTTCCGCTCGAAGTGTTAAAGCGCGCACAGGCAGAAATGCTTGACTGTAACGGCAGCGGACAGTCCGTTATGGAGATGAGCCACCGTTCAAAAGAGTATCAGGCAATAATCGATGAGGCGGAATCTCTTTTCCGTGAAATAATGAATATTCCGGATAACTATAAGGTTCTGTTCCTTCAGGGCGGCGCATCGACACAGTTCTCGATGGTTCCGCTGAATCTCGGAAACAAGAACAAAAAGGCTGACTATGTTATAACGGGTCAGTGGGCAAAAAAGGCATATCAAGAGGCATCGCGTTTCATCGAGGCGAATGCAATCGCGTCAAGTGCGGATAAGACCTTTACGTACATTCCCAAGGTGGATAAGTCGATGCTTACATCCGGTGCCGATTATGTACATATTACATATAATAACACAATTTACGGAACGCATTATAATACAATGCCGGATTTCGGCGATGCGGTTGTTGTTACCGATATGTCCTCCTGCATTTTGTCCGAGGAAGTAGACATCAGCAAATTCGGTCTGATATATGCCGGTGCACAAAAGAATATGGGTCCCGCGGGCGTTACCGTTGTAATCATCAGAGAGGATTTGATAGGAAACGCAATGGACATTACACCGATAATGCTCAATTATGAAACACAGGCAAACAGCGGTTCGATGTACAACACTCCGCCGACATACGGAATTTATATCTGTAAGCTTGTATATGAGTGGATAAAGAATATGGGCGGTGTTTCGGTTATGCACGAAACGAACGTTAAAAAAGCAAAGATTCTCTATGACTTCCTTGACAATTCAAAGATGTTCAGAGGAACGGTTGTTCCCGAGGACCGTTCGCTTATGAATGTTCCGTTTGTTACCGATTCCGATGACCTCAATGCAAAATTTATCGCCGAGGCAAAGGCAAACGGCTTTGTGAACTTAAAAGGACACAGAACGGTCGGCGGTATGAGAGCGAGCATCTATAACGCTATGCCTGTTGAGGGTGTTGAAAAGCTGGTTGACTTTATGAAAGAGTTTGAGTCGAACAACTAAACGCCGATATTTTAGTATAAGAAAGGGTAAAAGATATGTATCAGATACAAACCTTAAATAAAATTTCAAAAAAAGGTCTTGCGGTGCTTGATGAAAATTATACCTGTGCCGATGAGACAGAAAATCCCGACGGAATAATACTCCGCAGCTTTAAAATGCATGATATGGAGCTTCCCGAAAGCCTGCGCGCCGTTGCGCGTGCCGGTGCCGGCGTTAATAATATTCCGATAGACAAGTGTACCGATAAGGGTATCGTTGTGTTCAATACTCCGGGCGCAAACGCAAACGCGGTAAAAGAGATTGTTCTCGGCGCTCTGTTTTTGGCATCGAGAAAGGTTGTTCAGGGTATCGAATGGGAAAAAACTTTAATCGGCAGCGGTGACGATATTCCGTCATTGGTCGAAAAGGGCAAGTCGGCGTTTGCGGGCCCCGAAATCGAGGGTAAGACCCTCGGCGTGGTAGGCCTTGGTGCAATCGGCGTTCGCGTGGCGAATGCGGCGCATCACCTCGGTATGAACGTTATCGGCTTTGACCCGTATTTGTCGGTTGACGCGGCTTGGCACTTGACGAGATTCGCGCATAAGGCAAACAGCCTTGATGAATTGCTCGAAAAGGCGGATTATATCACGATTCATGTTCCGTCAACACCGTCAACAAAGGGTATGTTTAATTCAGAGGCTTTTGCAAAGATGAAAAAGGGTGCAAGGCTTTTGAACTTTTCAAGAGGAAGCCTTGTGGACGAAAATGATGTTCAAGAGGCAATAGCGAACGGAACGGTGGCAACATATGTTACCGATTTCGGTTCGGAGGCTCTGCTTAAATGCGAGAATGTAATCTGCCTGCCGCATCTCGGTGCATCCACGCCCGAGAGTGAGGAAAACTGTGCGGTTATGGCGGCAAACGAAATTAAGGACTTTTTGGAAAACGGCAATATCAAAAACAGCGTGAACTTCCCCGAATGCGATATGGGCAAAAGGACAGGCGAAAGAATCACAATATTGCACAAGAACGTTACGGGTATGATTAAGAAAATCACCGATGCGTTAGAGAGCCTTAACATAGCCAATATGATTAACAAGAGCAAGGGTGACAACGCATACACGATGATTGATGTTGACGGCAGATGTGACGCCGCGGCAATCGATGCGATTTCGGCAATGCCCGATGTAATAAAGGTTACGCTTTTGTAATCGGAAATGTGTTTTTGTACAAAATAATATTTGATAAAATGCAGTAAGACAGATGGTTGCGTATGCCACAGGCATATGAGGAAAGTCCGGGCTCCACAGGGCAAGAATGCAAGCTAACGGCTTGCGAAGGCGACTTTAGGGAAAGTGCAACAGAAAGATACCGCCCGTTTATACGGGTAAGGGTGAAAAGGCGAGGTAAGAGCTCACCCGTTCCCGCGGTGACACGGGAACGCTGTAAACCCCATTCGGAGCAACGCCTGATACAGAGGTTAAGTCGGCCCGACATCTCTGAATACGGCGGCTTGAGGCAGGCGGTGACGTTTGTCCCAGATAGATGACCATCCGCGACAGAACCCGGCTTACGGCTTGCTGTAATTTATATGAAACATTAACCGCCTCTCTCGGCTTGCCCGAGAGGGCGGTTTTGTATGTACCTTGCAAGGACAAACGGTTCAAAAATACGGTGATTTTTTATTTACAAGGCATATCGGGTTTAACTCCCGTGTGCTCGGGGAGGCAAAAGATAAAAAATATTTCGAAATTTTTCACAATATTTTGTATTTGGTCGAAATTTTGATTGACTGAAAGCCGTAAAAGTGATATAATAAAATAGTTTTAATGTATGCATTTTAATAAGGGCCCCCACCGCTTATAAAAGCGGGGGACATCTTAATCTAGTTATAAATGTGTGCAAAATTGAATTTGAACAGGATGTGATAACGTGCAAAAGAGCGGAAATACGCATACTCCGGCAGGACTTACGGATATACTTGTCAAAGAATGCGAATTAAAGTTTAAAATTGAAACAGCGGCAAGGGAGGTCTTTGCCCGACACGGTTATCATGTTGTTCAGCCGCCGATGTTTGAATATTATGACGTGTATGACGCAGCGGTTACAAAATCCGAAAATATGTTTAAATTTTTCGATAACAACGGACGAATGCTGGCTCTGCGCCCCGACCTCACGACTTCGGTTGCGAGAATAGCGGCGACAAAACCTCTCGGCGAGCTTCCGTACAGGATTGCATATTCGGGAAGCGCGTTTCGCAATGACGAAACGTTCAGCAACGACCGCCGCAGAGAATTCTCTCAGGCAGGTATAGAGCTTATCGGCAACGGCGGTACGGACGCAGACGCAGAGGTTATAGAAATCGCGATAGAGGCTTTGCTCAAATTCGGAGTAAAAGACTTTCAGATTGATATGGGTCACGCCGACTATTATAAGGGCTTGGCGGAAATTGCGGGACTTGACCCGATAGTATCGGATAAGCTCAGGGCGAACATAAACGATAAAGATTTTGTTGCCATTGAGGGGATTTTGGATGGAATCGATATTGACGAAAAGCTTAAAGAGGTGTTTATGGAGCTGCCGAAAATGTTCGGCGGCATCGAAACGGCGGTTGCGGCGGCAAAGAACCCGATTATAGGTGAAAAGTCGCGCGCGGCTCTCGAAAACTTGATTTCGGTATATGAGATTTTAAAAGGAAAAGGTCTGGATAAGTATATTTCAACCGACCTCGGTATGGTTCCGAACCTTGACTATTATACCGGTATAATTGTCAAGGGATTTGCAAAAGGAGTAGCTTTTCCCATTTGTTCGGGCGGTCGATACAACAACCTTACCGAAAAGTTCGGAAAGGCTTTGCCGGCAACGGGAATAGCTATCGGAATCGAGCGTGTTATGACGGCTCTGTCGGATATTCGTGAGAGAAATGACGAGAATGCGTCAGAGTATATAACCGTTGCTCTTGCAAAGGGCAGACTTGCGGAGCTTTCGATAAACATATTCGAAAAGCTCGGCTTTGATGTACAAGAGATGAAATCAAAGACGCGAAAGCTTATTTTCACAGATGAAAAGAACAAGTTTAAGTTTATTCTTGTAAAAGCATCGGACGTTCCCGTGTATGTTGAGTACGGTGCGGCGGATATTGGCGTGGTCGGAAAAGATACACTTTTGGAGAGCGGAAAAGATGTTTATGAGATAATGGATTTGGGATTCGGTAAATGTCGAATGGCGGTTGCCGGACCGTCGGAGATGCGAGACAAACTTGTCGGAAGAAATATTATGAGGGTGGCGAGCAAGTATCCGCATATTGCGAGAGATTACTTCCACCGCGTCAAAGGTCAGACGGTTGATATTATCAAACTTAACGGTTCAGTCGAACTCGGACCTCTTGTCGGACTTTCGGATGTAATAGTCGATATAGTCGAGAGCGGAAAGACCTTGAAAGAAAACGGCCTTGAGGTTTTGGAGGACGTTTGCGAACTTTCGGCAAGGCTTGTTGTCAACAGGGTCAGCCTTAAAATGCATCGCGAACGTATTTTAAAGCTTATGTCCGACATAAAATCAGAGCTTTAGGAGCTTTAGAGAAACACGCAATTGATGAAAGGACGAAACAGTATGACAATTTATCCTGCGATAGACATAATAGACGGCGCGTGCGTCAGGCTTGTAAGAGGCGATTATTCTCAAAAGACAAAGTTTGCCGATGACCCGCGCGAGGTTGCGAAGAAATGGGAATCACTCGGCGGAGAGTTCATTCACATTGTCGATTTGGACGGTGCAAGAGCCGGAACAATGCCGAATGCCGATTTGATTTGCGGTATTGCGGCGGCGGTGAATGTTCCGACTGAGGTCGGCGGCGGAATCCGCGATATGAATGCGGTTAAAAGGTATTTGGATAACGGTGTTGAAAGGGTTATTGTCGGTACATCGGCTCTGTCCGACCCTGAATTTTTGAAACGGGCAATAGATATATACGGCGGCAGGATTGCGGTCGGAATAGACGCAAAGGACGGTATGGTTGCCGTTAACGGATGGGAAGAAGTGAGCGGTGTTTCCGCAATTGCGCTTGCCGAAAAGGTTTGTGCGATGGGCGCGGAACATATAATATACACGGATATTGCAACGGACGGAATGCTAAGCGGCCCCAATACGGCGGCAATGGCGGAAATGGCAAATGCCGTTTCGGCAGGAATCATCGCCTCGGGCGGTGTTACCACGGTTGAGGATATAAAACGGCTGTGTAAAACCGGTGTTAAAGGCGCGATAATCGGAAAGGCGCTGTATACGGACAGAATTTCTTTGCCCGATGCGATTGCAGCGGCAAGCATTTCGATTGGCCAAAACCGGACAGACGAAAAAATATAAATGAATGGAGATAAAAAAATGGCAAATACGGATTTTATTAAGGATTTAAAGTTCGATGACAGAGGATTGATACCTGCCGTTGCACAGGATGCAACAAGCGGAGAAATTCTGATGCTGGCTTATATGAATGAGGAGAGCATAAAGATGACGCTGGAGAGCGGTCACGCGACATATTTCAGCCGCAGCAGACAAGAGCTTTGGGAAAAGGGTTCGCATTCGGGACACCTTCAGCTTGTCAAGGAAATTCTTGTGGATTGTGATATGGATGCGATTGTTTTAAAGATTGAACAAATCGGTGCGGCGTGTCACACGGGTCATCCGTCATGCTTTTATCGAAAGATTGTTGACGGAAAGACGGTTGAAATCCCAACCGGTCTTGATACCAACCCCAAAATTTTGTACGATGTTTATAATGTAATAGTTGACAGAGTTAAAAATCCGAAAGAGGGTTCTTATACCAATTACCTGTTTGAAAAGGGCATTGACAAGATGCTCAAAAAAGTTGGCGAAGAATCGGCAGAGGTTATTATTGCGTCAAAGAATTATGTTAAAGCCGAGGTACAATATGAAACAGCCGATTTATTATATCACCTTTCGGTTGTCCTCGTTGAACAGGGACTTACATGGGACGATATATTCGCGGAATTGCGTTCGCGCTATAACAAATAAATTTCGGCTTTGAATACATACAAAAGAGATGCATAAAATATGAAGAAATACTATAAGCTGCTTATTATTCCGTGCGTAATTGTTGTTATATCACTGTATTTTATAGGAATAGATGTCATCAACCGCACAGACAGAGTTGACGACCCGACACAAAAGGCGGCGGAGGTTGCGCATTATCTGTACGGCGTTGAATCCGACAATGGCGAAGATAACGGCGGCGAAACGGGTAATTCGGAACAAAATGCCGATAATTCGGCATCGGAACCGAACGGCGATGGGAATTCCGTCAAGAATCAGAAAAGCGATGAATCGGCGGCAAATGAAAATTCCAATCCGCCCGAACTTAAAAACAATTCGGGTAAGGTAAACATAAACACGGCAACAAAAGAAGAGCTTACCACGCTTGACGGAATAGGCGAAAAGTATGCTGAACGGATAATAGAAACGCGCGAGCGGCGCGGCGGTTTTACGTCAATTGAACAGATAACCGAGGTTAAGGGCATAGGTCAAAAGCGGTTTGAAAAAATCAAGGACGAAATCACCGTCGGTGAACCGGGCGAAAATAAATAGGGAGGAAAAAGATAAATGAACTTTTTTTCAAACAGATATGACAAGCCGGGTCGAGGCATAGACCCGGACGCTCCGCAAAAAAGGAGCTTTTTCAGATACATTGATATATTTCGCAGAAAGCCGATGCATTTCATAAAGGCGAATCTGCTGTATGACGCGGTTGGATTTATATTCGCCCTGCCTTTTTTTATCGCGTTCTTTTTTCTGTTCAGCGCAATGTTTTTTGCCTCGGAACAGACAGGAGAGTTATCGGTGTATATGGCGGCGATAATGGCGTTTTTTACCACGGGTGCGTATATTTCGGTAATGGGAATAGGCCCCGTAACGGCAGGTATGACTTATATATACAGAAATTATGCAAGAGAGGAACACGCGTGGCTTTGGAGCGATTTTAAAGATAATTTTAAAACGAACTTTAAACAAGCGGCAATAGTGTATGTAACAGATATAATTGTTTTGGTTTTGCTTTATGTTGCCTTTTCGTTTTATTCTCAAATGGGCGGCCGGATAGCGTACATAAAGTATGTAATTATAGTGATTACAGCGGTCTTTATGATGATGCATATGTATATATATCAAATGATGGTTACGTTTGAGCTGTCGCTTAAAGACCTGTATAAGAATGCGCTTTTGTTTACGCTCGGAAGGCTTCCGAGTAATATTTTCGTATTGCTTGTTGTCGGGGCGGTGCATATTGCCCTGCCGTTCTTTTTGGCAGTGGTAACGGGCAAGTATTTTATTTGGGTTCTGATGATTTTTGCGGCATTGGAGATTTTTATGACACAATCGCTGATGTCATTTTTGGTGAATTTTAACGCTTATCCCAAGATAAAAAAATATATGCTTGACCCGGCAACGGCAGGCAAGGTCGAAAAGCGTGCAAAGTGCATATTTGACGATGATGTCAGAGCGAGTAAAAACGGTGAAATTTAGATAAATCCAAAGATTAAAGAGGTCGGGCAATGCTTGAAAAGATACACAATCCGAGTGATATTCAAAATTTGAATACAGAAGAGCTTAAATGCCTTGCCGGGGAAATCCGCGAATTCCTGACTGAACATATTTCACGGACGGGCGGACACCTTGCGGCAAATCTGGGCGTTGTTGAGCTGACCCTTGCGTTGTTTTTGGAATTTGACCCTTATAAAGACAGAATTATATGGGATGTAGGACATCAGGCGTATGTTCATAAAATACTCACGAACAGAGCCGACAAGTTTGATACATTGAGAAAACAAGGCGGACTTTCGGGCTTTCCGAAATTTTCGGAAAGCACGGCGGACGCGTTTAATTCGGGTCACAGCTCAACGTCGGTATCGGCGGCGGCAGGCTTTGCTGCCGCGGCGGCACTGAACGGCACGAGTGAGCGTGCCGTTGCGGTAATCGGTGACGGAGCAATGACGGGCGGTATGGCATATGAGGCTCTGAATCATGCCGGAAGCGCAAAGCTTCCGATTATTGTGGTCTTAAACGATAATGGTATGTCAATATCCAAAAATGTCGGAGGTATCTCAAAACAGCTGAAACGAATCAGGGTAACGGCGAAGTATTTAAGGCTTAAATCAAATGTAAAGTCAACGCTTGACAGGATCCCGATAATAGGCCCGCCGCTCAAAAAATTTGTCCAGGGCGTTAAAAACAGGGCTCGGGCGATTCTTCTTCCGAGCGTGATTTTTGAGGATTTCGGCTTTAAGTATATGGGCCCCGTGGACGGACACAACATCTCGGATATGAGAGAGGTTTTTGAGCGCGCAAAAGAACAAAACGAACCGGTTTTGGTTCACGTTTATACAAAAAAAGGAAAGGGATATGCCCCTGCGGAGAAAAATCCCGATTATTTTCACGGTATATCATCGTTTGATGAAAAGACCGGTATAGAGAGTAAGCCCCACGCGGAAACATGGTCGGACTTTTTCGGAACATACCTTTGCGCAATGGCGAGTGAAAATAAAAAGATAACCGCGGTTACGGCGGCAATGCCGCTCGGTACCGGGCTGACCGAATTTGCGTCAAAATATCCCGACAGATTTTTTGATGTTGCAATAGCCGAACAGCATGCGGTAACATTCTGTGCGGCAATGGCAAAGGGCGGTCTTGCGCCCGTTGCCGCCATATATTCCACGTTCCTTCAGAGGGCGTATGACCAGATTCTTCACGATGTGTCGCTTATGAATCAGCACGTTGTGTTTTGCATCGACAGATGCGGCCCGGTCGGAAGCGACGGAGAAACACACCAGGGTGTGTTTGATATTGCGTATATGTACCAGATGCCGAATATGCAGATTCTTTCGCCGTCGGACAAGACCGATTTTGCATCAATGCTCGATTGGGCGGTGAACCGCGCCGCGCACCCCGTTGCGGTGAGATACCCGCGCGGCGAGATAATCGACCGCGCCGGTACGGGACTTGGAGATATAGAGAATGTAAACAAGTCGCGGCTTGTCAAGGATGGCAAGGATATACTCATTGCCGCGGTGGGCATAACGCTTTATGACGCACTAATCGCGGCAGATATTCTCGAAAAGCGCGGAATCTCGGCGGCTGTTGCCGATGTGCGCTGTGTAAGACCGATTGATTTAGACTTTATGCGCAAAGGCGCGGCGGATAAGCGCGCGGTTGTATCGATTGAGGACGGAATCGTGACGGGAGGATTCGGACAGCAGTTAGAGGATGTACTCGGCGTACAGATTTTAAAGTTCGGCTATCCGACAGAGCCGATAGAACAAGGCAGCGTTGAACAGATAAAGATAAGATACGGACTCGACAGCGAGAGTATCGCAGACAGAGTTGAGAAATACTTGACAAAATGATGTTCATAACATCGCGCCGCGATGCCGTGAACGATGAGATATGAGGGATTTAAATCGGAGCAACGCTTCTGCTTTGCTTGCAAAGAGCAGAACTTGCGACAGATTGCAATAGCCGCAGGGAGCATTGGCTCCTCAGGATTTCAGTGGGAGATTATGACTCCCACTGAAATTTCGGAATGGAACCCGCCGACTATGAGGCGGAGGACATCTGCGGCAACGTTATATTGCCGAATCAATGCGGCGGGTAAGGAGATTTAAGATGCAAAAACAAAGACTTGATGTGTTTCTTGCCGAAAACGGTATGGCAAAAAGCCGCAGCGAGGCTCAATCGTTGATTAAATCGGGGAATGTTTTTGTTGACGGAAGGGCGGCGGCAAAGTCGGGCGAGAGTGTGAGCGGAGACGAAAGTATAGAAATCCGCGGCGAACGCTGTGCTTATGTGAGCCGCGGCGGACTTAAACTTGAAAAAGCCGTGAGGGTTTTTGAAATAGATTTAGCCGAAAAGGTTTGTATGGATATAGGTGCGTCAACGGGTGGCTTTACCGATTGTATGCTCAAAGGCGGCGCAAAAAAGGTTTATGCGGTCGATGTCGGCAGAGATCAGCTTGACAAATCCCTGGCCAATGATGAGAGAGTCGTCAATATGGAACAGACCAACATACGATATTTAGACAATGATACGATTGATGATGAGATAGGCTTTTTTTCCGTTGATGTGTCATTTATATCGCTGACTATGGTCTTGCCGAAAGTGTCGGAACTTTTATCGGACAGCGCATCGGGCGTGTGTCTGATAAAGCCGCAGTTTGAGGCAGGCAGAGAAAACATAGGCAAAAAAGGAGTTGTACGCAGCCCTGAGATTCACAGAGAGGTTATACAAAAGATATTTGACTTTGCCCGAAATATCGGATTCGGAATACTCGGATTGGATTTTTCGCCGATAAGAGGTCCTGAGGGTAACATTGAATATCTGATGTATTTATCAAACGGCGGTGATACAAAATGCGGCACAGCCGATATTGATGAGGTTGTAAGGCTTTCGCACTCGGGTGCGGTCTGATTGACGGCGGTTTAAAAATAACATAAAGTGATTATGAGAGAAGATGTTTATGAAGAATATAGCATTGATACCAAATGAAACGCGGGATTTGAATCTCGCCGAGACAAAAAATATAATCGAAATACTTAAAAGCTTCGGGGCGGAGGTCGCTCTCGAACAAAAGTTCCGTAACAAGGTCAGCGGTGTTCAATTCGGAACTCTGACCCAAATTTTAAAATCCGCAGAGGCGGCAATCGTCCTCGGCGGTGACGGAACAATACTCGGTGTTGCGCCGCAAGCGGCGGTGTACGGTGTTCCGATTCTCGGTATAAATTTAGGAAATCTCGGATTTTTATCACAGGCCGAGCGCGGAGATTATTCGGTATTTAAGAGATTGTTCAGCGGCGAATACAGCGTGACGAGCTGTATGATGCTCGACGCGGTAAAGGTAAGCCGCGGCGTTGAGGGTCGGCGTTATCTCGCCCTTAACGATATTGTTGTGACGGCGGGCGGCGGTTCGAGAATGATTAATATTTCGGCGGCAATAAACGGAACGAACATCGGTTTGTATTCCGCCGACGGATTGATTGTTGCATCGGCGGTCGGGTCGACGGCGTATTCTCTGTCCGCAGGCGGTGCGGTATTGCACCCCGACCTTGACGCGATGATAATAACGCCGATTTGTCCGCATACTTTAAAGGCGCGCAGCACGGTTGTACCGGCGAGCGATGAAATATGGCTGAGCCCTGCACAGCCGTATCGGTCGGAAATATCGATTCTTGCGGACGGGAATCAGGTTGATGTTCTTAAAACCGATGAATTTATAAAGGTTACCAAATCAAAGTACAGAACAAGGCTTATCAAACCGAAAGACAAGAACTTTTTTGACGTGCTGAGAGAAAAATTATCGGATTGATATAAATTGATATAATTAAAAACGGAGGTGCGAATATGCTGAGAGAACTTCATATTAAAAATGTGGCGGTTATAGAGGAAACCTCGGTTGAATTCAACGAGGGATTTCAGGCGCTTACGGGTGAAACGGGCGCAGGTAAGTCAATACTGATTGATTCAATCGGTATGGCTTTGGGTGCGAGAACCAACCGTGACCTTATCAGAACGGGTGCGGAATATGCGTCTGTGGATTTGGCTTTTGAAATTGACAATGCCGAAACGGCGGCGAATCTGACCGAGCTGGGCATAGACTGTGAGGACGGAACGGTTTTGATAAGCCGAAAGGTTCAGGCGGATGGCAAGAGCAAGTGTCATATCAACGGCAGGCTCACGCCGCTTAACGTTGTGCGTGAGGCAGGAGCCTTGCTTATCACCATACACGGTCAAAATGATAATCAGAGTATTCTGTCACCCAAAATGCACATAAAGTTTGTTGACGAATACGGTTCGAATGCGGACTTGCTCGATGAATACGGAAAGCAATACGAAATTGTGCGCGGTTTAAAGACTGAGCTTGCCGCTCTGGAGAGTGACGAGAGAGAAAAAGATAAACTGATTGAACTTTTATCGTTTCAGACAGACGAGATAGAGGCGGCAAAGCTGAAAAGCGGCGAAGAGGAAGAACTTGAAGAAAGACGCAGCTTTTTACAAAATGCCGAAACAATATTTGATGCCGCAGAGGGGGCATATTATGCGCTTTCGGGTTCGGATGACGGCGAAGGAATAGAACGGGGCGCGTGTGATGAACTCGCCGAGGCGCTGAGATGTCTTGAACGCGCCATCGATTATGCGCCAAAACTTTCGGAATGCTATGATACGCTTTCATCGGTTATGGCGGATATGGATGATGTTCGTCATGAGTTGAGAGAGTTTTCGGACAGGACGGAATATGACCGCGGCGAGCTTGACGGCATAGAGGGACGGCTCAGCCTTATATTCAATCTGAAACGTAAATACGGAAGCACGGTTGATGAAATAATCGAATACGGCGAAAAGTCAAAAGAAAGACTTTTGTCGATACAGCGCAGCGATGAGTGCAGAATGGAAATCAAAGAGGAGCTTAAAAAACAAACCGAGATACTCGGCGGTATTGCGGCGCGGCTTACCAAGGCGAGAGTTGACGCGGCACTGAGACTTCAGGAAAGCATAATGAACGAGCTTGCCGATTTGGATATGCAAAAGATGAGATTTTCGGCGGAGATAACGCCGCTTACCGATTCGGACGGAGAGGTGAAGTATACACCGAACGGTTGTGATAGTGTGGAATTTTTGATTTCGGCAAACCCCGGTGAGGAGCTGAAGCCGCTTTCGAAAATCGCATCGGGCGGCGAGATGTCGAGGATTATGCTTGCGGTAAAGTCGGTTTTGTCCGATACCGATAATGTCGAGGCGATGATTTTTGACGAGATAGACACGGGTGTCAGCGGACGTGCGGCGCAAAAGATTGCGGAAAAGATGGGCAAGCTTGCACAGACAAGACAGATTTTGTGTATAACCCACCTTGCACAGATTGCCGCGATGGCTGATTATCAATATTTGATAGAAAAGCATACCGAGGGCGACAGCACAAAGACAACGGTTTCACTTGTAACGGACGAGCGGCGCAGAGAAGAACTTGCGCGGATAATCGGAGGCGTTAAAGTGACCGAACTTACTTTGAATGCTGCACAAGAGATGCTCGATATGGCGGCAGAGCAAAAAAAGAAATCTTGATTGAGATTGGAAATTTTATGCTATGGAACAGACGGGATATGTAACGAAGGTATCGGACGGTCGGATAAAGGTCAGAGTGATAAGAGAGTCATCGTGCGGCGGAAATTGCGTTTCGTGCAAGGGATGTCCGTCGGGGATTCAGCTGATTGAGTGCGCGGCATATGACGGCGCGGCGGTCGGTGACAGGGTGATTCTTTATGCCGATTCAAAAAGCGTGATAGGCGGCGCGGCAGTCGGGTATGCGGTTCCTGCGGCGTTGGCAATTTTGGGCTCTGTTGGCGGATTTGCACTGTACTCGACCGATATTGCATCGGTGACAGGCGCGGTTTTGGGAATCGCGTTCGGATTGGGCTTGGCAAAAATTATTTCGGCACGCCGAAAGATACTGATAAAAGCCAAACCGTTTGAGAATAATACAAGTAACAAATAAAAGACGGGAAAACAGATAACTATGTTAATTTCAGCACAGAATATAACAAAAAAGTTTTCGGATAACGTTGTGTTCGAAAATGTGAGTATTACGATTGAGGACGGCTGTCGATACGGATTAATCGGTGTGAACGGAGCGGGGAAGTCAACGCTTTTGACTGTCCTGCTCGGTGAATCCGAATCCGACAGCGGCGAGGTCTATCGCAAAGCGGATTTGAATGTCGGCGTATTGAAACAAAATTCGGGGCTTGATCGCGACAGCACGATTATATGCGAGATGCAGCAAGCATTTGACGATGTTTTGGCGGCGGAGGACCGTATGCGCGAGATAGAGGATGAGATGTCGCGCCTGACCGAGAATGACAGCGCCGAATACAAGCGGCTTGCGGCGGCGTATTCGGCGAAGCAAGCATATATAGACAGCCGTGACGGATACAACACCGATGTTAAAATCAAGACGGTTTTAACGGGAATGGGTTTTGCGGACAAGCCGTATGATACGCCGATAAAGCTTTTGAGCGGCGGCGAAAAGACAAGGCTTGCCATAGCAAGATTGTTGTTGGAAGAACCCGAGTTGCTCGTTCTTGACGAGCCGACAAACCACCTTGATTTTAAGACATTAAACTGGCTTGAAGAATATCTGATGTCATACAAGGGTGCGATATTTGTTATATCGCACGACAGATATTTTTTGGATAAGACGGTTGATAATATATTCGAAATTTCACGGCACAGACTCAGCTCTTATAAGGGTAATTATTCGGCGTATCTTGTACAAAAGCAAGAGAGATACGAGCGCAGTATCAAAGAATATAAGGCACAGCAGGAAGAAATCGCCGCTTTGCAGACATATATAGACAAGAATATGGCGCGCGCCTCGACCTCGGCGAGCGCAAAGTCAAGACTTAAAATATTAGAGAATATGGAGGTCCTGGAAGACCCCGAATTCAGTGAAAGAAAGATACGACTCAGATTCGAGAAAACAAAAGACCCATATAAAGATGTACTCACGGTCAAGGATTTGACCGTGACGGTCGGGACAGAACGCAAGGACTTATGCTCACACATCGATTTGGATATAAAGCGCGGCGAAAAGATTGCGTTTATCGGCGATAACGGAATAGGAAAATCCTCGTTTTTTAAGACGATTTTGGATATGATTCCGCACTATGTCGGAAGCTTTGAATGGGGCAAGAACACCACGATAAGTTATTATGAACAGGAAAATTTAAATCTTGACCCAAAACGCCAGGCGATAGATGAGCTTTGGGATCGTTTTCCGCATATTCCCGAGGCACAAATACGAAAGATGCTCGGGAGCGTTCTTTTGACAAAAGAGGAGGTTTTTCGACCCGTAGAGGTTTTGAGCGGCGGTGAGAGGGCAAGGCTTGCGCTTTGCATAATTATGCTTGAAAAGTCAAACGTCCTGCTTTTGGACGAGCCGACAAACCACCTTGACCTTAACTCAAAAGAGGTGTTGGAGGCTGCTTTGAACGATTTTGGCGGAACGGTTATATTTATATCGCACGACCGTTATTTATTGAATAAAGTTCCCGATAAGATAGTCGAGATAACTCGGGACGGAGCGGTTGTGTATGACGGAAATTATGAGTATTATAAAGAGCGTTCGCAACAGCAGGCAAAGGCGGCAGAGCCGCCGAAAGAAACGAAAAAGAAAACGGATGGCGGCTATCGCAGCCGTGAAATGCGTCGTGCGGACGCGATGAGAAAGCAACAGATTAAACAGATAGAGGACGAAATATCATACCTTGAACAAACGTGCAAGACCCTTGAAGAAGAACTGTCCTGTGAAGAGGTATACAGCAGCTTTGAACTCACACGCGAAAAATCGCTTGAACTCGAAAGCGCGAACAAGCGGCTCGAAGAATGTTTTGAGGAATGGGAAAAGCTGTCTGAGGAGTAGAGGAAACAAACGGTTGTAAATAATTTTAAGGAGAATACATATGAATAAAATCGGTTTTGACAATGACAAATATTTGAGTATGCAATCCGAGCATATTCGTGACAGAATTGAACAATTCGGAGGAAAACTTTATCTTGAATTCGGCGGAAAGCTCTTTGATGACTATCACGCGTCGCGCGTTCTGCCGGGTTTTCAGCCGGACAGCAAGCTGAGAATGCTGCTTCAACTTAAAGATAATGTGGAAATAGTAATAGCCATAAATGCTGCGGATATAGAAAAGAACAAGCTCCGCGGAGATTTGGGTGTTACATATGATATGGATGTGATAAGGCTTATCGATTGTTTCAAAACAATCGGTCTTTATGTCGGAAGCGTGGTAATAACCCGTTTCGGCGGTCAGCCTAAGGCAGAGGCTTTTCAAAGACGGCTCGAAGCCTTGGGTATACCTGTGTATCGTCATTATACGATTGACGGGTATCCGTCCGATATTCCCAAAATCGTCAGCGATGAGGGCTATGGCAAGAATGAGTATATAGAAACGTCAAGAGATTTGATTGTTGTGACCGCCCCGGGCCCGGGCAGCGGAAAAATGGCGACCTGTATGTCACAGCTCTATCACGATAACAAGAGAGGAATCCAAGCAGGATATGCCAAATTCGAAACCTTTCCCATATGGAATATTCCGCTCAATCACCCGGTGAATCTCGCATATGAGGCGGCAACGGCGGATTTGAACGATGTGAATATGATTGACCCGTTTCACCTCGAGGCATATGGCGAAACAACCGTAAATTATAACCGCGATGTTGAGATATTCCCCGTTGTTGCGGCAATGCTTGAAAAAATTATGGGCAAAAGTCCGTATAAATCGCCGACCGATATGGGCGTTAATATGGCAGGTAATTGTATAATAGACGATGACGCGGTATGTGAGGCGTCAAAACAGGAGATATTGCGCAGGTATTATACCGCGCTTTGTGACGAAAGGCGCGGAAGCTGTGATAAAGACGTGGTAATGAAACTTGAACTTTTGATAAAGAAAGCGGGCATAAACATAAAAGACCGTCCCGTTGCGGGCGCGGCGCTGATTAAGGCGGATGTTACCGATTTACCGGCGGCGGCAATCGAACTCCCCGACGGAAAGGTTGTGACGGGTCGAACATCAGAGCTGCTCGGCGCGTCATCGGCGCTGCTTTTGAATGCGCTTAAAGAACTTGCGGATATTCCCGATGAGGTGCATCTCATATCCCCGTCCGCAATCGAGCCGATTCAAAAGCTCAAAGTTGAGCATTTTGGCAACAGAAATCCGAGATTGCATACCGACGAAACACTCATTGCCCTGTCTATCTGTGCGGCAACAGACCCGAATGCAGATGCGGCAATGCAACAGCTCGGAAAGCTCAGAGGATGCGAGGTTCATTCATCTGTTATGTTATCGGCGGTTGACGAAAAGATTTTCAGACGTCTCGGTATGAATCTGACTTGTGAGCCGTGTTATCGTGGCACGGCACAGGACGACAATGCCGAGAGTATCGGATAGGTGTCGTGTGTTTTGATAAAAAGAGGAAGAATTAATGGCTAAGAATTACGAAAAAACGATACGTGCGTGTTTTATCGGTTATATTGTTCAGGCAATAGTGAATAACTTTGCACCGCTGTTGTTCATTACGTTTCAGACGACATATGATATACCGCTTGCGCAAATAACGACTCTTATCACGATAAACTTTGCCCTACAGCTTATGACCGATTTAGCGGCGGCGTATTTTACCGATAAAATCGGGTACAGAGCATCCGTGCTTATTGCGCATACCATGGCGGCTCTGGGATTAATCGGGCTTGCGGTCTTTCCGTCTGTTATGCCGTCACCCTTTGTCGGATTGGTTATGGCGGTGGTGCTTTATGCAATCGGCGGCGGATTGCTGGAGGTAATAGTAAGCCCGATGGTTGAGGCGTGTCCGAGCGAGCATAAAGACAGGACGATGAGTATGCTGCATTCGTTCTATTGTTGGGGTTCGGTCGGTGTTATCCTTGTGTCAACATTGGTGTTTTGGCTGTTCGGAATACAAAACTGGCGGATTTTGGCGGCTTTGTGGGCAATTGTTCCCATTGCAAACGGAATTGCATTTATAAATGTTCCCATTATATCAATGGAGGAATCCACGGGCGAGAGTACGCCGATGTCACAGTTGTTCAAGATAAAAATGTTTTGGATATTCATAGTTTTGATGTGTTGTGCCGGGGCGAGTGAGCTTGTCATAAGCCAATGGGCATCGGCGTTCGCCGAAAAGGCACTCGGTATATCGAAATCGCTCGGCGACCTGCTCGGGCCGACCTTGTTTGCCGTTCTTATGGGGTTGTCAAGAGTTATTTACGGAAAGTACGGTGATAAGATTGGACTTGACAGAATGATGATTTTAAGCTGTGCCTTATGTGTGATTGCATATCTGATGATTGCCTTGTTTGACTCGGCGGTGATAGGCTTGACGGGAATTGCGATAAGCGGTTTTGCGGTCGGCATAATGTGGCCGGGAACGTACAGCAAGGCGGCAGGCGTGATGAAGGGCGGCGGAACGGCGATGTTTGCGTTCTTGGCTCTTGCCGGAGATTTGGGCTGTACGAGCGGCCCGACATTTGCCGGTTGGACGGCGGCGGTTTTCGGTGACAATCTGAAAGTCGGAATCTTGTGCGCGACCGTTTTTCCCGCCGTGATGCTGATGACGCTTTTGATGACAAGAAATTCATCGGCGCACAAATCACAGCAATAATATCAATAACGGAATGCGATATACATTTAATATTTGCGGACATTTTATATTGCAATTTATTATTTTTAAAAAAAGTCAAAAAAAGGCTTGCAATTATTTTTGGTTTGTGATATAATATTTGAGTTGAATAAGGACAGTCCTCTGCTATCTGTGGCAAGAATGCCCGTTAAAAGAAAGGAAAATGTAAAAATGGATATTTTACAGCAAATTACACAGGAACAAATCAGAACAGACCTTCCTCAGCTCAGCATCGGCGATACCGTGCGTGTCTATGTAAAGGTTAAAGAAGGAAACAGAGAAAGACTTCAGATGTTCGAAGGAACAATCATTAAAAAGAACCACGGCGGTATTCAGGAAACTTTCACGGTAAGACGTGTTTCGTATGGTGTTGGCGTTGAAAGAACTTTCCCGACAAACTCACCCAAAATCGACCACATCGATGTTGTAAGACACGGTCGTGTTCGTCGTGCTAAGCTCTACTATCTGCGTGACAGAGTGGGTAAGGCTGCTAAAGTTAAAGAAAAGCTTTAATATTGTTAAGGTTAAAGGAAGTGCAGTGGTGGTTATATTCTATAATCACCGCTTTTTTCTTAAAATATGAAAAAATACATAATTATATAAAGGGAAGTGTGCAGGTATGAATTTTGAAGACGAAAAAAAAGAACCGAACACAGGGGAAAATGAAGTTCGGACGGATACAGAATCCGAAGAAAAAAACGAGGTGAAAAAGCCCGTGAGTGTAGGAAAAGAAATTTTGGATTGGGTTGTCGCGATTGCGTTCGCGGTGATTGTCGCACTTGTGGTCAAAAACTTTGTCTTTACACTTGTGAATGTCAAAGGTGCATCAATGGAGCCGAGCCTTCATGACGGTGACAGACTTTTTGTGAACAGGCTTTTTTACACACCCGAAAAAGGCGATGTTGTAATATTCGAACCCGAGGTTGAAAAAGAGGCAATCGAGAGAACTGAGGGCGACCGCGGAATCTTACAGAGCCACAAATATTATGTAAAGCGTGTAATCGCGACAGAGGGCGACACGATTTATATTGATTTTAAAACGGGTGACGTGTATGTCAATGACGAAAAGATTGACGAGCCTTATATAAAAGAAAAGACTCACAACGAGGGTTCGTATATACGCGAGCTTGAGGCGAAAGGCTTGTACAGCAAGGATTCGCCGATAACCATTCCGATGGGTTACATCTTTGCGATGGGTGATAACCGAAACAACAGTAAGGACAGCCGTGAACTCGGCCCTATTCCGAAAGACGAGATTATGGGCGGAGCGGTATTCCGTTTTTGGCCGTTCGGCAGCATAGGCGGACTGCATAAAGACGAACAGGTATCGCTTGCAAACTGAATTTTAAAATAAACCGATGAAAGGATGGCGCGAATATGGAGATACAATGGTTTCCGGGGCATATGGCAAAGACGAGACGGCTTATATCCGAAAGCCTAAAGCTCGTCGATGTGGTAATCGAGCTTGTTGATTCACGTCTGCCGCTTTCATCGAGGAATCCCGAGATTGATTCCATTGTCGGCACGCGGCCGCGGATACTTGTTTTGAATAAGTGTGATATTTCGGACGAAGCGGTAAACCTGCACTGGCTTGAATACTTTAAGAGCCGCGGAACGGCGGCGTTCCTTGCGGACAGCCGCAGCGGAAACGGTTTTTTGGCTTTGATGCCTGCCGTTGACGCGGTTTTAAAAGAAAAGTTCGAGCGTGACCGCAGTCGCGGAATTCAGCGCAGCAGCGTAAAAATGATGGTTGTTGGGATTCCGAATGTGGGAAAGTCGTCGTTTATCAATCGCCTTGCATCGGGACATTCGGCAAAGACGGGCGACCGCCCCGGTGTTACCACCGCAAAGCAATGGATAAGAATATCGGGGAAGTACGAGCTTTTGGATACGCCCGGTATGCTGTGGCCTAAATTCGACAGCCCCGATGCGGGACGAAAAATTGCGTTCACGGGCGGTATCAAAGACGAAATAATGGATATTGAGGAGCTCGCATACTTTCTTATCGGGTTCTTGAAAAAGAATTATCCCGAACGGCTTATCGAACGGTACAAACTTTCGGAATCGGATTTGAATGAGGACGATTGGGATATTGTTATAAAAATAGGAAAAAAGCGCGGATGTATAATCTCGGGCGGAGAAACGGACACGCATCGCGCATCGGCTTTGATACTCGACGAATTCAGGTCGGCAAAGCTGGGGCGGATTTCGCTCGAAACGCCCGAATAATATGCACTACGGACGGCAGAGAATTAAGTCAGGGCAAGATAAGGCTTTATTCTTTCGCCGTTTTTAAATACTATGATATAATTATTGTTTTTTGGCGGATTTGTTATTTTGTCAAGCCGAATAAATATGCGCACGGCGGCGTTCTCGGCACACCGGATGATTTAAGACAATGATACTTTAATAAAAATGAAAATGAAAAACGAAACGGAGATTAGTATGTTAGACACAGCGGAAAAATTTTATAATATGGGATATAATTACATAGCCGGCATAGATGAGGTCGGACGCGGACCGCTTGCGGGTCCCGTATGCGCGGCGGCGGTGATATTGCCGAGAGGATTCGCAATCGATGAGATAAACGATTCAAAAAAAATCAGTGAGAAAAAGCGCGAAAAACTGTATGACGTAATAATTGACGCGGCGGTTGCGTACAGCGTTGCTTTTGTCGAACCCGAGGTAATAGACGAGATAAATATTCGCCGCGCAACACACCGCGCGATGCAGGCGGCGGCGAACAGCCTGCCGCAGGCGGCGGACTTTTTGCTCGTTGACGGAAACGATAAAATTCCGTTTGATAATGTTGAATGTGAATATGTGATAAAAGGTGACGCGACATACGAGTGCATCGCCGCCGCGTCCATTTTGGCAAAGGTGACGCGAGACAGGTATATGTGCGAAGCAGACGGCATTTATCCCGGCTATGACTTTGCCAAAAACAAAGGGTATGGTACAAAATCGCATATGGAGGGTATCCGAAGTCTTGGACTTACACCGATTCACCGAAAGACATTTATTACCCCAAAGGTACTCGGGATTGAAAAATAGAGCCGAGAGACAGAGCCGAATCAAAATAGAGGTCGGGAGATTCGATTATGAAAAGATATAACAAGAACTTGGGCGATTTCGGCGAGTGTGCCGCGGCGGAATATTTAAAATCAGAGGGATATGAGATACTTGCACGGAATTTTCGCGCGGCTCACGGCGAGATAGATATTGTGGCGAGAGACGGCGGATTTTTGGTTTTTGTTGAGGTAAAAACGCGAAGTTCGGAAAAGTACGGATTTCCGTCCGAGGCGGTGGATTATAATAAGCGAAAACATATGCGGCTTGCGGCGGAGGAGTATTACCGCGCGAATCCGACCGACCTTGAAATACGGTTTGACGTGACGGAGGTGAGCGCCGCAATCGGCGGCGGTGTACCTCATCTGTTTGGCATAAATCATATTAAGGGCGTGGATATTTAGAATTTAAGGTTTAATCGGCGGTCATCTTATCTCGGTTTTGCAAACGGATATATGCCAAATTTTAAATTTTTGTTGTGAATATATTTTAAATTAACGGAGGTAATTGCAGTTATGAAAATTTTTGACGCACACTGTGACACGGTGTATGAGATATTAAATAAGGATTTGGAATTGAATGAAAACGGCCTGAATCTCGACAGGGCGAGAATGTCGGAATACGATTCGTACATTCAGGTGTTTGCCGCATTTGTGGACAAATGCGAGCTGACCGAGCCGCCCTTGGAGCGCGGTCTCAGGCTTATCGACAGATATAAAAGAGAGATAAAAAAATGCGAAATATCCGAGATATTGACAAAGGCTGACTTGGACAGAGCGCAAGACGGCGGCGTTCACTCGATTTTATCAATTGAGGGCGGCGAGGTTCTGCAAGGCAGCATTGCCGCGCTGAGGATGTTTTACAAGCTTGGCGTGCGGCTTATAACCCTGACGTGGAACTATGCCAACGAGATTGCGGACGGAATAGAAGAGGGCAGGGGTGCAGGTTTGACCGATTTCGGAAGAAGAGCTGTTGCCGAGATGGAAAACCTTGGTGTTTTGGTTGACGTTTCGCATCTTTCCGAGAGAGGTTTTTGGGATGTTGCCGAATGTGCGAGGTATCCGTTTGTTGCGTCGCATTCGTGTGCAAAGGCGCTTTGCGGTCACGCAAGAAATTTGACCGATGAACAGATTAAGGCAATCGCAAATTCGGGCGGCTGTATCGGTGTTAATTTTTATCCCGAGTTTTTGGCGGATGACGGGATAAGCTCAATCGAGACGATTGCAAAACACGCTGCATATATCATCAATGTCGGCGGCGAGGACGTTGCCGCGCTCGGTTCGGACTTTGACGGTGTTGAGTGCTTGCCCGACGGAATGAGAGGGGTACAGGATATGGCGCGTCTTGCGGATGCTTTCCGCAAAGAGGGTATATCCGCAGATATAACGGATAAGATTATGTTTAAAAATCTGTATCGTGTGTTCGGTGATTCCATGTCGCGCAGCGACAAGGTACAGATGTGAGAATTTAACCGATATAATGATTTTGATATATTGTATTATGCACCGATAAGCGAATTGTCGGTATATTAAATTTGTGGTATATAACGGAAATTTAAAAAATATTTGTATATTTATTGCAATTTTTCACGATTTGTATTAAAATAGTAGTGTTACATATAATATTTACGGCGTATTTCAACACGCAAAATATTATTGCGATAAACAGGTTTTGGAGGTATAACAAATGGAACTTAAAATTTCAAAAAAGGCATCAGCAATCAGTCCTTCGCCGACTTTGGCAATCGACTCTAAATTCAAGGAAATGAAAAAAGAAGGGATTCCCGTTGTCGGTTTCGGCGCAGGAGAACCCGATTTTAACACCCCCGAGAATATCAAAAATGCGGGTATTGAGGCAATAAAAAACAACATCACGAAATACACGCCGGCATCGGGTACTCTTGAACTTAAAGCTGCGGTTTGTCAAAAGCTGAAAAGAGATACCGGTCTTGAATATTCGACATCGAACATTGTTATCAGCAACGGCGGAAAGCATTCTTTGACAAATACCTTTACCTGTATTTGCGACCCCGGTGATGAGGTTATTCTGCCTGCACCGTATTGGGTAAGCTATCCCGAAATGATTAAACTTGCGGACGCTGTTCCCGTTATCATTGAGGGCGCAGAGGAAAATAACTTTAAATTTACCGCGGAACAGTTAGAGAGCGCAATCACTTCGAAGACGCGTGCGCTTGTTCTTAACACACCGAGCAATCCGACAGGTATGGTTTATACCAAGGACGAGCTTGAAAAAATAGCGGAAATCGCGGTGAAGAACAACATATATATTATATTTGATGAAATATACGAAAAGCTTGTGTATGAGGGCGAACACACGAATATAGCGACCCTCGGCGATGAGATAAGAGATTTGACGATTATCGTCAACGGTCTTGCAAAGACTTATGCAATGACGGGCTGGAGAATCGGATTTGTTGCGGCAAACAAAAAGCTTGCAAAGGCAATGGGCAATATCCAGAGCCACGCAACTTCAAATCCGAACTCGATAGCACAGGCGGCGGCGGTTGAGGCACTCAACGGCGACCAGAGTATTATTGAAACGATGAAAAAGACATATATCGAACGCAGAGATTATATGGTTGACAAGATAAACAGCATTGACGGACTCAGCTGTAAGACTCCGCACGGCGCGTTCTATGTATTTATGAATGTAAAAGACGTATTGAACAAAGAACATTACGGAAAGATGATAAACACGGCGAACGAGCTTTGTCAAGATATTCTCGACCGCGCGCTTGTTGCGCTTGTGCCGAGTGAGGGATTCGGCGTTGACGGATATGTAAGATTGTCTTATGCGACATCCATGGACACGATAAAGACAGGTTTGGACCGCATAGAAAAGTATTTAAAAGGCGAGTTTAACGAGGTTGAATACAGCGACAACGAGCTTAACGCATAAGTTGGCGTTAAGGTGAACGTATGTTACCAATCCTATATGGGACGGTTCGTGACCGTCCCGAACAAGTGTTTGCAAATTATGCGGATAATAAGTAACAGGGTTTCCGCAAAGGCGAACAAATGCCGAAAAAACAACACACACGAAAAACATATAAAAGAATGGAGATTTTTATGATAAAAGACAGCTATGAAAGTCCGTTAAATTCCAGATATGCGAGCCGTGAGATGAAATACATCTTTTCGCCCGACAAGAAATTTAAAACGTGGCGCAGGCTTTGGGTTGCTCTTGCCGAATCCGAAATGGAACTCGGTCTTTCGGTAACGCCCGAACAGGTTGCCGAGCTTAAAGAGCATATGGATGATATAAACTATGACGTTGCCGAGGCAAAGGAAAAAGAAGTTCGCCATGATGTAATGTCACACGTCTATGCTTACGGCGTACAATGCCCAAATGCAAAGGGAATTATCCACCTTGGTGCGACCTCGTGCTATGTCGGGGACAATACCGATATTATCATAATGTATGAGGGCTTAAAACTTATAAAATCAAAGCTTTTAAAGGTTATATCGCTCCTTCGCGATTTCGCAATGGAATATAAGGATATGCCGACCCTTGGTTTTACGCATTTCCAGCCGGCACAGCTGACAACGGTGGGCAAACGCGCATCGCTTTGGCTGTGGGAGCTTGTTATGGATTTAGAGGACGTTGAATTTCAGCTGTCGCGCGCGGCACTTTTGGGTTCAAAGGGAACAACCGGAACCCAGGCGAGCTTTATGGAGCTTTTTGACGGCGATGTTGAAAAGGTAAAGGCGTTGGACAAAAAAATCTGTGAAAAGATGGGATATGACAAGGTTTATCCCGTTTCGGGACAGACATATTCGCGAAAGCTCGATTATCAGATGCTGTCTGTTCTCAGCGGCATTGCACAGAGCGCGTATAAATTTGCAAACGATATACGGCTTTTACAGCATCTCAAAGAGGTAGAAGAACCGTTTGAAAAGTCACAAATCGGCTCATCCGCCATGGCATACAAGAGAAACCCGATGCGCTCTGAGCGTATTTGTTCTCTGGCGAGATATGTTCTGGTTGACGCGCTCAATCCTGCGATTACGTCATCGACACAGTGGTTCGAGAGAACCCTTGACGATTCGGCGAACAAGCGTATAAGCGTTGCCGAGGCATTCTTGGCGGTTGACGCGATACTTAATATATATATGAACGTTGCGCACGGCTTGGTTGTATATCCAAAGGTAATACACAGCCGCGTTATGTCCGAGCTTCCGTTTATGGCAACCGAAAACATACTTATGGACGCTGTAAAAGCAGGCGGCGACAGACAGGAACTCCACGAGAAAATCCGTGTTCATTCAATGGCGGCGGCAAGGGTAGTAAAGGAGGAAGGCGGCAAGAACGACCTTATCGAAAGGATTGTTGCTGACCCGGCTTTCGGCTTGACAATGGAGGACGCGCTTGCGATATTAAAGCCCGAGAACTTTACGGGAAGAGCTGCAAATCAAGTGGAAGAGCTTGTTGCGAATTATGTTGACCCGTGTCTTGAAAAGTACGGCAGCGGTGCGGACGAAGTAGAATTGACGGTTTAATTTTAAATAGGGGATTCAGGGCGGTTTAAATTTAAATCGTCCTGTTGTGAATTAAAAAGCATATGAATATAATAGAAAGCAAGGTTGTAAAAATGAAAGTAGGTTTTATCGGCGGCGGAAATATGGGCGGCGCGTTAATCGGCGGTCTGACACAGAAATGCTGTGTGCCATCGGATATTGCGCTTTATGAAAAGGACGCTCAAAAGGCGGCGGCGTTTAAAGAAATGGGGATAAATACGGTTGAATCCGCAAGCGCGGCAGAGGCGGCATCGGAGATTATTGTCTTTTCGGTAAAACCGAATATAATCGACAGCGTTCTGTCCGAGATGAGTGGCGACAAAAAAAAGATATACCTGTCGATTGCGGCAGGGGTCACGGTTGCGCATCTCGAAGAAATGCTCGGCGCGGACAAAAAGATTGTGCGAGCGATGCCGAACACCCCGGCACAGGTCGGATACGGAATGACGGTCATATCCCCCAATAAAAATGTTGATGATGAGGATATAAAAAAGGTAAAAATGCTTTTGTCGGCGGTCGGAATGGTACAGCAGATGGACGAAAAGTTTATGAGTGTTGCCACCGCCCTGCACGGCAGCAGCCCGGCATATGTTTATATGTTCATTGACGCAATGGCAGACGCAGGCGTAAAATACGGTCTGACAAAACAACAGGCGCTTACGCTTGCCGCACAGGCGGTTGCAGGCAGCGCCGAGATGGTTTTGTCGTGCGGCGAACACCCGGAAAAGTTAAAGGATAACGTATGTTCGCCCGGCGGCACGACTATTGCGGCGGTGTGCAATTTAGAGAAAAACGGATTCAGAGGTATTGTACAAAGCGCAGTATGCGCCTGTGTTGCCAAAGCCGATGAGATGAGCAAATAGGAATCCGATTTAAAAGTGAGAGATATATAATGAAAGTTATAGCTGTTACGGGCGGTATCGGCTCGGGCAAGAGTACGGTCACGAATGAGTTTGCGCGGCTCGGCGCAAGGACGATAAGTGCAGACAGCGTTGCACACGAAAATATGGCGCGCGGCGGCTGTGCATATGATGAGATTGTCGGGGCGTTCGGCAGCGGAATTGTCGGAGAGAACGGCGAAATCAACAGGGCGCGGCTTGCGGACATTGTCTTTTCGGATGATAAAAAACTTGCGCTTTTGAACTCGATAACGCACAGGCGCGTCTATGACTCAATCAAACGGAAAATTGCGGCGGCAAGAGCGGACGGTGTACGGCTTGTATGCGTTGAGATACCGCTTTTGTTCTCGGCGGAATGCCCGATGGACATTGATTTGAGCATTGCGGTTGTTGCGGATACGGATATTCGTATAAAGCGCACGACAGAGCGCGATAATTGCACGGCGGAGCAAGCCCGTGCGAGAATCGGCAAACAGATAAGCGATGCAAGGCTCAGAGAACTTGCGGATGTCACAATAGAAAATAACGGGGATTTAGATGACCTTTATCAAAAGGTCAAAGCGATATTTGATAACCTGTGTTCGGGCGGATAACCCGAGCTTTCGGGTGAACGGAGAGCATTGTTATGAGAAGTGTGCAAAATATGCCGCGGCGCGCGCCGTCAAAACGGCACGGCGGCTGTGGAGCGGGATTTTTGGTATTTATCCTGTTTTTGGCGGTTGTCATTGGGGTGATATGGTTTATAGCCAAAGGCAGCGGCTCGATTACCGACAGGATAAGAAAGACCCAATACCCGATAAAATATGAGCATTTTGTTGAAAAGTATGCAAAAGAATATAATCTTGAACCGAGTCTTGTTTTCGGTGTAATCAGAACCGAGAGCGACTTTGACGTATACGCGGTATCATCGGCGGATGCAAAGGGGCTTATGCAGATTACCGATGAAACGGCATCGGACTGTGCCAAAAAGATTAAGATGAAAAATTATACGAGTGATATGCTCTTTGACCCCGAAACAAATATAAAACTCGGGTGTTACTATCTGAACTATCTGATAGGCAAGTACAAGCACGTCAGCAACGCTCTTGCCGCTTACAACGGCGGCCCGGGCAATGCGGATGACTGGATAGAGAGTGATGAGAACACGGACAGCAGCGGCAAGCTTGTTAACATCCCGTTTTCGGAAACACAAAATTATGTGCGGCGTGTTCTCGAGGCACAGCAGATGTACAAAGAGCTTTATAACATTAATTAGAAAATACCGCCGAAATAACAAATTTCGGTAATAAAATTTTATAAATATTCCAAAATAGATATAGACGGATAAAAGAAAGGATGTAATATTATGTCAGAAAAGAAAACGGACAAAACAAGTGAATTGGGTTATAAAAACGAGAATGTTTTTGCAAAACAGACAGACGCACAAAAAAAGGAAATATTCGATTTTTGTGAGGATTACAGACAGTTTATAAACGAGGCAAAAACCGAGAGAGAATTTTGTGACAGCACCTGCCGTGAATTGGCAAAGGCGGGCTTTGTTGCTCTTGAAAGCAAAACGAGCCTGAAAGCGGGTGACAGGGTATACACCGTCAACAGAGGCAAGGGCGTTATTGCGGCGGTAATAGGCAAGGACGATATTTCAAACGGTGTGAACCTTGTCGGTGCGCACATAGATTCGCCGCGTCTTGATTTAAAGCCGAATCCCCTGTATGAGGACAGCGGTTTTGCGTTCTTTAAAACGCATTACTACGGCGGAATCAAAAAGTATCAGTGGACGACAATGCCGCTTTCGATTCACGGCGTTGCGGCTCTTGCGGACGGAACTCAGATAAAAATTTCGGTCGGCGAGGACGAAAACGACCCCGTATTTTGTATAACAGACCTCTTGCCGCATCTTGCCGTTGCACAGTCGGGTAAAAAGCTGAGCGAGGCGATTGCCGGTGAGAGCCTTAATATCGTCCTCGGCAACATCGGCTGTGACGATGATGATATAAAAGAGGGCGTAAAGCACAATATCCTCAAAATTTTAAATGAAAAATATGATATTTGCGAAGAAGATTTGCTGAGCAGCGAAATTGAGGTTGTTCCGGCGTATCCGGCTCGCGATGTCGGCTTTGACAGAAGTATGATAGGCGGTTACGGACAGGACGACAGAGTGTGCGCATACACGGCTTTGCGCGCGATACTTGACATCAAAAAGCCGCAAAAAACCGCGATTTGTCTTTTGGTTGATAAAGAGGAAGTTGGTTCTATGGGCGCAACGGGTATGCAGTCGCGCCGTTTTGAGAACGTTCTTGCAAAGATTTGTTCGATGATGGCCGAGAATTATAATGACATCGTTTTGCGCGACGCGCTTACAAATTCGACCTGTTTGTCGGCGGATGTCGGTGCGGCGCTTGACCCCAACTATCCCGAGGTGAGCGACAAGAGAAATTGCCCGATATTCGGCGGCGGTATTGCTCTGACGAAATACACGGGTTCGAGAGGAAAAGGCGGCGCAAGCGATGCGAGCGCAGAGCTTGTGGCGAAAATCCGCAGAATTTTCAACGATAACGGCGTAAAGTGGCAGATAGGCGAACTCGGAAAAGTGGACTGCGGCGGCGGCGGAACGATTGCACAGTTCGTTGCGAACCTCGATATGGATGTAATAGACGCCGGTGTTGCGCTTTTGTCAATGCATTCGCCGTATGAGCTGTCGAGCAAGCTTGACGTGTTTATGACATACAAGGGCTATAGAGAATTTTATAAGAATAATTTTTAGTGTTGTTTGGGGAGGCAGGACGGAAATGTTTTTTTACAAAAGAAACCGAAATACGGATATAAAAAAGATGATTTGTATTCCGCTGACTTTGGCGGCGTTTTGCGGTACATCGATATGCGCCGCGGAAATTCCGCCCGTACCCGTGCCGACAGAGAACTCATATTCGGCAACAGCCGAGATGCCGGTGACGGACATCCTCATCGGTGATTCGGTATATGTGAATATTGCGACAAAGCCGCAGGCGCAAGCCTACGGCTTTGAGTTCCTTCTCGGCTATGATGCCGAAAAACTCAAATATGACAGGGTTGAAATAAAAGGTGCGGCGGCGGACGGTATAATAAAGATAACGGACGCGGACGGACGGCTTTGCGTTGTTGCAACGGCGGTCGGCGGTGTTGAATCGGGTGATGACGAAATCGGACAGACTGCGAAAAGCATAACGCCGAGCGGTGCGGTTTGTACGGTCGTGTTCACCGCAAAATCGGGCGGCAATTGTGAATTTAAACTTGAATCGTTTAAGTCGATGTATGAGGATATGACATATTTTGAAAGCGGAAGTATAAGCCTTTTGACAAGCGTTGAGGTCAAAGACCCGAAAGCCGATAATGATAAAAAATCAGGCGGTTCATCCGGCGGTGGCGGCAGCAAAGGCGGCGGATTTTCGGTCGGCGGAGAGACAACCTCGACCACCGCGCCGATACCCGACAAGCCGAATATTTCGGATGACGAGAACATCACCGACAATGATAAAAATGACGATTCGGCACAAACGGAATTTGTTGACCTCGATAAGTCGCATTGGGCGTATGAGAGCATTGCGACAATGTCAAAATCGGGGATAATCAACGGTTTTGATGATAAGACGTTCAGACCCGATGCGGCGGTTACGCGTGCCGAATTTTGTAAGATGCTTTTCGGAATTTTAAGGACCGATGCCGATGAATCGGCGGATGCGGACTTTTCGGACGTGAGTCGGGCGGACTGGTTTTATGACGCGGTAAGGCGGCTTGCGCAATCGGGAATAGTCAAGGGCAGTGACGGAATGTTCAGACCCGATGATAATATCACAAGAGAGGACGCAGCGGTGATTATCAAAAGGTTCGCCGAATATTGCGGAGCGGCACTCGATGTTCGGAGAGAATCGGCTGAGTTTGACGATAACTCGGATATTTCGGATTATGCAAAGAGCGCGGTCGGCGATCTTTATGTATCGGAAATAATCAACGGCAGCGATAACAACAGGTTTGAACCGAAACAGAGTATGACGCGCGCACAGGCGGCGGCAATGATAACGAGAATAAAGACGATTATCGACAGCAAACGGGAGGTGTAGGACTTGAAAGGTACATTTAAGCTTATATGTGCGGCGGTGGCGGCAATAATAATGATTGTTCCGCTTGCCGCTTTCGGTGAGGAAATTCAAATCGACACAATGTCGCATACAAATGCCGACGGCGCAATCGGCTGCGGCGGAGGCGGTCAGGGTTCGGTCAAAATTACCGACGGAGATTCGGACAAAGACGGACAGCCGACAAGCGGCGGAAGCGGCGGAAGCTCGGGCGGCAGCGGCGCGGGAATCGGATACAGAGCGTATTCAATCAAACAGGCGGTCGAATACTTTAATGTTCAGGATTATACAATCGAGGACAGCGAAAAACAGGATATGCACGGGTATGACACGGCGCTGCGCCGCGACAGGGCAATCGGTGAGGCGTGGATAGTTTTTGAGATTCCGTACATACGCGAGCTTGACGCAAGAAGCCTGCACTTACCCGGAGATGTTGCGCCGATGAAATTTGAGTTTTCAAAGGACGGCAAGGTATGGACGGCGGCAGAGGTTAATGTGGCCGAAAATTCCTATGACGATAGGTGGACAGAGCTTATATATTCAGCAGAGCAAATCAGCGGCGTGAGATATGTCAAAGCTATATGGGGCGAAGAAAAGAATTTGCAAAACTGGTGGAATCCGTATTTTATTGAGTTGTCCGCAACGTTCGCCGAGCCGTTCGATTATGAAATAGTGATTGATACGGATGAAAGCATTGCTATACCTCGGTATGACAGCCGCGAGTATATCCTTTCGGGTCGCGTTCTCGACCAAATCGGTTTAGAGCGTGATTCCAAAATTTTATGGAGCAGTGTTCCCGACAGTTCGGGTGATTCGGGTAATTCGGATGATTCGGAAAATTCGGAGAGTTCGGAAAATTCGGAGAGTTCGGGTGAAACAGGCGGCTTGGATGATTCGCAAGGCACGGAAAATCCCGATGCCGTAACAGTTAATTCGGACGGAACTTTTACCGTTTCGGCGGATATGCAGCCGGGCACAAAATTCACGGTTCGGGCGCAATGCGGCGAACTTACGGCGGAAAAAACTTTTACTCTGTGCGCGGCTCTGCCGGGCGACACGGACGGTGACCACATAATCACACAGGCGGATATAGATTTTATCCTTGAAAATTACGGAAAGGCGGCAAATGCCGAAAACCGACTTTGTGATGTTGACAAAGACGGAAAAATTGATATTGTTGACTTGTGCTATGCGGCGAGGTATGTCAATGTTGATTTTAACAAAAGGCCGAGTGATGACGAAAAAGACCCCGATAATGCTGAAGATAAATCCGAGGATTCCGATGATAGCAATAAATCGGGTTCGGGTGATTTATCGGGTTTTGCGGACGGTGATGCCGATTCCGCAAATGCTCGACGGTGATTCGGGCGTGACCTGACAACGATAAATCCGAAAGGGAGAGTAAAGTGAGAGTATTTAGACGAATATGTGCGATATTTGCCGCTGCGGCGCTTTTAATATCATCGGCGGCGGCAGAGAACGGCGTTAATACGGACAGTTATGGTGACAAAGCCGCGGAGGATACGTCGGTCGGCAATGTTATGAATGACGAAATGGAAATAATCGATGATTGTGCGGATTTTTCAAAATGCGAGGCGCATAGCGAGAATTTGTTTGCCTATACCGTACCCAAGGAAGATTATTATGCCTATGGCAGCGATTACACAATGTTCAGGCGCAGCACAAACACGCGCGAGTGGGTTGTATATAAAAATGTCGGAAAAGATTTAAGAAAGATAAAATATCCGATTTTCAATACATATTTTAAGTATACCGACAATATTCCGCATTTCACGTTCGAAACCTCATCGGACGGCGTGAATTGGCGCGAAGTCTCTGCGGATAAAAAGATTGACAAAGCCGAGGACTGGAAGTGGATTTCGGTAAATTATTCGCTTTTGAATCTCGGCGATGATGATAATTATATAAAGATAATTTACAGTGATAAGACCGATGTCGAATGGACACCGATGCTTGCATCGGTCACGTATGCATATCGTTACGACGGATACGGGTTTGCCGACTGTGACGGAACACTGTATGAATCTGCGGCGGCACAGCTCTGTGCGCTCAGCTTTGTTGAGGGATTCAACAAATACGAATTCAGACCCTATGATTCGCTGAGCCGCGCCGAGCTGGCACAGGTTGTCGCAAGGATATTGAATGTACAAACAGGTGCGGACGGCGAGAGAGTTTTTACCGATGTGGCGGTCGGACATTGGGCATCGGGGGCGGTCGGTGCACTTTATTATATGGGAATAATCAGCGGTGACGAGAACAAACGGTTCAATCCCGATGACACGGTGACATATATCGAGGCGGCGAAAATTTTGGTTTGCGCTCTCGGGTACACTGCGGCGGCAGAGTCGGAAGGCGGTTATCCCGGCGGATACCGCTCGGCGGCGAACCGTCTAAAGCTTTTTGACGGGCTTGACCTATCCAATGAAAGTACGGCTATGAACCGCGGTGATGCGGCGGTAATGATTCAAAACGCCCTTGCGGCAAAAGCAGTATATAACATATCGTTCGGCGATAACGCAAAGTTCAAAAAGGACGGAGAAACACTCTTGTCGATTTATCATAACATTCAAAAGACAGAGGGGGTTGTTACCGAATACGGCGCGATGAGCATCATAAGCGAGAATGCGTGTGCCGCGGACGAAGCGGTGATAGATGGTATAAAGTATTCGTGCGGCAATATAAAAATCGGCAGGGGCGCGGCATACGGCGGTTTGCTCGGTCGGTATGTGACGGCGTATACCAAAGATAATACACTGATTTATGCTGAGCCGAAGGGCGGAACTGTGCGCAGGATTTCGGCGGACAAGTATCTCAAAACGGAAAATCGAAGGATATATTATGAGGATGAAAACGGCAGGGAGCGAACAGTGGCACTTGGCGCGAACACCAGGATAGTATACAACGGCAGGTATAAAAGCCGTGTCGGGGTCAGCGGCGGCATCAGCATCGAAAGCGGATATTTAGAGCTTATTGCAAACAATAATTCAACGGCGGATACAATTCTGATATGGGATTTTAAGAATTATGTTGCTGCGAATTCGGCAGGATTAAAACAGGGTGTAACAGACAGACAAGGCGGTGTATTCAACCCCGATTTTGACAATGCCGAACAGGTGATAATAACGGCATACGGTGAAATAACCGATATTGATGATGCCGCTGTGTCAAAGGGCGATGTGATTTGTGCGGCGATTAGTGATGACGGCGAGATAATGTTGATTAAAATCCGAAATACTGCCGTAACAGGCAGGGTAACATATCTCGGCAAGGACGGAGATTCGGACAGAATCGGAACGGATAGAGGCGAATATACGGCGGTTTTGAACTATAAAACACTCGGCGGAAAAATCAAAGTCGGGGCGGACATTACGGCGTATACGGATATAAACGGTCAGATTTTTGCAATCGAGTGCGGCGGCGGTTATGAATACGCGTATCTGTGCGGAGCGGCGGACAATGACGCGTTTGGCGGCGAGGTTAAACTGAGAATGCTGACCGCCGCGAACGAAGTTGCCGATTTGACGGCGACAGACAGGACAAAGCTCAACGGCGCGTCAAAGACGGTGACAGAGCTTGCCATGCTTTCACCTCAGCTTTTGAGAATCAAAAGAAACAGCCGCGGCGAGATTGCCGAAATCGAAACGGCACAAGAGAATATCGGTACGATTGATGCCGCCGAATTTTCGCTGAACTTTTCGGCACAGCCGTGCAAGTATTATTCGGGTGCGTTATGCGTGTTTGCATCGATATATCAGCTCGGTGAACAGACGCCCGTGTTTATCATTCCGAGTAATATAAAAGATATGGACAAATACAGGACGGGCAACCGTTACAGCCTTTTTTCGGATTATGAATATAACGTGCGACTTTATGACGTTTCGGACAAATACACTGTCGGTGCGGCGGTCGTGTTTATGGACGGAAGCCGCGAGAGGTCGGTTCAATCATATGACAATATCGCATATATCAGGGATTGCTCGGTGATTAACAATTCCGAGGGCGAGGCGTGCTTAAAGCTCGATGTGTATTCAAACGGAGAGGAAAGCGCGGTGTATTTTGACAATGACGGCGGCAGTGACGACACAAACGGCTGGCTTTCGGGTTATGCAGCACGGGATACAAAGAACGGAAATATTGCTTTTCACGGCGGCGAGGTAATACAGCAATATTCGGATTCGGAGAGCCACTGTAAAAGTTTCAGAATGCTTTTAACCGAAGATATGATTGAAAACAACACCGTTTATGAGCATAACACGGGCGATTACGGCGCGATAAGCCAAAATGATTATTACAGCGAGCTGTACACGGCTTACGGTGAGGTAAAAAACAGGTTCTCGGACAAGCTTATTATCTGTCCGAACAATTTCGGAAGGCTGAGAACGGTTACTCTGTCGGGCGCGAGGGTATATAAATATAACAAACGTCAAAAGACCTTGAACACGGCCTCTGATTCTGATATACGAACGGGAGATTATGTGTTTGTGAGGATGTCATACGGCGATACAACGGATATAGTTGTTGTGTCAAGTGACCGATGAATGTATATTCGGCGGTGTTCGGGGCAAAATATGATTAAAAATTAATATGAGGTGAAAACTATGTTCAAAGGCAAAATAACTGTTGTGGGCGCAGGCAACGTCGGTTCGACAATCGCATACACGCTTATGATAAGCGGCTTGGTATCTGAAATTGTTTTGATTGATGTCAACCGAGATAAAGCCGAGGGTGACGCGATGGATATGAATCACGGCGTCAGCTTTGTGAACCCGGTCAAGATTTCATCGGGTGATTATTGCGACATAAAGGGAAGCGATATGGTGATAATTACCGCCGGTGCGAGCCAGCACGAGGGCGAAAAGCGAACCGATTTGTTAAAACGAAACGCGGATATTTTCAAAAGCATAATCGATAATATTTTAAGATATTGTCATGATGATACGATACTGATGGTTGTGACAAACCCCGTTGATATACTGACATATATAACGTACAGGATTTCGGGATTTTCGAAACACAATGTTATCGGCTCGGGAACGGTTCTCGATACGTCAAGGCTTAAATATCTGATAAGCCGCCACGCGAATATCGACCCCAGAAACGTGCATACCTATATTGTGGGCGAACACGGTGATTCGGAGGTTGCGGCGTGGTCGGCAACGAGCATTGCCGGTATGAGCGTTGACAGATATTGTTCCTGCGGCGGCGGTGACTGTAACTCTTTGAGTATCCGCAAGGACGAGTTTTATAATATGACAAAAAATGCCGCGTATGAGATTATTGACAAAAAGGGTGCGACATATTATGCGATTGCGCTTGCGGTCAAAAAGATTGTCGAGAGCATAATCGGCGATGATAATTCGATTCTCACGGTTTCGAGCCTGTTAGAGGGCGAATACGGATTGTCGGATGTATGCCTGTCGGTTCCGACCGTTGTCGGTGCGGGCGGAGCGGAGAGAATTATCTCGATTGATTTTTCGGATGAAGAAATGGCGGGGCTTAAAAAGAGCGCAGAGACGCTGAAAAAACTTGCCGCAGAAATAGGATTTTAAATAGCGTAAAAACCCGTACCGAAACGAATCCGTTCGTTTCGGTATGGGTTTTGGTTATTACGGCTTTTTTATATACTTATTCAAAATTGAAACAAAATCGTCTTTTGATTCAACATCACAAATCTTATACATTTTCTTTATTTTATACTTGACCGCGCTTTGCGAAAGATAAAGAATTTCGGCAATCCGCGCCGCCGACTTGCCGCCGAGAATCAATTCGATGATGCGGCGGTCGGCGTCATCGCACAAAGCCAAAAGCTTTTCGGTACTCATCATTTCTCTTACCTCAACATCGGAATAATACAAATCCCGTTGTTTGTCGGCGGTCGGACAGTCATAAATTTCGGTTTGCGGCGGCAGAAAACGAGTTGTTTCGCCGATGTTTAAAACGCATGACAGACGAATATCGACCGAGTTTGAATCATCGCTTTTATGTAAAATTCGGTGTATGTCATATGCCGCCGCGGCGAATTTTTTATAGTCCGATTCGGTGTGGGTCAGGCTCGGCGAAAAGTGCTGTGACAGGCGCGACGAGCCGCAGGCGGCAATGAAAAATTTATTTTTGGCGTTTGATTCGCCGAGATGCCGAATCAGCGATATTGCCGCATAGTCATTCACACAGATTATCGCGTCGTATCTTTCGGATTCTCTTAAAAATGTTTCAAAGCATTCGGCAAAAGAATTGCGCATATAAAACAAATTGGACGTTTTTCCGCCGCAGTCAATAAAGCATTCGCGTCTGAGCTTGTCCGACGCCGAACACGGGTTTATTCCGTACAGGGCGATATTGTCTTTTTTGTGGGATTTAAGATAAGAATACAGTGCGGTTACGCTCTCGCGAACATCGGTCATAACCGTGGAGTATTTTATTCCGAATAATATGGGGTTGTGGTTGCCGAGTACGATAACTTTGTTGCCGAAAAGCCGACCGAGCCGCGGCAGAACCGCACCGAGCCATTCGTTATCCGTGCCGATGACAAAAGCGGTATCGGATTCGGTTATCGCCGCGCGGTTCAATGCCGCGGTGTCTGTTAAAAATTCAAAGTAAAGACGTTTCTTGCGCTGAAGCTCAATCAAGCCGTCCATAATGTTATAATGCCATATGCCCGTGCTGAACCCCGGTTCGCTTATTACATAAAAAGTCATATCCGATTCCCCCTTTCGCGCACAAAAATACACGTTGATTATAACACAAAAATATGCGAAAATCAAGGCAAAAAATTATGTAAAAAACCGCACGGATTTTGAGACTTTCCGAAATGTGGCGAATGTGATAGAATCAAGATGTGAATAAAACGTCGCTGTGTAATTAAACTTATACGGCTGATTGAAAAATCGGTGTTTCGAGATTTTTTACATTCGACCGAAAATTATATATTAAAGGACGTGGTTAAGATGAAGATTGTCGGGTTAGAGGTTATAAAGGTAAAACCGCGCTGGATGTTTTTAAAGATGCACACGGACGCGGATATAACGGGCATGGGTGAACCTGTGCTTGAAGGACATTGCAATGCCGTTGAGGCGGTTATTGGGGAATTTGAAGAATATCTTATCGGCAAAGACCCGATGCAAATCGAACATCACATCCAAGCCTTATACAGGGGCGGATTTTATCGCGGCGGCCCTTTGATGATGTCGGCGATAAGCGGTATCGAACAGGCGATGTGGGATATAAAGGGAAAGTATTATAACTGCCCCGTGTATGAGCTTATCGGCGGCAAGTGCCGCGATAAAATCCGTATGTATACGCATATAAAGCTTGCGGGCACGGCAGGGGATTTTCCCATTAAAAAGATGCTTGATATGGCACAATCAAGGCTCGATGAGGGATATACGGCGCTTAAATATTCGATTATACCGCCGATTAAACCGATTGAAAGCCCCGAGAATACAAAGAAACACGTCGAGCGTTTTGCGGCGGTGCGCGAAAAGATAGGCTCGGGAATCGACCTTGCGATTGACTTTCACGGACGGGTCAGCCCTGCAACGGCACAGCGGCTTTGCGAAGAGCTGAAACCGTACACGCCGTTTTTTATAGAAGAGCCGTGCCTGCCCGAAAACGTGGATTGTATGGTGAATATTGCACGTTCGACATCGATTCCGATTGCGGCAGGGGAGAGACTTTTCGGAAAGTGGCAGTACCGAGAGCTTATAGAGAAACAGGCCGTTAGTGTTGTACAGCCCGATATCTGTCATTGCGGCGGAATATTCGAGGGCAGAAAGATTGCTGTAATGTCAGAGATGTATTACGGCACAATCGCGCCGCACAATCCTCTCGGTCCGATTTCTCTTGCCGCGTGCATTCAGCTTGACGCTTGCACGCCGAATTTCTTGATTCAGGAACACCCGGGCAACCCCGATAAATCCGACCTCGGCGTGGGATACATAAAAGAGCCGTTTGTTATAAAAGACGGATATATAGAGGTTAGCGACAAACCGGGGCTTGGCGTTGAGCTTGACGATGACGCGCTTAAAGATAAAATTTATGACGGCAAGTGGACGACGCCGAGACAATATTTTGAGGACGGCAGCAATGCCGATTGGTAAAGGGGGATTTGGGATGAATAAATCTGTTTTTGTTACGGGAGGCACATCGGGTACGGGATTGGCTATTGCCGAGAGGTTTGCCAAAGAAAATTATAATGTGTTTATAGGAAGCCGAAGTGCCGAAAGCGCACAAGCAGCGGCTTGTGAGATAAATAAAAAATACGGGGTCTTTTCAAAGGGGTGCGGATACAGAACCGATACGCTGAACACGGATGAGACTGAAATGATATTTGACGATATAAAGAGTATGGGCTGTCTTTTGGACGCGCTTGTGCTGAACGCGGCAAATCTCGGGATAGGTCAAAACAGCCTTGATGTTGACATAAAAGATTTTATGGATGTGTTTAATATGAATATCGGGTGGAACTTTATGATGTCGAGAGCGGCGGCTTTTCAGATGAAAGAAAAGGGCGGAGGTGCAATCGTGTTCATAGGTTCGAATTCGGCAATACGCGTGACCGAGAACAGGTGTGCGTATTGTTCATCAAAGAGCGCGATGCTTGCAATGTCAAAGTCGTTTGCCGTTGATTGGGGAAAGTTCGGTATACGGTCGAATTGCGTCCTTCCCGGGATGATAAAGACGGAAAGGTGGAAAACCAATCAAAATAACGCAAGGAATTGCTTGGCGAACTATACGCCGATAGAGGATATCGCCGATTTTGAAGATATAGCGAATGCGGCGTATTATTTTGCGAGTGACGCGGCAAAAAACATTACCGGTGCCGAACTTGCGGTTGACGGCGGTATGCTTGCACAGCTCACGCCGAATATTGACAGAGAATTATAAAATAAACAATAAAAAATATCGGCAAAATCTAAAGCGGATTTGTGTATATCCGAAATAATTTTGCCGATGTTTTTTGTGTATATGTATTTTGTTTTGCGCCGCGGTTAAAAAGCCTGTTCCGCGGCGGTTGGACATTGCCGAAATGCTTTTGTCGGGTTCGCCTTTGTCATGAGAATTGCGGCTTATTGGGATTTTTGAAATTCAGAGGTGAAACACCGATTTGTTTTTTAAAGATTCGGTCAAAATAGTACAGGCTTTCAAATCCCGTTTTTGCGGCAATATCCGATATACGTTCGTTTGTGCCGCTGAGCAGAACACACGCTTTTTTTATTCTGAACTCATTTAAATACCGAACGGGTGTTTTTCCCGTTGCGTCCTTAAAAATTCGGCAAAGATGACTTTTGCTCATATAAAAATGCTCGGCAAGAGCCGCCGTTGAGAGCGGCTCGTTATAGTGTTCGTGTATATAATCGGTAACGGAGTTTATCTTATTCAATCTTATCATACGCGATTTGTATTCGGGTTCGGTCAGCTCGGCAAGAGTATAATTTTTTACCAGATGCGACATAAGACGATAGGTATAGCCCAAAATTGATATATCATCACCGCGTCCGTGTTCGGAATACGCGCGATATATTTCGGAAAAATACGAATGTACACATTCATCGCGCGGAATGACGGATTTTAATATGAGAGTGTCAAATTTTACATACGAAAAAAAGGACGGATTTATGATTATACATAGGTATTTCATCGGTGACTGGGAGGTAAAAGAGTGAAGCTCGTTTCGGTTTATAACCGCCGTTTCGCCGCTTTGCACCTCAAAGCTTTCGGAGTTACACCTGATGTTTGCGCCGCCGTCCAGTATATAGAGCATTTCGAGGTGTTCGTGCCAGTGCGGCAACAGAGTATCTGCCTCGTACATTCGTATTTTTATGGGATAGCTGTTTTCTATTTCGGGAATTTTTTCATAAAGGGAAATATCGTTCATCGGTTTTGTCCTCTCTTATATAAATATCAATATTGTGCAAATTTTAATCAATATTATCCATTGTCGGCACGATGATTATATTATATAATATAACACATAAAATGTCAATAACAACAGATTGAGAGATGATATGAATGAAAATCGGCGTATTGGTGAATTTGACAGATGCGGACATAAAAAGCAAATTTATGCAAGTTAAAGAGTACGGATTTGACGTGTGCCAGCTATGCTGTTGGGAACAAAGTCTTATGACGGACGAGATTGCGGATAAGGTTTTGGAATGTTGTGAGCGTTACGGCGTTAAAATATCGACATTCTGGTGCGGCTGGAGCGGCCCGGCGGTCTGGGACTTTTATGAGGGACCTTTGACTCTCGGGATTGTACCCGAGGGGTATAGATTTATAAGAATGAAAGAGATTATGCACGGCTCGGATTTTGCAAAAAAACTCGGTGTTAAAAATATTGCAACCCATGTCGGGTTCTTGCCCGAGAATCCCGAGAGCGAAAGGTACAGAGCCGTTGTATCGGCACTCAAAGCGGTTGCAAATCACGCAAAAGACAACGGACAATATTTTCTTTTTGAAACGGGACAGGAAACCCCTGTTACGCTCAGAAGAACGATAGAGGATATGGGAACGGGCAATGTCGGAATAAATCTCGACCCTGCGAACCTTGTTATGTACGGAAAGGCAAACCCGATTGATGCGCTTGATGTATTTGGCGAATATGTTCGCGACGTTCATGCAAAAGACGGATGTTATCCGACGGACGGGCGGCATCTCGGTGTTGAAAAGCCCCTCGGTGAGGGCGTTGTGAATTTTCCGTTGTTTATCGAAAGGCTGAAAGATATGGGATATGACGGAACGTTGATAATTGAGCGCGAGATTTCGGGAGAAGAACAAATAAAAGATATAAAAAATGCAAAAGTTTATTTAGGAGGTTTAATTCAGAAATGATAAAAGTAGGTCTTATAGGAATAGGCGGAATGGGCGGCAATCATTTTGAGTGCTATAAAAATATTGAGAACGCAGAGGTTGTTGCAGTTGCCGATGTCAGAGAGGGTATGGCAAGCGAAAAAATTCGCGGTACAGGTGCAAAACTGTATAAAAGCATAGACGAATTATTGGAAAAAGAAGACCTTGATATGGTCGATATATGCACGCCGAGTTATATGCACCGCGAGATGAGCATAAAGTGTCTTGGGCGAGGGCTTAATGTCTTATGCGAAAAGCCGATGAGCCTTAACTCGGACGATACCGCCGAAATTATAAAGGCGGCGGAAAAATCGGGTAAGATTTTTATGACAGCTCACGTTGTCAGGTTTATGAAACCGTATGTGTATTTGAAAAATGTTATTGAGTCAAACGAACTCGGGCGGCTGTTGCGCCTTGACTTAAAACGTATATCCGAAATTCCGTACTGGAGCTGGGAAAACTGGATGCTTGACACCGAAAAAAGCGGAGGAACGCCGATTGACCTGTCGATACATGATATTGACTTTGTTCAATATGTTTTGGGAATGCCGAAAGAGGTCGGAGCGGTATATCGCAAATTAAATAATAACAATGATTTTATTGTTTCCGAGCTTGTGTATGATGATTGCGTTGTGTCTGCCGAAGCAGGGTGGTATAATTATAAATTGCCGTTTGAGGCGAGTTATACGGCAATATTCCAAGACGGAATAGTTGAATATAAGAACGAAAAGCTCTGTAATTGCGGAGTGGAAATTAAAATTGACAAGCCCGAGAGCGGAAAGGAAACGGGGATAAATATTTCGTCGGACAATGCTTATGAGGCAGAGATAAGATATTTTATTTCGTGCATTGAAAATTCCGAAAGCCCAAAATTAGTCACACCCGAAAGCTCGCACAACAGCATAAAGCTTATCGAGAGAATATTAAACTCGGCAACGGTTTTATAATTTTTAAACACGCCACCCATATTGGGCGGCGTTTTTGCCTGTTTGGCGAATCGCGGAATATTTATCCGAAAAGTCCTCAGACAAAAAATCCGTTGAAGATGATTATTTTAACGTTGACGATTATGATGACCTCGAGGACTTTTACGAAGATTATTACAATGATTTTTGGGATTATTATGATGCAGAGGAATATTTTTATGAGCATCACAGCTATATGAATTTAGAATAAAAATAATGGCGGCCGCAAGGTCGCCATTTAAAATGTGCGCATATGTAATTATCCTTTAAGGCCGCGTGATTGTCGGTCCATATCCTCGACAACGATGTCGAATATTTCGCCGAGAGAGGCACAGTATTTTAAGACTTCCCACGGTTCGTTTGTGTGAAAGTGAATCTTTATCAATTCATCATCGCCAACCGCAAGGAGACAGTCACCCTTAAAATTCTGTGTGAAATAGTCGCTTATTGCGTCCTCGTCAAGGTTTGTTCCCTCAATCAAAAGTTGTGTGTCATACTTAAATTCAATCATTTTTTAAACCTCCGTTATATTTTTATCATTTGTTTCCGTCTGTATTTTCATTGTCCGCCGGGGTCGTTATCTTTTCGGTTAAAAGCTTGAATATATTCGCCGATGCAGCAATCTGCATAACAAGGTCGGCGGCGGTTTCACCGCTCGGCTCATCGGTCAGGACGGGCTTTGCCATTCTTTTTAACGTATCACTCAAAAGCGCAAACGCTTTGTTTTGGTTCTGTACAAAAGAGGTATAGAGCTGTTTGACTGCGTTCTCATCTATGCCGACGGGGATAAGCCGCTTTATCGTTGACATATCAAGGGTTTGCTTTAGGGTACATACGACCAAAAGATACGCCAGATGTATGCGCGAATATCTCTTTTTTTGCGGTGGTGGAATTGTACCCAGTTTAACATAATTGTTTATCATCGATGATGTAACCGGCTTTCCGCCGTTGGATACGCCGAAAAAATTCAGATATTTTGAAATCAGGGTTATTACCTGGTCCATATAAAGCTCTAAATCGGGAAGCTCGTCCCATTGCGGCAAGGAAAAATCGGCAGATTTTGTTACCGTTTCAACCAGTGCTGATTGCAGCACGTCAGTGTTTATGCTCATTGTCTTTGCACCTCACATATTCTGTTGAATATATTATACAACACTTTCGGCACAATTTCAACTTAAATTTTATTTTATTTTATTTTTCGCTTTTTTGAGTGGGTCAGAGCAATTTTTGCTTTTTGATATATATTTGTGTTTACGGGCGACCACTTGGGGTCGCCCCTGTGGTGTGGCGTATATTTCCTTTGTTTTAATGCCGATTCAGAGATATTTTCGCATATCTTGGGTCAAATGTTCTTCTATTGAGATTAAATCGGCGGCGATTCCTTTTGATTCGCTGTCGGCGGATTCGTATTTGTTGAGGTATCGATAAAGCGACTTTATGCCCATATTGCACCCGTCCGTTATCAGGTCGGCAACGACTCTGTCGCTGTCATCGATAGATGTCATAATGTTTGTTTTAAACCACGACATAGTTTTTGCCATTGCACCCGGCTCTTTGCCGTCGGTGTTGTATTTGTTCAAAAGTTCGTGAGTTTTGCTGCCGAGACGTTGGTGTTCTTCCATACAGTGTTCGAGGGTGCGGCGAAAGTCTGCGTCCGAGACCTTTTCGACAACCTCATCAATTGTGTTCACACCCATTTTTATTCCCGAATTACATTCCTTTAAAAGCTCAATCGTATCAGTATTCGCCATTGTTAAAAAGTCCTTTCATTTTGGTTTGAATTATAAATTTAAAGTGTCCCGAATTTTATAAAATTATACATTTGATAAATTTTGAGTGATGGCACGCTATGACACTTTTTTATGAGTAGAATAGAGGTGTAAACAAAATTCAGAAAGGAGTGGCGTATATATGCCAAACTTTACGGTATCCGCTCTGCCGACAAACTATGTCGATGCCGAGACGGATATAAAATCAATCAAGCGTTGGATATTATCGGCTGTTGACGAGCTTACCTATATATTCAACAATCTTGACAGCACGAATGTCATTGAGGCGGCAAAGGTTAAGGCCGAGAACATTGACACAACGAACGCACGCATCGGCAATGCTCAAATCGGAATGTTGAATGCGGAAAAACTCAAAGCGGGGACGATAGACACAAGTCTCGTCAAGCTGAGCGACAGCGGAGGAAACCTTGTTATTTCGGGGTCGGCGATAAGTATATCGGACAAGAACCGAACGAGATTCGAGGCGAAGTTTGACAGGGCGGCGAACAGGTTTAATTTTGTTTTGTATAACAAAAGCGGAGGGCCGACGGTCAGCATCGACAGCTCGGGTGACGCACATTTCGGCGGAGTGGTCGAGGGTTCGCAAATCTTTTCGTCCACCATTGTCGGAACGGACAGCGACAGCTATACCGATACGGACGGCGGTGTTTTTGCCGAGATTAACCAAAAAGGTATAAAGGTTATGCAGGACAAGAATTATACACGCAGTCAAAAGATAGGAATGTCTGTGGCAGACAACGGCACGGCGTATCTTGTTCTCGGCGCAGGTGACGGCAGCGGAAAAAAGGTGATTAACGGCGTTGAATATACAAACGGAGCGTTTAAGATTGAAAAAGACGAAACGTATACGAGTATGGGAATAGTCGGAAGTTCGCCGTTTATAAATTTTTGGGACAGCGGCGAGCTTTGGCTTGACGGCTCGACGGTAAAAATCAACGGTGTGAACGTCTTGGCAAAGCTGAACAGCTTATCGTCAGAGATTGACGCGATAAAACAAAAACTTAATTCAAGCACAAGTCAAAGTACAAACGAATAGGAGAATTTAAAGAATGAGTACAGTAACATATGCGGGAAAAATCAAACCCGAATTTTTTTCAAAGGTAAACGAAAGTTTCAAAAGATACAAAGAGCATAAAAAGGCTCTTGACAGACGAATTATCGAGAATAACAGGTGGTTTAAATCGAGATACAACAGCAACAAAATAGAGATAGACGAACCGGCAACGCCATATATATTCAACGTTATTGCCAACAAGCATGCGGACGCGATGGATAACTATCCCGAGCCTAACGTTTTGGAAAGAGAGGAATGCGACAGAAAGACGGCAGAAATGTTCACAAAGATTCTGCCGCTTCAGCTCGACCTCAGCGGATTCAAGCGCACGTACAGCCGTGCATGGTGGTATAAGCTCAAAAACGGAGCGGCGTGTTACGGAATATTTTATAATCCCATTTTATGTCATAACCGCGGCGGCATCGACATAAAAAAGATAGACCTTTTAAACCTGTTTTGGGAACCGGGGGTAACGGACATTCAAGACAGCAAGTTTTTGTTCGTGACGGCTCTGTGTGACAATGATTCTATGAAACAGAAATATCCGATGTATGCCGACAAGTTCTGTGGCGATACCGCGCTTGAAGCACAGACGTATGATGATATGGAGGGTGCGTCACCCGATGATGTTTTAAAAGACAAGAGCTTAATTATAGACTGTTACTATAAAAAGCAAAGAGGAAACAGACAGACGGTTGAGCTGATAAAGTTTTTTGACGACACGATTTTAGAGGCATCGGAGGATAAAGGTGACAACGGAATCTATGACCACGGACAGTATCCTTTTGTTATGGATGTGCTTTATCCCGACGAGGACAGCCCGGTGGGCTTTGGATTGGTTGACATAATCAAAAACCCTCAGATGTATATCGACAAAATGGACGCGATTATAAGTAAAAATGCTATGATTTCGGGAAAAACGAGGTTTATGATAAAAGACAACGGTGGTCTTAACGAATACGAGCTTACGGATTTGTCAAAAGACATAATTCACGTTGCCGGTTCGGTATCCGATGAAAATATCAGAGAGCTTCAGGCAAAGCCCCTACACGGGTTCATAATTCAGCACAGACGAAACAAGATAGACGAGCTTAAAGAAATATCGGGCAACCTTGAATTTCAACAGGGCAATGTTACGGGCGGCGTAACCGCATATTCAGCAATTGTTGCCCTTCAGCAAGCAGGTGAAAAGCTTTCGAGGGATATGATAACCGAGGGATATGAGGCATACAGGCGAATAATATACTTTTGTATAGAGCTTATACGCCAGTTCTATGACGAACCGCGTTCATACCGCATATCAAGCAGCGACGGAAGCTGTGAATACATAAGTCTTTCGAACAGAGGGCTTTTGGGTGACGAAAACAGACTTCCGGCTGAATTTGATGTGGTGGTGAGCGCCGAAAAAAATAACCCGTACAGCCGTATTTCCCAAAATCAGACGTTGACCGATTTATGGAAGATGGGTATGTTCAGGGGTGATACTCTGCAAGAATCGATACTCGTTCTTGAAAGTATGCATCTTGACGGCAAGGAAAAGCTTATTGAGGGTTTGCGCAAGATAATGCTACAACAGAACCCTGCCGATGGTGCGCAGGTCGTCATCGACGGAAATATGAATGGGTGAGTATTTGGGGTTGAATGAACAGAGATAGGTTTCTCTGCCTCTGTATTCAAGTCTTTTGCAAAACGCCTCGCCGTTTAATATGAATATTCCGACTTGGTCGCCGAGAATTTGCGGCTGGAACTTTACAAAAGCGATTTCGCCGTCATGGATTACGGGTTCCATACTGTCACCCGAAATGCGGATGCCGGCATCGGCATCGGACGGTGCGTCAAGCTCCATCTCTTCATAGTCAGAGTCGCTCATATAGTTTCCAAGACCTGCCGCGGCAGGCTGATAGTATACGGGGATTCGGCGATGTGACGAGAATTGCTGAATACGCATATTCGAATATTCAAAATCTATACAGTTATAGACCGCCGCGCGTCCGCGTTCGGGAAGGTCGGCAAGTTTATTGAGCATCTTGCTGTCGAGGACTCGGCGGCGGCCGTCTATGCTGTCGGATGAAAAATAACCGAGGATATCGGTTATTTCATACTTGGCGCAAAGCTGAAGAAATGTTGAAATAGGAGGTTCGGATATACCTGTCTCCCAGCCACTGATACGCGGTTGTTTTATGTTAAGCCAATTGCAAATATCCTTTTGAGTAAGCCCTGCGGCCTCGCGTGCCTTTTTGAGCTTTTGGCAGAACTGTTTGTTAGCCATAGATATCACCTCTATTATAGAATAACACATTTACTGATAAATGTCAATAAAATATTTAAAAATTTGATAAAAATTCTCTTGACAAACAAAAAATCTGATATATAATAATATGTGTATCAAGAAATTTGTTTGTCAGGAAATGTAAAATGCAAGGAGTGACAAAATAATGCAAGAAAGATACAAATTCGACACGGGTCTGACTCACCCCGATATATTGAATGCGGAGGTATGCGGCGATGATGACCTTGAAAAAATAAAGATAGGAGAGTGTGAGTATTGTGAATCCGATTTATATGATGACGAAGAGATAATCGAGAGTTGTGACGGTATGTTCTGTGATATGGATTGTTGCTGTGAATATTATGAAATTCGCCGCAGGGACTAAAAATGGCGTTGTATGTCAAAGCTTTATTATAAGAAAAAGATTAAATGAAAGTATAAACCAAAATGAAAGAAAGGAATTGAACAAGATGAGATTAAATGATGTATGCGAGGTAAAAAAGTGGTTTAGAGGGATTCCGTGCGTAAAATCGGAGATAGAGCTTAAAATTGAGTTTTACAAAGAGCTTTGCAGGGATTTTAAAGATACGCCGGGATTTGAAAAATCAGTCGAATATTATAAAGGTGAAATAAACGCGCTGAAAGATAAATTGGATTGTATGCTTGCCGATATGAACAGGTTGTTCGGAATGCTTGACGAGACGGAAAGACTTGTCTTGACGGCGAGGTACATAAACCTTATTAAATGGGATTTTATAGAACTAAAAATATATTTCAGCCGCCGTCAGGCAATCAGAGTTCACGATGCCGCATTGCGCAAGCTTGTCGGACAAGAGGTCGGCGCGGTTTATGATTTGGAATACAAAAAGGTTGACAAGCCGAAAAAGCTTGAAAAAAAGTCGGCATAAGTGAGGGGGTGAACATTGAGTATGACAGATAAAGAAAAGAGGACAATTACAGAGCAATCGGCGGCGGACGAGAGTATGCGCGCCGCTGATGTTAATGGATGTGACGGTGCGGACGAGCCGTGCGATGCCGCACAAGAGCCGAACGATGAGCTGAAACCATCGGGCAATCCCGAGGCGGACGCACAGAAAAAGCTGAATCGTCTTTTGTTTTGCGGCAACGACAGGGTTGAGCTTTCGGCGGCGAAAGAAATTCTCGCCATGGCGGAGAAAAATTCGGATGACGGCGGCGAAATTAAGCTTGACGTAACGATAAAGATAGTATAGATAAAAGGCGGTGAGTTTTATTGTCCGAATTGATTGAAACCAAAAAAGCAACAGAGAATAAAAAACATAACAGAGTAAAGCACGAAAAGCTGAATCTTGAATTGACAAAGACTCAAAGGGCGTTTATGGACGCACAAGCGGACGAGGTTTTGTTTGGCGGTGCGGCAGGCGGTGGAAAGTCTTACGGACAGCTGGTTGACGCGCTTGTATACGCCCTTAAATATCCAAAAAGCAAACAGCTTATATTGAGAAAGACCTATCCCGAACTTGAACATTCGCTTATTTTGACTTCGCTTGAATTTTATCCGAAATCGGTGTGCCGCTATTCGTCCTCGGCGAAAAAGTGGTTTTTCGCCAATGGTTCGGTTATCGAATTCGGATATTGTGCATCAAAGACGGATGTGATAAGGTATCAGGGCGCGGAGTACGATGTGGTGAGATTCGATGAGCTTACACACTTTACCGAGGAGCAATATACTTATCTTATTTCGAGAATAAGAGGTGTGAACCCTTATCCCAAGATGGTAAAGTCAAGCACCAACCCCGGCGGAATAGGTCACGCATGGGTCAAGCGCAGATTTATTGACGGCTTTGAGCCGGGCAGGGTTCATATTGATGAAGAAACGGGCGCAAGGCGTGTGTTTATACCGTCTTACGTGACGGATAACGTATTTTTGATGAATGCGGACGCGGATTATATAAAACGTCTTAACCAGCTGCCGGAAAAGGAGAAAAAAGCGCTGCTTTGCGGCGAGTGGGATATATATGACGGACAGGTATTCGCCGAGTGGAAAAATTCCGCTCTCGGTCGGCGCACGCGGCGGTGGTCGCACGTTATCGAGCCTTTTGAGATTCCGAAACAGTGGCGCAGATACCGCGCGTTTGACTTTGGGTATTCAAAGCCTTTTGCCGTGTCGTGGTATGCGGTTGATAATGACGGCAGAGCGTATAACTATCGCGAACTTTACGGCTGTACGGGCGAACCCGATGTCGGGGTTCGGTGGACGGCACAAAAGATTGCTCGGAAAATCCGCGAGATTGAGGAAAGTGAGGACGAGGGACAGTGCATAACCGGGATTGCCGACCCGGCGATTTGGAACAGCACGGGTTCGTCCGAGGGCAGCATTGCCGAGATGATGGAGAGGTGCGGCGTGTATTTTGAAAAGGGAAAGCACGACCGTCTTGCCGGAAAGATGCAGGTGCATTATCGGCTTGCGTTTGACGGCGACGGCTTGCCGATGATATATTTTTTTGAAACGTGCAAAAATATGATTCGAACCCTGCCGCAGCTTATGTATGACCCGACCAGACCCGAGGATGTTGACACAACAGGCGAGGACCATTTGTATGACGAGCTGAAATATTTTTTGATGTCGAATCCGATTGCCGTGCGCGAGAGCCAAAAACCGAAACCGATTGAGTTTGATCCCCTTGCGTCCGACAGACTTGAAAGCTATCCGCGGTTTATTGTATAAAATAACGTTGCCGCAGATGTCCCCCGCCTCATAGGCGGCGGGTTCCATTCCGGAATTTCAG
>ERZ857775.33-NODE-33-length-166579-cov-11.257729_pt1 | contig 166579 bp, 159 predicted proteins | sample MGYA00519698_ERZ857775 | MGnify/ENA primary metagenome ERZ857775 (study PRJEB31778, sample SAMEA3449363) | human gut metagenome | biome: human gut; feature: human-associated habitat; material: faeces | place: United Kingdom | collected 2010/2012 ...
AGCGTCACCTTGCCAAGGTGAACGTCGCGAGTTCGAATCTCGTCTTCCGCTCCATAAAAAGCGCTTCTTTTTAAAGAGGTGCTTTTTTTAGTGTGCCGATTTTACGGCTCACACATATCACGACGCAGATATTATACATACAATATTTGACAATTGCGAAATACTGTGATATACTTTTTATATTCGATAAAGGATAACGAAAATTGATTTAAGGGAACATGAACAAAATTATGAAAGACATAAGCCGAACGAAAAGTATTTTTGAAAACATAGATAACGATTTAACGTTAAAGAATAGGCGCTGTTGCTTTACGGGGCACCGCTTTATTTCAAATGAGCATATGGATAAAATAGAAAAAAACCTGCCGATTGTGATTCGCACTCTTGCCGAGCGCGGCATTACCGAATTTTTAAGCGGCGGCGCTCTCGGATTCGATATGATTGCCGCAAAAGCGGTTATTCGTGAAAGAGAGAAAAATGGCGATATAAGGCTTGTTCTCGCTCTGCCTTGCATGAATCATAACCGGGGTTGGAAAAACGCAGACAAGGCGAATTTTGAGAGCGTCGCGGCGATGTCGGACGAAACCATATATGTATCGGATGATTATTATGACGGATGTATGCTGCGCCGTAACCGTTATATGGTCGATAAAAGCCGTCACTGTATATTTTATATGGCATATCCGCGCGGCGGCACCGCCTATACCGTCAGATATGCCCTTGACTCAAATCTTGAAATGCATAATATAATGATACCCGAACAGCCGCTCGGCTATTTATGATACTTACCTCCGCCCGAGATATTGAATGCGCGATAGAGCTGTTCCAATAAAATCACGCACATAAGTTGGTGCGGAAAGGTCATTTTCGAAAAGCTGAGCTTTATATCCGCCATGTCTTTTATTCTGTCCCAAAGCCCCATCGAACCGCCGATGATAAACGCAACCTCGCTTTTTCCGCCCGACGGAATATCGCTCATTATCTTTGCGAATTCCTCGGACGATTTTTGTTTGCCCTCAATACAAAGCGGTATGATATACGCGCCTTTCGGTATTTTTTCAATCAGGCGTTCGCCTTCGCGCTTTAAGACAATATCCCTTTCTTTGTCCGTCGGATTGTCGGGCGTCGGGTCATCCTTTACCCTTATTATTTCAAGGCGGCAATACCGCCCCAATCTCTTTGAATATTCATCTATTGCGTCCGATAAAAATTTCTCTTTTATTTTTCCGACCGCCAAAATCGTAACGTTCAACAACTGAGTTCACCCCTTTATTTCGTTTAATAATAAAAAGGTTTTGGCAAAATGCTTTCGGGTCGGGTATTACCGATAAACCGTATCTTACATTTTGCCAAAACCCCGTTTTTTCGTGATGTATCAAACAAGCCTTGATTTAAAGTGCAAAATAATAGCCCACTCCGCGCTTGGTCATAATATGTTTGGGCTGTGACGGGTCTTCCTCAATTTTCTCTCTTACACGGCGCACGGTAACGTCAACCGTTCTGACATCGCCGTAATACTCATAATCCCAAACGTATTCAAGCAGGCTCTTTCTTGAATAAATTTTGTTCGGCTGTGCCGATAAAAATTTAATCAGCTCAAACTCGCGGACGGTAAGGTCAATAAGTTTATCGCCCTTATACAGCTCATACCTGTTACAGTCAAGCTTAAAGCATCCGACCTCAATAATATCGTTGTTATCCTCTTTTATCGGTTCAATCTCAACGCGACGCATATTCGCCTTAACCCTTGCCAAAAGCTCGCGCATACTGAACGGTTTCGTTACATAATCGTCTGCGCCTATTTCAAGACCCAGAACCTTATCAACCTCGTCCTCGCGCGCGGTAATCATTACTATCGGAACGGTAGAGCTTTCGCGTATCTTTTTACATACGTCAAAGCCGTTCATCTCCGGCAGCATTACGTCAAGCAGTATAAGGTCGGGGCGGTCTTCGGAATTTTCGGCAAGAGCCTTTTCCACCGCCTCAGCGCCGTCATATGCCTCCGAAACGGTATACCCCTCTTTCTGAAGATTTAACCTTAAAATATCCACAATACTCTTTTCATCGTCAACCACAAGTATTCTTTTTCCCATTTTCGTACCTCTCTCTGTATCAAAAATTAATCTGAAGTAATTCCAAATATGTCAATTCTTTAATCAGCCGAAATCCAAATCCGACATCTTTAATATACAACATAATCCAGCGGATTTTTAAACTCGCCGTCAATTTTGACCTCGAAATGCAAGTGCGGTCCGGTGCTGTTGCCCGTACTTCCGACATAGGCTATTGTTTGTCCCCTTTCAACCTCGTCGCCCACGTTTGCCGCCAACACGCTGCAATGTCCGTATGCGGTCTCAAGACCGCCGCCGTGGTCAATCTTGATGTAATTTCCGTATCCGTCTGCTGTTCCCGAAAAAATAACGCGACCCGACTTTGCCGCACAGATTGCTTCTCCTTCATCCGCGCCTATGTCGATTCCGCTGTGAAGCCGACCCCAACGCGTGCCGAAATTCGATGTGAGTACGCCCAGTGTCGGATTCAAAAATTCGTCATCTTTGTCCGTATCATCATTTTGAATATCGGTATTAGTCAAAGACTTATCGTCTGTCGCGGAATCCTCGAAAAGGTTTTCGACCTCGGCATCTTGAATAACGCCGACGGCATCCTTAACATCCGATGTGTCCGCCGCCGATTGAAAAACTCCGCCCGACAGCCATACCGCCGCCGCGATAATGATTGCCGTCTTTGCCGAAATATCCGCCGCGCGTTTTAAAAGCCTTTTCGGTTCAATAACCTTTGCTCTTACGCCGTTCGATGCTGTACATTGTTTTTTATTGCCGTAACTCATTTAATATAACCTCCGTATAAATTTGGTATATATTAAATTTATATTACAGTCTATATAATTTTAAACTACTTTTTGTTAAAAATCAAGGGTTTTATTAAAATTTCTTCGATTTTTTTTAAAAATTTTTTGAAACTGCCCGTTTTTTGCTTATTTCAAAGCGATTTTGGCTAAATTCTGTAAATATAATACACTATTTTACTCCGATAACAAATAAAATGTAAAACATACTTGACATTTTTAAAAAATATGTGTATAATACAATGTAAAGCTGACTTTACATTACGAAAGAGAGGCGGTATTTTGGATAACAAGATAAAAAAGATGCGCAAAGAGCGGGGCATCACACAGGATGAATTCGGAAAAATTCTCGGCGTAACAAGACAGACGATAATTTCGCTCGAGAGCGGTCGATATGACGCATCGCTTAAACTGGCGCACAGAATCGCCGAATACTTCGGCGTAAAAATCGAGGATGTGTTTGTCTTTGACGATTAAATTTTAAAATGAAAGGAAAATCGAAACTATGAAAACGGAAATAACAAAATCGGAATTTGAAAAAAAGATTAAATCACGCGCAATGCTCGGATTGATATATGCGTTAATCGGAGCAGCAATTATTATAACGGCAAATACTATTAAGACGGACAACGATGTTGCGTACAGTTTTGGCGCGGTTTTTGCGGCAATGGGTATCGTGCGGTTTGTGCAATACACACGCTTGTTGAATAACGAAAGTGCGCTCGAAAAAAGAGAAATTGCCGAGAATGACGAAAGAAACGTAATGATAGTTACCAAGGCGCGCAGTCTTGCTTTTACGGCATATTTCGTATTGGGCGGAATAACCGTTCCCGTAATGTTCCTGACGGGAAACCGTACAATCGGGCTTTATGTCGCATACAGCATTTGCGCCTTTGTCGTCATTTATTGGCTCTCATATTTAATAATCCGCCGCAAATATTAATTATCAAAAGGCGTTAAAAAGCAAGTACGGCATAACTTTTTGCCGTACTTGCTTTTTAAATTAACCGCGATAAAACTCAGTTACGTTAAACACGGTTTTTTGTGATAAATCTTTATGATTTATCCGACCGTGAGCATACGGTTGAGCAACCCGTGAGATATGCCCAAAAATCGTTTGTTATAACCATGTTATAGTTTTTTAAAATATAATCAATCGCGGCGGAAATTTTACTTATCGGCACAAGTATAGCAATAGGCGGTATTCGGAAAAAAGCCGTCCGCCGATAACAGCCGCAAGTTTTCATTAATTTTCCGTTAATTTTTCGGAAAAATACTTGACATTCACAATAAATGCTGATATAATTAAATGGTTGTATTTAATATTATGTATTAAAGCATCTCGAAATCTTAAACGGAGAGGTGGTCGAGATGGTTTAAGGCGCAGCATTGGAAATGCTGTGTATGTTAATAGCATACCGTGGGTTCGAATCCCATCCTCTCCTCCACAACGCGGCAAGCCTTTTGGCTTGCCGTATTTTAGTGTGCCGAGTATGGCACTTAACTTAGCGGTGAAAGTCCACCGAGGTGTAGTTACCGACGAACTCTAAAGCAACTTGCAAGTTTCATATCGTGAGGTGTGGGAGAGAGGAAGCAATAGCGAAATCGTAGCTCTACGGACAGAAACTTAATACAAAGACACATTTGGTGGATAAGTTGACTAAAAGCAACGAAGTACAAGAGGTAATCGTAACCCAAGTGCGTAAATTAAGAGTATACGCTGACTGAAACAGGCTATAGTCTACAGCCCGTGCTGGATGCTATGGTTGTATGGGGAACAAAATATAAAGAAAAATTCGCATAATAACAACAGCAAGCAGCCGTCATTTGCTGCTTGCTGTTGTTATTTGTGAAACTCATTCGTTGTTTATATCATTTATACGTTTTTCGGCGGAATCTATCGCACGTCTTTTATACTTGCCTTTGTCAAGGCTGAATACAAATTCGGCGTATTCGCCCTCAACGCTGTTGACGGTTATGTCCTTGCCGTGTGCGCTTAAAATGTTCTTTACCAGATACAAGCCTATACCGGTGCCGCCTTTGTTAAGGCTGCGCGATTTATCGGCTTTATAAAAGCGCTTGAATATCATTTGTTTTTGCTCGTCCGATATTCCGCATCCCGTGTTTTTAATCGAAATAAAAGTATCGTGCTGGCTTTGAGTAACCGAAACGGTTATCTTTCCGTTATCATTGGTGAACTTTGCCGCATTGTCAAGCAGGTTTGTCACAACTCTCGTTATGCTGTCGCGGTCGGCGTTGACATAACAGTTTTCTTCATCAAGATCGAGTTCGACCGATATGTTCCTGTCTTCAAGCTTTTGTTCAAGCCCGATAAGAACAATTCGTATTACCTCGTTTATATCAAAATTAACGGGCTTTAAAGTAAGCTTGTCAGATTGCAGACGCGTAATGTCAAGGAAAGAATTTACAAGCCTTGACAGGCGCGCAACCTCGTCATACACGATTTTAAGATAGTCCTTTTGTTTTTCGGGCGGTATGGTGTCATCGAGTATTCCCGAAACAAAGCCGCCGATTGTTGTCATAGGCGTTCTGAGTTCGTGCGACACATCGGAGATAAACGTGTTTTTAATCTCCTCAGCCTTTTCTATCTCGTGCGCCATATTATTGAAAGCGTCCGCAAGCTCGGCAACCTCGTCAACGCCGCTGTACAGGGTTGCATCGTCAACCCTCACCGAAAAGTTTCCTTTGGCAAAAGCCTTTGTCGCCTCGCTTATCTTTTTTATCGGTACTGAAATTTTGCTTGCGGTAAAATATGTCATCAAAAGCAGGAACACCAATATCAAGCCCATTGAGAGGAGCAATACTTTGAGTATGTCATACTTCATCTTTTGATGCTCGGGTATCGGGCGGCTCATCGAAACAGCGCCGACAGTCTGACCTCTTGTGTCTTTAATCGGCATTTGCAGGGTGAACATTACCTCTTTAAAAAGTCCGCCCATTGTTCCTATAAGCGAATTTTTTTGACCCGACAAAACCGTCTTTGTATATTCGCCGTTTACAAACATCGGCGGATTATCGAGATACGGGCTTTTCGCGCTGCACGAAACGACCTTGTTTTGTGAGTCAAACACAATAATATAGCATCCGACCGCATGAGCAAAACCGCTTACAAGGCTTGTAAGGCTGTCGCTGCTTATATTATTTTCTATCATATTTCGTATGGTTTCGGCGTTCTTGCTCAAATATTCCTCACTCTGATTGGCGACATATTTTGTCATAAGCACCGTTTCGGTTGAGCCGAGTATGATTATACATATGAGCATAGAAACTATATTTATTGAAAAAATTCTGCTGAACATACTGCGTCTGTTCATAAATATCCTCTTTTCGGTCGCTGAATTTTTTATGGGATAAATAAATTATTTATCCTCTGTTTCAAATTTATAACCCACGCCCCATACGGTTTTGAGCTGCCAATTTTTGTTCTCGGATTCAAGCTTTTCTCTTATGCGCTTAATGTGAACGTCAACGGTTCTTGAATCGCCGAAGAACTCATAACCCCATATTTCATCCAAAAGCTGGTCTCTTGTATAAACCTTGTTTTTGTTTTTCGCAAGGAAGTACAAAAGTTCAAACTCTTTCGGCGGCATCTCGATTTTTTTGTCATCGAGGTATACCTCATATGTTTCACGGCTGATTTTAAGTCCCTTGAATTCAAGGTCGCCGTTCTCTTCAACGGGCGCTTGCTGACCCTCGAACCGCCGCAAAACAGCCTTAATTCGCGCTATAAGTTCTTTCGGTTCAAACGGCTTTACTATGTAATCGTCCGCGCCGAGTTCAAGACCGAGAACTTTGTCAAAGGTTTCACCCTTTGCCGTAATCATTATAATCGGGGTGTTACCCATTGCGCGGATTTCGCGGCATACCTGCCAGCCGTCTTTTATCGGCAGCATAATATCCAAAAGCACTATATCGGGTTTTGTCTGTTTAAATTTGTCTATTGCCGTTACACCGTCGTGGGCTATTACCGAATCAAAGCCCTCTTTTTCGACATACAGGCGAATTACTTCGCAAATATTTATTTCATCATCTACAATCAGCACGGTATTTCTGTTGTTTTTCATACACGACACCTCTTTGTTATAAAATGTTTATACATAGTAATTATACTATTAAATTGTGAATAAATCAAGCTATTTTTTACATAAAATTCTAATTTTTAATATTATCTTGCGGCCTGTTTGATTTTTTGGCTTTGATTGTTCGTCATTTTAATCAGTTTTAACACTCTCGGTCGGTTATACCTCTGAATAATCACATATTTTAAATCAATCAGGCACGCACAGACAGACGTTATTATAAAGACCGCCGGTGTGCCATAGGGTATGATTAAAATCAGCGGCACAAACGACAGCACCATAATAATACGGTGACCCAATTCCGCCATAGCTATGTTATGCAACAGCGACTCTGCGCTGTTTTGTTCAAGGCCAAATTGATTTGGTTTTGCGGTTATCGAAAACTTTTTCCATTTTTTTACCCTTAAAGCTTTGTAAAGCTTTGGCTCAAATTTCAGCTGTCTGAATCCGACCGATGTCAAATCAAACTTTCGGTTTGAATAAATCACCGTTACAATCTCGCCGACGGCAATGCGCATAACGAAATGATACGAAGTCGTCAGAAATGTTATGTAAGCCGCCTGAATCCCACCGCCGCCGAGTTTTCGCCATAACACATAAAACAGTATCGTCATAAGAATAAAAAATATATTCATACAGATGATTGCTGTAATTGTAAATGATTTTTTCTTACTCATAGCCTGACCTCGCTTTTGATTTATACCGTGCAAAACGGCACGCTATAAAAAATGTCCGCTCGGCATTTCTGCCGTGCGGACATTCGGAATGTTTTAAACATTAAATTTATCATGGATTACTTTAACGGCGCGTTCCGCATTATTAACCTTTATAAGTACCGAAACTTTTATTTCCGAGGTAGCAATCATATGAATGTTTATGTCTGCCGCAAAAAGCGCCTCGAACATTTTTGCCGCAACACCGGGGTTTGTAACCATTCCGGCACCGACAATTGATACCTTGCTCAAATCATCGCGGCAATTTACCTCTTCATAATTGAGAATGTCTTTAAGACCGTCAATAACTTTAAGAGTTTCGTCTTTGTGTGCTTTTGTCACCGTGAAAGCAATATCTTTTTTGCCGTTTCTTCCTACAGACTGAAGAATCATATCAACGTTGATATTCTCTTTTGCCAATGCCGAGAATATTCTGAATGCTATCCCCGGAGTATTTTCAACACCGATCACAGCAATCCTTGCCACATCATTATCGCGTGTAACGCCTCTTATTAACATTTTTTCCATACTGGTAACCTCCTTAACAACTGTACCGTCAACCTTTTCAAAGCTGGACTTTACTTCCAGCGGAACATTATACTTTTTCGCCATTTCGACCGACCTGTTATGCAGGACGTTTGCGCCGAGACTTGCAAGTTCAAGCATCTCGTCATACGTGATTTCGCTGAGCTTTTTCGCGTCCTTAACAATTCTCGGGTCAGCCGTATATACGCCGTCAACATCGGTGTATATCTCGCACTTGTCCGCGTGCAGAGCCGCCGCAATCGCAACCGCCGAGGTGTCGCTTCCGCCCCTGCCAAGGGTGGTAATATCATCGTATTTGTTTATTCCCTGAAATCCGGCAACAACCGCGATGTTTCCGCGGTCAAGCTCGGTTTCTATTCTCTCTGTGTCAATCCTGCTTATTCTCGCGTTGCTGTGCGCGGCGTTGGATCGGAAACCTGCCTGCCAGCCGGTAAGCGACACAACGGGATGACCTATCTTTTGGATTGCCATAGCAAGCAGAGCGATAGAGATTTGCTCACCGCTTGACAAAAGCATATCCATCTCACGCTTTGACGCGTTCGGGTTAATCTCCATTGCCTTTTCAATCAAATCATCAGTCGTATCACCTTGTGCCGATACAACGACCACAACTTTGTTTCCCGCGTTTGCGGTCTCGACCACACGGTTCGCAACATTTCTGACTCTGTTCGCATCGGCAACCGAGCTGCCGCCGAATTTTTGTACTATCAATGCCATATCTATCAATACCTCCGATTTCAATAAGGGAACGAATGTCCCGTAATTGCTTTAAGTTATATTATTCGTGCAAACGCACCGACATTATCCGCATCGAGCATATGCAGCTGCCAGTTTTTTAATTGCTTGCGTAAATATTCCTGCATTTGTTTTTCAAATTTTGTGTTATCCGCCTTTACCATTGCAACAACGGTCGGCCCCGCACCGCTTAAATACACGCCGAGCGCGCCCGAGCGATATGCATATTTAAACACATCGTCTATGTGCGGTATCAGCTTTTTTCTGAATTTTTGATGCAGTCTGTCATCAACCGCTGTGCGGATATTATCATAATTTCGGGTCATAAGACTTCCGACAAGCAGGGCGCTGCGCCCCGTATTAAACACCGCGTCGCGCATCGACACCTTTCGCGGAAGGACGCTGCGCGATTTTTTCGTTGCAAGAAAAAAATCGGGGATAAACGCCGCGAATTTTAAATCGTCGGGCAACTTGGTCTTTACGCCCTTTATATCATTGTTTGCCGTAACATTCACGGTCATACCGCCGAAAATCGCCGGAGCGGCGTTGTCGGGATGACCCTCTATTGCCGACGCCATATTTAAAAGCTGATGCTTATCAAGTTTTGAACCTGTCAGGGCGTCCGCCGCAAGCAATCCGCCGACTATGCCGGCGGCGCTGCTGCCTAAACCTCTTGTTACGGGTATATTATTCTCTAGTATAATATGCAAGCCTTTGGGCTTGACGCCGACTTTTTTATACACCGCCATCATTGAGCTGTATACGAGATTTCTCTCGTCTGTCGGAAGATAGTCGGATGACTCATCTTTTATTTCAATGCTCAAACCGCTGTCCGTTTCTTCTGCCCAAACATAGTTATAAAGTCCGAGGGCAAGTCCCAGACAGTCAAAACCCGCCCCGATGTTTGCACTTGTTGCCGGGATTTTTACCTCAACCATTAATCCGTCACCAGCCTTATGCTGCCTTTAATATCATAGTTTGAAAGTTCGTTTTCTTTAAACTTTTTAAACTCTTTTCCCGTCATTTTCGGGGTAAAGATTGCAAACTCGTTTGCGTATTTTTCGCCGTCAAGGGTTATAACATTGAATCCCTCGCGACAGAACGCCGCGCTGTCGGATGAACCCGAAATGCGCACGTACATACGAAAGGCTTGGTCATCGGCATCCAAAAGATAACCCGGCTCACCCTCTGTCCAGCCGAGGACGATATGCGTGTGTTTATGCTTGATTATATCAACAACATCGGATACAACCGCACTTGCCGTCGGCAGAGAGCCTGCGCCCCTGCCATAGAACATAACGTCACCCAAAGCATCGCCCTTAACCAAAATTCCGTTGAAAACATCATCGATTCCGGCGAGAGGGTGATCTTTTTTTAGTATTACGGGGCAAACTCTTGCATATGCGCCGTTTTCGGCACGCTCGGACATACCGACAAGTTTTATCACGCCGCCGAATTCAGACGCGTACTCGACATCCTCGAGGGTAATATTCGTGATACCCTCGGTTTGAATATCCTCGCTGTTGACAAACTTACCGAATGCAAGCGATGTCAAAATCGCAATCTTTCGACAGGTATCGAATCCCTCGACATCGGCTGTCGGGTCTTTTTCGGCATAGCCGTTTTCCTGTGCGCCGGCGAGAGCCGTTTCAAAGCTCTTGCCCTCTTTTATCATCTGTGTCAAAATATAGTTTGTTGTTCCGTTTAAAATACCGATTATATCGGTAAGCTCGTTCGAAACAAGGCTTGAATAAAGCGGTCTTATGATAGGAATTCCGCCGCCGACGCTTGCCTCAAACAAGTAGTTTAAGTTATTGTCTTTTGCTATCTTTAAAAGCTCGGTTCCGTGCTTTGCAACCAACTCTTTGTTCGAGGTAACAACGTGCTTTCCGTGCAAGAGTAGCTGTTTTGTGAATTCATAAGCAGGCTTTGTGCCACCCATAACTTCAACCACCAAACCAATCTCATCATTGTTTAAAATATCATTGAAATCTTTGGTAAAGCATTTAAACCGGCTGTCGGGAAAGTCCCTTAAATCCAGTATGGAAGCAATCTCAATGTCCTCTCCGCAGCGTTTTTTGAGTGATTCCTGAGATGTTGAAATAATCTCACCTACGCCGCTTCCCACTACACCGTAACCCATAATTGCAATCTTCATCTGTAATCAATTCCTTTCCTTATTTCGCTCTGCCGCCGAGGCGGTGTGAACGCTTATATCTGAATTATATCGGGAAAGATTTCCCGAGTTCGGTGCGCCGCCGTGCGTGGCGCGCCGAACCTAATCGTCAAATTTGTTTATAACAAGTCCCGTTGTAAGCTTGGGCCAGAAATAGGTTGACTTTTGCGGCATTTTTTCATTTGCCAGAGCAACCTCTTTTATCTCCGAAATCTTGGTCGGGTTTATCAAAAACGCGCACTGATACTCGCCGCTGCGAACCGCCGCAACGGCATCGGATGCTTCGCGCATATACGCAAGATTCTTTTGATTTTTCATATTTTCCATATCGATTCCGAGATACCTCTCTAAAATCAGCTTGTGCAAAACGGTGACGTCAAGACGGCGCAAAGCCTCTGACATTCCGTCGCCTGCCGCGTCGGCGGCATCAAAATTCTTAAGCTTTAAAAGATAATAATAATTTCCGCCGGTATAGAGCGCAAAAAGCTTTTCATCGACAGTATTTGCCAACCTGTCGGTAATTATGCTTGCATAATCGCCCTCGGTAAAATATATTTTGGATGCCGAAAAATCTTCGGTTAAAAATCCGATAAGCATTGTTTCATCAAACTTTTCAAGATTTTTAACAAGCCGATGCGTCGGAAAGACAAACAGACCGCTGTTTGACATAGAAACGAGCATCATCATAATATAGTCATAATCCTCCGTTCCTATTTCCGTTCCGTCAGAGTCATGGCGCATCTTTCTGTATTTTAACGCCGTTTCATATCGGTGATGTCCGTCGGCGATAAACAGCTTTTTATTCTCAAACAGAGCCGAAATCGTGGATATTACGTCTTGGTCGGTAACAACCCAAAGGTTTTGTTTTATCTCATTGCTCGTTACAAACGAAACATCGGGGTCTCTGTCGCTGTTTTCTTCGATTAATCGGGCAATTTTCTCTTCGTCATCGAGATAGAGCGAATATATCGGGCTTGTGTTCGCACCCGTTTCGCACATAAGATTGAATCTGTCCTCTTTTGCTTTTGAAATTGTTTCTTCATGCGGCAAGATTACGTTATCGACAAATTCGCGCAGCTCAACGAGCGAAATAAAGCCTTTGAGCGAATGTGCGGGTTTGCCGTCGTTGAGAGAAAAAATTTGTTCGTAAATGTATATTGCCGATTCTTGCTCTCTGACAAGGACCTCTTCGTCAATCCAGCGGCGCAAGGTGTCGCCGGCACGTTTATATCGGTTATTTTCATCGGTATCGGTGTCAAATTCCATACCGTAATCTATTCGTATAATATTATGTTCGTTTTTGGTGTAAAGCTCTCTTTGTTCTTCATCCGAAATAATGTCATACGGCGGCGCCGTGACATCATCAAGGTTTGTGAACCTTTCGGTATTATATCTGAGTCCTTTAAAAGGTACGACTTTAGCCATCTTAAACTTCCCTTCAATTCTAAAAATATGTATAAAAAGACTAATATATAAAATGATACAACAAAAACCGTTTATAGTCAAGGTTTTTTTATATTTTTTTTAACCTAATTATGTAAATATTTACATCAAATTTATGTGAATTTTTATAGTGCTTTTACAAATACTATTAACAAAAGCGCTGACAAACGGCGCAACAGAGCCGTTTTGTTTGCCTAACCGAAAGAGAATAATCCGAACCCCGATTTTGAGAGGCTGATTTCCGGTTTCGTGGTGTTAAAATACTCGGCAATCCGACAGGATTACCTGCGTTTTTGCCTTGCGTAACCAAAAATCCGCTCTCTCAAAATTCTACGACCTGAAAAAGATAGAATTTTGAGCAGATTTTGGTGCGGAAGATGCAGTAAGGCTGACGCCTTGCAAAGATGACAAGCCAAAAGATGCCGAAATTATGCCTTTTCAGGCGGGTTCGGGTTAATCTCTTTCGGTTAATCTTTAAATATTTTACGGAGGGATGAAACAATGGTCAAATTTTCAACGGGACTTTTTGCCGGAACGGTTATAGGTATGGGGGTTGCCATGCTCGACAAGCGTTCGCTCAGAAAGGCAAAGCGTATGGCGAGAGGTATGATTAAAAATATGTCGCGAAATATGGGCTGCTGATCCGACCGATTATCCGCCGCCGCGGCATATCGGCGGCGGATATATGCCATTTTCACAAACCTTATGCGGATTTTTTAAAAAACTCAATTTATTTTTCGGGTTGCGCTTTATGCCGATTTATGGTAATATATTTTTATAGTTTTTAAAACCGGAAAGGCAGATGATACATAATGGCTGTTATAATAAACTATGGCGCGGGAAATCTGCGTTCTGTACAAAAGGCGTGCGAATTTATCGGCACCGATGCAAAAATAAGTTCCGATGCCGCCGATATTCTGTCCGCCGACCGAGTAATTCTGCCCGGAGTAGGGGCGTTCGGCGACTGTATGGCGGCGCTTAATGCGTCGGGGCTTGCCGACCCGATTCGGACGATAATCGATAAGGGCGTTCCGTTTTTGGGGATATGTCTCGGACTTCAGCTTTTATTTGAACAAAGCGAAGAGAGTCCGAACGCACAGGGACTCGGAATCTTTAAAGGAAAGTGTGTAAGAATTCCGTCAAAGGAAGGATACAAGATTCCGCATATCGGCTGGAACTCAATCGGGTTTTCCAAAGAGTCGCCGCTGTTTGACGGAATCGATGGTGGCGCATATGTCTATTTTGTTCATTCGTATTATATGCAGCCCGAGGATAAATCAATCATAACCGCCGTTTGTGATTATTCGGCGAGAATGCCCGTTGCCCTTCAAAAAGGCAATGCGTTTGCGGTTCAGTTTCACCCCGAAAAGAGCGGAGATACGGGGCTTAAAATACTTAAAAATTTTATCGGTATAAAATAGAGCCGTCATAAACGGCGAAAACATAAAAAATTCGGCGGTCGGTTCGGCGGCCGCATATGAGGTGACAGCAATGCTTGCAAAGAGAATTATTCCGTGCCTTGACGTAAATCGCGGCAGAGTGGTAAAAGGAGTAAATTTTGTTAATCTGACCGATGCCGGTGACCCGGTTGAGGTTGCAAAAATATATAATGCCGCCGGGGCGGACGAGCTTGTCTTTCTTGACATCACCGCCACGCACGAGGGAAGGGGAACGGTTATCGATATGGTTCGCCGTGTTGCCGAAACGGTGTTTATTCCGTTCACCGTGGGCGGCGGAATCAGCACGGTCGAACACTTCCGCGAACTTTTGTGCGAGGGTGCGGACAAAATATCAATCAACTCGTCCGCAATCCGAAATCCGCGGCTTATATCGGACGCTGCCGATAAATTCGGAAGTCAGTGCGTTGTTGTGGCGATAGACGCAAAGCGACGCGAGGATAAGAGCGGCTGGAATGTCTACATAAACGGAGGAAGAGTTGACACGGGGCTTGACGCGGTGACATGGGCGAGGATTGCCGACCGTCTCGGCGCAGGCGAAATCCTTTTGACATCTATGGACTGTGACGGAACAAAGAGCGGATATGACATAGAGCTGACGCGCGCCGTTGCCGATTCGGTATCGATTCCCGTTATTGCCTCGGGCGGTGCCGGAAATATGCAGCATTTTAAAGAGGCATTGACGGACGGCGGCGCGGACGCGGTGCTTGCCGCATCTCTGTTTCACTTTCGCGAAATAGAAATATGTGACCTAAAAAAATATCTCACAGACAACGGCGTGCCTATGAGATTGGATTGTTAAGAACATTCGATTTTTAAAATTATATTATATTTTTTCTTAAAATATTCTGCGTTATAGCGTTTATGCCCAATCACGGCCGATATATCACGGTCGGATACGGCAATGCTGTAAACGCAGTTTTTTAGTCTGCGGCTTTGTATGTCACTCTCTATAAGCTCTCTTGCGCGGCGGCAAAGAACGAGTTCTTTAAAAGCCGGGTGATACGGTCCTGCCGCAATGTTGCCCGAGGTCAGACTTTCGTCCGAATGCAAACCGACCCTTATGATTTCGATATTTTTATCTTCAAAAATCCGCATTATCGAATCGGTCGTTATTATAGCCGTTTCCATATCATACGGGGCGTATTCACCGTCTTTATACAATTCCTGCTGTTTTGTTCCGCAAAGCGTAAGAGTTGGATAAATTCGCACACATTCGGGATTTAAATCCGCCGTAAGCCTTGCCGTTTGAATGTCACAGTCGGGGTCTGAGCCGTACATACCGACCATAATCTGTGCGCCGAATCCTATTCCGTATTTTTCGATAAGCCGCGCCGCCGCCTTTACGTCCTTGAACGTGTGACCTCTCTCGTTGAGAGCCAGAACTTTATCGTTTGCCGACTGTATGCCGAGTTCTATTGTTTTAACATTATATTTTTTCGCCAGTGCCAAAACATCATCACTGATATAGTCGGGGCGCGTTGACATACGTATTCCGTAAATCCTGTCTGAATATTCGTTTGCCGTCTTTAAAAATTTCTCTTGTTCATCGAGAGGAAGCCCGGTGAAGCTGCCGCCGAAAAACGCAATTTCAATGCGACAGCCCGATTCGGGCAAGCCGCTTAAATATTTCTCGACTATCGCCCTCACATCATCACAGCCGACATTTGTCGCAACCCCCGTGATTTTTGTCTGGTTACAAAAAATACAGGTGTGCGGACAGCCCAAATGCGGAATAAATATCGGGATATTGTATGTCTTTTTTAATCCGTGTTTATCTTTATTCAGTTTTATGTTTATTCCCTTAACCGTTTTATTTATATCCATTCTATCTTTCAACAGCCCTGCCGTTTATTATTCCGAGTGCCTGTTTCGCCGCCGCCTGTTCGGCACTTTTAAGGTTTTTACCCACCCCGACGCCGATTCGCTTTCCGTTGTACATTGCACAAACTGTAAATTCGGGCATATGGTCGGGGCCTGTTCGGCAAATCAGGTCATATGTAACGACCTCTCGGTTTTTATCTCTCTTTTGATAATGACTCTGAAGCTCGGATTTATAGTTATGAAAGTCCATATGCCGCGCGGCATCAATCGTCTCGGATAAGTTATCCAAAATCCACTTTCGTGCAGGTTCGATGCCGCCGTCAAGGTATATTGCCCCCAAAACCGCCTCGAATGTGTCACAAAGAATTGACGGCTTGTTCGCACCGTTATGCGCCTCGGACCTTCCGAATTTAAGACCGCTTGCGAGGTTCATTCTCTTTGCCGCCGCCGCAAGCGATTTTTCGCATACCGCCGCCGCACGCACCTCGGTGAGCTGACCCTCCAACATTCCGGTAAAGCGTTCGTATATGTATTCGGCAACGACAAATGATAAAATGCTGTCACCCAAAAATTCAAGACGCTGATTGCTCTCGGTATTCATCTCATTGGCGAGAGATATGTGCGTCAGAGCCGTCTTTAAAAGATTTTTATTTTTAAACTCATAACCAATGTTCATTTTGGCGCCGCTTTGTGCCGATTTCCCTCTGATATTCTTTGCCATATCAATATCACCTTCAAATTTAAATTGCGGAACGCAAAGAATTTTCCGCTCAATTTATCAAAGGCAGAGCTTACGCTCTGCCCGTTCGTTCACAGATAAATTGCAAACTGCAAATATCCGTATATTATGCCAAGTCACGGCATAATGATATTCAATTATTGATTGTCACTTATGTAAGCGGCAGCGTCACTGACCGTAACGATATTTTCGGCCTCTTCTTCCGAGATTTCAACGTCAAACTCTTCTTCCAGAGCCATCATAAGTTCAACAACATCCAAAGAGTCAGCGTCCAAATCCTCGATGAACGCGGTGTCCGGAGTGATTGTGTCCGGATCAATATCCAGCTGTTCAGCCGTTATCTCTATAATCTTTTCTAAAATATCATCCATTCTTTTATACCTCCTTAACCCATAATAATGATATATTGTTTTCTTACATTTTTTAAATGTTATATTTCACACTATATCACACAATTTGTCATACGTCAATACAAAATATTAAATATTTGTAATTTTATTCATATTATATATAGAATTGTCTATTTTTCTTGGTCTTCACTGCCATATTGAGCAATCCCGGAGGTAATATTTTCCACAAGATTGCACTCAACCGTCTTTTTTGCCTGGCGGATTGCGTTTGAAAACGCCTTTGCGTCAGAGCTTCCGTGAGCTTTTACAACGGGCTTTTTAACGCCGAGAACGGGCGCACCGCCGTGTTCTTTGTAATCCATACTCTTTTTCATATCCGAAAGTCCGCCTTTTACCAAAAGCGCACCGAGCATACTTACCGCATTTTTCTTAAAAACGCCTTTGAGCATCGAGTTAAACGCACTCGCCATACCCTCCATAAACTTTAAGAGAACGTTTCCGGTAAAGCCGTCACAGACAACTACATCGGCACCGCCGAGAGGAACTTCGCGAGCCTCGATATATCCGGTATAGTTAATCGGAATCTCTTTGAGCAGGGCGTGTGCCTTGCGTATCGTGTCCGTACCCTTGTCTTCTTCCGTTCCGATGTTGACAAGACCTACGCGCGGGCTATCGATATTCATAAACCTTTGCATATAGACGCTTCCCATTATTGCAAACTGTTTTAAAAACGCCGGGGTACACTCGGCGTTCGCGCCCGAGTCTATCAAAAGATACTTGCCCGCAGCGCTCGGCATAACCGGCGCAAGTGCGGCACGTCTTATCCCGGGGATTCTCTTGACAATAAGTGTTGCGCCCGATATTAACGCCCCTGTGTTGCCTGCGCTTACAAACGCGTCGCCTTCGCCGTTTGCAACAAGCGAAAGTCCCACTCTCATAGACGAATTTTTTTTGCGGCGGATTGCTGATATTGGGTCATCCTCGCCCGTTATTACTTCATCCGCGTTATAAATGCTTATCCTTTTATCCGTACAGCCGCATTTTTTAAGTTCAGCCGCTATATCGGCTTCTCTGCCGACAAGCACCGCCTCAACATCGAGTGCTTCGACCGCGCTTACGCATCCTTTTACGATTTCCTGCGGCGCATTGTCGCCGCCCATAGCGTCTATTATAATCTTCATAAACGAGTTCCTTTCATCCGTATTTTCGGCATATATTATTTGAATTTAAGCAGATGCCAATTTTTACAGCAATAATCTATGCCCGAAAAAATAGTCAATATAACCGCAACAATAACAAATACAAGCGTTGCCGTGTCCATAATGCCGCCGTATTGGGGGATATATGTGCGCGCAATGTCAAATACCATAACTCCGATTGTCAGAACGAATTGCGATACGGTTTTTGACTTGCCCCATATGCTTGCGGCGATGACCTTGTTGTCGCCCATCGCAATCATTCTTATCCCCGTAACCATAAGCTCTCTTGCAAGAATAATCATAACGACCGCGGCATTGACATACTTAACATCTTTTTGAACAAAGCAAATAAGCGCAGCCATAATCAGCATCTTATCGGCAAGAGGGTCCATCAGCTTTCCGAAAGTAGTTATCTGGTTATTCTTTCGTGCCAAATATCCGTCAAGCTGATCCGTCAGAGCCGCAAGAATAAAAACGCATATCGCGGCATATTTGACGGCGACACCCTGTGTCAAATAAAGTATCATATATACGGGTATCAACAAAACCCTGAAAATCGTAAGCTTGTTTGGTATGTTCATTGCTGCATCTGCCCTTCCGTAAATTTTAAACGTGTTATACTAAATCTCTTTGCCGAACAGGTCATATTCCATTGCCTGCTCAACCTCAACCTCGACAAATTCGCCGCTTTGAATAATGCGGTCGGATTTAAAGAAAACTTTTCCGTCCACTTCTTCCGAATCGGCGTATGTTCTGCCGAAATAACTTTTAATTATCTCGTCTTTGTCCTCGGTGAGAACGCGTATCTTTGTTCCGATTTTTGCCGAATTTTGTTCTTGTGCTATATCCGATTGTATAAGCATAAGCAGGTCTCGGCGGCGCATCTTTTCGTCCTCGTCAATTTGATTGTCAAAATCATACGCCGGGGTGTCCTCTTCGCGCGAGTAGGCAAAAACGCCCATTCTTTCAAACCGAATCTCTTTTACAAATTCGCACAGCTCTTCGAATTCCTCTTGAGTTTCACCGGGAAAGCCGACAATTATCGATGTGCGGATTGCCGCATCGGGAATTTCCGCTCGGATTTTTGAAATAAGCGAGCGAATCTGTTCGGAATTCGTGCGCCTTCCCATAAGCTTTAAGATTCTGTCACAGCAATGCTGTATCGGAATATCAAAATAATTGCATAGCTTATCCTCGGTCTTAAATACCTTGATAAGCTCATCGGTCACAAGCTCGGGATAGCAATAATGAACTCTTACCCATTCGATTCCGTCAACGGCGCAAAGCTCTTTGAGCAGCCTTGGCAGACAGTACTCACCGTATATATCCTTGCCGTAACGCGTTGTGTCCTGTGCGATGACGATTATCTCTTTTACGCCATCTTTTGCCATTTGACGCGCCTCGGCAAGAATGTCATCGATTGAACGGCTGCGGTATCTGCCGCGGATTGACGGAATAACACAGTATGTACAGTGATTGTCACAGCCCTCGGCGATTTTTAAGAATGCTGTATAGGGCGGAGTGGTGCGCACGCGCGGCAGGTTTTCCGCTTCATCGGACGCAATACCGCCACAGCACAAAATATCGCCGCCATCGTTTTCGAGTTGTTTTATTATCTCGACAATACGGTCGTATTCGCCCGTGCCGACAACGGCGTCAACCTCGGGCATCTCGGATAAAATCTGTTCGCGGTATCTTTGCGCAAGACAACCCGTGACAATCAGAGCCTTACAGTTCTTGTTTTTATAATCCGCAAGCTCTAAAATACACTCTATGGATTCATTTTTTGCCGCCTCGATAAAGGTACAGGTGTTTACTATTATAACATCTGCGTCTTCTTCATTCTCGACTATGTTATATCCTGCAGAGGTCAAAAGACCCAGCATCTGTTCGGCATCGACAAGGTTTTTTGAACATCCGAGCGATGCAAGAGAAACATTCTTATACAATTTCATCTTCCTTAATTCATATGTCTTTATTCGTTTTTGAGTTTTAAATCGTATCTGTCAAGACACTTGCGTATTTCGGACGAAGAATATCCGCGCCTTATCAGCTTGGCTTTAAGCTTTTCATAATCCTTATACGTTTCTATGCCCTCACAGAGATTTCTGTCATCAACATACTGACAAAGAGCGTCATATGTTTCGCCTTTAAACTCTTCGCAAGCGCGGTCGGCAAAACTGCGTGCAACGCCCTTTGCGTACAGCTCTTGTTGAATTCGGTATACGCCTTTAAAGCCGAGTCTTACCGCGTCTTGGGTGTATGCCCTTGCGTATTCGGCATCGTTTAAAATCCCTGCGGCAACAAAGTCGCTTACGACCTGTTCGGCAACATCGCGGCGTATCTTTTTTCGTCTCAGTCTTTCCTCAACCTCGCGGCAGGTGTACATACGTGATGACACAAGCGATGCTGCCGCTCTTTTTGCTCTATCATATTCTTCCATAACAATTATCTCACTTTTTTATATTACTTTATCTTTTTATATTTTTATAAATATAATTATCAAACTATACCCGGGGTTGGTGAAGCGGAACGCATTTATCCGTTTTAACCTTTACCAATACCCTATGCGGCACGGGATGAATGTTAATCAAACTATGCCCGGGGTTGGTGAAGCGGAACGCTTCTATTTGCTCTTTTTCGGGGGCTTTGCAACCGGCGTCAGCGGCGTTTCCGTCACGCTGTCGGCGGCGTCCATATCGGGAAGTCCCGCCGCGGCGCGGACTTTCATCTCAATCTCTCTGCAAAGCTCAGGATTGTCCTTTAAAACATTCTTTGCGTTTTCACGTCCCTGACCGAGCCGCATATCATCATATGAGAACCAAGACCCGCTTTTCTTTATTATGTCATAATCAACCGCAACATCGACAATGTTTCCGATTTTTGAAATTCCTTCACCGTAAACAATGTCAAATTCCGCCTCGCGGAATGGCGGAGCAACCTTGTTCTTTACAACCTTAACCTTTGTCCTGTTACCGGTGGCACCGTCCTCACCCTTGAGTGTCTCGATTCGGCGTACATCGAGTCTGACCGACGCATAGAATTTGAGCGCACGTCCGCCCGTGGTCGTTTCGGGGCTTCCGTAAGAAGAACCGACTTTTTCTCTAAGCTGGTTTATAAATATCGCAATTGTATTTGAACGGTTCACAACACTTGCCAGCTTTCTGAGCGCCTGTGACATAAGCCTTGCCTGTAAACCGACATGGGCGTCACCCATAAGCCCTTCTATCTCCTGTTTCGGAACAAGCGCCGCAACCGAATCGACAACGATTATGTCAATCGCACCGCTTCGGCAAAGCTGTTCGGTGATTTCAAGAGCCTGTTCGCCCGTATCCGGCTGTGAAACGATAAGTTCGTCAATATTAACGCCCAAATTTTGTGCATAAACGGGATCCAATGCGTGTTCCGCATCAATAAACGCCGCTTCGCCGCCGAGCTTTTGAGCCTCTGCCACAATATGCAAAGCAACGGTCGTCTTACCGGAAGATTCGGGACCGTATATCTCGATTATTCTTCCTCTCGGAACGCCGCCGATACCCAAAGCGACGTCAAGCGACAGCGCGCCCGTCGGTACAGCTTCTATCCGAGCATCGCTCTTGTCGCCCAAACGCATAACAGAGCCTTTACCGAACTGTTTTTCTATCTGACCGAAAACGCTTTCAAGCGCTTTCTTTTTCTCTTCATTCATTTGTGTGTCCTCCGATTTAAATAATATCTGCGTACAATTATCTATATTATAGAATACAGTTTTTTAAGTGTCAAGCGGTTTTTTCAAAATTCATAAATATTATGTAATTTATACAAAACAACTCAAACCGCCATCCGTTTCACAAGTTCAAGAACATAAAGACAAGTCTTGCGCCGTACCTCAAAACGGTCACCGTCAAGGTTCAGCCGACAAAAACAATGTATATCCTTTGTACTTATACTTATGTACACAAGCCCGACCGGCTTTTCGGGCGTGCCGCCGCCCGGCCCGGCAATCCCGGTCACGCCCGCGCCTATGTCCGCGCCGAGAGCAAGCCTTGCGCCGCGGCTCATTTCAAGAGCGGTTTGATACGATACCGCGCCGTATTTTGCGAGCGTTTCGTGTCTGACACCTATCAGCTTTTCTTTTTGTTCGTTCGCATATGTTACAAAACTTCCGTCAAAGCACTCTGACGCGCCCGATACCGCCGTCAGCATCTCGGCGAGCATTCCGCCCGTACAGCTTTCTGCGAATGTAATATGTTTGCCGCCGTTTGTCAGAGCTTCGATTATTTCGGCACAAAGACGGCGTTCCGATTCGGGACTTTGGTCAATCGTTATATCTTCTTGACGTACCTCAATAAAATCATTTTCGTTCATCTTAAATCAAGCACCTTTCATAAACCGCCTTTGACTATAAATCAATAATTTCACGGTCTTGTATCGCTTTTTCCATCATACCCTCGGGGTCGGTCAAAAGCTTTTCCGCCTCTTGAATCTCGGAAATGGACGGTTTTGTTTTCGGATGCTTGGGTACAAATATCGTACAACAATCCTCATAAGGCAAGATTGATGTTTCGTATGTGTCAATCTTTTTTGAAATCGTTACAATCTCCTCTTTATCCATACCGATACACGGACGGAAAACAGGCATATCGACCGCGTTGTCGGTAACGACAAGACTTTCCATCGTCTGGCTTGCCACCTGTCCTATGCTCTCGCCTGTGATAAGAGCCATCGCGCCGCTCTCGCGTGCGATTTTTTCGGCGATTCTCATCATAAGTCTGCGCATTATTATCGTGAGATAATTCTTGGGACATTTGTCGATTATGTCGAGCTGAATATCCGTGAACGGAACAATGTGCAGACGTATGGGACCCGTGTATTGGGTCATAATTTTTGCAAGTTCAATGACCTTTTCTTTTGCACGGTCAGAGGTGTACGGATGGCTGTGAAAATGCACCGCGTCCAATACAACGCCGCGCTTTGAAATCATCCACCCTGCAACGGGGCTGTCTATACCGCCGCTGAGCAAAAGAGCCGCCCTGCCTGCCGTTCCGACAGGCATTCCACCCGCGCCGCTGAACTTTTGGGTGAAGATGAACGCTTCTTTTCTAATTTCTATCTGAACAAGTATGTCGGGATTATGTACGTCAACACTCAAACCCTCGGTATTCTTTAAGATTACCGCGCCCATATGACGGCAAAGCTGTGGCGAATTCATCGGGAACTGCTTGTCCTCGCGCTTTGCCTCAACCTTGAATGTCTTTCCGTTCAAATCAATTTGTGACAAACATTCGAGAGTTGTGCGCTCAATATCCTCAATGGTCTTTTGGCACTTTGCCGCCGGGCAAATATTTACTATACCGAATACCTTTGACAAACGCTCTGTTGCCGCCTGCATATCAATGTCATCGCCGAGCGGTTCGACATATACGGTTGACTGTGACTTTCTTATCGAAAATTTTCCCAGCGGAGCAAGTGCTTTTGCCACATTGGCAAGCAACTGTTTTTCAAACATCGGGCGGTTTAAGCCTTTTAGCGAAATTTCTCCGTATTTTAAAAGAATTATATCTGCTTTCATTTGCGTTTTCTCCTTAATAACACGGGATTTTGCATCCCGTTATTTAACATTTTTGATTATTATGTATATTACAATCCATAGGGGCGGATAATATCCGCCCGTTGTTTATCTTAAATTCAGCTTGCGCAACCGCTTGACTATCGCCGCCGCATCCGCCGCAACTCTGTCTGCCTCTTCCTCGGTGTTGAACTCACAAAGGCTGAATCTTATGCTTCCGTCAATCATTGCTCGGTCAACGCCTATCGCCGTTAAGACATAGCTCGGTTCTTTTTTGTGGCTCGAACACGCCGAACCGCTCGATACATATATCCCCTCATTTTCGAGAGAGTGCAAAAGAACTTCAGAGCGAACGCCGCCGAACGAAACATTCAGAATATGCGGTGCACAGTCTTGGGGTGTATTTATTCTTATATTGTCAATGTTTTCGACAAGCTTTTGTTTGAGCCTGTTTAAAACCTTTCTCATATGTTCCGTTGATGTTTTAGAATTGGTATGGCACTTTTTTGCCGCAACGCCCAGACCGGCTATGCCCGGTACGTTTTCCGTTCCCGGTCTTATGCCTTTTTGCTGTCCGCCGCCGAAAAGTATCGGGTCAAGGTGCGTTCCTTTTTTGATATACAAAACACCTGTGCCTTTCGGACCGTGTATTTTATGACCGCTTATGCTCATTAGGTCAATGCCGAGTTCCGACGGCTTGCACGGAACTTTACAAAATCCCTGTACGGCATCAACGTGAAAATATGCGTCCGGGGCTTTCTTGCGAACAATTTTTGACATCTTTGCAATCGGCTCAACCGTACCAATCTCATTATTCACAAGCATCGCCGTAACAAGCGCCGTGTCGGGCGTTATAAGCTCTTCAAATTCGGACAAGATAACCTTGCCGTCGCTGTCAACGGGCGCAAACTCAACCGTGTATCCTTGTTCCTCGAGAGAGTAAAGGGTGTTCAGCGTTGCCGGATGCTCAATTGGTGTCGAGACAATTTTTTTATGTCTTGACGCGGCACATACGCCTCTTATGGCAAGGTTGTTTGACTCCGTTCCGCCCGAAGTATAAAAAATTTCATCGGTGCGAACGCCGAGAGCATCGGCAATCCCCGAGGTTGCCTCTTTAATTTCTTTTTCCGCCGCGATACCGAGACGATGCAGCGATGACGGATTGCCGTAATTGTTTCGCATTACGTCGGCAACCTTGTCGCACACGCTTTGGTACGGGCGTGTGGTAGAACTGTTGTCAAGATATATTTCCATCACACATCAATTCCTTTCGATATTTAAAAGTCTGTATCTGTCAAGCCTTTGGCTGTAATAATCAATATTTCAGCATAACAAAAGTTTATGCTACTGACTTATTATTGTATCACAACGCGAAATCTTTTTCAACTGTTTTGAACGTATTTATTATTTTTTATGATATTTGCCATATTTTCAAACTTTCTTTGCAAAGGCGTTCTCTGATTTTATCCCTTGTTTCTTGGCAAAATTTTTCTTACTTTCATAATATGCAAAACTCGTCCGAAAAGTGAAACGGAATTGAAATTAAATATATTTATTTTTTGGGCTTTTTTATAATCTCTCTTATCCCGACAAAGAGCAAAAAAACACCGAACATCCTGCGCAGGACGGAATTATTCATTTTCATGGCGATGACCGAACCGCCGAGCGCGCCGACAATTCCGCAAAGCCCTATTATCGCCGCAACCTTTAAATCCGCACTTTTGTTCTTGATGTGAATAACAAGCGCGATTATCGCCGTCGGCAAAAAGTATACAAGGTTTATCCCCTGTGCAAGTTTTTGTTCAATGCCGTAAAAAAGCGTGAGCGCAGGGATGAGAATCGCGCCGCCGCCTATGCCCATACCGCTTATTATTCCGCTTAAAAAACCGATAACGACCGACACATCGACCGCCTCCTATCATTTAATACATTTATAATTTTATTATATTGAATAACCGAGCAATTTTATGCCGTTTGTTCGCGTGTTCGGGATGTCGGGGACGCCATCCCCTACAACCAAACGGAATGTATGTCACCAATCCTGTATGGGGCGGCGTTCTCGATGCCCCATAAGATGTTCGTAAAATGATGAGGAGTTGTTGCATATCTTTTCATCACACCTCATTCACCGTCCGCCTTCCCCCCAAGGGGAAGGCGTTGTTTCTTCGGGGCATCCCCTTGAGGGTCGAAGATTGCCGGTGGCAATCGTTTTGCAACTTAACTGAATCGCCTGATAAGAACCGTCCCTGCGGAATTAATATTTACCGAAATATCATCTTGACCGCGGTGACGATTATCACTGAACCGAATACGATTTTAAGCCACCGCACAGAAATTTTTGATAACAGCTTTGCGCCGAGCGCGCCGCCGATAAGTCCGCCCAACGTCACGGGAAGCCACAGCGAAAAATCAAACCAGCCGCCGCGAATGTATAAAACCGAACTGACCGCCGACATCAAAAAAATTACGGCGATTGCCGTTGCGTGCGACTTTTTTTCGTCCATATCCAAAAACTTTTCCATTGCCGGAACAACCACACATCCGCCGCCCGCACCGAACAATCCGTTAAGCACGCCGCTTGTCACACCTATCATCGCGTAACATATATATTTTTTAAACTTATTTTTGTCTTTCAAATCATTACACCGCCGTTCTTTTTCTCAATAAAAAGCAAAGACCGCTGATACAGCCGTATCAATAGTCTTTGCATATTTTATTTTGTTTATTCTTATATCGTCTATCGGATGTTAATTCTGAACTTAAAGTCAATATCCTTGTCGTTCACACGATATTGTTCCAAAAGAGCGGGACCGCAGCTCGCCGAGCCGACACCTGCGTTTTTATAATCGATTCTTACCGTGACATAATCCGCCTCTTTGAGCTCATTTGTGTGCATTGCCTCGGTCAGTATCTCAACCGTGTAATTCGACACGTTTATATCAAATACATTCTCGGCGGTAAAACACAATCCGTTTTCGGTTTCAAGGCATTTTGTGTTAAAGTGGTTGCCGTGTTCCTGGGGCATTACATACGGAATGTATTCCTCTTTCGCGCTGCTTTCGTACATACCCATTTTTGCAAAGTGATGCATATCACGATATGTTTCTTCGGGACCCATACCGAAATATCTGAATTTTCCGCTGTCTTTGGGTATCTTAAACTCAAATCCCAGTCTCGGAAGCTCAATACAGTCCTCGCGAACCTTTCCGCAAAGGCTTACACAGACAGAGCCGTCATCAAAGAACGAATACTCGGTTGTAAATCTGAAGAACGGTTTTCTCGAAATTCCCGAGAGAGCACCGACAACGGTTATCTTGTTGCCGGAAACCGTGCAATCATATATTTTTGTGCTTATGCGGTTGAGGTTTTCGCCTGCCATATTGTCACCGTTTATATAACCCCATTTTTTCTTTATGCCCCTGTCATTGTCGGTCGGCGCACGCCAAGCCGAAAGACGGGCTTCGCCGTCGGTCAAACCGTTTATGTCGGTCAGCGTTCCCGTGTTAGGATTGAATTTATGTTCGAATCCGTCACCGCTTATCGTTATAACATTCTTTTCGGTCACGATTGACACATTATCAAACGTATCGGTTTCCGCATCGGCTTTGACGGGAACATCGAGCTTATGCTGGGTTGCCGCAATCTCAAAGCCGTCTTTGTCAACAAGGCTTAAATTCAGATAACAGCCGAGCTTGCATTCATCGGGTGTGCTGACTTTAAAGCTTATGCTTTGTGACTCGTGCGGAGCAACATCGGCGTGAATGTTTCCCGAATGAACGCAAATTCCGTCCGATTCAACCGTATAACATATCGTGTATTCGTTTAAATCGGTAAAGTCGAACAGGTTATGTATCGTCAGGTTTTCGCCGTCAAACTCGGAGTCAAAAGGCTGATATACCGCTTTTGCCTCGAGTGAACCTGCTTTAAGACTTCTGTCACAGAACACAAGTCCGTCACAGCAAAAGTTTCCGTCATCTGTCGGCTCGCCGAAATCTCCGCCGTAAAGGCACGTTCCGTCTTTGGCACGAACGGTGTGGTCTGCCCATTCCCAGATACAGCCGCCGATAAGGTTCGGATATTTGCGAAAGACCTTCATATAATCCATAAGGTCACCGGGGCCGTTGCCCATTGCGTGCGAATATTCACAAAGGAACACGGGTCTCGGGTCGCTGCCCTTGCCGTCGCACTCTATCATATCAACGCTGCGATACATATAGCTCCTGACATCGGTGTATCCTTCGGGAATACAGTAATTTCCTTTATCATCTTTTAAGATGCTTGCACCCTCATAATGCACAAGGCGCGAATTGTCACGCTGTTTTGTCCACTTATACATCTCGTGATGATTTTCACCGCATCCGCTTTCATTGCCGAGCGACCACATTATAACACAGGCGTGATTTTTGTCGCGCTCAACCATACGCATCATACGGCTTACAAACTCGTCTTTCCATTCGGGACGGCGGCAAATCCACTCGTCACTGTCCATATCATATCCGATTTTACCGTCATAATACGGGGTACGGTTGCAAAAGCCGTGAATCTCAATATCCGTTTCGTCCACCACATAGAATCCGAGTTTATCACACAGCTCCAACAAATACGGGGTCGGCGGATAATGCGATGTTCTTATTGTGTTTATATTCAGCTTTTTCATAAGTTCAAGCTCGGCTTTAAGTTCATCATTCGGAATATAGTATCCGTGTTTGGGATGCGTATCGTGATGATTTACGCCCTTGAGCAGAACCGAAACGCCATTAATCAAAAGCTCACCCTTATCCGACACCTCAATCTTCCGCATTCCGACCTTTTGAGGGATGTATTCACTTCCGTGCTTTATGACCGCGGTATAGAGATACGGTTTTTCGGCGTTCCACAAAATCGGATTTACCAAATCCGTCTCAGAGCCGTTCGCGTCAAAGAGCATAAACTCACCCTCGCCGTTATACTTAATTTCTTTATCGTCCGCGAATATTTCTATATCGCCGATGTGACATTCATCACGCGAAAGCAGGTATATATCGCGGAAGATTCCCGACATACGGAAGAAATCCTGGTCTTCGAGATAGCTGCCGGCGCACCACTTTCTGACTTTTATACATACTGTGTTTTTGCCCGGCACGAGATAGTCGCTTATCTCAAATTCGGTCGGAAGGTGTGATGCCGTGTCAAAGCCGACAAAACTGCCGTTTATGTGCAGCTCGGCGCAGGACGAAATACCCTCGGCAACAAGATAGGTTCGGCGGTTCTTCCACTCATCGGGCAGCTCGACCGTCTTGGTGTATACGCCCATTGGGTTGTCATTAGGAACATAGGGCGGATCGACCGAAAACGGATAATTCACGTTTGTGTACCACGGCTTGTCATAACCCTGCATCTGCCAGTTATCCGGAACGTTGATTTTTCCGCTCTTTACGTCAATTATACCCTCGTTATAGTCATGTTCATAATATTTAAAATCCCATACGCCGTTTAAAAGCATATAATATTTTGATTTTTCGGGATTTCCGCCGAGTGCGCCCTCGAGAGTATCATAGGGTATATAATGCGACCTCGGCAGTGCAGTATTTATATGTAATTTTGTTAAGTCCTCATATATTTTATTATTCATACTTTTCCTCCTGCTATTTTGTTTATCTATATTATAATTTTAAACGCTTGTATTGTAAATATCACAATTTTAACAAATATGTTACTTTTTCAACATAAGCGGAACAGATAAATATATTTTTCGTCATAAAAATGTATTCAAATTCGATGATATGATTGACAAAACGCTTAAAATATGCTATCTTTAATATACTTAAAGATAAAATTTGCCGCAAAGTATATTTTGCGGTTAGCCGAAAGAGAATAATCCGAACCACGATTTTGAGAGGCTGATTTCCGCTTTCGGCTAGGTTAGTTTGTGCGAATTCCGATAAAATAGATTAAGATTAATAATTTAAAACGGGGAGGTGTGCGCAATGACAGAGGAGCTGCTTATCAAGCGGGCAAAAAAAGGTGACAGCAAGGCTTTTTCGGCATTGCTGAATGAGCATCTCTCGATGATATATAACATTGCCTATCGCATGACGGGCAACCCTGATGACGCGTCCGATATGACGCAAGAGGTTATGATAAAGCTTTTTAAAAACTTAGATTCTTTTAACCAAAAGTCAAAGTTTTCGACTTGGGTTTATCGCGTTGCGACAAACACCTGTTTGGACGAGCTTAAAAAAATAAGGCGAAAACAAACCCTGTCTCTCGATGCGGAATACGAAACCGACGACGGCAGCGTATCGTTCGAACAAGAAGATTTGTCACCGACCCCCGATGAACAGGCAGAGACGAACGAGCTTAAAGATATTGTTGCGAGGGCGATAACACGGCTCGGCGAAGAACATCGCGCCGTAATCGTTTTAAGGGATATAAAGGGATTGAGCTACGGCGAGATTGCCGAAATTTTAAATTGCAGCGACGGCACGGTTAAATCACGGCTGAGCCGCGCGAGGGCAAAGCTTAAAGAAATTCTTGAAAAAGATTTTAATATTGACGGAACATATTTCGGCGGATAATCGTCAAATAATATAGAACGAAATTTAATGATTGCGGAAAGTGAGGTGAACCGATATGCCGCAAAACGATTGTAAAAAGTACAGCGATATGATTTATGAATACACGGCGGATATGCTGAGTGCAGAGAAAGAGCGCGACCTGATGCGGCATATCGAAAGTTGTTCCTCTTGCCGCAATGAGCTGGAGAGAATTCGCGCAGTGATGGGAGCGGCATCGGAAATAGAGGATGTTCCCGTTCCCGATGAGTTGATTTCGGCTCTTGATACGCGCCTTGAACAAACGGGCAGAGAAATACGAAATTCACGCAGACAGGGCTATGGAAACATAACCGGTACGGTGTTGTCGCTTGCCGCCGCGGCGGCGCTGGCGATAGGTATGTATTCGGGCGGCGTCTTTGACAAATACCTTCATTCCGATGATGTATTTGACAATGACACGAATTATACCGACAGCCAAAATGCGGCACAAACCGAAAAATCCGATGCCGATTACGGCGATGTTCCTTCAACCGATAATCCGAACATTTTACCCGATGCAGCCAATAATGCATCGGGGGGCGCAGGACAGTCGGATAATTCAAATAATTCGGATAAATCAAGTGAATCGGGCAAAAGCACCGCATCGAAAAAGAACGAAAAATCCGATTCGTCAACAGGCGTGAGCCAAACGGAAAAATCATCGGACGGAAAAATAAAAAATAATACCAAGTCCGAAAATCGGGGTTCGTCTTCGGCGGGAAATGCTGCAAATACTGATGAAAGCCACTCAGCTTTAAGTGATGCCCAAAGCGATAACGGCGACAGCAATTCTGTTTCGGAAAAAGCCGCCGATGAAATCTATGCGGAGAACGCCGTTCCCGAAAGTATTGATGAGGGGCGCGGCGGCGCGGACGATTTTGAAGCTTCGGCATCATCGGCTGAAAATTCGGAACGTTCCTCGGGCGGTGCAAATCCGTATGATGCCAACGGTCAAGACGGCTTGAGAAAGCAACAGTCGTCGCCACAGGTTTATTCGGTCAATGCATCATCCGATACATTGACAAACGGCACAAAAATAAGTGTTCCGTCAAGCTGTGAAATAGTGACGGCAAACCCGAAAATCTATCGTGATATATACAATGTCGGATCAAACGGAAGATTCAGCATTTCGGCAAGCGAGTGGCCGGAATTTGAACAGTTTGTCACAAACAACGGCGATACCCTTATTGTCGGAGCAAAGACAACATCTGACCCAAACGCTTATATTTCCGTGAGGATTACGGCAAAATAACGATATAAATTAAAAGGACGGAACATCACCAATGAAAAAACTTTTGATAATTGACGGCAACAGTATTTTAAACAGAGCATATTACGGAATAAGACCGCTGACCGCACCGGACGGAACCCCGACCAATGCGGTCTACGGTTTTTTGAATATTCTTTTAAAGCACCTTGACGAAGAGAGCTATGACTATCTGTGTGTTGCGTTTGACGTAAAAGAAAAAACGTTCAGACATAAGAGATATGAATTGTATAAGGCACAGCGCAAGCCTGCGCCCGAGGATTTTTTGGTACAGCTTCCTTTGATGAAAGAAGTTTTGGCGGCCATGAACTGTATGTGTATGGAACTTCCCGGATATGAGGCGGACGATATAATCGGAACGGTTTCGAAAATATGCGACCAAAGCGATGTTGAATGCAATATCCTGACAGGTGACAAAGACGACCTTCAGCTAATCTCGGACAACACAACGGTTAAACTTGTTGTCACAAGAATGGGCAGGACAACAACGACGGATTATCACCCCGAACAATTCCGCGAGAAATACGGAATAGAGCCGTCCGAATTTATTGATGTCAAGGCTCTTATGGGTGATGCGTCCGATAATATTCCCGGGGTTGCCGGGGTCGGTGAAAAAACAGCAATGTCGCTTATCCAAAACTATAAAAACATAGATTATATATATGAACATATCGATGAACTCGAAATAAAGGAAGGTGTCCGCAACAAGCTCAAAAATGACCGCGACAATGCATATTTGAGCTATGAGCTTGCAACAATCGACCGAAACGCGCCAATTGACTTTGATTTTTCGGCTGCCGTCCGCGGCGGTTATAACGAAAGCGAGCTTGCGGCGCTTTTTACTCGGCTGAACTTTCGTTCTTTTATATCAAAGCTGAAATTAGACAAAGCCGCAGAAGCGGCAGAGGCAACCGACACAATCGAGGGCATCGGCAAAAGCGCGGATTTTAAAGACCTTATTTCGGCGGCGAGGGCGGCGAAAAAAGTTGCGTATACACTCAGCGGCAACAGGCTTTTTATAAAGCCGCCTAAAGGCGATGTGATATATACCGATGCCGACAAGGAGGATTTAAAAGAGTTTTTCGGCGACAGCGAAATTTCAAAGGTCGGATATGACATAAAAGAGGATATTATTGCCGTTTCGGAATACGGAATAGACGCGCCCGAAAGCCCGTTTAGGGCGATGACGTTTGATGTGATGCTTGCGGCGTATATACTCGACCCGACCCAATCATCATACCCCATTGACACCCTTTGTACAAAATATCTTTCGGCGTATTTGGACTGTGACGATTCGGCGGACGGCGGCGAACAGCTTTCGATGTTGGATGTAATAGAACCGTCATCCGATAAGACACAGCTTATCATAAATCGGGTTTATGCGATAGAACGGCTCGCCGAGAAAATGGCTGATGAAATAGAAAAAAACGGTCAGCATTATCTGTATTATGATGTCGAGCTGCCGTTGACCGAGGTCTTGGCGCGGTTACAGCTCCGCGGAATGTATGTTGACCGTGACGAATTGACGGATTTCGGACGAATGCTTGACGACAGGATAAATCTTTTGTGTGACGAGATATACTCTCTTGCCGGTGAAGAATTTAATATAAATTCGCCCAAACAGCTCGGTGTTATCCTGTTTGAAAAGCTTGAACTTCCGTTCGGAAAGAAGAATAAAAGCGGAGGGTATTCGACAAATGCGGAAATTCTCGAAAAGCTGCGCGATAAGCACGAGATTGTCGAAAAGGTTCTTGAATACAGACAGCTCGCAAAGCTTAAATCAACCTACGTCACGGGGTTATCGTCCGTGGTAAACCCCAAAACGGGAAGGATTCATTCACACTTTAACCAGACGGTGACAAATACGGGAAGATTGAGCAGTACCGAGCCGAACCTTCAGAATATCCCGGTTCGGACGCCCCTTGGCAGAGAGATACGAAAGATGTTTATTGCCGAAAAGGACGGATGGACATTGATTGACGCCGATTATTCTCAAATTGAGCTGCGCGTTCTTGCGCATATTGCCGATGATTCGGCAATGAAACAGGCGTTTTTGGATAACGAGGATATACACACTCAAACGGCGGCAACGGTATTTAAAACGCCTGTTGACGAGGTGACTCCGCTTATGCGTTCTCGCGCAAAGGCGGTCAATTTCGGAATTGTGTACGGCATAGGTGCATTTTCGCTCGCCAAGGACATCGGCACAAGCCGCGCCGAGGCACAACAGTATATAGATGAATATCTTGCACATTACGGCAACGTTGCCCTATATATGAATCAAGTAATAGAAAGCGCAAAAGAATGCGGATATATCACCACCGTTCTCGGAAGAAGAAGGTATATCCCCGAACTTTCGGCATCGTCACATCAGCTTAGAATGTTCGGCGAAAGAGTTGCCATGAACGCGCCGATTCAAGGCAGTGCAGCGGATATTATTAAAATTGCAATGGTGAATGTTGACAGACGGCTCGCCGAATCGGGGCTTTCCGCACGGCTTGTCCTTCAGGTTCACGATGAATTGATTGTCGAATCGCCCGAGAGTGAAAAAGACGCGGCGGCGGCAATCCTCAAAGAAGAGATGGAAAAAGCGTATAAATTATCCGTTCCGCTCATTGTCGATATGAACAGCGGCAAGAGCTGGTACGATACGAAATAAAACGATATATATTTTCCGTAGGTGTGAACATACGAACGGCACGAATTATACGGATACAAATTTTGAAAGGACGGAGTTTTGCTCCGTCCTTTTCGGTTATAAAATTATTGAGTTTTTATCTTGTGAAACGGACGATTTTCCGTTGTCGTAATAGTCAATTTGGTCAAGGCGGCGGAATTCATATCCCTTGCCTTTGAGATATTCTATTATCTGACCGAGTGCCTGAGGTGTGGTGGTTTTTGTCGCCGCATCGTGCATAAGAATAACTATGTTGTCCTCGGTTGCGGTCGCTTTTACCTTTGCCACAAGCGAGTCAACATCTTTGAGTGCCGACTCGGCATCACCGTTCAAACAGTTCCAGTCCGCATAATAATATCCCGCGTCTTTAAGGTTTTGTTTATAGACCTGTTTTGCGGCGGCGTGGTCTCCGGCATTATAGCTTCCGCCGGGAAATCTTATCAGCTTTAGAGTATCGCTGCCCGATATTTCCTGAATTATGCTTTCGGTTTTGTTTATCTCGTCCATAAAGCTTTCCCAACTTGCATAGAGGGTTTTATAATCGTGGCTGTATGAATGATTCGCAAGAAGGTGTCCCTCTCTGTGTTCCTGTTCCGCAAGTTCTCTGTTTGCGGCAAGCATTTTTCCCAGACAGAAAAACGTTGCTTTTACATCGTATTTTTTGAGAACCTCGAGAACCTTTGGCGTGACCTCCTTTGTCGGGCCGTCATCAAATGTAAGATAGCATATCTTTCGGTCGCCGCTGCCTTGTGCCTCGCGCGCTATTTTAAGCAAGTCGTTTTGCTCGGACGCGGGCGGAATATTATATTCACGTGCCTTTTTCTCTTGCTGAGCCGCGTTTTGCTGAGTGTCGGTGCTGCTTGTCTGTTTGTTATCACCGCCGCCGATAATCTTGTATAATATAAATACTGCCGCAATCACGCACACGAATGCAACGGTCAAGGTGACACAGCCGCGGCGGTTTCTGCGGCGGCGTTTTATCGGTCGTCTTGCCTGTGTATAGACGGCGTTTCTCGGTCGCTGAGGTCGTCTTTCGTAATTACCGTTTGTCATATTTGTAATTCCCCTTTTCGCTGATTATTTAATCCTTATAATATGATACCCTTAATGCCGACAAAAGTCAATGGAATATCTTAAAATGTAACATTTTTGTCAATATCCGTGCGGTTTTCATCCGATTTATCGGATTTGTCGGTCGGCGGAATCGGACACGCAACGGGATCCATATGAATAACAATGTCAACACCCGTCTTATCTCTTATTTCGTGTTCGGCGCTGTCGATGATTCTGTGAATATCGCAAATCGAAATATTATCGGGAACTTCGGCATGAACGGACGCGATTTTCCGTTCGGGGCCGTAATCGTGAATCATCAAATCGTGCATACCGAGAATATCCTTGCGTTCGAGCAGGATATTCTCTATTTTTTCGGTAAGTTCGGGTGTCGGGGCGACACCCAAAAGCCTGTTAATCGTATCGCGCGCTATTCCCACACCCGTCCATATTACCAATGCCGAAACGCATACGCCGACCGTTCCGTCAATCGGAAAGTTCACAAAGTGCGCCGCCACGGCGGATAATATTACCGCCGCCGATGCAATCACATCGCTTATGCTGTCCTTAGAGGCGGCATATAAAATTTCCGATGAGATTCTTTTAGCCAAAATTCGGTTATAGTGCCACATCCAAAGCTTTACGGGAATGGATATGATAAGTACACCGACCGAAACAGCGGTCAGGTTTATATCTGACGGAGAAAAGATTTTCTTTGCCGAGCTTTTAAAAAGCTCAAACCCGAAAAATATAATTAAAAATGAAATAATCAAAGCTGAAATATACTCCGCACGACCGTGACCGTAAGGGTGTTCTTTGTCGGCGCGCTTACCTCCCATCCTTGCGCCTATTATCGATACAAGTGATGAGCCGAGGTCAGAAAGGTTGTTGAATGCGTCAGATATAACGGCAATACTGCCGATTGCCGCACCCACAATGATTTTAATTATAAAGAGTATCGAGTTGCATATTACACCCAATACGCCGCCTAAAACTCCGTATTGTTCACGAACAACAGGGTCATCGGTATTTTCGCTGTCCGAAATAAAATGTTTTATTAAAAAATCCGTCATAAAAGGTCTGCTCCGTTATCCGCCGATTAGCGGCGGTTTATTGAAATAATTCTAAAAATTGATTACCCTGCTTTTGTATTTAACGCTCATAACGAGACCTATTGCCATCATCGTTGTCAAAAGCGATGAACCGCCATAGCTGAAAAACGGCAGGGTTATACCTGTTACGGGGAACAGTCCGACGCACATACCTATATTCTCAAACGTCTGGAAAATAAGCATTGCGGCAACTCCGACACACATATATGTTCCGAGCGAGTTGCGGGCGTTCATTCCTATATATATGCATCTGATAATGATTGCGCACATAAGAATTATTACCAAGAGAGCGCCGATTATGCCGAGTTCCTCACATATTACCGAAAAGATAAAGTCCGTGTGCCGCTCCGGCAGACTGTTGTTGAGCTGGCTCGGCCCGTGATAGAGACCTGCGCCGAAAATCCTTCCCGAGCCAATGGCGAGCTTGGATTGTATCACCTGATACCCTGCGCCGCCCGGGTCGCTTTCGGGGTTGAACACCGAAAGAATTCTTGTCTTTTGATAATCAAGCAGAACGAAAAACCACATTATCGGACAGAGCACCGCAACACCCGCAATTCCGCCGATGATATACCGCCGCGCAATCCCGGCAATAAAAAGCATTGCAACCGCGGTAAATATAAATACCGCGCCCGTGCCAAAGTCGGGCTGCATCAATATAAGTGCCGCGGGCAATGCCGCACAGCCGATGAGCTTAGCGATATTTGACGGTTTGTTTATTGAACTTTCGTGTTCGGACAAGAGTCTTGCGTATAATATAATAAACACAATCTTTGCAACCTCGGCAGGCTGAAAGCCAAGCGAGCCGAACATAAACCAGCTTCGCGCACCGCCCTGAACCTTACCGATTCCGGGGATTAAAACCAGGACGAGCAAAAGCAGAGTCACTCCGCTTAAATAAAGAGAAATCCTTGAAAGATATTCATAGTCCAAAAACATCATTGCGCACACGACAATCGTTCCCAGAACAAACGCGCCCGATTGAACCATAACATACTTGCCTCCGTTTTCGCCGCCGGCGCTCGAAATCATTATGATTCCGAATACCGCCGCCGCGAATGTCAGTGCGGCAAGAATGAAATCCATATTTTTTATAAATCCTCTGAATTTTGAACGTTTAAACATATTTAAGACTCCGTTTCATTATCGATAAAATCCTGTTTTTCGTCACAGCATTTAAGGCTTAACGCAACTCCGTCACCGAGCGGAAGAATATCGGTGTCGAGCATCGGGTGATGACAGAGCATATCGACATAATCGCGCAGACGTTTGACGATTGTGCGCTTTCTGTGCAAGACGAGTTCATCGGTTGCGGTCATACCCTTGTACAGAATATTGTCCGATACCAAGACTCCGCCGTTTTTTAACATTCGCATACAATGCTCAAAAAAACGTCCGTATTGTGCCTTTGCCGCATCGACAAATATAAGGTCGTATTCGCCGTCCAGCGTGGGCAAAATCTCGTTTGCATCACCCAAAATCACATTTATTTTATCCGACATATTCATTGCCGATACGTTCGCTTTTGCCGCATTGGCGGCATTTTCGTTTATTTCTATTGTATCAATATGCTCCGCGCCCGATTTTGCCATTCGTATCGCTGAATAGCCGATTGCCGTTCCGACTTCAAGCACCGATTTTGCTCCGCTGATTTTTATTAAAAGTTCCAAAAGTTTTATTGTTTCGGGTTGTGATATGGGAACATCGTTTTCCTTTGCATATTTCTCCATTTCACCGATATATCCGCTGCTCGGTTTGAGCGTTCGCCGAATATATCGGATGATATATTCATAATTTATGTTGTCTTCTATCATTATGATACCTCATCTGTGCTCATTCGTTGTTTTTCATATTTTCCAAATGCTGTTCGTATGTTTCGGCAAAAACGGAGGATTTTCCGTCACGCGCCGCCATGAAATAGAGGTAATTCGTCTGTTCGGGATACAACGCTGCTTGTATAGATTTTATACCCGGTGACGCTATCGGCCCTATCGGAAGACCGCTGTTTTTGTATGTGTTATACGGCGAATCGATTTGTGTGTCCTCGTTGCTCAGAACGCTCTTGCGCTCTTTTAAAATATACTGAACGGTGGCGCACGATTCGAGCTTCATACCGATATTAAGACGGTTGACAAACACGGACGCAATCTTGCCGCGGTCATCATCGCTTGCCGCTTCGCGCTCTATTATTGACGAGAGGATTATAATTTCGTCAACCGATTTTCCGCTGTTTGCTTCATTTATAACCGACATTGCCTTATTGTTAAAGTTTTCGAGCATACGCAATATTACATCGTGTTCGCTGTCCTCGGGGCGAAATGTGTATGTATCGGGAAAGAGATACCCTTCAAGCCGATTTTCACGCTGAGGAATTTGTTTTACAAAATCAAAGTCAAATTCTCCGCTTTCCGCCTCTCTTAAAAATACCTCGCGGTTAATTATTCCGTTTTCTTCCAAAAGATTAACAATCTGACGAAACTCATACCCCTCTGGTATCGTTACCGTGTAATTATCCTTTTGCGGCGGTTGTATGAGAACCTCGGTTATTTCGTCATAGCTCATTCCCGAATTGAGATTATGCAGACCTGCCTGATACAGCTTTTCATCGGAAATTTTGGCGTATAGCCTGTACAGCGTTTCAAAGCGTATAACGCCCGATTTTTTCAGTGTGCTCGCAACCGATGCCGAGCCTGCACCCTTTTTTATGACAACATCAATGCTGTTGCCGCCGCCGAAACCGAACCAATCCGCTGCTCCGACAGCCGCGGTTGCCGCGATTGCGGCAAAGACCACCGCGCAAAGTATTTTGAATATCCTTTTCATAATATCACCTCGTGCCATGCTTGTGCAAAACAAAACCGCCCCGTATTTTACATTATTTTTATGAGCACCCCTGCCGCAATTGTCAGAGCAATGCAGAGAATCACGGGAACACTGATAAAGCTTTGCCCCAAAAGAGTTGCCGTGCTGATTTTCTTGTTCTTTTCAATTCCGTCCTTTTTGTATATCGCGTTTACGGAAATCACTCCTGCCGCAAATGCAATGATTCCACAGGCAAAAAGCGCAATCATTGTTTCGGGCGAATACCAAAGCGCATCGTTATAATACGCCAAAAGCAGAGCGACCGTATTATTGGCAAAGTGAAATACCATTGTCGCGTACAAAGACGCTGACTTGCGCATCAGATACGCAAGAGAAAGTCCCATAAGTAAATATCCCGGCGCACAGCTTATATCGGCGTGCATTATCGCAAACATAACCGATGAAAACACCGCTGCCGCGGTTGTGTTCAGCTCTGCCATAGAGCAATACACGATTCCTCTGAACAAAAATTCCTCGAATATTGCAGGCAAAAGCGCCGCAACGGCAACGGCGGCAAAAAGCTCAACCGCCGATGTCGGAATATACACGTCAGAACTGTCAATCAATGCGCTCAGCGGCAGATTTATTGCAATCTGCACGAACTGACAGCCTATTCCGAACACAATCGCTGCCGCGATTCCGCCAAAGCCACAGCCTTTGAAACAAAATTTTTCCTCTGCCGCTTTGGCGGTTATTCCGTTTCTGAACGCATAAATCATAATCGGTATCAGGTATGCACCCAATCCGATAATCAGCGCCCTTATGTATTGCGGAATCTCAACCTCTTTAAAACTCAGCAAAAGTCCGAGCAGGGTTGTCAGAACAACGTTTATCGCTGTGACGGCAAGCAGCATTCCGCGAATGCCGCGAAGTTTCTTTTTTTCTTTTACATATACGGATGCCATAGAGCTAACTTCCTAACTGAAATTTTTATTCTGACCGTTGCGGCGCATATCAAGCGTCACATCGGGACAAATTACCATATCGACACAACGGTCGTATATGCCGCCGACAAGGATTTCGGCGAGACATTGGCTGTAACAAAGACCTATTGATACGCCGCCGAAATCCGCAAGGTAACGGTCATAATATCCGCCGCCCATTCCGATTCTCATACCCCTTTCGTCAAACGCAGCACCGGGAACAAGAACTATTGACGGGTTTAAAAGCGGTAACAGTTCGCCGCTGTTTATCAGACTGTGTTTTGGCTCAAAAATCCCGTATGCGCCGCGCTCAACCTGACCCGAATCGGATATTTCGATTGCCGTCATGGTATGCTCTTTTGTGTTACAGAGCGGAACGGCAACTCTTTTTTTGTCTTTAAAACATCTTTTTATTATCTCTGACGTGTCCGTTTCATCCTTGACCGAGATAAACACAAATACCGACTCGGCGTTTTGATATTCCACCGTTTCAAAAAGCCGTTCGGCAATTCTGCGGCTTTGTTCCTTTTTTTGATTTTCGGGAATCTCTCTGCGAATTTTCAGAAATTCTGTACGGAGCCTGTTCTTTTCCGCATCGACCAATCTTATATCCATAGTCAAAAGCTTATTCAAACTCATACGGATACTGCATATTGAGAACAATGTCCTCGCCTGCGCCGTATTCGCCCGTCAGATAGTCAACGATTGCCGCCGCAAATTCCAGTGCCGTGCCTGCGCCGCGCGATGTTATGATATTATCGCTTGCCGCAACGGCGGCATCCGAAATGTCCGCACCGTGCAGATTTGACTCAAACCCGGGAAAGCATACCGCCGCGCGTCCCGATAACAGACCAAGCTCGCCCAGAATCATCGGAGCGGCGCATATCGCCGCAATCATTCGGTCATTATCCATACAAAAATCAATCATCTCTCCAACCTTTTCATCTTCCTGAAGGTTGGTTGTTCCCGGCATTCCTCCGGGAAGGACGATGCCGTTTATGCTGTCATACGGAATCTGTTCAACGGTTGTGTCACACACAACGGGGATTCCGTGTGCGCCGCACACAACTTCGCCGCCGACACCGGCGGTCATAACATCGATGTTTGCGCGCCGCAAAACATCAACGGGCGTTAATGCCTCGATTTCTTCAAAACCCTCTGCCAAAAGTACATATACCATAACTGTATTACCTCTTTTCGATATTCTTTTTCTCTTTGTTTACTTTAATGATAAATTTGGGCAAAGCCGCAAACCTGCCGATTCGGCTCGGTTGTTTACAAAGGCGATAAAACCATTCGAGATTCAGCTTTATAAATATATCGGGTGCACGTTTGACCGTTCCGGCAATAACATCGAGAGACCCCCCTGCACCAATGCAAAGCTTTACGTTCAGCTCATCGCGGTGTGCGTCAATCCACTTTTCCTGTTTGGGTGCGCCGAGACATACAAGCAATAAATCCGCGCCCGATGCGTTTATCTTTTCTATTATTTCGGGAACAGCGTTGTCGGAAAAATATCCGTCACAGGTTCCGGCAATTTTAAGTCCGTCATATTTTGCGGTCAGTCTTTCCGCTGCCGTTTCGGCAACTCCGGGTTTTGAACCGAACAAAAAAACGCTGCCGCCGAATTTTGCCATCTCTGACATAAGCGTACAGGATAAATCAAATCCCGCAACGCGTTCGGGCAGAGGCGTTCCCTGAATTTTTGCGCCATAGACCACACCGATTCCGTCGGGTACACACATATCCGCACGATTTAAAACCTCGGCAAATGCGGAATCTTCATATGCCGCCATAACAATTTCGGGGTTTGGGGTATATATAACCTTTGTTCCGTCCGATTTGACCATTTCAACCGCTCTCTCCGCTGCCGACTTGGCGGTTATTCGGTCTATGTTTACACCGAGAATATTTATTGTATCTCTCATAATATTCATATGCTCTCCTATCTCATTTGGAAAAGTGTCTGTTATTATCATAATTTTTATTTATTATAACACAAACCGATACAATTTGCAACTATCAATATTTTATGGAATTGTCAAATAAAATTTGATTGACTTTTTGGCAAATTTGGTTTATAATTACATTAACTGATTTTAAAGCAAGAGGGGCCGTAGTTTATGATAGGAATAATCGGAGCAATGACAATGGAGATTGATGGGATAAAATCGGCAATGACCGATGTATCCGTTAAGAAAACCGGCGGAATGGAATTTATCTGCGGAACATTTTGCGGCTGTCGTATTGTTGCCGCCGTGTGCGGCGAGGGAAAGGTCAATGCCGCAATGTGTGCTCAGGCGATGATTATGGAATATCACCCTGATTTTATCGTAAACACGGGGGTCGGCGGCGGTCTTGCCGAATGTCTGCATATCGGAGATATAGTTGTTGCAACCTCGGTGGTTGAACACGATATGGATATGTCACCGCTCGGGTATGAGCGCGGATATGTCTGCGGAACGGACTGCATTTATATGGAATGTGATTCCGAGATTTCGAAAAAACTTTGCCGGTGCGTGTCAAACAGAGGTCTTTCGTATATAAAAGGGGTTGTGGCATCGGGTGACCAGTTTATCAGCTCGGACGACAAAAAGAAATGGCTTGTTGATACTTTCAACGCCGTTGTGTGCGAAATGGAGGGCGCGGCGATAGGACACGTTTGTATAAGAAATAACGTGCCGTTCGGCGTTTTGCGTGCCGTATCGGACGGCGGTGACGATGATGCAAAATTATCGTTCCCCGAGTTTGCCTCTATGGCGGCGGCAAACTCGATTCGGATTATATCCGATTTTGCCGAAAGCTGTGCAAAGACAAATTCGGCGTCTGCCGAAGATTAAGACTTGAAAGAGGTAATTTTGATGAGCAGTACGCGTCGCGGCGAGAGAGAATACTCGTCCAAAGAGCTGATAAGACGGATATTTCCGTATTTTAAACCGTATAAAAAGACATTGTTTTTTGACCTGTTCTGTGCGGCGCTTACCACCGTATGCGAGGTTGTTTTGCCGATGATAATCCGCAGCATAACCAATACGGCGATAAACGATGTTGCACAACTGACGTTAAATATGGTGTTTGGGCTGTCGGCACTGTACCTTGTTTTGAGGGTAATAGACAGCTTTGCGAATTTTTATATGGCGAGTACGGGGCATATAATGGGTGCAAAGATAGAAACCGATATGCGCCGCAACGCGTATGCACACCTTCAACAGCTTTCCGATTCGTATTATAATAATACAAAGGTCGGACAGATAATGGGCAGGATAACGAATGACCTTTTTGATATAACCGAATTTGCGCATCATTGCCCCGAGGAGTTTTTTATTGCGGCGATAAAGATAACGGTATCGTTTATCATATTGGTGCGCATAAACCTTTGGCTTACGCTTTTGGTGTTTGTGTTTGTGCCGATTATGACGGTTGTATGCCGAATAATTAACAAAAAGATGCGCTCGGCGTTCAGCGACCAGCGCTATCAGATAGGTGAACTCAACGCCAATATCGAGGACAGCCTTCTCGGTCAAAAGGTGGTAAAGGCGTTCGCCAACGAAGACGTTGAAAATGCCAAGTTTGAAAAAGGAAATCAAAAGTTTTTCGGCATAAAAAAGTATTCGTATAAGATAATGGGACTTTTTCAGACCTCAACGCGTGTGTTTGACGGATTGATGTATCTGACGGTTGTACTCGGCGGCGGTATATTTTTGGTTTATAAAAAGATTCTGCCGGGTGATATGGTCGCATACGTTATGTTTGTTTCGACATTGATTGCGACAATCCGCAGGATAATCGAGTTCGCCGAACAGTTTCAGCGCGGAATGACGGGGATAGAGAGATTCTTACAGATTATGGACGCGGATATTGATATATTCGATGAGCCGAATGCCGTAGAGATGAAGAACCCGAAAGGCGTAATAGAATTCAAGGATGTGAGCTTTGAATATCCCGATGACCATAATGAGGTGTTTAAAAACCTCAACCTTAAAATCAATGCCGGTGAAAAGGTTGCGATTGTCGGTCCGTCGGGCGGCGGAAAGACAACACTGTGCAATCTTATCCCGAGGTTTTATGACCCTACGGATGGGGTTATCACGATTGACGGAAAGGATATTAAGGGGTTCACTCTAAAGAGTTTGCGCAGCAATATCGGTATGGTACAACAGGACGTGTATCTTTTCTCGGGAACGGTCAGGGATAACATTCTCTATGGTCGGCCGGGTGCGTCCGACGAAGAAATGCAAGAGGCGGCGCGCCGTGCCGGAGCGGATGAGTTTATACAAAATCTTCCGAACGGGTATGACACATATATCGGTGAGAGAGGGGTTAAGCTTTCGGGCGGTCAAAAACAGAGAATAAGTATCGCGCGGATATTTTTAAAGAACCCCAAAATAATAATCCTTGACGAGGCAACGTCGGCTCTCGATAATGAGAGCGAATATGCGGTGGCGAGGTCTCTCGGCGAACTTTCAAAGGGCAGGACGACTTTGACGATTGCGCACAGGCTTTCGAGTATCAGAAATTCCGACCGAATTCTTGTTCTGACTAATGACGGAATCGTTGAGGAAGGAAATCACAATACATTGATTGAAAAAGACGGAATATACAGCCGTTTTTATAAAATGGCGAATGAAATGAAATAATAACAACATAATTATTTGGAGGGTGAACCCAAAAATGACTGTTTACACATTTTTATCCTCGGTATTGAGCTATGTTTTTACCGTTATAATATACCTTTTTATATTCTCGGTAATACGGCTTATCTACCTTGACGTAAGAAAGATGAGCAGGTTTGAAACAAACAACGCGAATGATATACCCTGCGCGAGCCTGAAAGCGGTAAAATCAAAGGTTCCGGTTATGTCGAACATAAAGGGGCGTTATGCCATATACGGATACGCCGAGATAGGCAGAGCCGCCGGTTGTGACATACAGATTCAAGAGGATTATATTTCGGGAAAGCACGCGCGGATATGGTACGAGGACGGCGAATGGTACCTTGAAGATTTGGGAAGCCGAAACGGTACTTTTGTAAATAACCAGCGGATTCAAGAGGTGGTTATTCTCGACCCCGAGGACGTAATATCGTTCGGCGGCTTGAATTTTGTGTTTGAATTATAGAACTAGATGTTTATCGAAAAAAGGTTTTTTGATTTTATAATCCTTAAAAAATCAAAAATATCAGTTTATTATAATAAAATGTCATTATAGTGGAGTTAAAATAATTCAAAATGTGTTATTATATAAAGAGGTGAAATTTTCTATGGCAAACATAAGCGCCTCCGGCCGCAACCGCCCCGTTGTTCTGCTTGTTTTGATGAACCTTTTGGGGTTTGGGCTTTTGTATGTGGCGAACGATTATAATAAAAACATAATATGGGTCGGTCTGGGCTTGCTCGGTTTGTTTGTGATTATATATACTGTTCTTACCGTGTGCCGAATGGGCGACAAATTTATCGTGCCGATGGCGTGTATGCTGATTACCATCGGTGTGATTTTGCTGTGCAGAATAAATATAGAAAAGTACGGCATAAAACAGATTGCGTGGGTGGCAATGGGCGCGGTTGCGTTTTTTGACGCATATGCGATATACTATAACTTTAGGTATTGGAGCAAGCTGTGGTATCTTTATTTTATCGGCGGAGTTTTGCTCTTTGTCGCAACGCTTACGCTTGGTACAACGATAAAGGGTTCGAGAAACTGGATAAGCTTCGGCAGCTTTGCGTTTCAGCCAGCCGAGATAACAAAAATACTGTTTATAATGTTCCTCTCGTGTCACTTTTCGGGGGAATGGACAAAGCCTGTCCTTGGGTTCAAGCCAAAGTATATAACTCTTTTGGGAACGTATATGTTCATCGGCTTTCTTGTCCTTCAGCGTGACTGGGGAACGATGCTTGTATTCTTTTCCATCTATATTTTTATGCTTTATGTGTACGAAAAGAGTGCGGCATTTTTGCTTGCAAATATCGGTACGGCATCGGTGATTGCGGTCTTGGGATATAAGTTTTTGCACCATATTCAAGTCAGGGTAAGCACATGGCTTGACCCGTGGGCGGACATTTCGAATACGGGTTACCAGATAACGCAATCGCTTTTCGCAATTGCATCGGGAGGATATTTCGGCAGAGGAATAGGCAACGGCTCGCCGTCATATATTCCCGAGGTTCATTCGGACTTTATTTTCTCGGCCGTATGCGAAGAAATGGGTGTTTTCGGCGGAGCGGCAATCATAATACTGTTCTTTTTGATTGCGTACCGATGCTTTAAAATCTCGATTCAGACAACGGATGTGTTTGACAAGGCTTTGGCGTTCGGACTCACCGTTATGTTTGCGATGCAGACATTTATCATTGTCGGCGGCGTAACAAAAATGATTCCTCTGACGGGTATAACCTTGCCGTTCGTCAGCTATGGCGGAACGTCAATCGTTGTCAGCTTTGCATCGCTCGGTATAATCCAGGCGATTTCGGCAAAGTCGGAGAGAGGCAAGAACCTTGAACCGTCAAAGAATAAAACGAACGGGAGGGTGCGCCATGCAAAATAACAAAAGAATAATTCGGGTACTCGTCTTGGTCTCGTTTATGTTTCTCGCGCTTGTGAGCTATCTTTTGTATTTTAATATGTTCCAAGCCGAAAAAGTGTCGAGCAACCCGTATAACAAACGCCAGTGGGAGGACGAGCGATATGTTAAACGCGGAAGCATCTATGACCGTGACGGAGAGCTGCTTGCGGAAACGGTCGTTGACGGTGACAACCGCACGCGAAGGTATCCCAAGGGCAGATTATACAGCCATATAATCGGATATTATTCGAGGGTTTACGGTAAGAACCTGCTTGAAATGAACTATGACAAAGAGCTTATGGGACACGGTGATATAAACCTGAGCTTTAATGAAATACGTTCGGGTTATGACCTGAACCTTACGATAGACAATGACCTTCAGAAATACGCGTATGATAAGCTGAACGGACGTTCCGGCGCGGTTGTCGCGATGGAACCGTCAACGGGTAAAATTCTCGCTATGGTAAGCCTGCCGGATTTTGACCCGTCTGTGGACGCTCTCGAAAAGAATTGGCAGTATATTGTCGAAAAGGAAGATTCGCCTTTGCTTGCCCGTGCAACGGGCGGCTTATATGCGCCGGGGTCAACATATAAGATAGTGACGACCACGGCGGCGTATAACGGCGGATATACTCAGAAGACATTTAACGATACCGGTGAATTTAAAGCCGGCGGAATTAAGGTTGAGAATTACGGCGGCAAAAGCTATGGCGAGATTGGTCTTAAAAAGGCGTTTGAGGTATCGAGCAACTTTGCATTTTGTACGCTCGGTTATGAACTCGGTGCCGAGAACGTAAAGAATACCGCCGAGAGCTTTGGCGTGAACAAGGATATTAACACGGATATTCCTGTGTCAAAAAGCCGAATAGATTATAAAAAGATGACGAATGAGGACGCGGCGCTCGTATCAATCGGACAGGGACAGCTGCTTATGACGCCCCTGCACGTTGCGATGGTCGGTTCAACGATTGCAAACGGCGGAAAGATGATGAAACCGTATCTTGTAAACAGCGTAACAACCTCATCGGGACAAACGCTCAGCAATGCCAAGCAAGAACAGTTGTATCAGGCGATAAGCCCCGATTGTGCGGCGTATGTCAAAGAGCTTATGGTAAGCACGGTAAAACAAGGCACGGGAACGAAAGCGACAATATCGGGCGTTACCGTTGCCGGAAAGACGGGAACGGCGGAGAACGAGACATCAAAAGACCATGCGTGGTTTGTCGGATTTGCCCCGGCGGAAAATCCTCAGATTGCCGTTGCGGTGTTGCTTGAATATGACGGCGGAAGCGGCGGCGCAAATGCTGCGCCGATTGCACGCGATGTAATGAAAAAATATTTGGGAAAATAATATATAAAAGGTCATAAGGAGTTAAAGGATGGACACACAAAACAACTATTATCAGCCGCCCCGAAACAACGGCGGCAAGAACACCGGACTTATAGTTGCGGTTGCGGTGCTTTCGGCAGTATTGGTTATCGGAATTGTTTTTGCAATCCTTGTTGCGGCGGATGTAATATCATTCGGCGGAAAGGAGCAAACACCGATTCAACAAACACAGGTAACGGATGCGATAGGAACAGAGGAACAGGCTCACAAGGACGAGACGCCTGCACAGACAAGGCCCGCCGCGCCGCAACCTATTCCGGTCGGCGCAACGATGTATGTTGGCAATTGTAACGTAAGTGTTACCTTGCGCAGCGCACCATCAACAAGCTCATCGGAGCTTTGTCAGATTCCGCTCGCGGAGGAGATATACGTTGTGGAATACACGAATGACGAATTTGCAAGAGTCAGGTATAACGGTACAGAGGGCTATGTCAAAAGGGCATATATCGTATCGGTAAGGCCGCAGGTATATTCGTATGATTCACAAGAGGCGGCACAGCTCGTGCATAACGCGGTGGTTGCATTCGTTGACGGAGTAAATTCAAACAACGATGCATATGTTTCGGCATATTACAGCGGCAGTGCGGCAGATGAAGAGAGAAAGTCGGTAAAGTCAATAGCGGAAAAGGTTATATCGGAGGAAATCATATCGCTCAATTGTCACAGCGTGACAAGAGTTTCGGCAACACAAGTCAGCGTTATCAGAGATTCGGTTATCCGCGTTCTGTATAAAGACAATACGGTCAAGGATATTACCGAAAGATATAAATACACCGTTGATATAAGCGGTACATCATATAAGATTGTAGGCTTATCAAAAGCGTAACATAATAAATATATACATAATGAGAGGAAATGAAAATGGATTTTAAACAGATACCTAAAAAATACAGACCGATACCCTTTTGGTCTTGGAATGAAAAGCTCGAACCGAGTGAAACAAAGCGTCAGGCAAAAGAGATGGCGCGGATAGGAATGGGCGGCTTTTTTATGCATGCCAGAGGAGGACTTCAGACCGAGTATATGGGTGATGAATGGTTTGATAATGTTGAGGCGGCAATTTGTCAGTCCGAAGAGGACGGCACAGAGGCGTGGGCGTATGACGAAAACGGCTGGCCCAGCGGCTTCGGCAGCGGAAAAGTCAACGGTCTCGGAATAGATTATCAACAGAAATATCTGAGATTCGAGGACGGTGAGAAACAGACCGATACGACCATTGTAAACAAAGACGGCGTTCATTTTTATTATGACATAAACCCGTTCTATGTTGACACCCTGGATTCAAAGGTGACGCACAAGTTTATTGAATTGATATACGAGCCGTATTATGATAAATTCAAGAATCGGATAACGGGATTCTTTTCGGACGAGCCGCAGATTTCAAGAAACGGCTTGCCGTGGAGCTTTGTTATGCCCGAAACGTATAAAGAAATGTACGGTGACAATCTTTTGGATAAATTGATTGAGCTGTTTAAGCCTGTCGGCGACTATAAACAGACCCGTATCAGATATTGGAAGATGGTAACGGACTTGTTCTCGAACAATTTTATGAAACCGATTTATGATTGGTGTGACAGCCACGGCTTAAAATTCACGGGGCATCTCGTATGCGAGGAATCTTTGGGGTCACAGCTGGCGACAAACGGTGCGGTTATGCCGCATTATGAATACTTTCATATCCCCGGCGTTGATAAGCTCAACCGCCATATTGATGATTGGTTCACGGGAATACAGCTCGGAAGCGCCGCTCAGCAGTTGGACAAAAAACAGACAATAACCGAGAGTTTTGCGCTTTGCGGTCACAACGTAAGCTTTTCGGAACTCAGAGGTCTTTATGAATGGCAGGCACGCTATGGTGCGACATTGCTTTGTCCGCACCTCGAGGGTTATTCGCTGCGCGGAATAAGAAAGCGTGACTATCCGCCCGCGATGTATGAGCAACAGCCGTGGTGGGAGGAATATTCAAAATTTGTTACCGCGGTATCGAGAATAGGTATGATTATGTCAGAGAGCGAGGTGCATTTTAACACACTTTTGATGCATCCCCAGACAATGGCATGGTCGCTCTATGACAATGCCGACAGCCCGGGATTTAATGAGTTGACCGAAGAATTTAAACAGACAATAAAGGCGTTAGAGGATAAGCACGTATTGTTCCACCTCGGTGATGAAACGCTGATTGAGCGCCACGGCAGGGTTGAGGGCAACAAGTTTATAATCGGAACTCAAACCTATGATACGATTGTGGTTCTTAAAGACCAATTCTTTATGGAAAAAACCCAAGCCTTGCTCGATGAGTATAAAAAGAACGGCGGAAGGATTGTGACAGAGGATGAAGTTAAAGAAAATCCCGTTTGTGACAACCCCGAGATAAAGTTCACCGAAAGGACGCTTGACGGTCAAAAGCTGTATTATTTCGTCAATCAGACGGGCAAGAAACAGAGCGCAAAAATATCGGTCGGCAAAGATATGATTGATATTTTGACGGGCGAGGTTAAGCCGTTTTGCGGACACGTTGATTTTGAAGAATTCGACAGCGTGATGCTCATTGGCGACAAGCCCGACACAAGTATTGAAAATAAAAATGCCGATAACAGAGTGGATTTGTCGGGCGAGTGGGTTGTAACAGATTGCGACGAAAATATATTAACACTTGACAAATGTGATTATTACTTTGACGGCGAACTGCAAGAGAAAAACGGTTATGTTTTGAATATTCAAGAGCGCGCGTGTGATTTAAAGCGTCACGTTAATATAAAACAGGTGTATCACGTGAATGTTAAGGCTGCGCCGAATGATGCATATCTTGTTGTTGAAACACCCGAGATATTTAATATAAGCATAAACGGAAAAAGTGTGGATAAAAAGGATTACGGATACCTGCGTGACCGTTCGTTCCGCAAACTGAATATTGGCGGTATGCTCAAAGAGGGTGAAAACGAGATTGTTTTGGAATGTGAGTTTAAGCAATCCGAGAATATCTATAAGTGTATGGAAAAGAGCAAGATATTCGAGAGTGAAAAGAATAAACTTACATACGATACCGAGATAGAGCCTGTATATCTGTGCGGTGATTTTTCGGTATTCTCAACCGATAAGTTTGATGAACTCGAAAGAAAAGCGTTTAGATGTGACGGAAATTTTGTAATAGATAAACCTGTTAAAACAATTACGATTGACAATATAGAAAGACAGGGATTCTTGTTCTTTTCGGGACGTATGGACATCGAAAAAGAGTTTGTTTCAAACGGCGGTACATATGAAATAAAACTTGACCGCACGGGAATAAACGCGATAAATGTCAGCGTGAACGGATGCGATGAGATAACAAGTATCTGGAACGGTGATTGTATTGATATAAGCGAGTATGTCAAAGAGGGCAAGAACATAATCCGTTTGACGCTTGTTAATAACCTCAGAAATATGATGGGGCCGCATCACCTTGACGAGGGCGAATGCATAAGCGTCGGACCGCCGGCGTTTTATAAAGAGCCATGCGTCTGGACGGGCGGCAAAAAGCCGTGGCAGCCGTGGAATGACAGATACTGCTTTGTTGAAATGAGCGTATATAACAATAAATAAATTTGACAAATTTTAAAATAGGGGTTGCAAATTTATTTATACAGTGATATAATATAAACTGACAAGGGAGCTTGCGCAAAGCGGGCTGAGAAAGAGCTGTATTGCTCTGACCTTTAACTTGATTTGGATAATGCCAACGTAAGGATATGTCACAGAATGTTTTTTGGAATACGCGAATTTTTAAAACCGCCGTTTCGATTGATAATCATTAGATTGTTATAAAAAAGATATTATGCGGATATGCCGAGCGCGGCGTATCCGTATTTTAATTTATAAAAAAGGAATGATTAAATATGTTTAAAACCTGTATCGATAATGTAAGAACAAGCGTTCCGCTTGTGCATAACATAACGAATTATGTCACGGTCAACGATGTGGCAAATATCCTGTTGGCGTGCGGCGGAAGTCCGATAATGTCCGATGAACCTTTGGACGTTGTTGATATTACTTCGATTTGCGGCGGCTTGAATATCAATATCGGAACGCTGAATGAACGCAGCATTGGGGCGATGTTTGCGGCAGGCAAGAGAGCAAATGAACTCGGCCACGTTGTCCTGCTCGACCCAGTGGGCGCAGGAGCGTCGGCTTTGCGCACAAATACGGCGTTGGATTTGATGAAAAAGTTAAGGCTTGATATAATAAGAGGTAATATATCAGAGATAAAAACTCTTGCATCGGGAAGCGGTAGCACCAAAGGAGTTGATGCGGATGTTGCCGATGCGGTAACGGAAGAAAATCTGGAATCGGCGGTCGAGTTCGCAAAGGATTTTGCGGCACGGACGGGTTCGATAATTGTCATAACGGGTGCAATCGATATAGTATGCGATGACAAGACCGCATACGTTATTCGAAACGGCTGTGCCGAGATGAGCAGGATAACGGGTACGGGTTGTCAGCTTTCGGGAATGATGACGGCTTTTGCTGTTGCAAACCCCGATAATATGCTTGAGGCAGCGGCAGCAGCGGTCTGTGTTATGGGACTTGCCGGGGAGACAGGAAAGAGCCGTATGCAAGACGGTGACGGCAACTCGACATATCGCAATCGTATAATTGACGCTGTTTATAATATGGACGGCGAAACGCTTGAAAAAGGAGCAAAGTATGAAGTTAGATAAAAAAGACCTATTGCTTTATGCGGTGACGGACAGGCATTGGCTGAACGGGCGCAGGTTGGTTGACGATGTGCGTTTAAGCCTTGACGGCGGAGCAACGTTTATACAGCTCAGAGAAAAGAACTTGGGACACGCCGAGTTTTTGAATGAGGCGAAAGAGATGCAAGAACTTTGCCGAGAATACGGCGTTCCGTTTGTGATAAATGATGATGTTGAGCTTGCGGAAGAGATAAACGCAGACGGCGTTCATGTAGGACAGAGCGATACAGAGGCATTGGACGCAAGGAAGATGCTCGGTGATGATAAAATAATAGGCGTGTCGGCACAGACGGTTGAACAGGCGATGCTTGCCGAAAAGCACGGCGCGGATTACCTCGGTGTAGGGGCGGTTTTTCCGACATCATCAAAGGATGATGCGGACGCGGTGAGTTTCGAAACGCTTTCGGCAATATGCAAGGCGGTTAAAATCCCCGTTATCGCAATTGGCGGAATAACGGAGGAAAACTTGTGTAAGCTCGGCAACAGCGGAATCTGCGGAATTGCGGTGATAAGTGCGATATATGCAAAACCCGATATTGAGGATGCGACACGGCGGCTTAAATCCGCAACGGAAGATATGTTAAGGATAAAAGGGTGAGCGGCTATGATTTGCGGAGCAATTTTTGATATTGACGGTGTTTTGCTCGATTCGATGACGATTTGGCGCGATTTGGGCAGCCGCTATCTTAAAAGACACAATATTCAACCCAAAGACGGACTTGACAAAATTCTTTTTTCGATGAGTATGGAACAGGGTGCGGAATATTTAAAGAATGAATATTGCAATAATTTCGATGCGGAGGATATTCTCGATGAGATAAAAGATATGCTCAAAGAGTTCTATTATTACGAGGTTGAACCTAAAGATAATGCGGCAGGGTTGCTTAAATTTTTAAAAGACAGAGAAATCCGCATTGCCGCCGCCACATCAAGTCCGCGCGGACACGTTGAGAAAGCCCTTGAGAGAACAAAGCTTTTGCCTTTTATCGAAAAGATATTTACAACATCCGAGATTGGCGAGAGCAAGCACTCGCCGCTGATTTATAACACGGCGGCGGCATATCTCGGCACAACGCCCGATAAAACTTTTGTTTTTGAGGACTCGCTTTATGCTCTCAAAACCGCGGCGGACTCAGGTTATTGCGCCGTTGGGGTTTATGACCGATACGGCGAGAGTGACAAAGACGGGGTTAGAACATACGGCAGGGCATATCTTAAAAATTTCGATGATTTTGATATAATTTTGCCGTACATGACAAATTAAATATCTGAAAATTACGGATTTTCCGTAATCGGCGGCATATTGGGGGCACCACCTTATGTCGCAATATAAAACGTATGCTGGATAAAGAAAGGAAGAATGATTATGAGAACAGCATTAACGATTGCCGGAAGCGATTCCGGCGGAGGCGCCGGTATTCAAGCAGACATCAAAACAATGTTGGCGAACGGTGTTTATGCCATGAGCGCCATTACGGCAATGACGGCACAGAACACGACCGGCGTAACAGCAATTATGAACGCCACACCCGAATTTTTGGCGCAAGAGCTGGAATGTGTATTTGATGACATTCCGCCCGATGCGGTAAAGATAGGTATGGTATCCGACAGAGAGCTTATATGCGTAATATCGGAAAAATTAAAAGAGTATCGCGCGTCAAACATTGTTGTTGACCCTGTTATGGTTGCAACAAGCGGAGCAAGGTTAATCAGCGGTGATGCGATAGACACCCTGAAAGAAAAATTGTTTCCCCTTGCGGATATTCTGACGCCGAATATCCCCGAGGCAGAGGAGCTTACGGGAATGAAAATATCATCACCTGATGATATGATAGCGGCGGCGGAAAAGATTTCGACAACTTATAACTGTGCCGTGCTGTGCAAGGGCGGACATCAGATGAATGATGCCAATGACCTTTTGTACAAAGACAACGGCTATGAATGGTTTAACGGTCGCAGAATAGATAATCCGAATACGCACGGTACGGGGTGTACCCTGTCATCGGCGATTGCGTCAAACCTTGCCAAAGGCTTTGATATGAGAGAGTCGGTCAGACGTGCAAAAGAGTATATTTCGGGTGCTCTTGCGGCAATGTTGGATTTGGGCAAAGGCAGCGGTCCGATGGACCATGGTTTTGCGATAGAAAATGAGTTTACGAAAGAAAAAGGGGAATAATTAAATGGAAAAAACAATTCAAAACACAAATGACAAAAAAGGCGGAACAAGCCTTTTTGAAAACGGTCTGATTTGGTTCGGCGCAGGCGTGTCGATTGCCGAAATATTAACGGGAACATACTTTGCCGAGCTTGGGTTTAAACGCGCCCTGCTTGCAATTTTAATCGGTCATATTATCGGTTGTGCCATGTTCTTTTTGGCAGGAGTAATCGGCGGCAAACAGCGTTTGAGTGCAATGGAAACTGCGAAGAACAGTTTCGGCAGAATAGGCGGACAGTTCTTTGCGATAATGAATGTGATTCAGCTTGTCGGCTGGACATCGATAATGATTTATGACGGCGCACTGGCGGCGAACGGAATATTTTCGATAGGAAGCTGGGTTTGGTGCCTTGTTATCGGGGCATTGATAATCCTTTGGATTATGATAGGTATTGCGGATTTGGGCAAGCTCAATACCGTTGCGATGGCGGCGTTGTTTATACTTACCTTGGTTTTATGCAAAGTCATATTCATTGACGGAAGTATCTCGTCGGCGGCTGTATCGGATGGAATGTCGTTTGGTGCGGCGATAGAGCTTGCGGTGGCAATGCCGTTGTCGTGGCTTCCGCTTATTGCCGATTATACCCGAGAGGCGGAAAAGCCGGTAAAAGCGGCGGCGGTAAGTACGGCGGTCTATGGCGCGGTGAGCTGTTGGATGTACATAATCGGAATGGGTGCGGCCTTGTTCACGGGCGAAAGCGATATTGCACTTATAATGGTTAAAGCCGGTCTCGGCGTACTCGGATTGATAATAGTAATCTTTTCGACTGTTACGACAACATTCCTTGACGCGTATTCGGCAGGAATTTCGCAAGAATCAATTACGCCGAAAGTTAAGGGCAAGTATGTTGCGGTTGTCGTTGCGGCAATCGGTACGGTTGCCGCAATGATTTTCCCGATGGACGATATTACGGACTTTTTGTACCTTATCGGTTCGGTTTTCGCACCGATGATTGCGATACAGATTGCGGATTATTTTATCATACATCGCGACAGACGTGAAATTACCGTTGATGTGAGAAACAGCATCATATGGATAATAGGCTTTATTCTTTACCGCCTGTTTATGAAGATGGATATTCCTGTCGGAAACACCCTTCCCGATATGATGATAACAATATTGCTTTGCATAGGTGCAAATGCGGTTTTAAAACCCAAAAAATAATATATAAGTAAAAATGAAAAGCTGTGGCACACGATTTCACAAAATCGAATGCCGCGGCTTTTTTATGATTTCGATTTCTCGGACAGGCAGGATTAAGGCTGTGCATTTGTTTCCCTCGGGTTGAGACGAGATAATTTGCAGTGAAAAAAGGTATCCACGATGAGTGAATACCTTTTGAAGTTTTGCAATTTGATAAGATAAAGCAAATTATCTCTTTGAGAACATTTCACTCTCACAAAAGCCCGATTTTACGGGGTTTTCTCGACTTTTTGTTACTTGTATGTTATTTGCGTAGGACTGCTGATTACCGCATATTATGCTAATATAAAATAATGAAACTCGAAACATGTCAAACATTATTTATTGGAAACATATATTCCCGTTGCAATGAGCAAAAACGCTAAAATATATTGAACTTTAAATATGTTTTCTCCCAAAAGTATTGCTCCAAATATACATGCAAACACCGGTTCTGCAAATTTTACGATAAATAGTTTTGAAAGCTCCCCGTTTTTCACCACGGAAAACCAGATGCAATAGCTGAAAATTGATGCAAAACATATGTAAATCATAATAAATGCAGAATCATTGAACGCAAAGTGCATCCTGCCGTCCAAAAGATTACCTATAATCAGCAAAACTACACCGCCAAAAAGTTGTGATATTCCTGTTGATGTAATCGGCTTTACGGTACGAAATACTTTCTTACTGATTACATTTGAAAAAACGGTGCAAAAAGACGCTGCAATAATCAGTGCATCGCCAATATTAAAACTAATTACACCAGCATTTGCATTTATCGCAATAATACCCACAAATCCGAGAAATACACCAGTCAGTTTTTTTGCAGTAAGCTTGTCTTCTTTAAAAAACATAGAGGAAAAGCAAACATAAAATAATACTCCAATCTGTTTTAATATTGCAGTTTTAGAACTATCCGTGAGTTTCAATGCACTATATGTAAAGCTATAATGTAAGATTATTGCAAAAAGTCCTGATAAAAGAACAGGAACTAATGCATTTTTTACATCTTTAAAGGAAGCCTTATCTGTGATAAAAGCATACAAGCATATAAGTGCACCGCATATAGTAAACCTAACTCCGGTGAAAAACAGAATATCTCCAGTTGTTACAATGTTGTATGCACCATAGCCAAGCTTTACCATAGGAAAAAGCGTTCCCCACAAAAGCATAACAAGAAGTGAATAAATCATATATTTGTTCTTACTCATTGCACACCCTCAAAACCACTTTGCCTATGTTTTCTCCTCTTTCTAAAATATCCAAAGCCTCGTTTGCATCTTCCAAAGGCAGAACCTTATATATGGATGGCTTCATTTCGCCTTTTTCAATTTTTGGCCATACTTTTTCTACAAGTTCAGCAAGAAGCAAAGCTTTTTCTTTGCTTGTGCGTTTTCTGAGCATGCTTCCAACAAGGTGAAGCCCTTTTGTAAGAAGAGGTCTTAACATAATATTTGTCTCTGTACCCGCAAGAGTTGAAATAACTACCCAATATCCGCCTTCTGCCATATAAGGCAGGCTTTTACCAAGGGTTTCTCCGCACAGACAATCCATTGACATATTGACAGGAGTACCATTTAATTCTTCTTGTTTTAAAAATTCCGAAACATCCTGCTTAGTGGAAATTATAACCACATCCGCACCAAGTGATACAATTTTTTCGGCAATTTCATCAGACAAAACGGAGGTAATAACTCTTGCTCCAAAAGCTTTAGCCATAGGAATTGCAACTGATGCAAGACCACTGGCTCCGGCGGGGATAAAAGCAGTGTTCCCCTTGGTTAAGTGTCCTTCCCAAAACAAATTCAAATATGAAGTTGCATATGCTTCAGGCAGGGTAGCTGCTTGCTCAAAGCTTAAGTTTTTCGGCATTGGCATAACCATTCCTTCCGGAACACAAACATACTGTGCATAACCGCCTCCACCTAAAAGTGCACACACAGAATCACCAATTTTAAATCTTCCTTTTTGTTTTGCAGCCTCTCCCATAGCATCAACAGTGCCTGACACTTCAAGACCAGGCCACTCTGGCCAACCTTTTGGTGAAGGATATGTTCCTTTCTTTTGCAACAGGTCAGCACGATTTATACCAATTGCCTTGATTTTTATGCGTATTTCACCATCTTTTACAGAGGGCATTTCAACATCTGTAAATAATAATTTTCCATCTTTTACTAGCAATGCTTTCATATCAATCAGTTCCTTTCATAGACAATGTTCTTCCGCCGTCGCAGACATATGTCTGTCCTGTTATAAATCTTGCTTTATCCGAAACTAAAAACTCTACAAGATTTGCAATGTCCTCCGCAACGCATTTTTCTCCCAGAAGATTTGTTTCTAATGTCCTCTTTGTATCAGTATCTTCGCCCGGACGCTGTACTACTCCCGGAGCAACCGAGTTTACATTTATCTTATATGGACCAAGCTCTTTCGCAAGCGCTTTGGTAAGAGATATTACTCCGCCTTTTGATGCTGCATAATCACAGCAGGTTGCAAGTCCGTTAAGACCTACCGCAGATGAGAAGTTTATTATTTTTCCACCTTCACCCTGTTTTATCATAACCCTCGCTGCGGCTCTTGATGCCCAGAATGCTCCATACAGATTTATTTTTAGCACCTTGTCGATAACATAATCTTCCTGCTCAATAAGAGGTACGTATTTTGCTTCCTTGCCTGCTATTCTTGCACTGCCGCCTGCAATATGTACCATGATGTCAAGTCTGCCGAAATCCCTTACGATTTCATCCACGACTCTATCTACATCCTTTGAGTCTGTTACATCAAAAACATAGCCTTTTGCAGTTCCACCGATTTCCGTAATTCTTTTAACTGTTTTTTCAACAGTTTCAGCATTTATATCACATACTGCAATTTTAATTCCTTGTTTTGCAAGAGTAACTGCAGTTTCACCGCCGATGTATCCTCCTGCTCCTGTAATAAATGCTACTTTATTCATAGTTTGTATTTTCTCCTTAATTTCTATATACTACTTCTCCGTCAGCAACCGTCAAGACACATCTATATCCGTTTTCACTTTCAATATGATTTCCTGCTTTATCGGTCAGACCAAAGCCCTCATTTGTATAGTCAAATACTGCAAGGTCTGCACATCTGCCAACCCTTAAATGTCCCCATTCATTTTCCATGCCGAGCGCTTTTGCCGGAGCCGAGGTTACTGTACGGAATATATCTTCCTCACTCATTCCGAGGTGTTTTGCTATACTCATGCACATAGTCATCCCGTATCTGCCACCCCTTTTATATGCACTAAATCTTGTTATATCCGTGCTTATAACATCGGGCACTGCACCACAGCTGATGGCATTTTCAAACACCTTGAAATCCGTGTGAACATAACCGGCTAAACCTGCGTCGATGATAATGCCTCGCTTTTTAGCCGTTTTTATACATTCAAAGCGATCCTCACTGACATTATTAGTTCCACCGTGATATGCATGAGTTAATATATCGCCTTTCCTTAATACACCCAAAAGCTCCGCCATGGAAACTGGAGAATTTGAAGAATGAACCATAATAATAAGATTATTTGCTTCTGCAAATTCCACCACTTCGCAAAGTGGCTTAATATCTTTTACTTCGGATATCTGTGTATCAAAATAAACCTTTATTCCAATTGCCTTTTCTTTGTACTTTCCGAGCATTTTCTCCGCAGAATCAAAATAAGCTTTATTGTTGCGTAATTCAGCGGGCACAAATATAACATTTTTAAGCAAAAATGTGTCAAGCAAGGCTTTGTCTCCATAAGCACCGCATGCATCAGCGGCAGCTGTTACGCCAAAAGGGATGTTGCTCAGCTCAGCGTGTATTCCAAATTCTTTATCGATACCCCTCATATGAACATGAGCATCAACAAGTCCTGCTGACACGATTTTGCCGCTTGCATCATATTCAAATTCAGCAGCTTCATCTATTTGCTCTGCAATTTTAGCTATCTTTTCATTTTCGGTTAAAATATCGGCAAAATAAAATCTTTCACCGTCCCAGACTTTTCCGTTTTTAATCAATATTTTTCCCATAGAATTTCACACCACCTATTATTTCACTTAATACCTCTTGCACAGCATATTCATGTTCGTATGTAAAAGGGTTTTCTTTTGTGCCGTTGATATAAGCATAAAAATCTTTCATCATTTCATCGTATCTGCCTGTGGCAGTATTATCTTCAAACGGAATAAAAATCTTTCTGTCCTCATAGGTGGCATCTGCAATTGATGTATCAGAATATGTCATTGTAAGTGGACGCTCAATCGGACAGATATTAACAGTTCCTTTGCTGCCCGACACCATAAACTGCCGTCTTCCAAATCCATTAACCTCAACAGAAGAAACAAAAACTCTTGCCAGTGCCTTTTCATATTCCAGAACAGCAAGATTATTATCCGCGAAACCAATGTCATCCAACATTGTGTGTTTTAGGAATGATGTTATATTATCGGGTTTTCCCAAGATGTAAACTATTAAGTCAACCAAGTGAGAACCTAATATATACATAATTCCGCCACCGAAATTTGTGAGCCACCTTTTATAATCCTTTGGGTGATATGTACTCATTTCAGCATTGATAGAATAAATCTCACCGAGCTTGCCGTCTTTTATCAGTTCAAAGCATTTCTGTACTGCCGGATTATAACGATACATATATGCTAACTGTACAATAAGGTTTTGTGCTTTTGCTGAATCTAACAAGCTTTTGTATTCTTCCAATGTGCCGCTTGCAGGCTTATCCATATGAATATGCTTTCCTGCATCCACACATTTTTTTGCAGTCTCGGTTAAATCCCATACATCTGTTTCAATCAGCAAAGCGTCGCATTTTTGGATTAATTCATCCACCTGATACCTTGTTAATCCTTCATATCCTTTTACGTTACCACGTTTCTTTATCCATTCTTCGTTTTCTTCAGCAAAGCCAATGATTTCAAATAGTTCAGGAAATTTTCTGATTGCAAGCATTTTAGCTTCGCCGTGATTATGTCCTATTCCTATTTGTCCGATTTTTATTTTTTTCATTACATTTCCCTCCAATCAAACATTGTACCGATTGGGAAATTTTTGTCATCGCAAAGCTCGTTGTAAATCTGCGGTGCATTCACTGGCGATTCAACTCGTGATATAATCGGCTCTACCTGAATTCGCTTTGAAGCTATCATATCAAGAATTGCCCTGCAATCGTCATGGTGTGTCCAGTGATGGGGATAGGATTCATGCTTTGGTCTTACAAAATTGTGTGCACCGATAAGCTTTACACCCGGGCGATGCACCTGCTGGTAATAGTCCACTGCACTGTCCGAAACTCTTGTGCAGCCGAGAAGTGAAATTCTGCCCATCCATGATGCACACTGGAGTGCCTGATTCATTGCCTGAGCGATGCCTGTTACTTCAACACAGCCGTTTACACCTTTACCCTTTGTAACTTCTTTTACTTTTTCCACAAAATCTTTGTCTGACGGATCAAAAGCATAGTCGGCGCCAAGCTTTAATGCAAGCTCACGTCTTTGTGGATTAAGGTCTACTGCAATTACAGGATTGGCACCGGAAAGTCTTAAAAACTGCGTTGCAAAAATTCCAAGTAGCCCTTGTCCCATTACCATAGCAGACTCGCCAAGCTCAATTTCAAGCTTTCTTACGCCGCCAAGTCCCATTGATGCGATAATAACAAATGCCGCTTCAAGAGACGAAACGGTATCGTTTTCGACCTTTGTTATCTCATCTTCGGTGCGGATATTATACTTTGAATGGCAGCCGTGATAAACCAAAACTCTGTCGCCAACTGACACCTTTTTTACATCCTTACCAACTTCTTCTACATATCCCACACCGCAATAGCCCAAAGACATAGGAAATTTTTGCGAAGTGTTATTCATTCCCAAAATACAGGCTCTTTCCGTGCCACCACTCACAACTGTATATTCCATTTTCGCAAGCACTTCGTTTTCTTTTACCTTGCCAACCTCATTTTCTAAAAGCTCCGCCTTATGAATATCTGTAAAAAATATCTGTTTGTTTAACATATTGCACCTCACTATATCTTTTTCATATTATCAATCACAGCTTTAACTGTTTTTAAATCAAGCTGTTCCATTGTACTGCTTTGGGAAAATCTGTCAACACAAAATATTATCTGTCCGCCTAATATGGGATTGATTATTCTTGACAGGCTTCCTGCTTTTCCGTTTGCATGGTAGCTTACAGGAGTTTTTACTTCCTTTTTCAGAGCAACCATTGTTTTGAAGCTTTCAACAAGTTCATCTTCATTAGTTGCTGCTGTTACAATTTTAATAATATCAGGATTGCGTTTTTCTAAAAACAGAGCAAGCTCAACAACCTGCTGACAATTCATTGGTATTCCCGGATGGCAGGAAAGTAAAACCTCCGCACCATTTGAGTGAATCTTTTCTATAAATTCACATTGATTTGAAATGATTGTTTCATCAGTAACAACTTCTTTAGGATTTCCTTTTGTAAAAGAATACTTATCCTCACCGCAAAAACCATCTTTTGACGGTACGTGAAAGGTATATCCCTGCATATCTATTCCGGCAGCACCTGCATCTACTGCACGAAGAAAGCTTTCCGCTCTTTCTTCTTCTGAAAAGCCTGCTGTCGACCAATCATATCTGCCGTTGTAATTAAGAGCCAAAATTGGAAGTTTTGAAGATTGTATTATTTCCCGTAGTGTATCCGTGTCGCTGTTTTCGAGGCAAGACATATGTAAATCTATCATATCCGCCCCATCATATATACAATTTTTGATTTCTGCAATTGCGTCTTTTGCAGTTTTTTCTCGGATAACTCCTGCAATAGCAGGTGCCTGTAGTTTTGATAACACTTTCATAAAATCACCTCTTGTTGACATTATATAAAAAAATGGAATAAAACAAAATAGCAAATATGATATTTTTATCAAATTTGCTACAAAATTATTGACAAAATATTTTCTGTGATTTATAATTATTCCAGAAGGTGTGATATATATGAATTTAGAAATTTTATCAGATTTGATTATTACCAAAGTCTATTCTGCAACTACAATGTATACAGAAAAAAATGCAAAAACTGAAAGAAACAATCGTCCAAACTGGGCAATTGTTATTAAATATGAAGGGGAAACCCTGTATGTTTCCGGTGGAAAATCCTATCTCTCAGACATAAACAATCTTGTTATTTTACCAAAGAGCTGTTCTTATGAATGGTGTTGTACGCATTCCGGACACTTTTCAATTATTGAATTTGAAAGCGAACTTATATGTAATGACATTTTCAGCTTTTCCGTAAAGAGCAGCGAGAAAATTTTAAAGCTTTTTAAGGAACGGGAATATAAAAGGACTTTTAGAAAACCAATGTATGAACCTGAAAGCATCAGGGATACATATTCCATTCTGCTGATGCTGATACAATCTGTACAAAAAAAGTATTTACCTACCGAAAAAATAAATAAAATCAGTCCTGCATTAGATTATATTGCTAAAAACTATAATAAAAATATTAAAAACGACATTCTGGCAAATCTTTGCAATCTATCAACTGTTTATTTCAGAAAACTATTTACCGAAATTATGGGCACTTCACCAATATCGTATGTGCATGAACTACGCATTAAAAAAGCCAAGGAAATGCTGAAAAGTGATTACGGCAGCATCACTGATATAGCACAATCCTTGGGCTATTTAAATATTTATGATTTTTCAAGAGCATTTAAAAAGCATACCGGTATTTCGCCTTCAAAATACTAAAACAGTTAAACAATAGATAATTATGAAACTGTTTTATCTTTTTTATAAAAAGTTATAGAAACAAGAAAAATATGATGTAATTTAATAGATTTGAGGAAAAAGAAAACCCCGCAACCGTATTGGTTGTGGGGTTTTTGATAACAAATAATTATCTCTTTGAAAACTGAGGCGCACGACGTGCGGCTTTGAGACCGTACTTCTTTCTTTCCTTCATCCTCGGGTCACGAGTGAGGTAACCCTCAGCCTTTAATACAGCTCTGTATTCTTCATCAACCTCTAAGAGAGCTCTTGCGATACCGTGGCGGATTGCGCCTGCCTGTCCGGTAAAACCGCCGCCCTGTACGTTGATTAATACGTCAAATTTATCTGTGGTCTTTGTAAGCTCTAACGGCTGTCTTACAACAACTTTGAGGGTTTCAAGACCGAAATAATCATCAATATCTCTTTTGTTTATTGTGATTGCGCCTGTGCCGGGTACCAATCTAACCCTTGCAACCGACTTTTTTCTTCTGCCTGTTCCGCAGTACTGTACATTTGCCATTGTCTAATTCGTCCCCTTTCTTACGCTTGTTCCCAGACAACGGGTGTCTGAGCTTCGTGTTTGTGATCTGCATCTCTGTAAATTCTGAGCTTTTTCAAAGCCTTTCTTCCCAGAGTGTTGTGCGGAAGCATTCCCGCAACAGCGAGTTCCATAGCCTTTTCGGGACGGGTTTCCATCAAAGTCTTATAAGATACCTCTTTGAGATGACCGATATAGCCCGTGTGTCTGTACCACTTTTTCTGCATAAGCTTGTTGCCTGTCAGAACAGCGTCCTTTGCGTTGATTATGATAACAAATTCACCGCAATCCACGCCGGGTGTGTACTGCGGACGGTGCTTACCGCGAAGAATAGTAGCAGCGGTAGCAGCCACGCGTCCGAGAGGCTTGCCGGCAGCATCGATGATGTACCATTTCTTTTCAATTTCATTGGCTTTTGCCATGTAAGTTGACATTATAATGCCGACCTCCTTATATTATAGATAATTCTTTACAAATTAAGACACCCTGTATTTTCAGGATGCCTTGTTATTATAATACTATTTTTTGAAAATGTCAAGTCTTTTTTTGAAAAAATTAATTTAGTATATACCAAACTCTTGTTTTCGCGCATATGCTCTCTTATACTCTCTCGTTCTCGCTTAAGATTTTCATTTTTGTTAATTTTGACGAACGAATAATTTTGCTGTATTAATTCGCCTTATCCCGATATAAGCCTTGAAATGTCATTCCAGGTAACAAAAATCATCAGACCGATGAGCAGAACGAATCCGACCAAATGAACGATTCCTTCTTTTTCGGCGGGAACTGCCTTTCCGGAAATCAGTTCAATCAGAGCAAACACGGTTCTTCCGCCGTCCAATGCCGGCAGGGGTAAAAGGTTCATAACGCCAATATTCACCGTCAGAAATGCCGCAAAAAACAAAAAGTTCAGCCATCCGCTCTGTGCCGCGGTGTTCATTGCCGACACAACACCGACAGGCCCGGACATATCCGACACACTCGCCTTTCCGCCGAGCAGCATTCCGAGCGAAACGAACACAAGTTTAACCATCCATATCGTCTGAAACAGGCTTTCGTGTAGGATATTAAAAATGTTCGTGCTGTCTGTCCTTACATTAAATCCTATAGCATAATATACGCTGTTGTCATCATTCTTTATCTCCATTGGAATAAATTTTTCGCTGTGTCTTTCGCCGTTGCGTATAAATTCAAGCGTACTTTCGCCGCCGCCCGAGTTCGAAAGCTCAAAGCTGATGTCGCGCTTGATATGAACGGTTGTATCGTTTACTTTGACAATCTTATCGCCGGGTTGGAGAAATTGCGCTGCCTGTGCCTCGGGGTTGACCGTTTCGATAACGGTTGATGCAACGCCACCGTTTTTGACGGCGGAAGTGCTTACTATCACCGTTACCATCAAAAATCCGAGCAGGATATTCATTGCCGCCCCGGCACACAAAATTATAATCTTAGGCAGGGGTTTTTTGCGGCTGAACGCTCTTTCCGTTCCCGTGTCCTCGTCCTCGCCCTCCATTTTACAGAATCCGCCCATCGGAACGGCACGTATCGAATACAGAGTTTCTTTGCTCTTTTTTTTCCAGATTGCGGGTCCCATTCCTATCGCAAATTCAAGGACATTAACGCCGAACGCCTTTGCGGCGATAAAATGCCCGAGTTCGTGTACGAATATTATTATCGAAAAGATAATTATTGCACCGATAATTGTTAAAATCATATATGTCACTCACCTTATAAGTTATTATTTTGAACCGCTGTGCAATCAGCTTTTGCCGAGCCTTTGTCTGACCTCGGCATCCGCCGCAATTATATCGTCAAGCGATGGATTTTTTATATTGTCAAAATCCGACATCGCTCTCTCGACTATATCGGCAATATCCAAAAACCCGATTTCGTCATTCAAAAACCTTGAAACGGCGGCCTCGTTCGCCGCGTTCATAACGGTTGGCATAATACCGCCCTCGCGCCCTGCCGTCTTTGCCAGTGCAAGACAGCGAAACGTTTTTTCGTCGGGTTCGGCAAACGTCAGTTTGGCAAGCTTGGCAAAGTCAACTTCTTTGTCGGGTGACGAAAGTCGGTTCGGGTATGTGAATGCGTATTGAATCGGGTGTTTCATGGACGGAACCGACATTTGCGCAATGACGCTTTTGTCGTTGAATTCCACCATTGAGTGAATAATACTCTCTCTCTGAACCACAACTTTAATGTTGTCTATATCAACATTAAAAAGCCAATGTGCCTCTAAGACCTCGAGACCTTTGTTCATCAGCGTTGCACTGTCGATAGTTATCTTTGCGCCCATGCTCCAGTTTGGGTGTTTGAGAGCCTGTTCCTTGCGGACATTTTTAAGTTCTTTTCGCTCTTTGCCGAAAAACGGGCCGCCCGAGGCGGTAAGCAGTATTTTTCTGACTTCGCGGTGTCTGCCCGATTTGAGCGATTGAAATATTGCGCAATGCTCGCTGTCAACCGGCAGGAGCCTTACACCGCTTTTTTTGATTGCGTCCATAAATAGCGAACCTGCCGTTACAAGGGTTTCTTTGTTGGCAAGAGCAATGTCCTTGCCTGCGGCAATCGCATTCATTGTCGGTACAAGTCCGGCAAAACCGACAATCGATGATAAAACCATATCCGCATCGGTCTGTGCCGCAATATAACAAAGTCCGTCACGTCCCGATAAGACCTTGCACCCGGTATCCGCAACCGCAATTTCAAGCCGCTTTGCGGCCTGTTCGTCCGACACCGCCGCATATTTGGGGTTAAACTCGCGGATTTGACTTTCGAGCAAATCGATATTTGAGTTTCCCGATACGGCGATGACATCTATGTCAAATATTCCTTTGAGGTCGCGCACGACCTCAAGAGCCTGTGTTCCGATTGAGCCTGTTGAGCCAAGTATAGAAAGTTTCATAAATTATCCCGTTTCCTCTATATTATGAATATAATCAGTGATTTTATAACCGAACAGGTCACAAAATCACATTAATATCCGAGTGTTCCCGAAAGTGATTCGTCATTGTCAATCCAGTTTTGAACATCGTAAACCGTATATTCGGTCGGTGTGTTGCGGACAATGACTCTTTCTATACCTGCATTTATCACCATACGTTTGCACATCGAACAGCAACAGGCGTTTGAAACAAGTTCGCCTGTTTTTACATCACGGCCGACAAGATATAACGCTGCGCCTATCGTATCACGGCGTGCCGCCGAAATGATACAGTTCGCTTCGGCGTGAACGCTGCGGCAAAGCTCGTATCTTTCGCCGCGCGGAATTTTAAGTTTTTCCCTTGTACAGTATCCGAGGTCGGAACAATTCGCTCTGCCCCTCGGCGCACCGACATAACCCGTTGATACGATTTCATCGTTTTTGACGATGATTGCGCCGAAATTACGCCTAAGACACGTTCCTCTCTCGGCAACCGTATCGGCTATATCGAGATAATAATTGTTTTTGTCCACTCTGTTCATTTTTAATCTCCATTCCGCCGCCCTGCACCGGCACCAAGTATAATAAAATTTCTCTTATCCGCAGGGCAAGGAATGATAAGAGATTAAAATGCTCATGTGCATTTAAGTAAATTTTTTAAATATCAACTCTGTTATCCGTACCGCCGTTTAGGTACGAAGAAATATTTTTCGCTATAATATCCAAGCACCTTACACGTGCTTCGTATGCGCCCCACGCATTATGCGGAGTAAAGCAGGTGTTCGGATTGTTCAAAATCCGATTATACGGATGCTCTTTCGGCAGAGGTTCTTTTGAATACACATCTATCCCGAGCCCGCCGAGACGATTTTGCTCAATCGCCTCGGTAAGGGCTTGTTCGTTCGCAATCGCACCGCGTGCCACATTGACAAAAATTGCGTCTTTTTTCATCAATGCAATTCTTTCACGGCTGATTAAACCTCTTGTTTCGTCGGTCAGCGGCGTATGCACGGATATAATATCCGCCGTTTTGCAAAGCGTATCGATATTGACGCATTCCATATCCGAAACGGGTGTCCGTTTACAGACTATTACGCGACAGCCGAGAGCCTCGGCGATCTTTGCCACTTGCCTTCCGATATTGCCTGCGCCGACAATACCCCATACCTTGCCGAACAGTTCGTGATATACGGGCACAAGCCGATTCGCAATGCCGCTTTCGGTATATCTGCCGCTTTTGACATATTCGTTATATTGCGGCATTTTGCAGGTCAGAGACAGCACCGCCGCAACGGTAATCTGTGCCACGCTGTATGTTGAATATCCGCGGACGTTGCATACGGCAATTTTGCGGTTCTTGCAATATTCAAGGTCAATGTTGTCAAATCCCGTTGCCGCAACGCACACAAGCGAAACCTTTGGATTCGCACCAAGCGTTTCCGAATTTATTTTTATTTTGTTTACCACAAGAACATCACTGTCCGCCGCCGCTTTTAAAACATCGGTCGGCGCTGCTGTGTTCAAAAGGGTTACCTCGCCGAAAACGCCGAATTTATCATATATTATATCTTTTATATCCTCGCCGAGCGTTGCCGCATCGAGAAAAGTAATCTTCATAATCATGACCTTGCTTTCCAATCAATTTCGAACTTATTTCCAAATATTGATTCTTCTGTCGGGCGGAATAAACATTCCGTCACCCTCGGTTATTTCATAACATTCCGCAAAATCGTCAAAATTTGAAAGAACACGGTTCACGCGAATTTTTGACGGTGAATGTGAATCTGTTTTAATCAAATATTTTTGGTATTCGCTTGTACTTTTTGTTCGCCATGTCTTTGCATATGCCGAAAACATTCGCGGCATATCGCATTTTTTGTCTTTGGCAAGCTCGATGATACACGACATCGCAGCGATGTCCGCAATATTCTCATTAAGAGTCAATGCGCCGTCTATGTTCTCGCCGTCAATGTTTATTCTGTTATACTCATCGATTATTTTTTGACAAAGCTCACCGAACGAATTATAGTCCTGTTCAGTCCACCATTTATTAATGTTTCCGCTTTCATCGAAATAAGCGCCCACAGAGTCAAACGCGTGACTTATCTCGTGTGCGATAACAAAGCCGATTCCGCCGAGGTTTTCTTCATAAGTTGCGCTTGCTTCATAGAGCGGTGCTTGAAGGATTCCCGCAGGAATCGTTATGCTGTTCGACACGGGGTCGTACATAGCATTGGCAGTATACGGATATATCGTCCAGCCGCCCCGCTTTGCGGATGCGTTGTCGGTTATCAGCTTTTTAAAATTCTCTGCCGCGGAGTTTGCCTTTGTCGTCTTATATTCCATAAGACTTCCGCCGTCCGATGTCGGGCGCATCTTATAATCGCGATTTATGTATTCGCCGAAATCATCAGGGAAAGCTGCATTGACGGAAATGGATTTCATTTTTTTTATTGCCGCCGCACGCGTTTGAGGTGTAAGGCGTCCGCTTGAACCTATTATCTTTTCATACTGAGCTATAATATCTTGTGTTAATTTTTTTATATTGTCTTTTGATGTCTCGGGAAAGTACATATCTATATAAAGATTGCTGAGTTCCCAACCCATAAGCTCGCGCGTGATTCCGACCGCATAATCCGCCGGGATTGAATTATCCGATACTCCGAACACTTTGTTTTTATAGTTTCTGTACGCATAAAACGCATCCGATGTCAGATATGCCGCCGAGCTGTCAAGCAGAGCCGCTTTGAGATATGCTTTTATTTTATCGATATTTTGTTCCGTTGATATTGCTCCTGCGGCGGCTGTCGCCTTTGGGTCGTATACAACAATGTTTTTGTCCGCTCTGCCCAATTCGGTCAGAATTTTTTTGACATTCAACCCCGAATAAGTTTTTTCGAGACGCTCGGGTGACCATTTCTCAACCGTTTGCGCAAGCGATGCCCTGTCCGCCGCCGCGTCTTTTTCCAATGCGATTGCTTTGCACAATTCCGCGGCATAGGCTGACGTGTTATCGGGATTTTCGTCACCGCTTAATTTTAACAGCTCGGAAATGTATTCTCTGTAATATCCGAGATGTTTCTCACTGTCGTCACCTTTTAAAAGCTGTGCTGATACGCCTGTATAAAATCCCGAAACGGACAGCGTATATTGAGATGAGTCAAACACGCTCACATCTGCCGCCAGGGGCAGAACGGTTGTAAATCCGCTTTTTTCAAGAGTGATTATCGCATCTGACAATTGTTCTTTATTCCCGATTTTGTCAATCATATCGAGCAGATCCCGAATCGGCTCAAAGCCTATCTTATCGCGATGCCCCATATTTGCCGCCGCCGAATACGCGGTGATTATTCTGTATTCATCCGTGTTTTCGCCGTACTCGGCTCCGTCATTGAAATACCGCCGATAAAGATAGAATATTATATCACCGACTTTGGTGTTGAGTTCGCTCTCTATTCGGCTCAAATCGGATGTTGTAACCGCTCCGTCCGAAAGGCTTGTTTTTTCGAGCCAGTCGGCGTTTATATACGAATAAAAATCGCCCGACGGTCCCATATATCGTGTTATTCTCTCGCATAGCGTGTTTACCTGTTCAATGGTGAGCAAGTCGCCCGAACCGAGGTATCCGTCACCATATCCCTTGACAATGCCTGCGGCGGCAAGACGTTTTATCTGTCTTGATGCCCATTGAGGTATGTCCGAAAACTCAACGTCATACCAATCGCCAAGCTCAACGCGGCTGAGCGCACGGTTTAATATTACAAGCGCCTCTATGCGCGTAATCTGCATCTGAGGTCTCAATGTTCCGTCCTCATAGCCGCTGATGAGTCCCGAAAAGACAGCAGCCGACATTTCATCCATATAAGAGAATGAAATTTTGTTCTTATCCGAAAATTTATCGAGAATATCATCGTCAGTCCTGAATTTATCTATCCCTATCGCCGTTATAAAACAGGCAACAGCCTGTTCACGCGTAACAAAACCGGCACTGTTAGGTTTTTCGGTCGGTACGGTGTATTCCTTTTTTGCAAAAACAGAGGGGGCATAGGAACACACGGCAATATAAGCCGCCAAAAGCACGGCAAATATGCGTTTCATTCCATCAGCCCCCTTGTGTATCGGATTTTTGGTGTTCGGTTATGGTGTTATATAGGCAAAGAAACTTTGCTTTATTTTGCAGAGGTGCGGTTTGCCGCACTGAGCAAGGCTTTGAGCGATGCAACAATAATATCGGTATCGATGCCAACGCCCCAAACCATATTTCCGTTCGGTGCGCTCAAACCGATGTATGCACACGCCCTCGATGATGAACCTTTTTCGATTGCGTGTTCGCTGTATTTCGCAATGGAATAGTCTTTGGGCAAAATCTCGCCCAACGCTTCATATACCGCGTCAAGACGACCGTTTCCGCAAGCGGTAAGCTCGTGTTCTTTTCCGTTTTCGTTTATTGTTATATGCGCCGTGATGCCGTCTCTTTGCTCAAAGTGACACTCAATCAGGCATATCGGGCTTTCTATATTGACATACTCGTTCTTGAATATTTCATATATTTCTTCGGGTTGAAGTTCTTTATGCTTGTGGTCGGATACGCCCTTGACACAATAGCCAAAGTCCTCGCGCATTTCTTTAGGCAGCGAATATCCGAACTTTTGTTCCATAAGGAATCCTATACCGCCCTTGCCCGACTGGCTGTTGATGCGTATAACATCGCCATCGTATTGTCTGCCGAGGTCTTTGGGGTCAATCGGCAGGTAAGGCACAGTCCAGTATTTGTCATTGGTTTCCTCACGCCACTTCATTCCCTTTGCAATAGCGTCCTGGTGCGAACCCGAAAAAGCCGCGAAAACAAGACTGCCGCTGTACGGGTGTCTCGGGTCTACCGTCATTCCGGTTAAGCGTTCATATGTCTCGACAACCTCGGGCATATTCGAAAAGTCAAGTTTGGGGTCGATTCCGTGCACAAACATATTCATGGCAACGGTTATAATGTCGACGTTGCCCGTTCTTTCGCCGTTGCCGAACAGAGTACCCTCAACACGGTCCGCACCGGCAAGCAAGCCCAACTCGGTATCCGCAACGCCGCAGCCGCGGTCGTTGTGGGGATGCAGCGAAATTTCAACGCTGTCGCGATATTTAAGGTTGTCGTTCATATACTCAACCTGTGACGCATAAACGTGCGGAAGAGACATCTCAACCGTTACCGGCAGGTTAATAATAACCTTTTTATCCGGGGTCGGCTTCCATATATCCAAAACGGCGTTGCACACCTCAAGGGCGTATTCGGGTTCCGTACCCGTAAAGCTCTCGGGGCTGTATTCAAAGCGGAAGTTTCCGTCAGTCTCGTCAGCAAGCCTTTTGAGCATTTCGGCTCCGTCCGTTGCAAGGCGTTTAATCTCTTCTTTAGACTTTCTGAAAACCTGTTCGCGCTGTGCAACCGATGTCGAGTTATAAAGATGTACTATTGCGGACTTTGCGCCTTTTAATGCCTCAAAGGTTTTTTTGATTATATGCTCTCTCGCCTGGGTCAATACCTGGATTGTGACATCATCGGGTATCAGATCGTCCTCAATCAGGCGGCGCAGGAAAAGATACTCCGTTTCGGATGCGGCGGGGAATCCGACCTCTATTTCTTTAAATCCGAGTTTTAGCAGATATTTGAAAAATTCGATTTTGTCCTCAAGACCCATCGGAACAACAAGTGCCTGATTTCCGTCGCGAAGGTCAACGCTGCACCATAGGGGCGCTTTGTCGGGTGACTCTTTTTTTGCCCACTTCATTTCGCATACAGGGGGCATAAAATAACCTTTTTTGTACTTTTCAAAATTTTTCATAATCTGTAATTATCCTTCCTGTTATTATAATATTGCTCATTCCCGTATATATTTTGAATACTTGAAAGAACAGCAGCAATAACTGTTGTTCTTTCAAGTATAACACACTTTATATAAATATGCAATCAGAATTTTCAACAAAAATAGATTTTTATGATTATACGAATTTTAAGACCGCCGTGATTTGGGAATTCTTTTGATTTTCAAAATCCGCACCGACACGGCGGAAATTATCGCCCACGACATAAACATCGGGGTGTATCCCATAAATTTTTAAGTTTGTCAAGGATATTTTCGGATGCGCATTTATGCTTATTTTGCAGATAAAAATATAAAATCTGTCTTTATTTTCGCCAATGTTGATTTTTCTTGCGCATTTGGTGTATAATTGCCTTAAAATAAATCAATAACGGGAGATGAACCGATTTGTATGATATAGCAATCATCGGCGCAGGTATTGTCGGTGCAATGACGGCGCGAGAGTTGACAAAATATAATGTAAGCGTTTGTGTTTTGGAAAAAGAAAATGATGTTGCGCTCGGCGCAACAAAAGCAAATTCGGCAATAGTCCATGCGGGTTTTGATGCAAAGCCGAACAGCCTTAAAGCACGGCTTAATGTTCGCGGAAGCGAAATGATGCCGAAGGTCACTCGGGAACTTGGCGTAAAATATAAGAATAACGGCTCGCTTGTTTTGGGGTTTGACGAAAATGACCGCAAGGTTATAGACGAGCTTTTTGAACGCGGTATCAAAAACGGCGTTAAGGGGCTTAAAATATTGGATTCGGATGAGCTGCACACCCTCGAACCCAATATTTCGACCAATGCGAAATACGCGCTTTATGCGCCGAGCGGTGCAATTGTCTGTCCTTATGAATTGTGTATTGCCGCAATGGGAAACGCGATGGATAACGGTGCGGAGCTTAAACTGAACTTTAAAGTAACGGATATAAAAGAGAACGGCGGATATTATACAATATCGTCCGACACCGATTCGGTTGACGCGGCGTACATAATAAACGCGTCGGGTCTGTATTCGGACGATGTGGCAAGAATGGTCGGCGATGATTCGTTTGACATACATCCACGCCGCGGCGAATATATATTGCTCGATAAGGAATGCGGAACATTGACAAGCCGAACGATATTCAGAACTCCGTCCGACAAAGGCAAGGGTATACTTATCTCGCCCACGGTTGACGGCAACTTCCTTTGCGGCCCGACCGCGGTCGATATGACCGATAAAGAGGATAAAAGCACGACCGCCGACGGGTTTGGCAAGATAATCGCCGAGGCACGTCAAAACATCGAATCAATACCGTTTAACAAGACAATAACGTCCTTTTGCGGACTGCGTGCGGTCGGCAGCACGGGTGATTTTATAATAAATTCGCCGAAGCCGAGCTTTATCAACGCCGCAGGGATTGAATCACCCGGGCTTTCGGCATCACCGGCGATAGCCGAATATATAATCGAGCTTTTAAAGAAAAGCGGAGCAAGCTTAAAGACGAATGAGAGCTTTAACCCGATACGCAAGCCGTATCACGAATTCAGAGAAAGCTCTGTTGACGAAAAGAATCGCGTCATAAAAGAGCGCCCCGAATACGGACGGGTGATATGCCGATGCGAAACGGTTACCGAGGGAGAGATTATTGATGCGATACGCGCCAACCCCGGTGCGCGCGACATTGACGGCGTAAAACGCAGAACGAGAGCGGGTATGGGTCGATGCCAGGGCGGTTTTTGCCTGCCGTATGTTTCTGAAATCCTCGCGCGTGAGCTTAAAATTCCGTTTGAAAAGGTCACAAAAAGCGGCGGAAGTTCAAATATTGTTATCGGAAAGACAAAGGGGGCGAGATAATGACTGATTTGGTAATAATCGGCGGAGGTCCTGCCGGAATGAGCGCGGCGGTTGCTGCGTATGAATCGGGCATTCGCGATATTGTGATTTTAGAGCGCGACAGCAGCTTGGGCGGAATTTTACAGCAATGTATACATAACGGATTCGGGCTGCATAAATTCGGCGAAGAGCTGACAGGCCCCGAATATGCTAACAGATATGAAAAAACAGTTGAGAAATATAATATACCGTACAAGCTCGATACAATGGTTCTTGACATCTCGGACGACAAAACCGTTACGGCAATCAATAAAAAAGACGGAATCTTTCAGATAAAGGCAAAAGCGGTTATTCTCGCAATGGGATGCCGCGAGCGTTCAAAAGGCGCGCTGAATATTGCCGGAACAAGACCATCGGGAATATTCAGTGCCGGAACGGCACAGCGGCTTGTCAACATAAAAGGTTATATGCCCGGAAAGAACGTTGTTATACTCGGTTCGGGTGATATTGGTCTTATTATGGCAAGACGAATGACCCTTGAGGGTGCAAAGGTTCACGCGGTATGCGAACTTATGCCGTATTCGGGCGGTCTCGCAAGAAATATCGAACAATGTCTGAACGATTTTGATATTCCGCTTATGCTAAGCCATACCGTGACCCAAATCCACGGAAAGGAACGCCTTTGCGGTGTTACCGTATCAAAGGTTGACGTGAACCGCCGACCAATTGATGGAACGGAAAAATATATCCCATGCGATACTCTGCTTTTGTCTGTCGGACTTATTCCCGAAAACGAGATTTCAAAATCTGTCGGTATTGACCTTGACCGCATAACGAGCGGAGCGGTTGTTGACCAGGACAGACAGACTTCAAAATCGGGAATCTTTGCGTGCGGAAACGTCCTTCACGTTCACGACCTTGTTGACTTTGTGTCGGACGAAGCCGAAATCGCCGGCAGAGCGGCGGCGGAATATATAAAGGGTGAAAATTTAAAAAATCTTGATATTCCGATATTGACGGACGGCAAGGTTCGCTATACCGTGCCGCAAAAGATTACCGCCGAAAAAGACATCCCCGTATATTTCAGGGTGAGCGATGTGTTTAAAAACGCAAAGGTAAATGTTTATGACGGTGAAAAAGTTATTTTCAGCAAAAAACTTATCAAGGCTGCTCCGGGAGAGATGAACCGAATCGTCCTCAAAGCGGATTCGATAAAGAATGCTGAAAAGCTGTTTTTTGAACTGGAGGGAGTAAAATGAGAAGAAATCTAACCTGTATTGTATGCCCGATGGGATGCAGTATTGACGTTACCATAGATAAAGACGGTAAAATCACCGAGATAGTCGGCAACACTTGTCCGAGGGGTGCGGAATACGCAAAAAATGAGTGTACCAACCCGACAAGGGTCGTTACCTCGACCGCAATGACGGCGGACGGCAGACCCGTACCGGTAAAAACAAACAGACCTATCCCAAAGGATAAAATTTTTGAATGTATGGATATTATAAACAGCCTGAATCTTACCGCTCCGCTTAAAATCGGCGATATAGCCGCCAAAGATGTTTTCGGGTGCGATATTGTGATAACGGCAAATATTTTTTAAAAATGACAATGACATTAATTGTTATTATGACAAAACTTTGAATCTAAGAAAACTAAAACGAAAAAAGCGCATATATACGAAAAAGTGTATATGCGTTTTATTTTTAAATGCTTGCTTGACAGAGATGCAATCAGATGATACAATAGAGGGGTAAAACATCATTATAAAAATGCGGTTTTGCAATTATCTAACCTATAAGGAGAATTACGAGAATGAAAAGAAAATTGTTATCCGCATTTGCGATGATTTTGTTGTTGGGAATATCAAGGGCGGCGTTTGCCGAAAGGGCTGTTCCTGTTTACCCCGAAATCAAAACTGAATACACAAACGAGATTCAACCGGTCGATATTACGGTTTACAACAGTTCTGTTTCGCTTTTAGCGGAATCACAAGAGAACGGCACGGAACGTTACGGCAGAACGGCAATCGGAAAGCTTGGCAACGGGGCGGAGCTTGTAAAAATTTATGATATGCTTGTGTCGGGTATAAGGAATTTTGATAAAAAAATAACGGTGAGTATTAATTTTGATTTAAGTATAGATGATGCACAGGAATTTGTTGATGTGATAACAGGCTCGGTAACCCAAGCGATAATAGGCGACAATCCCGAGCTGTTTTGGTTCGGAAAGTATGATTCGGGTTATAGTGCATATAATAAAATAGGATTTGTACCTAATCCGGAGGGGAAGGTTGAAAGCATTATTTTTACGCCTCAATACGGCGTTGGCCAAACAGTTGCGGCAGAAATGACAGAGAAAATAGAAAATGCGGCAAACAGTTTTATAAAACAAGCCGATATAACAGAGGGTATGACCGACTATGACAAGGCCCTTGCCCTGCACGATGTTGTTTGCGCCAATCTTGCATATGATGACAGTCAAAGCCGTGAATGGATTCACACGGTGTACGGAGCATTTGTGAATAAGTATGCCGTATGTGACGGATATTCAAAGGCGTATCAGTATTTGCTGAACAAGGCGGGGATTGATTCGCATATTGCAATCGGTTGGAGCAAGGGAGAGGGGCACGCATGGAATCTGGTTAAGCTTGACGGAGAGTGGTATTATACCGATGTGACGTGGGATGATTCTGAAAATTTCGTTTTTCACGAGTATTTAAATATTACAACCGCTTTGCTGAAAGAAGACCATACATTGGATGAAAGCAACTATTCTATGCCGGTATGTTCGGCAACGGATAATTGGTATATAAAAAAGAGCAATGTATATCAATCTTTAAGCAGCGAAATAAATACGCAAAAATTTACGGAGATGATAAAAGCCAATCCTCATGCAACCGTATATTTTACGGATAAAGAAATAACCGATGATATAAGGAATATTATTGACGGTTGGTGGAAAAAAGAATTTAACAATATTGCGGTTAAACTTATGATGGACGGAATGACGGTTACCAATGTTTCATATTGTTATTGCAACCGTGAATATCATTTTTATTTTTTTGATGCAAGCAAAAATTATATCAGCATAAATAACGAAAACAAATGCCAAGTATATATAAATTTAATCAACAGCGGAAACGGTGTGCTGATACAATCTTTTTATGATGAAAACTGGGTGTTGACAAATTCGGTATTACTTCCGATAATGTTTGATAAATACGATGTTTTTAAGATTGATATGTCGCCCGATGACGGGTTTAATAATTATAAATATATTAAATATATGCTGTGGCGCGGCGAAACGATGCAGCCGATTTGCGATATGAAAATTGCGTCATAAAACCGAGTCAAAATAAACAGATACCCCCAAACATCGGCTTGAATCGTAATGTTTGGGGGTCAAAGCGATGCCGTTCTTGTATCGGCACCGCTGATTTTTAATCTTAATCGTTGGGTATTTCAATGTCAGGGTAGTTGTCTAATATCTCAATCATCGCGCCTGCGAGCTGTGCCTGAGCCAAACCATATGACGGCATTGCATCAACGGATCTGACGCGGGTCGGCTGTACGAAGTGTGACTGTGGAACAGAAATTTCGGCGGTCACGCCTCTTTGAGTGGAATAGTATTTTACCTTTCCGTTCATTTGCCTTACAAGTTTTTTGATGAGGGCAATACCGACATTTGTTATTGATGCGGTGGTATAATCATAGCGAACGTTTTCTATAAGCGAGTCGTTATCATCGTTAAAGCGTTTTAAATCTTCCGGAGATTTCAGACCCTTTCCGTTATCCTTAACCGCGATTATTAAATCGTCACCTCTTAAAAACGCGGAAATTTTTATATGCTTTTCGCGTTTGGGGTTATGTATGATTGCGTTTGATATTAGGTTGTATAATATCAGCTCGGTGCGGCGAATATCAACGGTTGCCGTTTTGCAATCATCGGAGACATCGGCGGTTATATATAAATCCTTGCACGGAAAGAGCGTTGCCGTTATGTCAATTACCGCATGAATAAAATTATCTATATTTATGCTGACCGGGTCGGAGATTGAATAGTTGTCCGGCAAACCGAGTTCGCATAAATTATGGAATACGGAATGATATTTTTGAACATAAAGACGCATTTTGCAAACGCTTTCAAGCTCTTTCGGCGGAAGGAGCGGACAATACTGGATAAAATCAATATGCGGCAGTATAAGCGATTCGAATTTGTCATATGCCTTTTGAAAGAACAGCATCGCGTCCGGCTCGTTCAGAGGATTGAGCGAATTAATGATGTTTGAATTTTGTTGTCTGTTGTTGCTTATGTCTGTCTCTTTCATTTGTAAAAAATCCTTTCTGTTGCAATATATTTTAAGTTAAAACATTTCGGACGAGGGCACTTTGCGCCGTTTTATTTTTTTGCTCTGAATTTTTGCACGTTATAATTATTTCTGCACCCGAGTGAGCAAAACTCTCTTTTGGGGTTACGGGCGTAAAAAGGCTTACCGCATTTTTTGCATATGGTAAGCTTGCACGGATTATCGCCCAAAAGCATTGTATATCCAAGCTCGATTGTCGCCGCGAGACTGTCGGTTTGCCACCGTATCACGGTTTTATTGTCGATTACATCGACAACGATGGCAACGGGCGACGGTTCTAAAACCCATTCGGGGGATTTGGGATAAGGACGCGTTTTTACCTCGCACATATGAAGGTAAAGCATTTCTGCATCCTCGGCGAATTTATCGGTTTTGAGCTTTGACGATTTGCGGTACGGCATTCCGTTTTCTTTTATAAATGAAATAACCTCTCGGTCGGTATCCTTGCCGCGGTTTTTTAAATATCCGATATAAAGATAATCCGAGACAAGATTTTCGGTTCGGTCAAACGGACAATAACTCTTTGATTCCGATGAGGTATCGGGCTTTATATATGTGCCGTTTTTGGTTTTTTCGGTTATATATTTTGAATAAACCTTTTCGTTTGAACAGGTACAGTTCATTTTATTGTTTGTCATTGCGGTTTTCTCCTTTTAAAAGCCGTGGAATCAATCCGATACTTTAAGCATTTTTGCCTCGAGTTCATCGACTTGTTTCTCTTCATCTTTGGTAAGCTCTCTGCTGCGCAGAACCCGTATGATTGCTTTCGCGTCATCGATAAGACCTTCGTCTATAAGCTCTTTTGCATCACGGATATTATTTTGAATTTCCGCACGGTCGGTTGTCGGGGTTCTGTCGGAAGTATCGACCTCATCCGAGCCGCCGGTTTGAGACGATTTGTTATCGGTTTTATCCGATTTTGAATCGGAATCGGATGTGCCTGAGTTTGAGTCGCTTTGAGCCACGGGTTCATCGCCGGTGTTTTCCGAATCGGTTTTGTCTTTATCCGCCTTGGCCGTCGGAATATCGCCGATTGACGGATTTTGTGAATTAGAGTCGGTGCTTTTTCCTCCGCACGAAGCCGCCGTAAGCATCATTGCGGCACAGAGCGCGCACAGAATTATTTTTTTCATTTATGAACAAACCTCCTAAGTTTAAATGTGTTCGTGTTTTGTAATTCAGAGTGTATTTATATTGTAAGACAAATACGGCAAAAAATCAAGCCAATTTTATATTTTTTTATATATTTATTAAAAATTTATTAAAAATTGAAAATAAATTCAAATAAAATCAAATAAACTCTTTACTAAACTGCAAAAATGAGGTATACTAATAATGTATGACCGTAAATTTTATAATACATATTAAGGAGAGGCGCTATGAATTTCATCAAAACCATAAAAGATGATGTAAATACTGTTTTTGAACGTGACCCTGCCGCGAGGTCAAAGGTGCAGGTGCTTTTGTTGTACCCCGGTGTAAAGGCGATGATTTCATACAGGATTGCGCATTTTTTTGATAACCGCGGACATCACCTGATTGCTGACTGGATTTCAAAACGCGCACGCCGAAAGACGGGAATAGAGATTCATCCGTCCGCACAGATAGGCAAGGGCGTTTTTATTGACCACGGTATGGGCGTAATCATCGGCGAGACCGCTGTGGTCGGCGATTATTGTACGATTTATCAGGGTGTTACTCTCGGCGGTACGGGCAAGGATAAAGGCAAACGCCACCCCACAATAGGTAAGAATGTTACCATTGGCGCCGGAGCAAAAGTTCTGGGTCCGTTTTCGGTCGGTGATAACAGCAAGATTGCCGCAAACGCGGTGGTATTGAGCGAAGTTCCGCCCGACAGCACTTGCGTCGGGGTTCCGGCACACGTTGTCAAGCGCGGAAACAAGCGCGTTGCGCCTGCCGCACCGTGGCTCAAACCCGTTGCCGACCTTGACCAGATTCACATTCCCGACCCGATTTCTATGGAAATTTGCAGGTTGAGCGCCGATATAGACCGATTGAAAAAGAAACTCAATTGTGACTGTTCGGAATCGGCACAAGAGATAACAGATATATTGGAGGATGTAAAATGATTGATTCAAAACTGTATTTATACAATACGCTTAGCCGAAAGAAAGAAGAATTTATACCCATTACTCCGGGCGAGGTAAAGATGTATTCGTGCGGACCGACCGTATATAACTATTTTCATATAGGAAACGCGCGCCCTTTCATTATTTTTGAAACGCTGCGCAGATACCTTGAATACAAGGGTTTTAAGGTTAAGTTTGTTCAGAATTTCACCGATGTTGACGACAAGATGATAAATAAGGCAAACGAACTCGGAATCACGGTAAAAGAGCTTGCCGATGAGTATATAGACGAATACTTTACCGATGCAAAAGGTCTTGGCATAAGAGCCGCATCGGTGCATCCGCGAGCAACCGAGAACATTGACGCGATTATAGCGATTGTGTCGGAACTCGAAAAGAACGGATATGCGTATAACGTGAACGGTGACGTGTATTATCGCACAAAGAAATTCGCCGAATACGGAAAGCTTTCACATCAGCCGCTCGAAGAATTGGAAAGCGGCGCGAGAATCGATATAAATGATGACAAAGAGGACCCGATGGATTTTGCGCTTTGGAAAAAGCAAAAGCCGGGCGAACCGGCGTGGGAAAGCCCGTGGGGTATGGGCAGACCCGGATGGCACATTGAGTGCAGCGCGATGGCGAACAAATACTTGGGCAAGACGATAGATATTCACAGCGGCGGTCAGGATTTGATTTTTCCGCATCACGAAAACGAGATTGCACAGAGCGAGGCGGCGAATTGCTGTAAATTTGCGAATTATTGGCTGCATAACGGATATATTAACATTGACAACAAAAAGATGTCAAAGTCGCTCGGTAACTTTTTCACCGTTCGTGAGATTGCAGAGGAATTTGATTATGAGGTAATCAGGTTCTTTATGCTTTCGGCACATTACCGCAGCCCGATTAATTTCAGCAAAGAGCTTATGGAGTCGGCAAAATCGGCTCTCGGCAGGATTTATACCTGTCTCGAAACGCTCGACTTTCTTGCGGAGTCGGCAGAGGACAGAGCGGCGAATGCGGCAGAGGAAGAACTTATTGCAAAGCTTTCGAGCCGAAAGGCGGAATTTATCGCTGCGATGGACGATGACCTGAACACGGCGGATGCAATATCCGTTATATTCGAACTTGTTGCGGACGTAAATAAGGTAATCACCGAAAACCCCAACAAGGATGTGTGCATAAAGTGTGCCGCCGCGATTCGCGAACTCGGTGATGTTCTCGGACTTTTGGGTAAGAAAGAGGAAAAAGCGGACGATGAGGTTCAGAGTATTCTGGAAAAGCGTGCCGAGGCACGCGCGGCTAAGGATTGGGCAAAGTCGGATGAGCTTCGTGACAGGCTCAAAGATATGGGATATTCCGTCAAGGATACTCCTCAGGGTCAACAGTTGACGAGGGTTTAATCGGGGTTTGTGATATGAATGAGACAGATAAGACTGCGGTGAATGAGAGCGTTTTAAAAGATGCGAACAAATGCGGCAATCCGAATGTATATTCCGCGCTGACATTGGCGTATCTGGGGGATTGTGTATATGAGCTATATGTTCGCAGCCACCTGACCGAGGACGGCAATCACAAGGTCAACGAGCTTCACCGTGCGGCAACAAAATTCGTATGTGCGAAGGCACAAGCCGAATTTTATCATAAAATTAAGGACATACTAAGCGAGGACGAGGACGCGGCGTTTCGCCGCGGACGAAACACAAAGTCACATCCGCCCAAAAACGCGGATATGTCGGATTATAAGATTGCGACGGGTGTTGAAACGCTTATCGGTTATCTCTATATTCTCGGGCGCGTAGGGCGAATATCCGAGCTTATGAAAAAGCTGTTTGAATAAAATTTTTTCGTACATATTTTTAGGAGTGATATGTATGGGAAAAAATCTGTTTGACAAAAGACGGACATATACGGCGGTTGTTGACTGTGCCGTGATTGCGGTCGGGGCGGTGCTTATGGGCGTTGCTCTGTCGGTGTTTATGGTGCCGTTTAAGATTGCGCCCGGAGGAGCGAGCGGCCTTGCGACAGTTCTGCATTATCTGGCCGGGCTTAGGGTGTCGGTCTTGATACCGCTTATAAACATTCCGATTTTTATAATCGGAATCATTCGACTTGAACGTGATTTCCTTATGAAATCGGTGTTCGGAACGGTTGTCTTATCGATAGCGACCGAAACAGCGGCAATATTGCCGCCGCCGACATCCGACCCGCTTATTTCGGCGGTTTTCGGAGGAGCGGTAATGGGTATAGGTATTTCGGCGGTTTTGAGCCGCGGCGGAACGACCGGCGGAACCGATATTTTGGTTCTTGTCATACGCAGGTCTTTTTCCGAGGTATCGGTCGGCAGACTGTATCTTTTGATTGACGGAGCGGTTATTGCCATGGCAGGGCTTGCTTTTTCAAGCGGAGAGGTAATATTTTATTCGGCGGTATCGCTCGTTGTATCGACATATATGACGGACGCGGCGCTGGAGGGATTGAATCTTGCGAGGCTTGTGTATATCATATCCGACAGCAACAGAGAAATATGCGACAGGATTTATGCCGAGCTTAAACGCGGTGTTACGGGCCTTAACTCGGTATCGATGTACTCGGGGCGCAGCGGACGGATTTTGATGTGCGTTATACGCAAGGGGCAATTGTCGAAACTGAAAAAGATAATTCAAGACATCGACAAAGACGCGTTTGTTATTATCTGTGATGCAAAAGAGGTAATGGGCAGCGGCTTTGAGATGCGAAGAATATAATATAATTAAAAGAAAAATATTAAATTAATATATAATAATTTGGAGGTTAAGCATAAATGAATGCAGAAAAGATTAAAGCACTCAGCCTGCACGCAGCAAACGTCAGAAAAATGGCGTTAGAGGCTGTATACAGCGCAGGTGCCGGACATCCGGGCGGTTCTTTGTCCGCGGCGGATATCCTTACATACTTGTATATGGAGGAAATGAATGTGAATCCCGATGAGCCGAAAGCGGCGGACAGGGACAGATTTGTTTTGTCAAAGGGGCATTGTTCACCGGCTCTGTACGGGGTGCTTGCCGAACGCGGATTTATTCCGAAAGAGGATATAAAAACATTCCGTCACGCCGACAGCTATCTTCAGGGTCATCCCGATATGAAAGGTGTTCCGGGGGTTGATATGTCAACGGGTTCGCTCGGTCAGGGTATAAGCGCGGCTTGCGGAATGGCAAAGGCGGCGAAACTCAACGGCAAGGATTATCGTGTTTATACGATGCTCGGTGACGGTGAGTGTGAAGAAGGTCAGGTATGGGAGGCAGCGATGTTTGCCGCTCATTATAAACTCAATAATCTTATTGCATTTTTGGATTTTAACGGTCTTCAGATTGACGGCGACATAACAAAGGTTATGAATCCGACACCGTTTGATAAAAAGTTTGAGGCGTTCGGCTGGAACGTTATCCGCATAAATGCGCACGACTTTAACTTGATTGAGGCGGCAGTAAAAGAGGCAAAGTCGGTTGAGGACAAGCCTACGCTTATCCTTGCGGACAGCATAAAAGGCAAGGGTGTTTCGTTTATGGAAAACAAGGCAGAATGGCACGGTGCGGCACCGAACAAAGAACAATACGAACAGGCGATTTCTGAGCTTGACGCGTATATAAACGAGATAGGAGGGAAAGCGTAATGTCAAATTCGGTTTATAATTTAGGTGATAAAATCGCAACGCGTGTTGCTTACGGAAATGCATTGGCGGAATTCGGATGCGATGAGCGCATAGTCGTTTTGGACGCTGACCTCTCTAAGTCAACCAAGACTGACAGCTTTAAAAAAGCATACCCCGAAAGATTTGTGAACTGTGGTATAGCAGAGGGAAATATGATGTCGGTTGCGGCAGGAATGTCAACGTGCGGAAACATTGTTTTTGCAAGCTCGTTTGCGATGTTTGCGGCAGGCAGAGCATTTGAACAGATAAGAAATTCAATCGGTTATCCGCATCTTAATGTAAAAATCGGTGCGACTCATGCCGGGATTTCGGTCGGTGAGGACGGCGCAACACATCAGTGCCTTGAAGATATGGGAATTATGCGTACCATTCCGGGTATGGTTATATTAAACCCTGCGGACGCAACCGAGGCAAGACTTGCGGTAAAAGCGGCGATTGACTATAACGGTCCCGTTTATCTGAGATTCGGCAGACTCGGCGTTCCCGTTATATTCGATGACAGCTATAAATTTGAGATAGGCAAGGGTGTTGAACTTAAAGACGGAAGCGATGTGACGATTATCGCAACGGGTCTTATGGTACCGGCGGCAATGGACGCTGCGGCGGCATTGTCCGAACAGGGTATCTCGGCAAGGGTTGTGAATATGGCAACAATCAAGCCTATTGACAAGGATATTATCATAAAGGCGGCAAAGGAAACCGGTGCGATTGTTACGGCGGAAGAACATAATATTATCGGCGGTTTGGGTTCTGCCGTTGCCGAAGTTTTGGTTGAAAACGTGCCCGTTCCGATGCAGAGAATCGGAACAAAGGATGTATTCGGCAAAAGCGGTAAGCCCGAGGTATTGCTTGAAATGTACGGACTTGACGCAAAGAGTATTGCCGAGGCGGCAAAGACGGCGATTGCAAAGAAAAACGCATAAATCTACATAACAAAATAAAAACGTTTGGTTTGTTTTTTTGAACCGAACGTTTTTTATTTTGGATATTTTAATCGGGATTTAATATTTGTGAGTTATTATAATTAAAGTAAACGAAGGCGAACAAAGATGAATGTTTTGATTATAGATAATTCACAAGAATTATGCAATTCGGTAGAAAAGCATCTTAAACACAGGGGTTATAATGCCGACACGGAGTATGACGGACAAAAGGGATTGAGAAAGGCTTTGTCAAACGAGTATGATATAATATTACTTGATATAATGATGCCGCAGAGCCGTTAAAGTCTAACGGCTCTGCGGCAAAATCCAAAGCAATTATTTTGAAAGATAGTTGTATATTATGATTGCTGCGTCTGCTCTTGACAGGGTTGCGGTCGGGTTGAAATAATTGTTTTCATCGCCCGACATAACGCCCATTCCGCGGCAGAGTGCAACCGAACCGAGATATTCGGGATTTATGTCGGCTTCGTCATAATATCCCGTTGTGAATATACCTCTGAGTTTTGCCGCTTGTTCAAGGCCTGCGGCATATATGATTGCTTTTGCCGCGTCTTGACGGGTGGTTATGGCGTTGTTTGAATCCTCCGTGCCGCTGTCATTGGATTTTGCATCGGCATTTAAGAGATAAATGGGTATGGGGCGTATAAATGTCGAATTTAACATATCCGCCAATTCACCAACGGTAATATTATCATCGGGGCGGAATGTGTCCTCGCCTTTATTCAAAGAGAGTACGCCGCATTCAAACAGCTTTTTGATTTGCTCTTCGGCATAATGCCCCGATATATCGGTCGGAAGAACAAGTTCGTCCGAGGTGTATTCGCTGCCGTCATAGTCGAGCAGTGCGCCCGATTTTGCATTAATCTGATAATGTCCGTTATGTTCAAGTGAATATTTAAGCGTAATTTTCGGAACGGTCTTGTTATCGCTTTCGGTTTTGTCATAGCTCAAAGTCATTTTTGCTTTTTCCGAAAGAGCGGTTTGAGCTTTTTTCGCGCCGATTATACCATCCGATGATTCAAACTCGATATTGTTATCCCAAACCTTATAATAAGTCTTTATATTGCCCGTTTTGTTGTCAACCGTAATATATATGCGGTTTTCGGGGAAAACAATGTTGTTTTCGTATCTCTCAAAATCCATATAGTATTCCGAATCGCGGTCATTATTATAATCTTTGGCATTTTCGGAAAGCTTTACGTTATCGATAACGCTGCTGTATGTCTTTATGAAATCCTTTGCCTTTGCATTCGCGGTATCAAATGAAATTTGAATCTTATTATCTTGTTTGTCCGAATCCTTTGCATAGATATAATTTGAGAAATTTTCAAGACTTCCGTCTTTTGCGTCAAGTTCGATGCTCAAATTTCCGTAGTATTTATCGGCGTTGTTTTTCGGTGCATAATATAAACGTGCTTTATATGATTTCGGCGTTTCGTTCTCGGTGTTGGTATACGGATAATAACCGTCCAAATAATATTTGCCCGAGATGAATTCCAAATCCTCAATGCCGATGTTTTTGATGTTTTCGGCAATCTTGCGCAGCTCGTCTGTAGAGAGCAGACCGTTTACTTCCTCAATATTTTTGAGCTCCGCATCGGTCAATTGCTTGCCGGTATCGGCGGCGGAGTCCATCGCATTCTCGCTCTTTCTGTTAGAATCGCCTGCGCCGCCGCTCGAATAGCCGTATTCAAACGGTTTGAATTCTTCGCCGGTTATCCCGTCAAGTTCATAATATGCGTTTTTAGGCATATATATTAAGATTGCTTTATTATCGACTTTGATATACTTTAATTCCATTGGGCTTGCCTCAAAAAATTTATTTTCGGCATCGGCGGCACTTATCGCCGTATCAACCGACGGAATATCGCTTGCGTATGTATACTGTGCCGACATACTTTCGACATCGCCCGTTTCTTTGTTCAGTTCAACGGAAACCGAGTCGCCGCAGAAATCCAAGCCGTTTATCACTCTGCCGAGACGGACGTCAACGCTGTTTCCGTAAAGAGATGAATTATAGGTTATAGCCTCATCGGGGAACTCGTCTTTCCAGTTCGGGTTTACCGAAAACAGCCATTCTTTGGCAAGGCGCATAGCTTCGTCCTCGCTGAATTTTGCGAATCCCATATGCCTGTTGTTTTGTGTCGGGAAGTTTGATATTTCCCATTTGTGAAAGCTGAGGACATCGCCCTTGTCATTTATTCGAACCGAATATGTCTTTTGTGTGTCGCCCTCGTCGCGCTTTGTCTGCCAGCTCAATGAATACTCAACGCCGTTATCGTCCTGTGATGATGAGCTGTCGAATTCGGTGCATTCCGCAGGAATTGAAATTTTGTTCTTTGCTGCGATTATCGCGCTTTCCAAGCCCGTCTCCGCAAAAGCGGAAAACGGAACGATTCCGAACAGCATTACTGCTGCCGCAGTTGCCGAAATTGCCTTTTTTATACTCTTTTTCATAGCATAAAACCTCCGATTTGTAAAATATATTATCCGATATGCAAAAGCCAATGCATATTCCCTTATATTTGTTAGACGAAATGCGCATGGATAAAGTTCCCAATTTTTTATTTTATTTCAATTTTAAGCTTTCCGCCCGATTCGGATACAACGGCGGTGTCACCCGATTTTAACTCGCCCCGGATCAGCTTTTGAGCCAATGCGTCCTCAATATGCGATTCAATGTATCGGCGCATCGGTCTTGCGCCGTATTCCTTTTTATATGAGTTGTCGAGAACTACATTCTTTGCCGCATCGGTCATTTCAAGAGAAATTCCCTTTTCGGCAAGTCCGTCACATAAATCCGAAATCATAATTCCGATAATTTGTATAAGCTCATCGCGCTTTAATTCTTTAAAGATAACGGTTTCATCGACACGATTTAAGAATTCGGGTCTGAAAAGCGATTTGAGCGCGCGTTCAACTTTAAAGCTTATGGCTTCATCTTCATCATTAAAGCCGACAATGTTTGATTTTTGGTCGCTGCCTGCGTTTGATGTCATTATGATGATTGTGTTTTCAAACGAAACGGTTTTGCCGTGGCTGTCGGTTATCCTTCCGTCATCGAGGATTTGCAAAAGGATGTTGAAAACATCCGCGTTCGCCTTTTCTATCTCATCCAGTAGGATTACCGAATACGGATGACGGCGGACTTTTTCGGTGAGCTGACCCGCTTCGTCATAACCGACATAGCCCGGCGGCGAGCCGATTAATTTTGAAACGGAATGCTTTTCCATATATTCCGACATATCAAGACGAATCAGAGAGTCCTGTCCGTCAAAGACCTCGTCCGCTATGCGCTTGACCAGCTCGGTTTTGCCGACACCCGTGGGACCGACAAATATAAACGAAACAGGGCGGCGTTTAAGGCTTATACCGGCACGTTTGCGGCGGATTGCTCTCGCAACCGCGGAAACGGCTTCGTCCTGTCCGATGAGCCGTGTATGCAGGCGTTCCTCGAGATTTACCAGCCTTCCCGTTTCGAATTCGCTTATGTTTTTGACAGGGATTTTTGTCCAAAGCTCGATAACCGCCGCGATGTCCTCGGTTGTGAGATACACATCGATGCCTTCCTTTTCGAGTTCGGCGATTTTATCGGCAATGCGCATTTTGCGGCTTTTAAGCTCGGCAATCTGTTCATAAACCTTTATTCCTTCCTCGTCCGTTTCGAATGCGGTATCAATGTTGCCTTGCGGCGCATCGGAGACATTCTCGCGCTGTTGTTCGAGCTGTTCGTCAAGCTTTGCGTTCAGGGCGTCAATCTCACCGTCTATCTTGGCATCTTCGTTTTTGAGCTTTTCGCATTCAAGCAGCTTTTTGTTTTCGAGGTTTGCCCTCGATGCCGCCTCGTCAATCACGTCTATTGCCTTATCGGGCAGAAAACGGTCGTTTATATATCTTTCGGACAGTACGGCGGCGGTGCGGATTATCTCGTCGGTTATTTTGACCTTGTGATAATTCTCATAATATTCTTTTATTCCTTTGAGAATGTCTATTGTTTCGTCAACGGTGGGTTCCTCGACCATTACGGTTTGGAATCTGCGCTCTAACGCCTTATCCTTTTCGATATGCTTTCGGTATTCTTCGATTGTTGTTGCGCCGATAACCTGAACATCACCGCGCGAAAGTGCGGGTTTTAGGATATTGCCTGCGTTAAGGCTGCCCTCGGCATCACCGGCGGATGTGATTGTGTGGATTTCGTCTATCACGAGTATAATGTTTCCGGCACGCTTTACCTCTTCAAGAATGTTTTTGAGCCTTGACTCAAACTGACCTCGAAATTGTGTTCCGGCAACAACGGCGGTCATATCAAGCATATATATCTCATATTTTAAAAGTTTGGGCGGAACATCGCCCTTGACAATTTTCAGAGCAAGCCCCTCGGCAATCGCGGTCTTGCCCACGCCCGGTTCGCCAATCAAACACGGGTTATTTTTTGTTCGGCGGTTTAAAATCTGTGCAGTCCTTTCCATTTCGCGTTCGCGGCCGATAACCGCGTCAATTTCGCCGCGGCGAGCCTTTTCGGTCAGATTTACGCCGAAATGTTCAAGATTTCTGAGCTTTTTACCCTTTGATTTTTCTTTTGTTTTTTTATTTTTGTCCGTCTTGCTTTTGTCGGATTTTTCGTCTTTTTTATTCTCGTTTGAGCCGCCGAAAATTTTGTTCATAAACTCCAGCGGATTTTGCTGAAGGCTGCGGCTCATATTTTCGCCGATGCTCGCGCCGTCATAGTCGTCATCGTCATCGGAAGTATAGAGCGCCTTGTCGGGTATTCCGTCGGGAAAGTCAATGGAAATATCACCGTCGCCATTGCGCATTTCGTCCATCATTGCCGCCATTTCGCGGTTTATGTCGTCCATCTCTTCGGGGTTAATTCCCATATTCTTCATTATATCGTTGACCGGACCTAAATTAAGGTCTTGTGCACAGGTCAGGCAATAGCCTTCGTTTTTTGTTGTGCCGTCGGGGTCAACCCTCGTAACATAAACGACAGCAAGATTTTTATTGCATTTACAGCATAACATATATGCCACCTCTCTCATTTACCATAATACGGATACGGCGTACCTGCGCCGTATGTAATCCGCCGATTTTGCGGATTCTCTTTAGTATATCACACTTTTGTATTTATTTCAACCGTTAAAACAGCTTTTTTCACGTTTTTTGGGTGAAGTTAATTCTGTTTGAGACAAAAATGAGCCGCGGCGAAAATCGGATAAAATTTTTATTTATTTCAAAATATTTTGGGGATGGCACGCTATGGCATTTTAAACGGGTGTATTATATAGGTGTTCGACAGGGAAACAAATCCGCGGACTGTCGTTCAAAAGGATTTGCGGCCGATGATAATTCCGGAATATCAAAAGTCGCACAAAAGAAAGGAAAGATAAAATGTTTAACTTTAACACAAACAAGCGCAATGCCGAACCGAGTATGAACACGGCGATGCGCACAAACGGTTCGGGCAATATGCCGAGCCGTCAGGGCGGACAAGCGGCGAACATAAACGCTGTTCCGCAGAACGGAATGCAGAACGGAATGCAGAACGGAATGGACTCCGAACAACAGGCGTTCATAAGAGCAAGAGCCGAGGAACTTGAAAACCAGCGCAGAGACTTTATGAGAAAGCGCCCTGATTTTGACCTCGAAACAGAGATGCAAAATCCCGAGTTTGCCAAATATGTTTTGGCGATGGGGCTTTCGATAGAGGACGCGTTCTATCTTGTGCACAAGGATGAAATAATCCAAGAGGAAATTCAGGCGGCTCTGAATCGTTTGGCGGCGCGCCGCGAAAGGATTTCGGAGAACGGTGCGGGCAAAAACAGTCCTGCGGTTGTCAAGAAAAATCCTAAGGATATGTCGGACAAAGAGATTGACGCAATCATCGAAAGAGTCAGAAACGGCGAAAAAATCAGCTTTTAGTTTTAAAAGCAAACAGTCGAATCAAGAGAAAACTACTATAATATATCAGAAAACAGAAAGGAAGTTTTAAATGAGCATTAATTACAACACTCAAACAACCACAACAAACAACCCCGGCAACAACCTCACACCCGAGATGAAAACCTATTATGACCGCGCTTTGATACATTTTGCGTCGCCGAAACTCGTACACGCACAGTTCGGTCAGAAAAAGCCTATCCCGGCAGGAAACGGCAAGACGATTGAATTCAGAAAGTTCAGTCCTCTCGAAAAGGCGCTTGTGCCGCTGACCGAGGGCGTTACGCCAAAGGGTAATGCAATCAACGTAACAACGGTTGAATCCACTGTTGAACAGTACGGCGATTATGTTACTCTCTCGGATATGCTTACCTTGTCATCCATTGACTCGGTTATATCCGAAACACAGGCGGTTCTCGGCGACCAGGCAGGCAGAACCCTTGACACGGTTATCCGCGAAAAGGTCAATGCCGGAACAAATGTTCAGTACGGCAACGGCAAGGCTGACAGAGGCTTGCTTGTCGGCGGAAAGACAAACTATTCCGACAACGATTATCTCAGCGTTGCGGCGGTCAAGAGAGCGGTTGCGACCTTAAAGCGCAACAATGCAAGCCCGTTCAAGGACGGATGCTTTGTTGCCATTATTCACCCCGATGTTGCGAACGACCTCACCAACGACCCCGAATGGAAGGCGGTAAAACAGAATGTTGACCCCGAGGATTGGTACAAGGGTGCAATCGGTAAGATTCACGGCGTTGTATTCGTTGAATCGACCGAGGCAAAGATATTCCGTGCGGCAAATCTCAGAAATGCGGCAACTTTGGCAAAAGGTGACGCGAAAAAGCTGACCGCCGCAAGCGTATCAAATAAGGTTATCACAATAAAAGAGGATTTGTCGGCGGATGACGCAGCGGCTCTTGCCGGAAGAAGCATTCAGATAAACGGATTTGACTATTCAATCGTATCGGCGGCAAGCGGAGACGCAGGCAGCGCAACGATAACGATTCAGGAAACGCCCGATGAGAGCATCGTTGACGGTTCTCTGATTTACCCGGCAGGTGCCGGAGCGGAGGGCAGGGATATTTATTCGACCCTGTTCATCGGTCAGAACGCATACGGCGTAACGAATATTACCGGCGGCGGTCTTGAAACTATTCTCAAACAAAAGGGAAGTGCCGGAACGGGCGACCCACTCGACCAGAGAAGCACTGTCGGCTGGAAAGCGACACAGACGGCGGAAATACTCTCGCCCGAATTTTTGGTAAGAGTCGAAACAACGTGCAGCTATTAATAAACGGCGGAAAATTATTCGGAGCGGTCGGTCTTTCGGCCGTTCCGAAGATAAAATGATTGTAAGATTATTCGATTTTTAGAATAATCAGGGTTTGACGATTATAAAGAGAATCATACAATCGGCTGTTTTAAATCTAAACATAAAGGAGAATTAAAGATGGGAAATACAACAAAAAATGCAAAATCGGTAAAAAAGGCTACCGAAAAATCATATGAAAAATACTATAACGAGCCTGTTCCGGTTATGCTTGTGAAAGACAACGCAAAGTATAAGGACGATGTTACCGTGACGGTGAACGGTGTGAATTATCAGATTCGCCGCGGCGTACAGGTTACCGTTCCGAGAAAGGTTGCGCTTGTGCTTGAACGCAGCAGAATGCAAGAGGCAGAGGCTCAGGCTTTTATGGACAGCCTTAAAGGTTAATCGGAAAGGGTAAGAGTGCAGAATATGAAAATTATGAGGGCAATCGAAAAAGCGGATGCGCTTTGCCCGAATCCCTATACGCTTGAAGAAAAGCTTGACTGGTGCGATGAGGTGACGGCGGAGATACGCCGCAACATCTTAAAGGAATATGACGTAATCGAAACGGAGATAAACAGCCGCGGTGAGCTTGACTTGCCCGATGATATTCCGTTTGACAGAATCGAGATTGTGCATCTCAACGGTCAAATGCTGAATAAACAGGATTTCAGGTCGTTTGTTCAAAACTTTGACGAAAACGGCGTTTCGTTCGGCGTGCCGAAACGGCTTAAGGTCGTTTATCTTAAAATTCCGCCGAAAATACGGAATATAGACATTCGCGGAGAGTTCAACACCGGTGAGAATTATATCGAAATGGAGATGCCCGAGTTTAAAGAGGGTGACAAAATCGAGATTGCCGAAATCGCTGATGTTTCGGATAAGGTCGATTGGGATACTGCCGTTTCGGCATATGTTATGGAGAGCGGCTTGGACAGGATAATTTTGGACAGGGATGCTTTGACGGCACAGACCGCCGCAAAACTTGCCGTGCGCAGGGTCATCGATGACGAAACCGCAGCGGAGGACGCGCCGTATGACAGTATGTACACCGAATATATTCTTGCAAAAGCAGCTCTTTATCAACACGATTATGTCGGGTATGATGCGCATATGACCCAATACAATTGCTTATTTGAGTCGATGCGCCGCGAGTTTAAAACGCGCAGTCCGCTGAGTGATAGGGTCAGGTTTAAAAACTACAGCATATGCTGAAAACCGAGAAAACAAACTAATTTTAAAGAAAGGCAGGTGCGGCTGATAAAATGATTTTGCCGAGGATAACAAAAAAGGAAAGTAAGACGGCGGTTATAAAGGTATTCGGCGGACTTGACAGACGGGATAAGATTTCCGATTCGTCACTGTCCGAGATGACAAATATGTCCGCAGAGGCAATCCCCGCTCTTTCGCCGAGACGCGCACGCAGTCATATTGCCGATGTGTCGGGCGCAACGGCAATCGTTGCACCCGAATACACGGGCGGCGCTTTGACTTCGTTCACGGGGGTGAGGGGCAACAAGTTTTATTATAACGGTACTGCTGTCGGCGGAACGCTTACCGATGGGGAAAAGTCAATAGCGGACTTCAACGGTAAGATATGTATTTTCCCCGATAAGGTATACTATGATTACGTTCCGTCACCCGATGACGGAAGCGTTGCGGCAAGCCTTGTGAGTATGGAAAAGGCAATTGATGTCACGGGGCCGGTCTTTTATTCGTCCAAGAATGACACCACCGGGGAATATACCGCGTATATCTCAAAGAGCGGAGCGGGATTCGATTCGAATTTTGAGATCGGCGACAGCATTGTTATTTCGGGCTGTAAAACAACTCAAAACAACACGCGCAGTATCGAAAGCCGCCGCGATTATGCCGCCGATGATGAGATAGTCAGCGCAGTGGCGGACTCTGTTTCCGCCAATCGCATTGACTTGATTTTGTATAACAAGCGCGGCGAGAGAGTGTGTTTTAAGTCGGCAACCGAGAGCGGAAGTATTACCTTGAAAAAAGCTGTCCCCGATATGAACTTTATATGTGTTCATAACAATCGCCTGTGGGGAACGGCGGCATCAGGTGAATACATTTACGCTTCAAAGCTTGGCGACTGTACAAACTTTAACTCGTTTCAGGGCTTGTCGGACGACAGCTGGTACAGTTATGTTGCGACCGGCGGAGACTTTACCGGAATTTGTAGCTATCGTATGGCGGTGGTTGCGTTTAAACGCAACTGTATTCATCACGTTTACGGTGACGCACCGGTGAATTTTTCCATTCCGAAACAGACGTTTGGCGGTTGTATTGACGGCAGGAGTATTTGTGAGATTCAAGGTGTTTTATACTATCTTGCACAAGACGGCTTTTATGCGTATACCGGCGGTGAGCCTTACGCTGTTGCTCCGCAGCTTAAACTTAAATATTCTTCCTGTGCGGGCGGAACGGACGGAAGGCATTATTACGCCGCCGCAAAGTGCGATAATGACAGCTGCGATGTGCTTGTCTATACGCCATCGCTCAATGTATGGGTGCGCGAGGATGATACGCCGTTTGAGGATTTTTGCAGCTATAACGGCAGCGTCTATGGAATAGCCGACGGAGAAATGTGGCGGCTTGACTGTGGCGGAGAAGAACAATTCTCATGGAGCGTTGTGTCAAAGAGGTTTACTTATGATATGATTGAACACAAGGGATTATCGTGTCTGAGAATCAGAGCCGAGCTTGAACCGAATGTGTATGCGGACGTATCGGTGTCGCTTGACGGCAAGGAATTTACGGATTTTGGCAGGATTAGCAACAATGAGAATCAAAAGAAGTTTTCGGTATGGCGTATCCCGATTCGGTTCGGTAAATGCAACAGTTTCAGAATACAGCTGAACGGAGTCGGAGCGGCAGTGATACACGATATAGAAATTACAAGTCACAACGGAGGTAAAATATATGGCTAAAACAGGTATCGGGTGGTGGGACAATGCGGTTGAGTCGGTATATAATATGTACAACGATTTCAAAAAGAATCTGCCCGACAACAATGCTCAAACGAGCAACAACGAAACAAAGGTTCAGACTCAATCCGCCGCACCGAAAGCGGCGAGTTCGGGAAATCGACCCGAAAATACGGTGGGAATACGAAAGACCCTCAATGATATGGGCTTTAAAAACAGCAACATAGGGTATAACAGTGCGGACGGCACGGTTATGCTCTATGGAAAGAAGTTTATGAAACCGCAATATATTGATGAAGAAAACGGTATCTCGTATTCACCGCTTTCGGATATACAAAGGAGTCTTGTTGAGTATTATGCAGGGTCATCAAACCCAATCGTCAGAGTGAGTGACGCATATGCGGCAGAGGCAGGTGACGCAGGGCTTACCGCTGACGGGCTGAGCTTTGGTAACGGTACGGTGATGATTGGCGGTGTTCCGCTCGACACGCTTTATATCGATGACAGCGGCAAGGCGTGGGCGTGGCAGGACGATGTTAAACGCCTGACATCCGATTATAAAAACAGAGTCGGTGCGAAATCACCTAACAATGTTTTCGACAGGGTGAATGATAAATATCTCACACAGATTGAGGACAGCATAAATGCGCTCAGAAACAGAGAGGAGTTTTCATATGACCCCGACAGCGACCCTGTGTACAATGCGTATAAACAAAAGTATTTGACAGAGGGTGCACGCGCAAGCCGAAACGCAATGGCGGATTATTCGGCTTTGACGGGCGGATATGCCAATTCGGCGGCTGTTACCGCAAGCAGTATGGCAAATCAGTATTATGCGAAACAGTTGTCGGATCAAATTCCGGCGCTTGCCGAATCGGCGTATAAGAGGTACAGCGATAAATATCAAACAGACCTTGATACTATCGAACAGATGCTTGATATGTATAACTCGGCGTATAATAACGCGATGAGTGCAAATAACCGAACCACCGATAATATCAATACCGCGGCAAAAAGCGCGGTTTCGAGGGATAATGCGGCGTACAAGCGCAATCGTGAGGCAGAGAAGACAGCTTTTTCGAATTATTGGGATAACCTGCTCAATCAACAAAAGCTTGACACTCAAGACAAGGAAAATGAGTGGAATGAGCTTTTTAACAACCAAAAATATGAGGCAAACGGTTATATCAACGAGGGTTATCGGTTAAAGAACCGTTCGACCGAACTTGATAATTCGAAAAATGAGAAGTACCTTGACGTATACGATATGATTTTGAAATACGGTCTTGAAAACAGCCTTCTCGATAATAATATGTTGAGAGCGGAGCTTAGAGCCAAGTACGGATATTATTATTGATATTGACGCGGCAAATTCTCAAATCCAAAACAAACAAGAACCTCAAATTACGGGGTTCTTGTTTGTTTTTTACGGTTGACTAAAACGGATATTTATGTTAAAATATAAAAAACTTATCAACGGAATGGAGATTATCGTGGAGGAACTGAACCTTATAATTGCAAATAATATATGCGGCTTGCGCACGGCGGCGGAGATGACGCAATCCGAGCTTGCGCAAAAGCTGAATTATTCGGATAAACTGATTTCCAAATGGGAACGCGGCGATGCGGCGCCGAACGCTCAGACCTTAAAGAGGTTGAGCGAAATTTTTGATGTCAGCATAGACTATATTTTTGAGGATCACCGCGGGGCAGACGATGAGCCGCCCGCGCCGAGAAAGTTCTATCGACATATTGTCGCATGGATTGCTTTTTGCGGGATATGGCTTATTTCTGTATTGATATTTATCATACTTTGGATTTTGAGCAAGCCCGTCCCCGAAATATTTGTTTATACCATTCCCATATCGATAATTACTCTGTTGGTTATGAATTCGGTATGGAACAAGGGACGGCATAACTATTCGATAATTGCCCTGCTTATTTTAAGCATTATACTGTCAATCTATGTTGCTCTTTTGCGTTTTAACCCGTGGCAGATTTTTATTTTGCTTATTCCTGCGGAGCTGATAGTTTTGCTTTGCGCAAAACTGAAACGCAAAAAGGGTGAATGATAAAGAGATGAATGATTTTCAAAATTTCGTTTTATATTGTGATGAAATTTTAAAAATTCCGCTTTTTAAAGCGCGTTTTTGCTTTGATTATTCGTGAAAAACATAGTTTCTAACAAGAGTAGAGTCGGACATTTCGGCTCTACTCTTGTTATTTGTACAGTAGAATGAGTTTATATAAAAGTAGCGTGACAAAATATTTGCTTATGTGATAAAATATATACCGTTGCGGTTGTGTTGCTAACATAGGCAATTGAACACGGACGGCAATGTTTAAAGCGAAATCTTGTAAAGGGGTATTGAAAATGATACAATTATATACCGATTCGGCGGCAAATCTTCCGTCGAAACTTACACTTGAAAAAAATATAAAAGTTATCTCTCTGTCATATATTCTCGATGGAGTTGAACAGGACGAAAAAGATTTTGACGGCAAGGCGTACTATAACGCGTTGCGTTCGGGCAAGATTGCTCAAACGTCTATGGTGAACACAGAGGCGTTTTCGTCACAGTTCCGCCGAGAGCTTGAAAGCGGTAACGATGTGATATACATAGGCATATCCGGCGGAATAAGCGGAACTGTTAATGCGGCGCGTATTGCCGCGGCGGAGGTCACGGAGGAATTCGTCAAAAAATACGGTGATACGAAAAGAGTCCCCGAGATAATCGTGACGGATTCGCTCGGTGCGTCTCTTGGCGAGGGAATGATTGTTCTAAAAGCCGCGGAAATGATAGAGAGCGGAATGTCTGTCGGCGATATTGAAAAAGAAATTCAAAATTTGATACCGACAATGTGTCAATGCTTTACCGTTGAGGATTTAAAACATCTGAAAAGAACGGGAAGGATTTCGGGGGCGGCATCGCTTATCGGCGGACTTTTGGGCATACAGCCTATCTTAATCGGCAATCACGAGGGTAAGATTGTTATGAGTGGCAAAATCCGCGGCAGCAAGCGCGCTCTTGACGCTCTTGCCGACAGATATAACAAATGTGCCGTAGATAAAACACTGAATATAGGTATCGCGCACGCCGATAACGAAAGCGGCGCAGAATATTTGATTAAAAAGCTTAAAGAATACAGATTCGGCGGCGAATGCCTGACCGTATGCTATGAACCCGTTACCGGCTCGCACGTCGGCCCCGGAACGGTTGCGCTGTTTTTCTATGGAAAAGGCGGCCGCGATTTATAGAGCGGCTTTTACCGGCTGTTTTGGTTTATGTCTATTATCACATATTCCGAAAAACAGCCGGTTTTAAATGAAATTTCCCAATCCGAAATTCCCGAGGTTACAATAAAATCCGAATTTATGTTGTGTTCCGTGCCATAGATTTTATCGTTTCCGCCGACCCCGGTCAGCTCGGCAATTTGTTTGAGGGGGATAAGCTGTCCGCCGTGTGTGTGACCCGATAAAACCAAGTCTGCTCCGCAGGCTGCTTGGGCGGAATAATCTCTCGGCTGGTGGTCGAGAACAATCCAATATTTATCCTTATCCAAATTTTGAGTCAGGGTTGCCATATCGGCTCTTTTCCCGCCGAAATCCGTTTCTTCGGACGCGTCCTGTCTGCCTATCAGATAAAACCTGTTGTCAATCAAAACAGACTTGTCTTCAAGAACCGAAACGCCGTTTTTTATAAGTTCGTTTGCAAGGTCATCACCGTTAAAATCCCGTTTTCCGTTTGAGTAAATTCCTTTGTCGTGATTTCCGTACACAAAATATACGCCGTATTTTGTATTTAATTTTCCCAAAGCCCGACACGCTTTTTGCATATCCGATGCGGTTGTGCCTTCATCTACGAAATCGCCGACCACAACGATAGTATCGGGATTTTGTTCTTGAATGCATTTTAAATATTTTTCAAATCCGTCGGCGTCAAAAGTCGTACCGAGGTGAGAATCCGCCAACAGAGCAACCCTCAGATTTCCGATATTCTTATCGGTTTTAAAAGTATAGTCGGTTTGCCTGACGTTATACGCCTGTGCCGCGCCGAACAAGAGATATGCCGCCGTTATCACAATCGCGGTTATGACCTGCCAATCCGCACCGATTGTTTTTGAACCGAATTTTTTAATGAGGTAACAAACAAATTGCACCAACAGCCAAAATACAACCAGATGCAGCATAACAATAACTGTATTGATCATACCCAAAAACAGGCAAAGCACAGACATTGCTGCAAAAATAATCGCCGCACTTATTGCATAAGAAGTGCCGCGTCTGTTGCGTGCGAGTTTTTTTATAAAAATAAATTTATTTACTTTGACGACAAGATAAATAATCCCGGCAATTGACGATAAAATTACCGTTAAAAAGAGTAACGCCCAAAAAAACATACAATATTTTCCTCACTTTATGTATAATGGGATAATTTTAGCATAAAACCGCCGTTGAGTCAATTAAAAAAATTTAAATAATAAATTAATTTTAGAAAAAAAGCGGCCGTACAGGCCGCCAAATGAAAATTTTACCGGGTCGAAGATACAGCCCGATTTTGATATGTTTAACTTTGCCGAATATGTCAACGCGCCGAATCAAACCGCCGTTTTGTGACGGCGATATTTTTCTCTTGTTGCATATCCGCCTCTTATGTGACGTTCTTGTTTGTTTTCAAGCAGTATGGCTTTAACATCGTTTGCCAAGCTCTTGTTGATTTCGAGCAACCGTTCGGTTATATCTTTATGTACGGTGGATTTTGAAATTCCGAATTTTCGTGCCGCCTCGCGGACGGTACATTTGTTCTTTATGATATAATTCGCAAGTTCAACAGTTCTCTCTTCGATATAACATCTCACATATAATGCCTCCCGTTTCGCAAATAATTGCGGTCTTTGGTTCATTATATGCAAAATGTTTTTTGTATAGTACAGGATGTGTGTTTTCCGCTGCGGATTTTGATGATTTCGGATTCGCGTCATAAATATTTGATTTACAGTTTAACATAACGGATTATAAAAGAGTTAAACTAAACTTTATAACAGAAACAGTACCATCGGATAATCGGTATGAAGATAGCCGAGCGTTTTTTTTCTTGCGGCTGTTTGGCTATGTGTATCATAGGATTATTCCAATATTTTTAAATACTGTTCCATTTGTTCAGTTACATATTTTGCCACGAGTTCTGTCATCGGTTCGGCATTGTTATTTTTGTAAAAATTATCAAATGCAGCGTAGTAATTTTTTCTGTCGGTGAATTTCACATTGATTGCGGGATAGCCGTTTTGGATAAGGTCAAGGTTAAGCAGTAACCTTCCCGTTCTGCCGTTGCCGTCGATAAATGGGTGAGATCCCCCACTTTTCCGCCGCTTGTGAAACCTTAATATATTCCATAATAATCTCCTTATCCGCCGCCCTGAGTCGGTGCAAATAGTTATAAAATCTCTTTCGGGTTGCTGAGTATAGTATATCACATTTTGGGAATAAAATCAAGTTTTATCACCAAGATAATTGTTTTGCGTTATTCCTAAAACTATATCGGTTATCTGTTGCGGCTGCTTTATAAAATTCCAATACAGGCATAGCTGAAATAACCCGACAACAGCGGCTGCGGAGACCGTACCTACAAATATATATTTTATTCATAATCTGTTTATTCATTCAAAAACGTATTATTGAGAAAATGGGTTTGACAAAATCGTCTGAGTATGGTAAAATTAAATAAGTATGTATATATTGGTACTATTGATAAAATACGTTTTATAAGCACAGGAGGAGATTTGAATGCAGCAGGTTATGAAATGCTTAAATGTGAATGAGAAAGGCAATCTCAGTATGGGCGGTTGTGATTTGACCGATATTGCATCGGAATTCGGAACACCGGCATATGTGATTGACGAAAAAACGGTTAGAGAGAATTGTCGTGCGTATGTTAATTCCATAAAAGAGTATTACGGCGGCAAGGGTCTTGCGATTTATGCGAGCAAAGCTCTGTCCTGTAAGTATATGTATAGGGTTATAGCCGAAGAAGGTATGGGTGCGGATGTCGTGTCGGGCGGTGAGATTTATACTGCTCTGGCGGCAGGATTCCCGGCGGACAAGCTGTACTTTCACGGTAATAACAAAACCCCCGATGAGATTGAATACGCGCTTAAAAACAAGGTCGGCAGAATAGTTGTTGACAACGCGTTGGAACTCGAACGTATCGATGAAACGGCAGCAAGGCTCGGCGTTGTCGCAAACGTAATGATAAGAATAACCCCTGGTGTTGACGCACATACCCACGAATTTATAAAAACGGGTCAGATTGATTCAAAATTCGGCGCAATCCTCGAAACGGGTGAGGCTGATGAGATTACCGCGCTTGCCGCATCCAAAAAGAATATTTCGGTTATCGGCTTTCACTGTCACATAGGTTCACAGATTTTTGAGCTTGCTCCGTTTGAACTTGCGGCTGAAATAATGATGAACTTTATCGCCGATATGAAAGAAAAATACGGCGTTGAGGTGAACGAGCTTGACCTCGGCGGCGGTTTCGGAATCAAGTATACCGAGGACGATACCCCGATTGACTATGGCGAATATATGCGTGCCGTATCGGTTGTTGTAAAGAGGGTCGCGAACGAACGCGGTATAGACCTTCCGTTTATTGTTGTTGAACCCGGGCGTTCGATAGTGGCTGAGGCAGGCTTGACTCTTTATACGGTCGGAACGATAAAAGAAATTCCGGGCATCAGAACTTACGTGTCGATTGACGGAGGAATGGGTGATAACCCGAGATACATTCTTTATCAATCGGCATATACGGCTGTATCCGTTGAGAATCCCGAGGCGCCGTGTGACAGAGTGATTACCCTTGCGGGTAAGTGCTGTGAATCGGGTGACCTTATCGGTGAGAATATGCACACATCCGAATTTAAGACGGGCGAAATTGTTGCTGTGCTTTCAACGGGTGCATATAACTATTCAATGGCGAGCAACTATAACAGAATCCCCCGTCCGCCCGTAATTATGGTAAAAGACGGTAAGGCAAAGATTGCGGTTCGCCGCGAAACATACGAAGATATGATAATTTGTGATATGTAAAAATATCGGATAAAGCGGAGGATAATCATGCTTTTTAGAATACTGAATCAAAGTTCTTTGTCTATGGGACAAAAACTGACTTATATACTGATATTGGCGTTTTGCGTTTTGTTTTCGCTTTCTGTTCATGAGTTTTCGCACGGACTTGCGGCTTATGCGGTCGGTGACAAAACGGCGAAATATTCGGGGCGGCTTTCGCTCAATCCGCTTGCGCATTTGGATCCGTTCGGTGCAATATGCCTGTTTCTGTTCGGATTCGGCTGGGCAAAACCCGTTCCCGTTAATCCGTGGAACTTTAAAAACAAAAAAGGCGGAATGATTTTGACTGCTCTCGCAGGGCCGTTTTCCAACTTTTTGCTCGCATTTATAGCAATGGTTATATATACCCTGCTCGGCGGGTTGAGATTTTCATCGGCATCGTTCGGATTCACGCTGGCATCGGTATTTTATGAGCTTGCGTATTATATGATAATGATAAATCTTGGCTTGGGACTGTTTAACCTTATTCCGATTCCGCCGCTTGACGGGTCAAAGGTTCTGACGGCAATCCTGCCCGAGAGGACATATTTTAAACTTATGGACTATGAGCGCTATGGGTTTATCATTCTGATAATTCTGATAAATACACCGATTTTTAACAGCCTTTTGAATATGTGCCAAAGTGCGGTTATAGACTTTTACTCGAATATTATCGGACTTTTTATACATTAAATCCGATGAATATAACAAAACCCGAACATCCGCCGCGTTTGCGGACGGGGTTTGGCATAAGGTTTCGGGTGATGCAATTTGTCACCGAAACGCTGAATGACGAGGCATTATGCCTCTTATCAAAGGATGTTTGACGCGAAATGGAGCAGCTAAAATTTAAACTTGACAGCTTTGAAGGGCCTCTTGACCTCTTGCTTATGCTTATCCGAAAGAATAAGGTCAATATATATGATATTCCGATTTCCGAAATATTGGATCAATATCTTGATGTTATGAACAGTATGAAAGAGATGGATTTAGAGATTTCGAGTGAGTTTTTGGTGCTTGCCGCAACTCTCTTGCAGATAAAATCCAAAATGCTTTTGCCAAAGCCCGAGGACGAAGAAGATGACGGTGTTGACCCTCGCGAAGAGCTTGTCAGACGGCTTACCGAGTACAAAAAGGTTAAGGAATCGATTGGCTTTTTCGCCGAACGACAGCATATCGGTGCGTCAATGTTTTTTAAAGCTCCCGATGCAATCGAGAGACCGCCGGCAGAGCTAAATTATGCAACCTTAACGCCCGAGAATTTGCTTGCGGCATACAAGCGCGCGTATCAGAGATTAGAGCGTAAAATGCCGCCGCCGAAAGACTCGTTTGTCGGTATAGTCGGACGTGAAAAGGTTTCGATGCGCTCAAGAGTATCGATAATCTGGAATCGGCTCAAGACAAAATCGGCAACGATGTTCAAGGAATTGTTCAAGGGTGTAAAGACCAGAGCCGAGGCGGTTGCGTCATTTATGGCGACTCTGGAATTGATTAAACTTAATAAAATTCGGGTAGAATACAGCGCAGACGGTGATATTTCGAATCCGGGCGTTTATCGCAACGATGACGGAAACCTCGATGTCAGTACGTTTGAGGATTAATCACGATAAAGGAGATTGATTTATGGAAATCAGAGAAATTCAATCGATAATTGAGGCGGTTTTGTTTGCCGCAGGTGACCCGGTTGAGCTTGAAAGGCTTGCGGATATTGTCGATGTTGATAAACGCTCCTTGCGTGAAATATTAAAAAAGATGATGGATTCGTATAACTTTGAACGCAGGGGAATACACATTATCCGTATGCAAGACAGTTATCAGATGTGTACAAACGGCGTTTATGCCGAATATATCGGACGGCTTGCCGAGCCGCCGCGGAAACAGAATCTTTCCAATGCCGCTCTCGAGGTTTTGTCGATTGTCGCATATAAACAGCCCGTAACGCGTAGCACGATTGAGCATATCAGGGGCGTAAATTGTGACTATATCGTCAATCGTCTGATAGAGCGCAATTTTATAGAGGAAAAAGGTAGGCTCGAAGCCCCGGGCAGACCGATTCTGTTCGGTACGACACAGCATTTTATGCGTGCGTTCGGAATATCCGAGCTTGACGAACTTCCTGAGTTCGATTCTCTCGGACAGACCGTGGAAGAAACGGAACAGATTGAAATGGCGGAGGTTACGGCGTATCGCCAAACCGAGATGGGCATAACCGGTTCGGAAGATACCGATGATGAGAACCCAAACACCGAATCGAATCCGACAGATGAATCGGGCAGCGAAAATATCTATAACGAACAAGGCGATAACAGCGTCGAATCGGATAACGGACAAGATACACCGAAAGGCGAAGAATAAACCGAATTGAAACAATGCTGTGATTTTAAGTCCGAATAAAAGCGAGGCGGATGAATATGATGATTTTTTCAGTCATACTAATCATTTTAATATTGATTTATTGTTTGGCTGTTGTGCCGTATGTCACCATTGACATCGATTATTCATCAGATGCGCTTGTGGTTTGGGTTTATGCGTGGTTTATCAAAAAAAGATTTGTTGCTGACTTTTCGGACAAATCGGACAAATCGGACAAATCGGATAAAGCGGCAGATAAAAATATTTCGGATAAAGATACCGAAAACGCAGATAATAGCAATATGGGCAATAATGACGATGATGTACAAGATTCACCGATAAAAGATAGAATTCAACACCTTAAATCGCGGATTTTCAGCGAGGAAAAGGGCTTTGATACAGATGCGGCTAAGTCCGCGTTTGCCGAGACAAAGGAAAAGTTCTCGTTTATATGGTCGCTGCTTCGCAGATTTTTTGCGGCAATGCGATATAAAATAAAGATTCCGGTCTGGCGGATAACGCTTGATTTCGGAACGGACAATGCCGCCGCAACTGGAATGCTTTACGGTTCGGTATGGGGGGCGGTCGGCACGATATATCCGCTTTTGGCGAGATATGCGTATGTTGTGTATCCAATGCTTGACATAACGCCCGATTTTTACGGCAAGCGTTTTGACATAAAGATGAAAAGTATAATAAAGGTGCGTCCGGTGCATATTATAAATGCCGCCGTGCCGCCGCTTTTGACATATTTAAAAGAATATCTTAAAACATCGTCAAAGCAAAATAAAAATGATAAAAATTAATTTAAGGAAGTGAGAAAATGGCAGAAAAACATCCGATAGAAGGAATTATGTACACAGCCTTGCAGGGTCTCAAAGATATGATTGACGTGAACACAATCGTAGGTGACGCAATAGCAACGCCCGACGGTTCGGTTATCATACCCATTTCAAAGGTGGCAATCGGCTTTGCTGTCGGCGGTTCAGAGTTTGAGCGTTATAACGCAAAAAAATCATCGGTTGACGAACCGAAAAGTATGTTCGGCGGCGCAACGGGCGGCGGAATATCGCTTTCGCCCGAGGGATTTTTGGTTGTAGGCAACGGCAAAATCAGAATGATTTCGGTTAATGAAAAAAGCGGCATTTATGACCGCCTTTTGGATATTGCACCGACCGCAATCGATAAGGTTTCCGAGCTTTTTAAAAGGTCCGACAAGACCGACGATGCCGATGAGGCTGTTAAAACCGTTGATGCAGACATCAATGTCAATATTGACACGGACAAAACGGAATAATTCTTATAACACAAAAATGACGGTCACGCGACCGTCATTTTTGTGTTGGGCATGAATATTATAATCATTCATATACACCGTAAATTTCGTAATTGCCGTTGTATCTGTTAAATTCTATGGAAACATAAAATGTTTTACGAATATAATATCCATATGTATTTAATACAGAGGCATCAATATATACTTTGCAAGGTACATATCCATTTTCTCTATCCCAATCATCCTCCATATTATAAACTCTTGTTTGATATATTGTTGCACTGTTTGGCCAGTATAACCAATTTTTAAAGTAAGCGACTGCCTTATTGGTTAAAATAGTATCAGTTGTATTATACTGAGCTTTTGGTTTTGTAAGACTCCAACCGGCTCTTTCATATTCTTTGACACGACTTTTATGTATCCACTCGGTTTTAACATATCCGTCTCCGAGAGCGTATACCGTTACATATTCGGAAAATTTTGCTTTTGCACCGTCAAGATAGTTTAAAGCATATTGTCTTTGCCCGGCATTCATTTTGCCCCAATTATAATCACAAAACCACTGAAATTCATCACAGGCTTCATAGAACATACCTTTGTTAAAATAATTAATGCCGGCTCTCATGCCGTCATCGAATTGCTTTTGTGTTAAATGATTGTTGGCATATTCTACTTCTTTGATTTTCGCCTTTGCGCCATCAAGGTAATCAAGCAGATATTTTTGTTGACTTGAGTTAAGTGACCCCCAGTTATAATCAGCGAACCATTGAAATTCATCCCGTGCCTCATAGTACAAACCTTGATTAAAATAATTAATGCCCTTGCGCATACCCGAATCAAAGCTGTAAGTTGACATTGCAAATGCCGAAACGGTCGACAGTAACGTGGCAGCAGTAAGTGCTATACACAGCATCTTTTTGATTTTCATTAAAAGAACCTCCCTGTTTGATATATAAAACATTTTTATATAATCAATTTTACACCTTTACGCTATAGTTGTCAAGAGCCTTTTTGTGTTGGGGTGGGGTTAGGCTAAATGTTATTGACCGAGTAAATAGTTAGATGCGTCAACATAATAGTCTGCGTATACCATACCGTTCCTGATAGGTTCATATGTATATATTCTTATGCGTATGCCTTTATAATTAAAAGCATATCCTATGGAATCATCATATGCACTGTACCACGGCTGACCATCGAGATTTACACCAAACAGATTTTCAAGTTCTGATTTTGTATAACTCCACTTTGCATTCGGAATAAGGTCTGACAGTCTTCCGCTGACCAAATCACATGTAAACCAACCTTGAGGATAAACGTCATAATCGTCACCATAACTAAACAAATAAGGGCAATTCCCATATTTATAACAGATGTCGCCATTATAACTATATGATTTATACATATATCCGTATTTTTTTGTAATATCCTCGCACGTCATTCCGACAAGGTTGGTAAAATCGGGATTGGTAACGATACCGCTCTCCCATTTTGCAATTTTCTGCTTTGCCGCGCCGAGATAATCGAGGGCGTATTGCTGTTGACCCGAATTCATCTTGCCCCAGTTATAGTCACAGAACCATTGAAATTCGTCACGTGCCTCATAGTACAAACCGCGGTTAAAATAGTTTATGCCGTTTCGCATTCCGTTGTCAAATTCGGCGGTTGACATTGCAAATGTCGAAACGGTTGACATTGCCGCCACGGCGGCAAGTGCCGCACATAATAATTTTTTTATTTTCATATGTTAAAACTCCCTTTTAAAATTTTAAACATTTATTTTGTAATTAAATCTTTTGGAATCAAGTCATAGTCAAACATTACTTCGGAATGATTATCCAAAATCAACTCTTTTGCCGTGACTTTGCCGCTGTTCCTGTCTTTTACATTTCTGTAAATCTTAGAATTTCTGTAAAACTTTGTACCCTCTTTTTTGAAATGATGATTTTCTTCAATAAGTTCATAGCTGTCGGGAAAAGGCAGCTCGCTTCTGAGTTCCGCATTCAGAATTTCGCCGTCGCACCATACGTTAAGCTGTACATTTTGGTCGGTCGTATTTTTAAATCTGTAATCGATATAGTTATAACAAACCGATGTACCGGCATTGAACGGAACGCGTTTTCCCTCGTCCGGCGCAAGCGCGTCGGAATGTTGGTGAAATTCGGTTATTTCCAGCGGACTGTGCAAAACGAGTAAGTTTATCGTATGTCCGAGATTGCAAAGTCCGCCGCCGACGCCTGCTGTCAGTTTTTCGTTTTCGATTATCCGACCCTCTTTATACCCGTTTTTGGCGGAAGGGCTTCCGACGGTTTTCCAAAAAGAAAATACTTCCCCGGGGCGGATTATCAGCCCGTTAATTTTTTCTGCGGCAAGCCCGATATTGACTGCCTTATTAAGTTGATGAGTCAAATTAACGCCCGGGGCGCGCTTAATCATATTTGAGCCGTGAGCCCAAACAAGATTGGCAAGCACGGTCTTTCGCTTTGTTTTTGCAAATTTTTCTTTGCTGAAAAAATTTCGGATATGCCTTTTTAATATTTCTTTTTTTAATGAAATGGCGTAACAAAACGGACTTATTTCACAAAAAAGTTTATCTCTTTTCCATAACATATTCAGAGTCTCCGCCTTTCCATATATTCGCATACATTGTTGATTTGGTCGGGTATATCATCGCCGAATCGTTTATCAAAAAACGCACTTCCGATTGTGAATGCCCATGCACCACAGTCTTTTATTTCTTTAAGCCTTGCATAGCTGTTCACACTTCCGGCGACACATACGGGTGCATTAACTTGTGCAACGAATTTTTTAATCAACTCGCTTGCACAGCTTTTGTGTCTGTACCCCAAAAGGTCAAAGCCGAATACGCCATGTTTTATATACTCGTTCGCTTGTTTTATCATCTCTTCCGCAGAGCCGAAAAGAACGGACGGGCGCTCTTTTACTTGACCGACAAACGGCATATATTTAAGATGATGTTTTTGACAATACTCGTTTACGGATTCAAAAAACAATGTTCCCATAAGAATGTCACAGCCGCATTCAACCGCGGTTTTTGCGCCGTTTAAGCATTCATCCTCCGTATATGCAACAACCTCTAAGACCGTTGTCATTCCGCATTTTTTCATATATGCATAAAGCTCTTTCATTTTGTCGGGCGGTAAGCCCTCTTCTTTAAAGCCCCAATACAGTGCCTTGCTGTCCTTGCACCGACCAAAAATTTCGTATGCATTTTTAACGGTCATATCGTTATATGTAAGCATAACAATTAGCTTTGGAATATTTTTCATATGTATAAGTTACCTCCCTAAAACAAAATGCTGCAAAATTATTCAATTAAAAAAACATAATATTGTTGTCTATTTGATTAATCAAATTTTCACAAGCGGATTTAGATACGTTTTGTCCGTCAATAAGATACATTTCCGGGTCATCGGCAATTTGATAAGCATCAACATAGTCGGCATAATATACCGATTTAACCTTGGTTAATGCACCGTCAGAATACTCATACAGATTCCTTATTTTTAGTACATGAGAAGAGTTCGTTTCACCTGTCCATTCACCTATATAATTTTTACCGTTCATTCCGACAACGCCATATTGGTACATCATTCGGGTGTTTTGCTCGCGCTTTGACATTACGCTGAAAACCTGACCCATTCTGTTATAATTCCATACAGAAAAACAATATTGGGGATATTCGCTGTCAAAATTTATTCTTGTGTATGTAACCAATTCTTCCGAGCCTAATGGGTCGTTATCCATATTAAAAAAAGCATAATTTACCGGTAGGTGTGTTGAATATTCAAATTCACTGTCCGATGCGTAATCACTGTATGGGTCTGCTTTTATTTTATCATAATAACTATATATCCCATCATTCAAAAAATCTGTTAAGGCTTTTTTCTTTTTTTCAATTTTTTCCCATAACGCTGTTTTTTGTTTTGCCGCGCCGAGATAGTCAAGGGCGTATTGCTGTTGACCCGAATTCATATTGCCCCAGTTATAGTCACAGAACCACTGAAATTCGTCACGTGCCTCATAGTACAAACCGCGGTTAAAATAGTTTATGCCGTTTCGCATACCGTTGTCAAATTCGGCGGTTGACATTGCAAACGCCGAAACGGTCGGCATTGCCGCCACGGCGGCAAACGCCGCACATAATAATTTTTTGATTTTCATATGTTAAAACTCCCTTTTAAATCACGGCCATATATTAGCCGTGAATGAATTTACACCTATGTCATAGGGGTTGACCGCAATCTCAACATAAGCGTCACCGTATATTATGCCGTTCCATTGACATTGGTCAAACGAACCCCATTCATTTTCGGTAAAATCTATACCGCGGTTAAATATATTTATTGCACACCCGTTATAGTTATAAGAATATCCCGCCATACAAGACAGTTCATTTTCGATTCTTTCTCCGTAGGACGAAAAAATGCTTTCGAGTTCAGAGTTGGTATATGTCCATTTCGGATTGCTGATTAAATCACCCAACGGGATAACAACACAATCCCATGTTGAATAGCTGTACGGATATGAGGGGCTTCCGTATCTTACGGGGTATTTACCTTTATCGGGTTTGTAATAGAAGAAACCTCTGAAATCCCCGTAATAACATAACATTCCGCCATCTCTTACGGTTGCCGAAAGACTTGAATCGTGTGCATAACCTAATCTGTTTTCCAATTCTTTATGTGACAGTCCGACCAATTCAAAGACATCGCCGTTAATCGGGTGAGCGCTCTCCCATTTTGCAATCTTCTGCTTTGCTGCGCCGAGATAATCAAGGGCGTATTGCTGTTGACCCGAATTCATATTGCCCCAGTTATAGTCGCAGAACCACTGAAATTCATCGCGTGCCTCATAGTATAAACCGCGGTTAAAATAGTTTATACCGTTTCGCATACCGTTGTCAAATTCGGCGGTCGACATTGCAAATGCCGAAACGGTCGGCATTGCCGCCATGGCGGCAAGCGCCGCGCATAATAATTTTTTGATTTTCATATGTTAAAACGCCTCCTTAACTTTAGCGTAAGGAATGACCGCGCGGGTCATTCCTTATCACTTTTTAGCATTATTTTTTGTATAAAAGTCGGATTGCGGCTGAGTCCTTGTCGGCGAAAACAAAGTTTTCGTTCGATGTAACTCTCATCATTGCCAAACCGTTTGCCGTTATATATCCGTTGTCTTTGAATTGTATGTCCTTTTCCGCGTCTATGTTAGATGTCTTAAATCTTTCATTTTTAACATTAAATGCTACTATCTTTCCGCCTTTTATATCCCAAAAATAAAAGCAGTTGTTTCCCGATGCCAGTTTATCGGCGGTTAGTTCAAACTCGGTTTTGTACTCATCAAAACTTTTAGAGGTAAAGTTATAGGTGTATAATTCTTCGTCCCCGCCATCAAGCATAAATAAATTGTTTCCGTTCTGTATAGCCGACCAAATATTATCAATACGATTGGTATAAAAATAGCTGTATTCCCACGAATCTTGATTGATTAAATATATCTTGTAATTATCACACTTTGTAACTATTTGTCCGTTGGGAAGTGAGCCTATAACAAATTCGCCAGATGTGCCGGAATAGGGATAAAAACTACCTTTTACAATCACTTCTTTTAAATCATTGGCGTTGAGCGTCATCCAGAACTTGTCGCTGCCCTCTTGACCCTGTTCGTTGGTCTTGTTTTTGAAATATCCGATAAGCCACACCTTGTCCGATGTCGGTTCATAATATACCTGTTGTGCATAATAATCCGAATATTTTGCAATCGGAACTTCGACATCAACTGTTTCCTCGACATCTATATATTCATACTCGGGTTCTTTCGGCTTTTCGCAGTCTTTATCCTTATCGGCGTCTTTGTTCGTGTCTTTATCGGTATTTTCGTCTTTGCTGTCCGATTTATCCGAATCGGTTGAATCTTTTGAATCCGATTCCTTTTTGTCATCCGTTCCGTTTTGATTATCCTTGTCTTCCTCCCCAAGGTTCTCATCTTTTTTGTCATCGTCCGCCATTTCCCCATTGTCAAGCGTAACGTCATCTTTGTCTTTGTCGGATTCGTTATTGTTCGTCACGGATGTATCATTGCTTTTATCCTCATCTTCAACCGCCGCAAGGGCTATTGCCGCACCCTCGTCCGCGCTTTGAGATGATACTTTTTCAACCTTTTTCTTTACCGTGCGCGTTTCTTGTCTTGTTTCCGTTTCGGTGTATGTGAGCTTTGATAGGCTTGTCAATTTCTTTGCGCCTGCACCGCTTTTTGCTGCGACTTTATAAAGGGAATTATCCTTACGATTGATGTAATAGACGGTATCATTGTCATCGATAGTCATATCGGTGAGCGAATCGTTTATTGTCGCCTTTGCAAGGGTGGTTACGGCGTATGACTTGCCGTCATCCTTGCTCTCGGTTAGGGTATTGTTATCATTCTTTTTTGTGTCGGTCTTTTTGTCTGTGTTTGTATCGGTCTTTTTATCGTTTTTTGTGTCATCGGTTTTATTATTGTCGGCATCGCCGAGGGTTTGGCTGTTGTTGCTGTTGTCCGAAACCTCGGTTGTTTTGTTATCATTGCCGTATTGATATGCACGCCATAGCATTGCTGCCGCCTCGGCACGCGTGATTGAGTCCTGACCCTTGAATGTTCCATCGTCATAACCCGAAACCAAGCCGCGGTCAACCGCTGTTGCCACATATGGCTTTGCCGATTCGGAAATGCTGTCATAATCCGAAAACATTGTCTGTAATATGTTTTGGTCGGTGTTCTTTGTGTCATAGCCTTTTAATTTTACCAAAGCAACCGCGATGTCCTCGCGCAGGGCGTAATTGTTCGGTCTGAAATAGTTCTGTCCGAACGATTTGTAACCGGTAAGGTATTCTTTTGCCGTCTCTACATACTCATAGAACCAGTCATTGTATTTTACGTCCGCAAAATACTCGCCGCTTGCGTCACCTGTGCGCAATCCTGCCGCGCCGACCATAATTTTTGCAAATTCACAGCGTTCAACATAGTTATCGGGATAATACTTGCCGTCGGGATAACCGTTTATTATACCGCGCTTTTGCATTTCGCCGATGTATTCAAATGCCCAGTTGTTTCTCGGTACGTCTTTGAATTTTACATCGTATGTGCCGCTTGGTTTGTTCTCGTATTCTTTTCCGTAATCGATTGCCGAAACGGGCAGAACGGATGTCAAGGCAACAAAAGCCGTTATTGCCGCCGCCAATAATCTTTTTACTTTCATAACTTCATTTTCCTCCTATGTATGAAATTTTGATTTGGTTAAAGTTTAAAGACCGTATCACATCGGACATACGCCCCCTTTAATTATATTATACCCGTCCGCAAGGACAGATTTTGTCATTTAAGGCGCAATTTTGAAAAAATTTAAAAATTTTTATGAAATCAAAAAATGCGCAGCCAATCAAAGACTACGCATAAAAAATACACAGCTCCGATTGTTGCGACACAAATAGAATTTCGCGTTAAGAACAATACACATTTAAATAATGCACATAACTTTAAACAATGCATCTCGATAAAAGATGCGTTGTTTAAACCAACTCGTCTGTAATGCATTTTTAATACCATGGAATAACCCGAAATAGAGCAATGTATTTTTTTCAAATACAAGCTTTTCCATTAGCATTAAAAATATTCAAAACTGTACGAATTGCATATTTGTTCCTTATTCTATTTATGTCGCAAGCATATTATAACATATATTTTTCAAAAAGTCTACAATTTTGTTAAAAATTTATTTACAAATAAAAAATATTTTGAAAATATCGTAAATTTGCGAAAAATTTCATCTTAAATTATATTGCCATCCCCCGGTTCCGCCATGCCTGCCGCGGCGGCAAAGAAATGAAATTTTTCGCAAAGTTACAGTTTTTAGGCAAGATATTGTTACATTGCCGTCCGGGAGCGGCAGACGGAACTGGAGGACGGGCGGTCGATTCAAAGCAATATCTTGCCGTAAATAATTTTGTCTGCGATTTAAAACGGACGGAGTATTCCTCCGCCCGTTTAATAAAAATTACAAATTACAAATTACATTAAACTCTTATAAATTTCGGCAATTTCTTCTACGCTTGTATCCCTTGGGTTGCCCGGGCGGCAAGCGTCGGCATATGCCGATTCGGCAAGTGCAGGGATGTCCTCTTCTTTAACAATTCCCTTTAAGGTTGAGGGGATTCCCACATCTTCCGAGAGCTTGCGCACAGCGTCAACCGCCGCTTTGCGATATTCCTCGGGGGTCATATCGTCAACGCCTTGTACGCCCATCGCTCTTGCAATATCCCTATACTTTTCGCCGGTATACTCGGCGTTATAAGCCATAACCGCCGGAAGAAGGATTGCGCACGCCTTTCCGTGGGGCGTATCATAATATGCCGAAAGGGTGTGTGCCATAGAGTGGTCAACGCCCAGACCTACGTTAGAAAAGCCCATGCCTGCCACATACTGACCGAGAGCCATACCCTCTCTGCCGTCTTTTCCGTTCTTGACTGCATCGCGGAGAGAACGCGAAATTATTTCGATTGCTTTAATATGGAACATATCCGAAAGCTCCCACGCGCCTTTGGTTATATAACCCTCAATTGCGTGGGTCAGGGCATCCATACCTGTCGCCGCGGTGAGACCCGGCGGCATTGTTGACATCATATCGGGGTCAACAACGGCAACAACGGGAATATCGTGTGCGTCAACACATACGAACTTACGCTTTTTCTCGACATCCGTGATGACATAGTTAATTGTGACCTCTGCGGCTGTGCCTGCCGTGGTCGGAACGGCGATTATCGGCACGCATTTATTTTTGGTCGGTGCAACTCCTTCAAGAGAGCGCACGTCCGCAAATTCGGGGTTGGCAACAATGATTCCGATTGCCTTTGACGTGTCCATCGATGAACCGCCGCCGATGGCAACGATACATTCCGCACCGCTCGCTTTAAACTCTTCGACACCGTGCTGAACGTTTTCAATCGTTGGGTTCGGCTTAATATCGGAATACAGTGTGTACTCGATTCCCGCCTGTTCAATTATGTCGGTAACCTTTTTTGAAACACCGAATTTTACCAAATCGGGGTCGGACGCGACAAATATTTTTTTAAAGCCGCGGCTTTGTATTTCCGACGGTATCGCGCTTATCGCACCCGAGCCGTGATACGATGTTTCGTTAAGCATAAATTTGTTCATAAAGAAATCCACCTTTCTGTTTGATTAAGTTTATCATTTGTATGATTGGTTGAAAGACAGCATATTACACACTTTATTTAACCGTTCACACAAGTATATTATATAACTTATACTATAGAATGTCAATACCGAGTATGCCTAAAATCACGGTTTTTGAACAAAGTTTACAAAAATTTAATGGATTTGATTCCGTACAATAAATGTGATAAAAATGTATAAGGCGGTTAAATGCGGCAATAATACAGCGAAAGAACAAAATCAAAAATTACATAGGAGAGTGGAATTATGACAAAAAAGCAAAGATTGGTCTTTTGTACGGCGGCGGTAATAATCGTTGCGGCGGTAATGCTTTCACAGGCGGTAATAAATACTGCCGTGATGAAATCGGATATAGCGAGCCGCGTTTTAAGATTGCATATAATCGCCGAGGATAACGAGCCCAAGAACCAGCTTTTAAAATTATGTGTGCGCGACAGGATAATACGCGATTTTTCGGATATTTTCGGAGGATGTCAAAATATCGGCGAGTGCGAAAGAGCCGCCGCGGACAACCTCGATAAAATAAAGGCGGCGGCAGAGGATGAGCTTATTAAAATGGGAAATCCGTCATCGGTTCGGGCATATATCGGAAGGTCGGAGTTTCCGACAAAGGAATACGGAGAAATCGCCTTGCCGCGCGGCGAGTACACCGCCCTTAAAATAGAGATAGGAAAAGGCGGCGGCAGGAATTGGTGGTGCGTGATGTATCCGCCGCTTTGCATAACCGAGGGTAACGCGGTTATATCGCCTGAGTCGGCGCAAAAGCTCAAAGAAACGCTTTCGGATGATGAGTACAGGCTCATTTGTGACTCAAAAAGTCCGAACATAAAGATTAAGTTTCGCATTGCCGAGATTCTGGGTAAGTATTTTTAAAGCGGAAAAAGATATTCGTCAACGTTTCAGACGATAATTCGGCATTTGCATTTTAAGGCGGAGTATTCCGCGTCAAAGACGCAGGCGTCAATGTCATCGGCAGAGGTCAGGGTATATGTTGAACGCCGATTGAACTTTTCGCTGTCGCACATGAATATCTTTTCGGCGGAATTTTTAAGCATAATTTCGCGCGCATAGGTTTCCGCCGCGGTCGGGTCGGTGATGTTTCCTCCCGAATCTATACAAAACGATGAAAAGAATAAGATGTCGGGATGTATGCCCGATAACGCTTTATATGTATCTTCGCTCGCCAAGACGGGCGAATTTTTATGCGCGAATCCGCCCGAACAATATGTCGGTATGCCGTAATTGACCGCATTCATCGCGGTAATCATATTATTGGTGAAAAGGGTAATGTTTTTGTGCTTTGAAATATGCGGAAGCAAGTATCCGGCAGTGGAAGAGCTGTCGAGCATAATGCATTGGTTGTCACGCAAAAAGACCGCTGCGCTTTGAGCGATTTTGCGTTTGGCGGCCGTGTTTCTTGTTACACGGCTGTTGAAATTCGGGGGTTGGTTGTTGCCGTCAAGGCTTTGCGCACCGCCGTGGGTACGCTTTAAATAAAACATATTTTCGAGGGTTGTAAGGTCGCGCCGAATACTTGACGGCGAGGTATATACAAGAGCCGCAAGCTTTTGTACCGATATGTATTTGTATTCGTTGACAAGATTCAAGATATTTTTTTGTCTTTCTGTTATGCTCATTTATATGTCACACCCGCTCATTTTAATGTATATCCTGCGTATTTGCCTAAATAAACGCCGAATATTGATTATTTTATTTCTATATGCTACTATAACACAAAACAGAAAAATTTGCAACAGGAAGTGATAACGTGAAAGTTCCTTTCACGTTATGCCTCCGGCGGATTTAATTGCCCGTGCAAAATTTTCTTCGCATGCGCGAAGAAATGCACATGGGCGTAATAATCTCTTGTCATTCCTTGCCTTGCCGATAAGAGATATTTAATTTACTTTTTGTGCCGACGCAAGGCGGCGGAATGGAGATTATTATGTTGGAAAAAATGAAAGAATCGGTCTGTCAGGCAAATTTGATGCTGCCGAAAAACGGATTGGTTAAGCTGACGTGGGGAAACGTTTCGCAGATTGACAGAAAAAGCGGATATGTTGTCATAAAGCCGTCGGGGGTCGGGTACGAAAATATGAAGCCGGGCGATATGGTTGTGGTCGATATTGACGGCAACAAGATAGAGGGAGAGCTGAATCCGTCATCTGATACATACACACATCTTGAGTTGTACAAAAAATATCCGAGTATCGGCGGAATAACGCATACTCACTCAAAATGGGCAACCGTTTTTGCGCAAAGCGGAAATCCGATTCCGCCGATGGGGACAACGCACGCCGATACGTTCTATGGCGAAATTCCCTGCACGAGAAAAATGACGCCCGATGAAATCGGCGGAGAGTATGAGAGGGAAACGGGGCGCGTTATAGCCGAGCTGTTCGATGATAAAAAGGTTGGTGAGATCCCGGGGGTCTTGGTTCATTCTCACGGCGTTTTTACGTGGGGCAGTGACGCGGCTCGGTCGGTCGAGAACGCGATAATATTGGAGGAAACGGCAGATATGGCTTATCACACGATGCTGATTAAAAAAGATTGTATAATTCAATCCGAGCTTTTGGATAAGCATTTTTTGAGAAAACACGGCGCGAATGCGTATTACGGACAAGGAGGAAAACAATAAGATGATTATAGACAGCAAAAAGTATAACGGAAAATGTCAATGCGGAAAAGAGCATAAAATGGACACCGAATTATGTGTGATTTCATCGGGGTGTCTGAAAGAATTTAAAGCGTATGCGGATAAATGCGGATTGAGCGGCGACTGTGTTGCGATTTACGATGAAAATACATATAGGGCGACCGCCGACAGACGTCCGTCCGTTTTGAAAGAGATAGTATTACCGCCCGAAAACTTGCACGCGGATAACCGCGGCGTTGAGCTTGCGCTGAGCGAAATTCCGAGCGGTATCGGATACCTTGCGGCGGTCGGTTCGGGAACGGTTCACGATATTACACGATATTGTGCGCATAAGCTGGGTATAAATTTTGTGTCGTGTCCGACCGCGGCAAGCGTGGACGGGTTTTGCTCGTCTGTTGCGGCGATGACATGGGACGGATTCAAAAAGACCTTTACGGCGGTCGCGCCGATTCTCGTTCTTGCCGACCTTGATGTAATAGTTAAATCACCGTTTTATCTTACAAAGTCGGGCGTGGGCGATATGCTCGGCAAGTATATTGCACTTGCAGAATGGAGAATTTCGAATGTATTGACGGGCGAGTATCTGTGCGAGAGAATTTATGATATGACCCGAGCCGCAACGGACGAAATCGCAAGATGCGCGTGTCGGCTCAAAGACGGTAATACAAAGGCGTTCGAACAGCTTATGTACGGGCTTTTGATGTCGGGACTTGCGATGCAACTCCTTGGAAATTCGCGATGTGCCTCGGGCGCGGAGCATCATATTTCACATCTTATCGAAATGCGTCCGAGCGGTTTGGGCGAAAGTTCGGACGCGTTGCACGGCGAAAAGGTTGGGGTTGCGACCTTGCTTGTGCGGCGCGAATATGAACGGCTGAGAAACAAAACCGATTTGGTATGGAATGATTATAAGGCGGCGGACAGCGAGTACATAAAGAAATTTTTCGGCGAGCACTTGTCCGAACAAATTATTAATGAAAATGCGGCGGACACCGCGGCAGGAATTACGCGTGAGATGATAGAGGATAAAAGGAATGATATTTTTGAAATAATAGACAAAATTCCTTCCGAAAATGAGATGCGGAATATATACAAAAGTCTCGATATGAAAATGTCGCTCGGCGACATCGGCGTATCGGATGCTAAGCGTGATACTTTATTTGAATATTCGCCGCTTGTGCGCAACAGGCTTACCCTGATGCGGTTGAGACGAGCAATCGAAAATATTTAGCTTTAATAAATTTCAGAGTGGCGGCTGTTTGCCGCCACTCTGAAAAAATGTATCTTTTGTTTTATGTAATATGTTGAATTAAGTATGTACTACAGCTTCGAATCACAGTATATACAGCGATACGTTTTTGTGTCTGCATCGGTGAGCCTAAAAATTTGGTCGAGCTGTTGTTCGGTTGATGTAATACATCTCGGGTTTTTACACTTAACAACATTGACAATCCTTTCGGGCGCGGTAATGCACAGCTTTTGAACAAGTTTGCCGTCTTTGATAATATTCACCGTTGCGTCAGGGTCAATAAAGCCGATTACATCAAAACTTATCGACACATCTCCGTCAATTTTGATTATGTCTTTCTTGCCGAGCTTTGAGCTTGCCGCATTTTTGATAAGAGCCACCGAACAGTCGAGATTGCCCAAACCCAAAAGGTTGTAAAGCTGCATTCCAAGCCCTGCTTGTATATGGTCGATTACTATTCCGTTTTTTATGCTGTCTATCTTCATATTCTGACCTCCAAAAGCTTCATAATAAGAGCCATTCTCATATACCTTCCAAAATGTGCCTGTTTGAAATAACAAGCGCGCGGGTCGCTGTCTATCTCGGTTGAAATCTCGTTGACACGCGGCAGAGGATGCAGGATTTTTAAATCATCCTTTGCATATTTCAGCTTGTCGGGGGTGAGAATGTAGCTGTCTTTAAGTCTCAGATATTCTTCTTCGTTAAAGAATCTCTCTTTTTGTACCCTTGTCATATAGAGGATGTCCAAATCACCGATTACTTCTTCGAGAGATGTGTGCTGAGAGTATTCGATGCCGTTGTTTTTTATGTATTCCTGTTTGACAAAGCTCGGAAGTTTAAGCTCTTCGGGCGAAATCAACACAAACTTTATGCCCTTATACCTTGACATTGCGCCGATTAGAGAGTGTACGGTTCTGCCGAATTTCAAGTCTCCGCAAAAGCCGATTGTGAGATTTTCAAAACCGCCTTTTTCGTGAGAAATCGTCATTAAATCCGTAAGCGTCTGGGTCGGGTGAAAGTGACCGCCGTCACCCGCATTTATAATCGGAACGGTTGTGTGTTCCGCCGCAACAATTGGCGCGCCCTCTTTGGGGTGGCGCATTGCGATTATGTCGGCGTATCCCGATACAACCTCGATTGTGTCCGCCACGCTCTCGCCTTTTGTCGCCGAGCTTGAACTTGCCTCGGAAATCCCGAGAACGTTTCCGCCGAGAGAGAGCATTGCCGATTCAAAGCTCAGCCGCGTTCTCGTTGATGGTTCAAAAAACATCGTTGCAAGAATTTTGTGTTTGCAAACCTCGTTGTATTTTTCGGGGTTCTTTATTATGTCGTTCGCTGTTGAAATAAGCTCGTCAATTTCGTCTTTTGACAAGTCCATAATATTTATTACGTTTCTCAAAATATAACCGCCTTTCAAGTATTGTGTGATTATTTATTTTATCCAGCTTTCGTCCGACGGATTATTGCGAAAGGCGATAAGCCGTGCAATGTCATCGGATTTTATATATCCGTCCTCTGCCGCAACTTCTGCGATTGCGTCAAAATCGGTAAGGCTGACATTTTTAACGTCGGCGTTTGCCAGACGTTCAAGCCCTTTTTTCATTCCGTAGGTAAAGATGCTTGCGATTCCGAGTACCTCCGCGCCTGCCTCGCGCAGGGCATCGACAACCTCTATAACGCTGCCGCCCGTTGAGATTAAGTCCTCGACAACGACGACCTTTTGACCCTTTTCGAGCCTGCCTTCTATTCGGTTTTGTCTGCCGTGGTCTTTTGCACCCGAGCGCACATATCCCATCGGAAGATTCATAATGTGACCCGTTATCGCTGCGTGTGCGATTCCTGCGGTCGATGTTCCCATAAGAACCTCGGCATCGGGATAGTTTTCTCTGATTATCTGTGCCAAGCCCTGTTCGACATCATTCCTGACCTCAACATCGGTGAGGGTCAGACGGTTGTCACAATAAACGGGACTTTTGATTCCGCTTGCCCAGGTGAACGGTTCGTTCGGTCGAAAGAATACCGCCTTGATTTTAAGTAAGTCCTTTGCAATTTTTCTTTGTGTTTCTGTCATATGTATGCTCCTTTCAGTTATTGAAATCTGTTATATGTTATCCGCAAAATTCGGCAACACAGCGGTTGTATGCCGCAACAGGGTCGGGGGCGGCGGTTATCGGCCGTCCGACAACGATATAGTCCGAGCCGACATCTTTGGCGCGCGCCGGGGTCATTACCCGTTTTTGGTCGCCCGGGTCACCATCGGCAAATCTTATTCCGGGCGTTACCGTCAGAAATTTTTTACCGCAGGTGTTATGTACCGCTGCCGCCTCGAGCGGCGAACAAACAACGCCGTCGAGACCTGCATCGGCAGAGCATTTTGCATAATGCATAACAACCGATTCAATCGGCTTGTTTATCAAAAGGTCGCGTTCCATTGTTGTCTGGTCTGTTGAGGTCAGCTGTGTAACGGCTATCAAAAGCGGACGCGTGCCGTCGCTGCGCGTCAATCCCTCGATTGCCGCCTGCATCATCGGAATCGTACCTGATGCGTGAACGTTGCACATATCAACGTCAAGATTTGATAAAACACGCATTGCCGATTTGACCGTGTTCGGTATGTCATGCAGTTTTAAATCCAAAAAAATCTTGTGTCCGCGAGCCTTTATTTCGCGGACAATCTGCGGCCCTTCGGCATAAAAAAGTTCCATACCGATTTTTACAAACGGTTTTCTGTCGGTGAAACCGTCAAGAAAGTCAATTACGCGTTCCTTGCTCGGAAAATCGCAAGCAACAATTACATCTTTACCCATTTAACGCTCCTCCTGTTATATCTTTGAGTGAATCTATTTTGTATTTATCCATAACCGCCGGCAGCTCATTAATAATGTCGCGGCAGATATACGGCTCGATAAGGTTTGCCGCACCGATTTGTACCGCCGTTGCACCGGCAAGCATCATTTCGATTACGTTCTCGGCCGATGAAACGCCGCCTATGCCCACAATCGGAATTTTGACCGCTTGTGCGACCTGATACACCATTCTGAGCGCAACGGGGAAACACGCGCTTCCCGAATAGCCGCCGATTTTATTGGCGATTATCGGTTTTCGCGTCTTTAGGTCAATCCTCATACCGATAAGGGTGTTTATAAGGCTGATACCGTCAGCGCCCGCTTCTTCGCACGCTTTGGCTATTTCAACAATGTCGGTCACGTTCGGCGAAAGCTTAATCAAAACCGGCTTGTCCGTTATTTTTTTAACCGCTGCGGCGATGGCTGACGCCGCCTTGGGGTCAGTGCCGAAACTCATACCGCCGCCGTGTACGTTCGGACAGCTTATGTTTACCTCTAACCAGCCGACTTGCTCACAGGCGGCGAGCCTTTCACAGGTATAGATATATTCATCGAGAGAAAAACCCGAAACGTTTGCGATTACTTTTTTGTTAAAGCATTTTTTGAGCTTAGGCAGCTCATCGGATATAACTGCGTCAACCCCGGGGTTTTGAAGTCCGATTGCGTTTATTATCCCGGCGGTACATTCCGCAATTCGCGGCGTCGGGTTGCCGAACCTGGGTTCTTTTGTTGTTCCCTTGAACGAAAACGTTCCGAGGATGTTTATATCGTATAACTTTGCGTATTCATAGCCATAGCCGAATGTTCCGCTTGCCGGAATAACCGGGTTGTCAAGCTCGATGCCGCATAAATTTACCTTTAAATCCTTTTCTGTTATTCCCATATTATTTCCTCCGATCTCATAACGGGGCCTTCTTTGCATATGCGTTTGTAACCCGTAAGGGTCTTGCAGGAACAGCCCATACAAGCGCCGAATCCGCATCCCATTCTTGACTCAAAACTCAGCTGTCCGCTCGTCTTTGCAATTTTGTTTATTGCCTTGAACATCGGTTCGGGACCGCAGGCATAATAATATGTGTAAGAGATTTTATCCAAAACATCTGTCACAAATCCTTTTGTTCCGACCGAACCGTCAGCCGTTGCGATATATACCTCTGCGCCGAGTTCCTTGAATTCATCGGCATAAAAAACTTCTTCGGCGGTGTTAAAACCGAGAATAACGGACGGTGACTTGCCCTGTGAAATCAAAACCTTACAAAGGTTATACAGGGGCGGAACGCCAACACCGCCGCCTATTAAAACGGGCGAATCACCGCTCGTGTTGGGGTTGTAACCGTTGCCCAATCCGCACAAAGTGTCTATTGTATCACCGATTTTCATATTGCTCATATACTCGGTGCCGTTGCCGATAACCTTGTATATAACGGTAAGAGTTTTGTCGTCAAAATCGCATACCGAGATTGGTCGCCGAAGATAAAATCCGTCAAGCTTGAAATTTACGAATTGCCCGGGGCGCTGTATCTCGGACGTGTCGCCGATGAGCGTCATTTTGTACGTTGCCGCCGCAATTTTAATGTTTTTGTCAATCTTAAAAATCACTTGGTTCATAGTGTGTCCTTTCCGAAATATCAATATTGATAAATAACTTTTTGGTTATAAACCGTTGCTTTGCATCTGCCGAATACGCTGATGCCGCTAAACGGAGTGGCTCTGCCTTTGGTTTTAAATCCGTTCGGATTTATTATGTACGGATTTGTCACATCAAATACGGAAAAACCAATATCGGTTGAAATTTTAAAGCGTTTTCTCGGATTTGTTGACATAAGTTCAATAAGCCGTTCGAGAGAAATAACTCCGTTTTTTACCAAATTTGTGTAAAGAACGGGAAACGCCGTTTCAAGCCCGACAACGCCCATAAGGCTTTTTTCGAGACCTTTTGACTTTTCATCCGCGCTGTGCGGTGCGTGGTCGGTTGCAATCATATCGATTGTGTCGTCACAGATTCCCTCTAAAAGAGCCTCTTTGTCCGAAATATCGCGCAGAGGAGGATTCATTTTGAATCTGCCGTCCTCTTTTAGGTCATCATCGGATAAAACAAGATAGTGCGGAGCGGTTTCACACGTTACGTCAACACCGCTCTGTTTTGCCGAACGGATAAGATTCACGCTTTCTTTTGTTGAAATGTGGCATATGTGATAGGAACAGCCGGTCGCCGCCGCAAGATTTAAATCTCGGTCTATCTGAACATACTCGCTTTCGCTTGATATTCCGCGGTGGCCGTGCGCCGCCGCATACCTTCCCTTGTGAATATATCCGCCGTTTAAAAGTGAGTTGTCCTCACAATGTGCGGCAATGACTTTTCCGAGTGCCGCGGCGGTTTTCATGGCTTCGCGCATAATTTCGGGATTTTGTATGCCCCTGCCGTCATCCGAAAAAGCGCAGACAGATGATGCCATATCCGCCATATCCGAAAGATGCTCGCCGCGTTCGCCGACCGTTATTGCGCCGTAAGGAATAACGGCACAGACGGCATCTTTTCGGATTGCCGCGAGCTGAATATTCAGGTTTTCGGTACAGTCGGGAACGGGGTTAAGGTTCGGCATCGTACAAACGGCGGTATAACCGCCTGCCGCTGCGGCGTCGGAGCCGCTTTTGATTGTCTCTTTGTATTCAAAGCCCGGTTCGCGAAAGTGAACATGAACGTCACATAAACCGGGAACGATAATATCGGTCGGAGAAACGTCTATGTTACGGGACGTTAAAAATTCTTTTACTTTTTCTGTATTCATTCTAATATTTCACCGCCGTTTTAAATCTTTATACAATAAAAGGTCTTGCATCGGCAAGACCTGAAAATTCCGCACAGATAATATACCGCATATGGTTTTTGCACGCCAAAGCGGCAAACCCTCGGGTATAATCAGCAGTCGTTTCTGATAAAATCAATCTTGCCGGCATCACAGTACCAACTTCAAGAATAACAATTTCAGTTTTGTATTTCTTTGTATATTACAAACAGTATATCACACAAAGCAATATGTGTCAACCGAAAAAAACTTTTTTTCAAAAATTTTAATATAAAGTTCATTTTTGGTTGGTATGAAACAGCCTTATAAGTTCTTTGCGTTCCACAGAACGGTGTCCTCACCGACAACTATATATGCGTGCTTTGCAAGCTTTGCGAGCGGCGCGTCCGACAAAGAATCCGAATAAAACTCATCGATTTGGGGTATTCTGCCGTGTTCGGACGAGTATTGAGTATAAAAGCGGCGGACTTTTTCCTCACCGAAACAGTTTATGCCCAAACAGCACCCGGTGTATTTGTCGATTTTAGAGGCGATGAGATGTTTGATTCCGAGCCTTTGGCACACATCGCGCAGGAGAAATTCGGGTGATGCCGATATGATTACGTCATCGGCTTTTTGGTTCGCGATATAAAACTTTTTAATCTTTTTAATGTGAGAATCCCAAAATTCTTGAACATAATCGTCAATGTCGTCAATATCCCTCAAAAAGCGGTACATCACCTCTTTAAAAGCGGTCTTTGAAACAAGCCCTGTTCGATATGCGGCAAAGCTTATTCCACAGCGCATAAATCTGAAAATCAGCCGCGGCTGTTTTTTAAGGCACATAATGATAAAATCCTCTGTACTGTCACCGTCATATATTGTCTTGTCGAAATCATACACATTCATAGCAATCCCCGTTTTCGTTATTTTTATGTTTAATATTCTATCATAAATTTTGAAATTTTGCAACAACAATAAAAAACATTTTAAAATCGGGTTTACGGAAATGAGCAAAATGATGTTCGGATTTATTTTTTATCGGAAAAATCTTTGAGAACGATGTCATTATCGGGCGTATCTATATGTTCGAATACATCGAGATAGTCAAGCCTCGGAGCGTTCCTTAATTCGCCGAGGTTTCGTATTCACCGTAGTCCGGCATCTTTTTATATTTGAGATACAGCCTAATCATCTTACACCTCATTAAATACGCATATTTAATGTATACTCTATATATAGACAATTGTCAAGATATAAATAATATTTTATCATTTTAAATATAGAAGGAGATGTTAAATTTGATTTCATACGAGCCTTTTTACAGAACGATAAAAGAGAAAAATGTGTCCACATATAAATTGATAACCAAGTATGGTGTGAGCCGAAGTCTTTTGGACAGATTAAAACACAACAAGCCGATAAGCACTCAGGCCCTCGATGACCTGTGTTAGTATCTTGATTGCAGAGTAGAGGATATTATGGTATATATAAAAGAGAAATAATAAAAACAAGCCCCTGTGGCCGATGCGAGGTACAGGGACTTGTTTTGTGTTTGGTTATTAATCTTGTGACGGCATTTCCCACGTATGATATACGTTTTGAACATCATCGTTTTCTTCGAGCATATCGATAAGACGCTCCATCTTTTTTTCGTCCTCTTCGTTATCGATTGCGGTCGTTGTCTGAGGAATATAATTTATTTCTGCCTGAACAAAAGTATATCCTTTTTCGTCAAGCGCGTCACGCGTTGTGCTGAAATTATCGGGTGTTGTCATAATTTCATAACAATCATCCTCAACATTAAAATCATCTGCACCTGCGTCAAGTGCGTCCATCATAAGAGTGTCCTCATCGATGCCGTCCGCCTTTTCGATAACGATTATACCCTTGCGGTCAAACATAAAGCCCACACAGCCGTTCTGACCCAAGTTTCCGCCGTTTTTATCAAAATAGTGGCGCAAGTCGCCCGCTGTGCGATTTTTGTTATCGGTAAGAGTCTCGACCATTACGGCTATTCCGCACGGGCCATAACCCTCATACACCATTTCGAAATATTCGTTTGTGTTTCCCTCGCCCGATGCTTTTTTGATACTGCGCTGAATATTATCGTTGGGCATATTGTTTGCCTTTGCCTTTGCAATAACGTCACGGAGCTTTGAATTGGAATCCGGGTCGGGTCCGCCCTCCTTAACCGCGACCATCAGCTCACGCCCGATTTTAGTAAAAATCTTACCGCGTTTTGCGTCAATCTCGCCTTTTTTTCTTTTTATGGTAGCCCATTTCGAATGTCCTGACATAAGTACCTCCTGAAAATCATTTGTTTAAAATTTTTGTTTTTATTCAAACAACAAAATTCGGCAGAACCGCCGAATTTTGTCGCTGTCAGCTTTAATTATGTGTTACTAAAATTATTTTGTTGTTTTGTCCGGCTCGGTTACGGTTTCTTTAAGTGCCGAAACAAGTCCTGCCACGCCTTGAATCTCTGACGGAATGATTATCTTTGTTGCTTTTCCGTCTGCCGCTTTTGCGAACGCTTCAAGTGATTTTATGGTCAAAACTGCATCTGTCGGCGCGGAGTCGTTCAGCATTTTAAGACCGTCCGCCGTTGCGCGCTGTACCTCGCGAATGGCTTGTGCTTCACCTTCGGCAACACGTATTGCCGCTTCTTTATCGGCCTCTGCCTTTAGAATCTGTGATTGCTTTTCCGCCTCTGCCTGCAAGATTCGCGATTCCTTTTCGCCCTCGGCAACAAGCACGGCGGATTTTTTCTCGCCCTCTGCCTTTAAGATTGCTTCGCGGCGCTCACGCTCCGCTTTCATCTGCTTTTCCATTGCTTCTCTGATACCTGCAGGCGGAATAATGTTTTTAAGCTCAACCCTGTTGATTTTTATTCCCCACGGGTCGGTCGCTTCATCGAGAATGGAACGCATCTTTGTGTTGATTATATCTCTCGATGTTAAGCTTTCGTCAAGCTCCATATCACCGATGATATTTCTGAGAGTTGTCGCGGTGAGATTTTCGATTGCCGACATCGGAAGCTCTACGCCGTAGGTATAGAGCCGAGGGTCGGTAATCTGAAAATAAACAACCGTGTCTATCTGCATCGTGACATTATCTTTTGTGATGACTGGCTGAGGCGGAAAGTCAACAACCTGTTCTTTAAGGCTGACTTTTTTAACGATTTTTTCCACCACGGGGATTTTAAAGTGCAATCCCACGCCCCAGCTTGAATGATACGCGCCGAGACGTTCGACAATATACGAATGTGCCTGAGGAACAATCTTTATGTTTGCAATCAGCACAATTATAATCAGAGCAAGAATTCCTATTATTACGGTCATAATTTTATCCTCCCGAATATTTAATTAATTTTATTGATTTCGCCGTTGTTTTCAAAATCGGCAACCAAATGTGCGCCGACAATATCTTTAATAACAACTCTGTCGCCCGTCTTTGCAGCTTTGCCGCCGACAAGTCTGACCGCCCAGCGTCTGCCTTTTACGATTACTTCGCCTTTTCCGCATACCGGGTCAACATCCTCGGTTATCTCACCGACACAGCCTATGAGCATATCCGCGTTTGTCGGAACTTTTTTTGAATTCCGAAACTTTTTGCCGAGCGGAGCGGTAAGAACCAAAAGTGCCAGAGATACAATCAAAAAAGTCAGTATCTGTACGGTTTGTCCGCCGCCGAGCGCCGAAACACACGCCGCGCATACCGCACCTATTACTATCCACACCGAAACGAGGGCGGTTGTACACGCCTCGATAATTCCTGCCGCAAGGGCAATAACAAGCCATATCAAAACGTTCATAATAATCTCCCTTTTGCTTATAATCTCATTTTTGCCGTTGCTTTCGGATTCGATTAATAAGAACGGCGATAGCCGCCGCTGCGTTTGCCGTCATTGCTGCGCTTTAAATCCTGAAACTTTTCATCGCTGTCCTGTTTGAATTTTTGCAGCATATCATCAAAGCTCAAATCACCGCCGCGTCTGCCGAAATTGAATTCCTCGGGCGGTCTGTGCGCCGCATCGGTTCGATTCTGTGCGGCTCTGTGCTTGCGGCCGCTGCGTTTTTCTCTTTTTTCGGTCTTTTCCCCTTTGGCGATATTGTTTTCGGCAACCTGTTTGACCGACAAGCTTATCTTGCCGTTTTCCGCACCGATAACCTTGACCTTAACCTTTTGACCTTCCTTTAAATGGTCTTTCACATCGTTGACATATGCGGAAGACACCTCGGAAATATGCACCAAGCCCGTTTTTCCTCCGGGCAATTCAACAAATGCGCCGAATGACGCGATTCCGGTAACCTTTCCCTCTAAAACCGATCCTACTTCAACATGCATATTATGTTTTTTTCCTTCCTGTGAGGCAGGCCGCCTCATAATGTAATTTATAGTAAATATTAATTATTTATTGTTTTCACTTTTGTTCGAGTCGATAAAAACACGCTCGTTCGGGCGCACAAGACCGAGCTGTTCGCGAGCGATGCGCTCAATGTATTCGGGGTTGTTCAAATTGTCAACCTCGGTTTTTAACGATTCGGCTTGCTGTTGTGCTTCGCTGACGCGGCTTTGCAGCTCTTCGATTCTGCGGTTTTGCTGTGAAATCGAAAGCTGTTGAGTGATGAGGGTTGCAATAAAATAAATCAGTGCAAGCCCCGTGACAATATAAAAAGCAAGCTTTTTCTTGCCTAATGTCCGAACCGCCGTTTTGCTGTGTTTTGCCCGTGCTGATGACCTTTGAGCCGGAGCGGCGTTCGAGCCTTTATTTTTTGTGTTTTTTGCAATTCTGCCGTCTGACACGTACTTCACCTCTTAAAAGTATGGCTTTGAGTGAATATATCGCTCTTTATATGATTCCTGATTATGAGTAAAAATATTTACACTTAAAGCATCATAACATCATTATATACCATTAAAACGCTTTTGTCAATGACAGATAATGCAAAAATTATTAATTTATTTTTAATATGATTTATAGATTTTCATGTTGTGTCGGCGTTTTCGGCTCATCGCCGTGCGATTCCGCACAACGCTTGTCGGCGCGCTTTGATGCCGCCGCCGAAACGGAGTTGGCAATCCTTGAATATATAATCCGAAACGGAGCGGCGAAAAAAACCAAAGCTTTTTTAACAAATTCCGTTACGATACCCAATAAATAAGATAAAAACCGCACCGCGGCATTGCCGATAACCAAGCGGTATACGGCAAAAGTTGTCACCGCCGAGACAATGCCGTAAAGTCTCAGGTTTCCGTTATTTTTCTCATATGCGGTATAAATTATTACAATTCCGAATACAACCAGACAGATAAAATCCTCGATATTGACGAGCAGGTCGGGCGTATGTACAAGCCGCCGTTTTATTCTCAAAATATCATAAAGAGCGGCAAGGACGATTCCTGCCGCACACGACCAATAAAAATATGTCAAATCAACGCCGAATACAACTCTCATACGCTCTGCCGCTCCTTATAAAAGTATAAATACGATATGAATAATTATTTGAACAGACGGCTGAAAAATCCGCCGCTCTCCTGCGGCGCGGTATCCGAGTATTGAATATCATCTATGCTGCCCTCTATCACAAGCTGTCCGTCATCAACGTTGAGACGGTTTATCCTAAAATCCGAACCGCTTACGGTCATCGTTCCCATATCAGTCAGAATAACGACTTTTTCTTCGTCAAAACTTTCAACATCCTCAACCGCCCCGACGGTCAGCCTTTCGCGGTTTTCAATTGTTACTTTGTGTTCTCTTGTATTCTCATCCATATCTATCCGACTCCTCTTTGAATATTTATTTAATATATATTCGCATATTTATAAAATAATACATCCGAATAAAGATAAACGGATTGACGTATCCGACAATCCGCTGCGTTATTAATTTGTATTCGGGTCTTTTATCCGAAATATGCGTAAAGAATCGAAACGGCATTGCCGCGTATCATAAGCTCGCCGTATTCGTTAAGACGGCCGTGCACATATTGACCGTGACGAACCTTTTGAGAAAATTCCGACAGAATTGTATCAACGTCACACATAAACGCAGGATCGGACGGCATCAAAAACAGATAGAACTCACCATCGAGCTTATAAAGGTGGCTGAGTCCGTCAAACCTTCCGATGAGCTGTGCAGAGGCGCGGCACACATCGTCAAAATCGTCAAATTTGTATATGTACTTTCGTCCGCGTCTGACAGCGCCGCTTACGGGCGGAATTTCGCTGCGGCGGATTTTGCCCTTGTATGAACAGTTATTCACCGCCGCCTCAAGCTCTTGTTCGGAACATACTTTGGTAATAAGCATACCGATTCCGTCCGTGTATGACGGAATTGTTTCGACAAATAATTTTGCGCCGTCTATATAAAAATTCGCGCTTTCTTCCGCAATTGCAATCGCACGCCGAAACATTCTCTGAACCTCGGGCGTGTTATACGCTATCATTTTTTCGGTTATATTTAATTCCTTTGCTTCGCTGCTGCCTATCAGAACTTTTATTTTGTTTTCGTTAATTTTCTCGACCCTCATTCTGAATCCCCCATAATGTTGATGATTAATATACTTCCGCCGAACCGATTTTCGGTATTATTTTAATGTGTATGTCGGCATACCGAAAATTATTCGGTATGCATAGGCTTTATGTGCCGTACATAATATTATAACAGTAAAAAAAATAATTTCAATGATAAAATTGTGGAAAGAGCAAATTGTAATTACCATGTAAAATTTCTGAAAAGTTTGTAATCTTTATGAAATACAAAATGCCGAAATCGGCGTATCGGGGCGGCTTTGTCGGTTAAAGAAATATTACGGTTTGGTTAAAATAAAATTTTTTCGGGATTTGGTATTGTATTTTTTATAAAAGTGTGATACAATAATCTTACGAAATCGCAAATATCCCTGCTGTGTTCGTAATGAAAGTCATAATGTAAAACCAACAGATTTTATATGGGATTTTGTCTCCGCATTCGGCGCACATGCCTCATGCCTTATGACATCCAGTGGACTTGTAATGTCTGCGGGCGTTATCCCACCCTGGGTGACCGGGTTTTTACTTTAAGACTGCATACGGCATCGTGGGGTTTTTTATTTCCTAAATTACCTAAAATTTATCACATATTTGTATCAAAGCGTCAAAAATATTCCGAAAGTTAAAAAAATGTCTTGACAAATCTCTTGTTTTAGGATATAAATATTAGAGTAGATAACTATATATGGGAGGATTTTATTTGCGGATTATTGCAGGTATCCGAAAAGGTTTAAAACTTAAAGCTCCGGACGGAATGGGTACGCGCCCGACAACCGATAGGGTTAAAGAGTCGCTTTTTAACATAATTCAGCGGTATCTTCCGACCGAAAGCGTGCTGGACTTGTTCGCCGGCAGCGCCGCTCTCGGAATAGAGGCTTTGAGCCGCCGCTGTGAAAAATGCGTCTTTGTCGAGCATAACAGAGGTGCGTATGCGCTTGCTGAACAAAATATTTCGGCGGCTGGATTTGAGGACAGAGCGAGACTTGTACGCGGCGATTCGCTTGAATTTATCAAGGGAATCAGCGGCGAAAAATCGGGTTTTGACATCATTTTTTTGGATCCTCCGTATAACAAGGGATTTATTTATCCCGTGTTGGACACAATAAGCCGAAATCGGCTTTTGCGTGACGGTGGGATTATTACCGTTGAAACAGAAAAAGACGGCGAAGCCGCCGAACATCCGGATTTTGAGGTTGTGAGACGCGCGGCTTACGGAAAAACCGTGATTACCGTTTTGACAAGAGGTGAAGGAAAATGAGCAGTGCTGTCTATCCCGGAAGTTTTGACCCGTGCACAAACGGTCATCTTGATATAATCGACCGTTCGGCACAACTTTTTGACAAGGTGATTGTCGCCGTCTTGACGAACAGCTCAAAAACACCTGTTTTTACCGTAAGCGAGAGAATCGAGCTTTTAAAAACAGCAACGGCGGATTATTCAAACGTTGAGGTTTGTTCTTTTTCGGGACTTTTGGTTGATTTTCTGCGTAAGATTGACGTAAAGGTCGTGATAAAGGGAATCCGTGCGGTATCTGATTTTGAGTACGAATTTCAGATGGCTCTTACCAACAAGGCGCTCTATCCCGAGCTTGAAACGCTTTTTATGCATTCGAGCCAAGAGTATATGTTTTTAAGTTCAAGCGTGGTCAGAGAGGTTGCCAAATACGGGGGTTCGCTGACGGGTCTTGTGCCTGAGGAACTTATACCAATTGTTGAAAAACGCTGTTTTGAGGGTTGATGTACCGCAAATAAATCAACATAATCTATTGGGAAAAAGGTTTTGCCGCACGGCGAGGCCGGCGCGGAAAACGCCGTTTGATTTTATGATACAAATATTTTAGGAGGAAACGATAATGGATGGATTAGAATTATTGGATGAATTGGAAGAGGTAGTAGCCCAGGGTGCAAACGTTCCTTTTTCGGGTCGTTGTATATTAGAGAGAGATGAGCTTATGGACCTTATCCAAGAGCTTAAGCTTAAGCTTCCCGATGACTTGAAACAGGCAAAATGGATAAAGAGCGAAAGACAGCGGATTCTGCAGGAGGCTCAGGCAGAGGCCGATGAGATTATTAAGGCTGCAAACGAAAAAGGAATCTCGATGATTAACGAACACGAGATTACTCAACAGGCAGTTGAAAAAGCACATCAGATTATAGATAAGGCAAACGCCGAGGCTCAGGCAATACAGGATTCAGCATATAACTATGCTGATGACCTACTCGAAACTGTTGAAAAAGTAAGCGTTTCCTCTATGAAGGAATTGGAACAGTGTATCGCCATTGTTCGCAGCAACAGGTCGGAAATGCGCAGCAACAGCAATACTCCCGCGCCTGTGCCAAATGTTCCCGATGCTGTGCCGAGTGATGAGGAATAATATGTACGGTTGTTTAAAACTGTGTCATAAACTATGATTTTGAATACGCAAGCATACCGCTCTTTTAAAAAAAGATGAGGTATGCTTTTTGTTCGTTGAATATAAATTAAATATAAAATATAAGGAAGTGTTGTTATGGAAACCATTCAAAGCTATAAATGTCCGTGCTGCGGTGCGGCGCTTGCCTATGACGGAAACTCCGACAGTCTGCATTGCTCGTCCTGCGGCAATGACTTTTCTGTCGAAAACCTGCGCCGGCTCAGCGAGGCAGAGAGCGAAACGAGCGGCGGCTCGGTTTATAACTGGGAAGAATATACGCCGAGGGAATTCGGCGAAGCCGAGGATATTGACCTTTCGGGATATTCGTGTCCGTCATGCGGTGCCGAGGTCAGCGGTGACGGCAATCTGGGCGCTTGTGTTTGTCCGTATTGCGGCAACGCGGTAATAATCAAAAAACAGTTTGACGGAGCATTGCGTCCCGATTTGGTTATTCCGTTTCGCTTGGACAAAAAGGCGGCAATGCAAAAATTCGAGGAATCGTGCAGCAAAGCTCCGTTCCTGCCGAATCTGTTCAAGGATAAAAAACGTATAGCCGAGATGAGCGGTATATATGTTCCGTTTTGGCTGTTTGACTGTGATTGTCACGCTCATATTTTGTATGACGCAAAGTATATAACTACGTGGAGCGATTCGGATTATGATTATACCAAAACCGATTATTATCGGCTCTCTCGCGCAGGCTCGGTAAGTTTTAACAATATTCCTGTTGACGGGTCAAAAAAGGTGGATAATACATATATGGAGGCGGTCGAGCCGTTCGATTGTTCGGCGGCAAAGGAGTTTAACCCGGCGTATCTTTCGGGATTTCTCGCAGATAAGTATGATGTGGCCGCCGAGGAATGTACCGATCGTGCCAACGAGAGAGTTAAGAACAGCACCGAAGAAGTTTTTGCCTCGACAACATCGGGGTATTCATCGGTCCATCCCGTACAGTCAAATATTAACTTTGAAAACGGTAAGGTAAGATATTCATTGCTTCCGGTATGGATGCTCAATATAAAATACCTCGACAAGATGTATAACTTTGCGATTAACGGACAAACGGGAAGGGTTGTCGGCGAATATCCCGTTGATAAACGCAAAAAATGGATGTATTTTGCCAAGGCATTCGGCATTACGCTTGCGGTATGTTCGGCCATCGGCTATACCATTCTCAAGTTTTTATAGGAGGTATTTTTGTATGAATAGACTTTTAGGAATTAAAAAGCGGTGCGTTGCCGGTCTTGCCGCGTTGTTTGTTATTATGATAACCATGGTCTCGGTCAACGCGTCATACGAATGGTGCGAGCTTATGCTCGATGATGCAGGCGTTGTAACAGAGGAAGAAGCGGTCGAGATAGGAAACAGGCTTTCGGAAATTTCGGAAAGATACCAAATGGCGGTTGTGATAAAGACAGAGCCGTATCTGTCGGGTGAATCACCCGAACAGATGGCGGACGATATACTCGATTCGTATCTGGACGAAAGTCCGTTCGGCGGTATATCTCTGTACATATGTCTCGATAACGGAAATTCGGAACGCAGGTATCATTTCTCAACGGTACGCGACGGCAGGCTCGCGATAAACGACCGCGGACTTTCATATCTCGAAGATAGAGTAGTACCGTATTTGAGAGATAGTGATTTTGTAGGTGCGTTTAACGAATTTGCGGATGCGACCGAAGAACTGTATGAACTTTATGAGAACGGCGAGCCGTACAACAAAATTCCGACCGTGACGCTTGTGTTGGTATGGGGCGGCGTTATAGCGGTAACATTGCTGATTTCAATATCGATGCTTTCGGCAAAGATGAAAAAGATGAAAACCGCGGTACACAGAAATTATGCACGCGAATATATGAAAAAAGACAGTCTGAATATAACCTCGTCAAATGATATATTCTTATACAGCGTGGTAACCCAGACGGCTATTGCAAAGGATGATTCGGGTGACCACACAAGCTCATCGGGCGAAACCCACGGCGGCACGGGCGGAAGTTTTTAGCCGATGCCGGCTCGATGCGGCTGTAATTGCTTAAAGCAAAACAGACGGTTGTAAAATCAATATTTTCGGACTTTTACAATCGGTTATAATAAATTGAATTAAAAGGAGAGATTTTTATGGGACTTATTAAGGCGGCGGCAGGAGCACTCGGCGGCGGTCTTGCCGACCAATGGAGAGAATATTTTTATTGTGACAGTTTGGATGCGGAAATTCTTGTTGCAAAGGGCGAAAAGCGCGTAAGCGGAAGAAGCTCGAACAAAAAGGGTGATGAAAACATTATTTCAAACGGCTCTGTTATCGCGGTGAACGAGGGTCAGTGTATGATTATCGTTGAACAGGGTAAGATTGTCGACGTTTGCGCCGAGCCGGGCGAGTTTACATATGACAGCTCAACCGAACCGAGCATATTCTACGGACCTCTCGGCGAGAATATCAAAAAGAGCTTTGCTCAATTCGGACGGCGTTTTACCTTCGGCGGAGATACGGCAAAGGATCAGAGAGTTTATTATGTCAACACAAAAGAAATCACGGGTAACAAGTTCGGTACGCCAAGCCCGATTCCGTTCCGTGTGATTGTTGACGAAAATCTCGGATATAAGCTGTCGGTTGATTTGAGATGCAGCGGTATCTATTCATACAAAATTGTTGACCCCGTTTTGTTCTATACAAACGTTTGTGCGAATGTGACAGACGTGTACGAGCGCTCGAATATAGAGGATAATTTGAGGGGCGAGTTGCTAAACGCGCTTCAGCCGGCGCTGGCGAATATTTCGGCTCAAAAAATAATGTATTATGAAATCCCGGCGCATACAAAAGAGGTGTCAGAGGCGCTTGAAACCGAGCTTGCCACACAGTGGCGCGGCGAGAGAGGTATCGAGATATTTACGCTTAGCTTTAACACCGTTTCGATTCCCGAGGACCAGCGCAAAAAGCTGACCGAGTGGGAAGAAAACGCAATGACAACAAATTCGAACACTGCGGCGGCAAGGCTTGTCGGCGGTCAGGTCGAAGCGATGAAAGCCGCGGCGTCAAACACGGGTGGTATGGGTGCAATGGGCGGCTTTTTCGGTATGAATATGGCACAGAACGCAGGCGGCGCGTCTGCCGCCGAGCTTTTCCAAATGGGTCAGAACCAAAACGCTCAAAACTTACAAGGCGCCCAGAATTCAGCAGAACAAGGCTGGACTTGCTCTTGCGGTCACGGCGGCAATGTCGGAAAGTTCTGTACGGATTGCGGCGCACCAAAGCCGCAGACGGCAAGCGGTTGGACCTGTTCGTGCGGAGCGGAAAATACGGGAAAGTTCTGTCAGAATTGCGGCAAACCAAAGCCGCAGGCGGCAGTATATAAGTGCGACAAGTGCGGTTGGCAGCCCGACGACCCGACAAATCCGCCTAAGTTCTGCCCTCAATGCGGTGACCGCTTTGACGACAACGACAATTGCAATTAATCGAATTGATGTACAAAATGCGTGTTCCGTTTTCGGGAACACGCATTTTTAATCATAAACACAATTGTTGTTTTTAAAAATAATAAATATCAAGTTTTTCAGCAGCTTAAAAAGTCGCTCAATAATAAAAATATGGTTAATGAGAAATTTGCTCTTATGAGTATCTTGTGTTCTTTCGAAATATTGTCGGAGTCGTTTTGCAAATCTTGCTGAATTGTCTGTTAAACGAAGAAAGAGAGTCAAATCCACATTCTTCGGATATGTTCAAAACGGTCATATCCGTATTTTCAAGAAGATTTTTTGCCGCAGATATCCGTATATAACATATGTATTCATACGGCGACATACCTGTGGCAATGTGAAAGCTGCGACGTAAGCTTGACTCACTTAAATGTACTACCTCAGCCAATCTCGGAATCGAAATATTTTCGGAAAAGTGCAAAGCTATATATTCGACAGCCGGAAGAATTATTTGCTTTGACTTTTCGTCAAAACATTCATCGGTTGATGAAATATGCCGATGCATCATTCTTGCAAATGCAGTACAAAGACTTATATATAATTCTGTATCGGATTTGTTTTCTTTTTTGGGGGTGGCTTGCGGTATACCCGCATTTGTTACGGCGCATTGAGTTAAAGCGGTTTTATCTCGGATATATATGTTTCAAAAACAGTATCGCCGACAATGAGATTCAACTTTTTGCCTTTGAGATATACGGTGTTGCCGACCGCAACGCCGTGGTCGGATTCATAGCCGTTGGTTTTTACGCGTATTTGTATGCGTGAACGGTCGGGTGTGCCGTCAATGCCATAAATATCCGCGCTTATGACCTCGCCGAGGTTTTCGCCGGTATCACCGTCCGCACACTTTGACTTTGCCGAAACAGAGTCGGCAAGCTCACTCGGCGCGCTGTCACAGATATACACAAATTCATAACTTTGATATTTTTCACTGCTGCCCCACGTAAGCTTATATAAAAGTGAGATAAGGCTTAAAAATATCAGAGCAATAAGTAGAATATCTATTATATTAAATTTTTTTACCGCGGATTTAATATTTTTTTTTGCAGTATTGAGCTTTTCGCGCATAAATTTCACCGACCTTTTAAGGATATTATAATTCATTTCCGCACATAATACAAGAAAAATTTATGTTACATTTATATAACAAACATAATTTTTTTTGAAAAATAGCTTGGATATTGTAAAACGTCCGTTTGATTCGGGCGTTTTTTTGACCTATATGTCATAATTTGTATACGGAAATATTTTGCAATTTCCGTATAACTTGTGTTATAATAAAAATGTAATTTACAAAATATGTAAAATTTATTGTACAAGGTGCGATAAATCAAATAAAATATAAAATAACATAAAACGAGAGGAGAACAAATTATGATAACGGAATACAGAAAGAGTCCGGCGGTGAGAGAGATGGAGCGGCGCAGCCCTGCGTCTGAGGCGGCATTGGCAGGATTGAGTACGAACTTTACAAAATGCGGCGAGGTAAGAACGATACCGATAAAAAATATCGTTCCGAATCCGCACCAGCCGCGCAGAGAGTTTGATAAAGCGGCTCTTCAGGATTTGGCGATTTCCATAATGGAATACGGACTTATGCAGCCGATAACGGTCAGACAGACGGGCGCATTCGATTATGAGTTAATAGCAGGTGAGCGGCGGCTTACCGCTTGCAAAAACTTGGGAATGACATATATCCCGGCAATAGTGATGCGTGTTGATGATACCGACAGCGCGATTTTGGCTTTGGTTGAAAATATACAGAGAGAAAATCTGAATTATATCGAAGAGGCGGAGGCGTATTGCACGCTGCTTACCGAACACGACTTGACGCAAGAGGAGCTTGCGGACAAGCTCGGCAAAGGACAGTCAACGATTGCGAATAAAATACGAATCTTAAAACTTTCGCCCGAGATAAGACAAATATTGACCGAGAATTCTCTGACCGAGCGGCACGCGAGGGCGCTGCTCAGGCTGTCCGAGGAAAAGCAAAGACTTCGTGTGGCAAAGCTGATAGCCGAGAGAGGGCTGAACGTTGCGAAAACCGAAGAGTTGGTTGATAAACTTTTGAGAGGTCCCGAAAGACCGTATCCCGAACCAAAGACAATGCGGCTTTTTAAGGATTTGAGAATCTTTACCAACACAATAAAACAGGCAGTGGATATGATGAAAAGGTCGGGGATTGAGGCAACAGCGAAAAAACGTGAGAGCGATGACAAGATAGAGTATACTATAGTTATCCCCAAAAACACCGGTAAGCCCATGATTAAAGCAGAGTCGGTGCGCATATAACATTAGTACGGCGCGCCCGTACAGGCGGCAATCGGCTGCAAGCTTTGCTCTGATTTAAATTTACATCATAAAATCTGCGGCAGGACATTTTAGTTATATCCGTGCCGCAGATTTCCGCTTGTTTAGCGGCGGCGTTTTTTGGACGTTGCGTTTACACCGAGAATTCCGCCCGCCGCGCCGCAGCCGATACAGATTGCGGCGGCAACGGCTGAACCCGAATCAAAGCTTATTCCACCCCTGGCAAGACAACTTGTCAAAAATAAAACGGCGGTATAGCATAATCCGTACAACGCACCGTTTAAGATGCCGCGGTTGCCGCTCTTTTTTGCGCCGCGGAATCCGCAAAAGCCGATGCATATGTAAGTGATAACGTTCACAATAAGACAGGTCACGGCTCGCGGTAGGGCGACCGCCGCCGAAATCCACGCCGCAATAAAGAGCAGGACAATGGTAAGCGCAAAGCCGAAAAAAATGTTTTTTGCCGCAAATATAAGGTCAAACGGTTCATTATAAGAAGTTTTTTCGCCGGGCATAAAAATTCTCCATTCCGCCGCTCTGCGTCGGCACAAATAGTAATAAATTCCTCTTATCCGCAGAGCAATAAATGATAAGAGATTTTCGCCTATACGCTTTTCCGTGCGAAGGATAAGCGCTCGGGTAATCGGTTTTGTACAGATATATGCGTTTTATAAGTAAATTATGCCAAACTTTTATATTATTAATAAGGCGATTTGACCGAAATGTTATTTTTTTATTAATTTTTGAGGTTTTTTTAAATTTTATGGTTGAATTATTAAGACAGTTATGGTATAGTATATTATAGACAGATATATAAAATCAAGATTGCTTATGTGGTTTACAAAGTACAGTTTTAAAAGGGCGGTTTGATACCTGTCCGATAATAATGTTTTTCAGGAGGAAAACGGAATGAAAGATTTTAAAAAACATAATTTTAAGAAAAAGAACACGATAAAAGCAAGAGTATTGTCGGCGGTTACTTGCACGGCTCTGTTGCTTTCGGCAACGGCTTTGCCCGTTTCGGCGGCAGGATTTTCCGACGTTGATTCCGATGCGACCGTTTCGTGGGCAAAAGCGTCTATTGACAAGATGACGGACGCAGGGTACATAAAAGGCTATGAGGACGGAACATTCCGTCCGAAAAAATCGATAAGCAAAATCGAATGCCTTATTCTTATGTCGAGAATGCTCGGATATGAGGACAAAAAGTTTGCCGATGTTGCATCGGCGGCAAAAGACGCGTATAAGACAACCGCGGCAAAATATAACTCGACCTATTCGGGCGAACTGAGCTATCTTTTGTACACGGGCGTGCTTAAAGAAGATGACCTCGTTGATTATGCATCGTCCGCAAATGCAAATGTACAGCTTTTGAGATACCAGGCGGCAATGCTTATGGCAAAGCTTTTGGGTTCGGATTCAGAGGCAAAGGCATATTCGGTATCAACGCCATCATATGCCGATGACGCGTCCATACACTCGGCGGCAAAAAACTATGTTGAGTATGTAAGCGCAAACGGCATTATGAACGGTATGGATAAGACCGCGGACGGCAAGGCACAGTTCTCGCCGATGACAACGCTTACCAGAGCGCAAATGGCAACCCTGCTTGCAAGAATGATGGACAAGCTTAATACATCATATACAGCCGGCACGGTTGAAAGCGCATCATCGTCAAGCATCACGGTTGACGGTGCTAAGATAGGTATTTCGAACGACACCGTTGTATTTATTGACGGAAAATCAGCAAAAGCGTCATCGATTTCTGAGGGTTACACCCTTTCGGCACTTGTTGCCAACGGAAAGGCATATGTCATTGACGCAGCCGAGCCGCAGGAAGAAATTACGCTCTATGGCGTTGTTGTACGCAAGAGCGAAAGCGGTGACGGACAAAAGATAACCATTGCGGACTATGAGAATCAGGACAATACGGCAACATACACACTCAGAGATGATTGCGGCGTATATGTCAAAGGTGCAAAGGGTTCACTCGGTGATATTATGGCTAATGACTTTATAAAGCTCGTCCTTTCGGGCAGCAAAGTAAAGACCATCGAAACAGCCGATAAGAATATTGAGATAAAGGGTACGATTGTTTCAACAGAATATGATGATAATGACAACGTATATTTGAATATCAAGAATGATGAAACGGGTAAAGAGGAACAATACACCGTATCGCGCAAAGGCGCAAGCGTTACGCGTGACGGTGATGATGCAGAGTTCTCGGACCTCGCCGCGGGCGACACTGTTACCGTTAAACTGGTATACGGAAAGGTTTCAAGCGTGACGGCAACGGGCAAGACCGAATCATTTACCGGTCTGCTTAAAGAAATAATTATTTCAAGCAACCCGGCAATAACCGTAACGATTGACGGTAAGGATTATACCTATAAAATAAGCGCAAAGGCAAAGATTTATATTGCCGATAAAGAATCGACAATTTATGATTTAAGACCGAATGTAACCGTCAGCGGTAAGCTCGACAGCGAGGCTGTTAAGTCATTGTCAACATCAACTGTTCCGCTTAACGAAAAGGGCGAGCTGACCGGTACGGCGACAGGCAAAAACACAACATATAAAGTCATTAACGTACAGGACGAATCGGGTAATACCTATAGCGTATACTATAATAACAACACCAAATTCTTTACCAGCAACGGTTCAACCGCATCGGTTAAGAATATATCCGACGGAACAAGCCTTTCTATAACGGGCGGCAGCAAAAACGGTGTGTTTGAGGCAACGATTATCATTATAAAATAATAGCGTTTGTGATTTAAACCAAATATAAATTTAAAGCCTATGGACTTTTAAATGTCCATAGGCTTTTGTAGTGTGATTTGGGTTAAAACCGTTGGGTTTTATTCTTTGTGATTGGATTATTTTATAAAAGTATTTGTGTCGGTTTTATTAAAGCCCTGTCGCAAACTCATCAATTAAATATCTGCCGTCCTGCTGCTTTAATATCATATAAAACGATGTTTCGGTTTGGCTTGAGTCAAAAACAGAATTTTCATCGGGCGTCATTTGTACTTTTACCTGTGCGACCCATTCGCCGTTGGTAAAGCCTCTTTCGGCTAAATTATCAACTGTGCTTATGCTTAAAGGCGTTGCTTTTTTCATACCGAAAACATAATCGTCACCAAAGAAATTGCCTACACAGTTTTGAGTGCAGTATCTTTTCATATTCCCGAAATCACCGTTACTAAATAAATAAAAGAATTGGTCTACTGTATATTCGGGTGTTGTGTTATCATATTGGCTTGTTTTTATAACCGTTTGCTGATTACTTGTTATTTCAATAATATTTCCGTTTTTGTCAAAGATAGTGTAACCTACATTATTTACTCTGTTGTTCGTATCGAATTCCATCATTGGCTCCATTAGAGAATACGGAACATAAGTTAAGTTATCCTTTAAGATAGGAGATGTTTTAATCGAACGGAAAAAAATATTGGGGGTTCCGTGTGGGTCGATAATAAAGTCCGGTTTTCCTATCTCAAATGAAAACTCTATATCTGCAATATCCATCGTTTCTGTTATGACATCTGCTAAATGTACTTCTATTTTCCCGTTATCCCAAGTTATATAGCTTCCGGTATGATTTAAAGTTCCGATATTGGTAAGTGTTTCTCTTAATGGCAAATATACCTCTCCGTTTTCGATAAAAGGCTTATTCGTGAGTTCAATTTTTTCGCCGTTATTCAGTATTTCAATAGTGTAATCATCAGTCGTCAAATCTGATAATACGCCGCTTGCAAAAACCGTTGTTGAAAGCATTGCAACTGCAATAACAGCGGATATGACCGACATAAATCTGCTTGTTGTTTTCTTATTCTTAATCATAATAAATCTCCTTTTCAAAATTTTTTTACTGCTTGCCATTTGCGTGGTAAGCGGAAGCTGTTTTGATTTACCCATCGGAAGCAGGGATAAAATTGTATTGATATAACTCATTTCCTCGCTGTCCGACATATTTTTTGTAACCGCAATATCACAGGATATTTCGCACTCTGTTGCGATTTGCCTTGTGACATACCAAATAACAGGGTTAAACCAATGCACACATTTTACAAACTCGGCAAAACATTTATATAAAATATCGCGCCGTTTAAAATGCGTCATTTCGTGGCAAAGTATGTTATGCAGCTGTTCGCTTGAAAGCTCCGTTTTCGGCAAAATCAGCGTGGGTTTGATTACGCCCGTCATAAACGGTGATGCGATACTTTCCCACACACGAACATTGATTTTTCGATTGGTATATTCACCGATTTCGGATAAGGATATAATTTCACCGTTTTTACGTATTTTTACATTAAGACTTATATACCGCGCAATATTCAAAAGAATTAAAAGCATCGCGCCGATAAGCCATAACCATGCCAATATACTTACTCGGTTGTACACTATCCTATTCCATATACCGAAAACTTTTTGTAAAACCTGCGGTTTTTGAGCCGTGTCCGTTTGTATGACATTTTCGACAGTTTCGGGCTGATTGCCGACAGATGTTTGCTGTGCCGTTTGTTCTGTTTGTGCCGTTTGTGTTATAATACTCGGTGCGGTGGTTGGGTTTATGTTAAAACGCACCGGTATAAGCATTACAAAAAGCACACAAAGCCATATGTAATAATGCCACGAATAACCGAAAATCTTTTTTGTTATCGGGCGAAACAGGCTTATAATGCCGGTGAGTACAGAACCGACAAGGGACATAATCAAAATTGCTTTAAAAATTTCGCCAATCAAATTCAGCCCTCCTTATCCTCAAAAATCGCTTTCAGCTCTCGTATGTCTTTATCCGAGAATTCTTCCTCTTCAAAAAGTGCGGTAACCAAATTTCCTGCCGACCCGTCAAATAAATTTTTTATAAGGCTTTTTACCTGCGTTTTTTTATATTCTGCCGATGTTAAAATCGGTGTGTAATAAAGCGATTTGCCGATTTTCTTTGCGGATATTGCCCCCTTTTCCGTAAGCCTTACGAGAAAGGTGGAAATGGTTGTACGCTTCCAGCCTTTTTCTTTCACCGCCTCACTGATTGTTGTTGAGTTTATCGGCATACCCGCGCGCCAAATAACTTTCATTATTTCCAGCTCGGATTCACCTATGTTGATATTTCCTGTCGACATTGAAACACCTCCGTTTATATTATCTACTCTTGTAGACAATATAATTCTAACACGGTAGAAAGAATTTGTCAAGACATTTTTTTAACTTCGTAAACAGTGCCTAAAAAATGCGGAACAAAATTGTGCGAAAGAAATAAAAATCGGGGACGATGTATTATCGTCCCCGATACATGTTGAAAAACCCCGCAAAGACAAGATTTTAAAGGGGTGCAATTCTTTTATCCGAGTTCGACAAAGCGGAAAGATGGATGGCATCGGGATTCGGCATTCTCAATGAACCGCTTTTATATTTTAACAAAAATCAATCTTTTATAAGCGTTAAATGTTTATCTTCCAATCTGTATACATCATCACAAATCGCCGCTATCGCATCATCATGGGTTACAAGAATACAAATTTTGTCTTTTGAAAAGTTTTGTATCATTTCAGAAAACAATTTAACCGATTCCGAATCAAGATTAGCCGTGGGTTCGTCAAAGACCATTACGGATGTTTCGGCATATAAGGCTCGTGCGATTGCAATTCGCTGTCTTTGACCCATTGATAAATTCTTTCCGCCCTCGCTGATATTTTCGTTTTCTTTTAAATCAAAACCTGATACCAACCTGTCAATATTAGCAGCCTTGCACACCCTTTCAAACTTGTCTTTATCAAAAGGAGTATTCATACATATGTTATCCTTGACAGTACCGCAAAATACGAAATTATCACTCGGAACATAAGAAATAATCCTTTCATAATTATAATAATTTTTTAGGTCATTTTCATTTCGTATCTTTATCATACCGTCCTTTACAGGTGTATAAAGCCCAAGTATCAACTTTATCAACGTGCTTTTTCCGTTGCCGCTTTTTCCGATAATTCCTGATATTTTCCCTTTAGAGAACGTTGCGTTAATATCATCCAATATTATTTTTTCTTTACTGTACCCAAAGGAAAGGTGTTTAAGTTCAATGCAATCCGGATATAATTTTACCCCGTTCGGGATTTCGACCGTATCACGGTTTTGCATTTCTTCAATCTCACGAATGCGCGTTACGCTGTTAATTGTTTTATTATATACCGCAATCATTTTCGGTGCCTCTATCAAGGGCAGCATAATATAATTGCTGAGCTGTATCATGGCAACCAAATCACCTACCGTATTCTCGCCCGTTTTTACGAAATACGCACCTACCGCGCTGGTAATGATAAAGATTCCGAAACTCATCAGACTGTTTAAAAATCCGAAATTTCCCTCTAAAAATGAAAGCTTTACTTTGCTTGCGGTTTTCTTGTCATAAAGAGTACATGAGTGTTCGCCAACGGCTTTTCCCATAGAATACACTTGATACAGCGGCAATAGCGTCAATAACTCTTGCATATAACTTCTGTTGGCATCCTCATTTTTTGAATCGACTTCCGCCGCCTTTTGCAGTTTGGGTGAAAAAGCCGATATAAGCATAGTCAGCACCGGGATAACTATCAAAAAAATCAATGTAATTTTCCAGTTCAGTATGAACAACGAAACAAGCGCAAGCAAAGATGTAAAGATAACTCCGCTCATTTGACCGAATAATTGTATGTAAAAGTCAGAAACTTCTGCCACGTCACTTGTGAGCCTGTTCTGTATTTCACCGCTGTGCATTTTATTAAGTTTAAGTAAGTGCTTTTTAATTATTTGCTCAATTAAATAAACTCGCAATCCCTTTTCGGTTTTACTATAGCTGTAACCCTCCAATACCGATGAAGCGATTTGAGTTAATGCAAACACAACTATTACAGAAAGAGAAAATATTGTCATTTGCAGAAATGTCAGCGAATTTTCGCCCGTTGCTATATCTATATATCCTTTGAATATCATGGAAATACCGATATTGCATAAACTTGATATCAAGCATACCAACGGAATAATACACAGGATATTTAAACTATACTTTGATTGATGCACAAGCCAACGAAAATTACTTGCTTTTTTCATACAAACATCTCTCCGATTTTAGCGTTAAATTTGATAGAGTAAAAATTTTATATAATCATCTTATCATATATGTGCGGCGATGTCAATGACTGAACGATAAACTTCGTAAACAGTGCCTAAAAAATGCGGAACAAAATTGTGCGAAAGAAATAAAAATCGGGGACGATGTATTATCGTCCCCGATAGGATTTATAATGTAAATAGCTTTATTAAAAACCCGATATACTATTTTTCGAAATCTTTTGCAAGCTCGGCGGCGAGAGCGTCAATTTGAGCGCGGTTGTCGTCCGAGAGTGCCGATTTTATTGTAACCGTATTTTCGGCAAACTTTATATTTTTGCAATCTTCAAGCATCTTGCGCATAACCTTTGCCGCGGTGGGCGCCCAGCTTCCGTTTTCGACAAACGCGATGGTGCGGTTGCTGAAATTCCGCTCGGTAAGATGATTTATGAATTCGCGCATAAACGGGAAGATGTCTGCATTGTATGTGGTCGTTGCGAGAACAAGAGTTCCGTAACGGAAAGCGTCTTCGACCGCCTCGGCCATATCATCACGCGCAAGGTCGGTAACGGCGACTTTAGGACATCCCGCATCGTTGAGCTTTTGTGCAAGCAGCTCAACGGCGGCCTTTGTGTGACCGTAAACAGAAGTGTACGCAATAACGACGCCTTCGCTCTCTGTTCCGTATGACGACCAAGTGTTATACAAGCCGAGATAATAGTCTAAGTTTTCCTTTAAAATAGGTCCGTGCAGAGGACAGATAGTTTGTATCTCAAGCGCGGCGGCTTTTTTCAAGACGTTTTGAACCTGTGTGCCGTATTTTCCGACAATGCCGAAATAGTATCTGCGTGCCTCACACGCCCAATCCTCATCAGCGTCAAGCGCGCCGAATTTTCCGAATCCGTCAGCCGAGAACAAAACCTTGTCGCGGCTGTCATAGGTCATAATTACCTCGGGCCAGTGAACCATCGGAGCGGTTATAAACGTCAGAGTATGTTCGCCGAGTTCAAGAGTGTCACCCTCTTTTACAACGATTCTTCTGTCCGAAAAATCCGTGCCGAAAAAGTTTTTCATCATATTAAACGCCTGTGCCGACGCAACGATTTGCGCATCGGGGTACTTTTCGGCGAAAGCGTCAATGTTTGCCGAATGGTCGGGTTCCATATGCTGTACAATGAGATAATCTGGGGTCTTATCGCCGAGAACATCGGCGAGGTTGTCGAGCCATTCATCCTTAAAGTTTGCGTCAACAGAATCCATTACGGCAATCTTTTTGTCAAGTATGACATATGAATTGTACGCCATTCCGTTTTCGACGATATATTGACCTTCAAAAAGGTCAATATCGCGGTCGTTTACGCCAACGTATTTAATATCGTTTGTTACAATTGTATCCATATACTTTTCTCCTTTTGTTTGAATTTATCCGAAAATTTCAGTATAATCAACGGTATCGAGCGAATCCGCCGAAAAATCCGCAAGCGGGTTTTCTTTTGCCGCGCCGACCGCAAGAGCGGTCATGCCACCTGCCTTTGCCGCCTGTATTCCTGCGTCCGAATCCTCGACAACCATACAATACTTGGGTTCAATGCCGAGCTTTTTTGCCGCAACGAGAAATACCTCGGGGTCGGGCTTTGATTTGGTTGTATCAAGTCCGCAGCTCACCGCGTCCATATGCGGCAAAAGGCCCGTCTTTTCCAATATAAGCGGCGCATTTTTGCTTGCCGAGCCGACCGCGGTCTTGATTCCGTGTTCTTTTATATATTCGATAAAACGCATTGCCCCCGGAAGGATATCGTCTTTTGACAGTGTTGACAGCGATTCAACATAGATATTGTTCTTTCTCTCCGCCATTTCGAGCTTTTGCTCATCGGTGTATTTTTTATCGGTTTTTTCGAGAACAACCTCTAAAGACGCCATTCGGCTTACGCCGCGCTGACGCACGTTGTCCGCCTCGGTGTATTCGGTTATGCCCTCGTCCTCGGCGAGCTTTTTCCACGCACGATAGTGCAATACGTCCGTTGATACGAGAACGCCATCCAAATCAAATATAACAGCTTTTAACATTTTCTTTTCCTCCTGTCAGTTAAGTTCTATTGATTAATTTCGTTTACCTCGGCATTTTTGCCGCTTATCTTAACGTCATAGAGCTTTCCGCAAACGAGAACTTTAAAGTGCATTCCCGTCCAGCCTGTCGGCAAAGTGGGGTTAAATGACGGCTTTGTGTCTTTAACAGTCATTCCGGCAAAGCCTTTTATCGCAACAATCCATGCGCCGCCCTCTGATGCCGGGTGAGTTCCGCCGATATATTGCGGTCCAATCCATTCTTTTGAGCCGGGAACCAAGTCCGCACTCGCCGACTTGATGAACAGAGGATATGCTGCGTCGGGGTTTTCGATATAGCATGACAAAAGCGAATACATACACGCCGAAAGCGATGAGCCGTGTTCGGTTCTCGGCTCGTAATAGCTCCAGTTCGCTTTCATTATATCCTCGCTGTAATCATCTTTGAACATACTGAGCATAGCAACAACATCGGCCTGTTTGAGAACCTGTGTGTCTGTAGCAACGCCGTATGCTCCGCCCCAATATTCGGTCGGGTCGAGAAGCCGTGACCGTACCTCGTCAACGCTTGTATCCTCAAGCGAGAAATATCCGTCAAACTGTTCGATTACACCGCTTTTTGAATCGGGCTGAGGAATATAGAGGTTTTTCGCCGAGTCGTCAAATATCGACTCGAGGGATTTAAGGTCATATTTTTTATCAAGTTCGTCATAGCAATCTTTATATTCGTTTTTGATTTCCGAAATAAATTCAACCGTTTTTTCGAAAACAAACTTTGCCATTCTGTTTGTGTATGCGTTGTTGTTCACTCTTTCGTGATATTCGTCCGGTCCGACAACATCATGTATCTCATACTTGTCTTTGTCGGCGTATTTCAAAAGCAAACAACGGTACATTCTTGCACACTCAACGGCAACCTCAGCCGCGCCTTCGGCAAGAATCGAGGTATCGCCGGTCGCGTCTATGTATTTCATTATTGCATAGACAACCGCCGCCGAAACGTGATATTGTTTATCGCGGAAGTATGTGCGCATCGGGCGCTTTGTGAACACGTCCGTTACGTTATAATCAGAGCAAGCCTCATATCCGCCCTCTTGGCTTTCCCACGCATAATATGCGCCGTTCAATCCGTATTCTTTTGCCTTTTGACGCGCACCGCCGATTGTGTCGATGCGGTATCTGATAAGGGTTTTTGCCACCTCGGGTTGGGTGTATGCAAAATAGTCAACCATAAACATTTCCGTATCCCAGAATACTGCGCCCTTATATACCTGTCCCGAAAGACCTCTCGCCGGGATTGACATACTTTTCATATTGCGCGGCCCTATACAGTTCATATGATAGAGCGCATAATTCAGCGCCTCGGCCGCCTGTTGAGCCTTTTCGTCACCATCTATCGTTACCTCTGAAACCGCCTGTATTTCATTCCATTTCTTAACGCTTTCATCGCGCGCTTCGTCAAATGTGATTGATGTTATGTCGCCGCTGCGCGGAAGAGTATCGACAGATGTATAAATTTCGGCAACCTTTTCAATTGTGTACTTTTTGCCTGCATCCGTACGGAAAGAAATGTGACCGAGAGCCGCCGTATCTGTTATTTCACAGCGCTTTTCGGCGTCAAAGTCAAAGCGTGTGTATTCGGTCGAGGTAACCTTTACCGAATTTTCAACGGTTGTACCGATTACGGTCTTTACACCGTTTTCGCATTTGATGTCAAGCTTTGCAAAGTGAGGGCCGTTTATATCCCAAACATCGCCGTCTATACCGGTCACGATTTCCATATCACAGTCATAATCGGCGCTGACGCTGTACCGCATAGCGATAAGATGCTGGCGTTCCATATCCGCAAAGCGTTCGCTTTCAACCGTTATAAGACCTTTGTCGGTTTTCCAAACGGTTTTGCGGCTTTGCAAGCCGTTGTGATAGTCCAAGGTATGCGTATGTTCATACGGCTCGGAATCGGGGAGGGCATAAACACAGCCGTCGGCTTTTATATATGTATACAAAACGTTCGGCGCGTTTATCGATTCGCGCCACGCATTGCCCACGCGGTCGTATATGCCTGCCATATTGATTGCCGGCATATTCTCTTTGGTGTATTCTTCCATAGTTCCGCGTACACCAAAGTATCCGTTTCCGTTCAGAAATTTGTTTCCGTACCAAGGAATTCTTTCTTTTTCAAATCCTGTTGAAATAATCTTTTGCATATCAAATCTCCTTATCTTTTATTTTGGATCCGTTAAGTCGTTGTTTGTATAAACCATCACTATATATTATAAAATTTAAACGCTGTTTTGTCAACTAAAAACGCAATAATTATTCGAAGAAATTTGCATATCGGAGCGGCGTGTGAATAATAAATATCATAAATTGACAAAAAATCGAATATTTCATTGACAGAGCGGAAAAAACGGGTATAATAGAAGATGTAATTATTAATTTAAATAATGTTGAATTTAAGAATGTGAGGAAAAATGTTGGATTTATTGTTAAAAAGCGTTATAGATTCGGATAATGCGGCGGTCGTTATATGCGATTTGAATTCGGTTATTGTATATATGAATCCTGCGGCGGTTAGCCGCTATCATAAGGACTTGACCGGTAAAAGCCTTAAAGATTGTCATAATGCAAAATCAAACGAAATGATTGACAGGGTTCTCGGGTGGTTCCAAAAAAGTCCCGAGAATAATATTATGTACACATATTATAATGAAAAAGAAAACAAAGATGTATATATGGTCGCACTCAGAGATGCCGATAAGAACCTTATCGGGTATTATGAAAAACACGAATATCGAAACAGAGAAACGGCAAAGCCGTATATGGGCGTATGATGAGCGAGGGGAATAATATAAGATTTGTCTGTTCGGGTACCCTAAAAATGACGATAAAGCTTGGCTTAAAGAAATATTTTTTAGAAATTTTAATAAATTTCAAAAAAAGACTTGCAAATTGTTATTGTTTCTGTTATAATATCATAGTTAAGTAATTTTTTTATTGAAAATTTAAGGAGGTGTATCTGTATGGCAAAATGCGAAATTTGCGGAAAAGGCGTTACTTTCGGTATAAAGGTATCTCACTCTCACCGCAGAGCAAACAAAGCGTGGAAGCCTAACGTAAGAAGAGTTAAGGCTATCGTTAACGGCACTCCGACTAAGGTATATGCTTGCACAAGATGCTTGAGATCAGGTAAGGTTAACCGCGCCGTATAGTCATTTCTTTTGGGTATATGACATATTAAGTTAAGATTGGAATAAGCATACCCTTTGAGGGTATGCTTATTTAATGTAAAGATTTATTAAAACGGATGACACTATGAGGGGGCAATGATGATATGGATAACAAAACTTTAAAAACTCTTGAATTTGATAAGATTCTCGAACGGCTTTGCGAATTTGCGAAAAATGACGGGGCAAAAAAAATCGCTCTTGCGCTCGAACCTGTATCGGTGCGCCGTTCCGCCGAGCAAATGCTTGATGAAACGGATGCGGCGGTCACTTTGATTTTAAAGTACGGTTCGCCCGATATTTTATCGGTTTCAACGCCGAATGAGGCAATCAAACGCCTTTCGGTCGGCGGCGGTTTGTCTATGTCCGAGCTTTTGAATATAGCGCGCATTTTGAAATGCGCAAGGCTTTTAAAACGCTATACTGCGGAACAAACCGGGGTTTTGTTCGGATACATCGAAACGCTTTTCCCCGAAAAAAAGCTTGAAGAGAGGATTACATCATCAATTATATCCGAGGATGAAATGTCCGACAATGCCGGACCCGAGCTTGCGTCAATTCGGCGCAGGATAAAAAATGCCGGTGCGAAAATTCGGAATACTCTTGACGGAATGATACATTCTCAGTATTATCGCAAGCTCTTGCAAGACCCGATTGTCACGGTGCGTAACAATCGCTATGTTGTTCCCGTAAAGGCGGAACACCGCGGCGAGGTAAAGGGTATTGCACATGATATGTCCGCGTCGGGGTCAACGGTTTTTATCGAGCCCGAAAGTGTTGTCAACGCAAATAACGAGCTGCATGAGCTTGCTTTGCGCGAACAGGCGGAGATAGAAAAGATTTTGCTTGAAATTTCAAATGAGGCGGCGGAGATAACCGATGAATTGAGTATGGATTATGAAACCATAATTCATCTTGATTTTGTATTGGCAAAAGCAAAGCTTGCGCTTGAAATGAAGGCGGTTATGCCGCAGATAAGCGGCAACGGCTTTATACACATAAAAAAGGGCAGGCATCCGCTTATTGACGCAAAAAAAGTTGTTCCGGTGGATATTGAGCTGGGCGGCGAGTTTGATACGCTTGTTATAACCGGCCCAAATACGGGCGGAAAAACGGTTACGCTCAAAACGATAGGACTGTTTTGCCTTATGGCACAGGCAGGGCTGCATATCCCTGCTGCGGACGGAAGTCATTTGCCGATATGCCCCGATATTTTCGCGGATATAGGCGATGAACAAAGCATAGAACAAAGTCTTTCGACATTTTCGTCACATATGAAAAAGATAGTCGAAATATCTCAAAGGGTTACGCCGGGGTGTCTGGTTCTGTTTGACGAGCTGGGCGCGGGAACAGACCCGGTTGAGGGCGCGGCGCTTGCAACGGCAATAATAGAGGATTTTCGGTCGGCAGGCGCGATTATTGCCGCCACAACACATTACAGCGAGCTTAAATTATATGCGTTATCGACCGTCGGGGTTGAAAACGCATCGTGTGAATTCGATGTGGCGACTTTAAGCCCGACATATCGGCTCCTGATAGGCGTTCCGGGACGAAGCAATGCGTTTGCCATTTCGGAAAAGCTCGGATTGAGCAAGAGAATCATCGACAGGTCAAAAGAGATGTTGTCAGAGGATAATATTGCGTTTGAAGATGTGCTGTCAAAACTTGAAGAAAACAGGGTATCGGCAGAGAAAAATTCGGAAGAGGCAGAGGATTTGCGCCGCGAAACGGAGCGGCTGAAAAAAGAGCTTGCCGCCGAGCGCGAGAAAATAGAAAAGCAAAAAGATAAGATTTATGACCGCGCAAGAGAAAAGGCAGAAAAGATAATTCAGCGCGCACAACAGGATATAGACAGACAAATAGAAGAAATAAAAGAGCTGAGAAAAAAGAATGATGATATGGAAACCTTGCGTCAAATGCAAGAGGTGCGCCGAGAGCTCGGGTTAAAGCTTAAAACGAATAAGCCGCCGAAAAACAGGCAAACACAGGTACAGCACAAAAACAAAGTTGATATAAATAAGCTGCGGCCGGGTGCGGACGTATTGATTTGCGATTTGGGTGACAGAGGAAGCGTTATATCAATAAATAAAAAGGATGGTACGGTTGTTGTTCAGGTCGGCATAATGAAGATAACGGCGAAAGCCGACAACATCGCGCTTTTGCCGCAGGAAGATACGCCGTCCGTAAAGAAAGAGAGAAAGCGTTATTCCGGCGGCAGCGGCGGAGGATTGCGCAAGGCAGCGGTCAAACCCGAAACCGACCTTAGAGGGATGATGCTCGAAGAGGCAGAGTATGCTGTTGACAAATATCTTGACGAGGCGGCAATGGCAGGCCTTGGTGAGGTGAGCCTTATTCACGGCAAGGGAACGGGCGTTTTGAGAAACGGAATAAGAGAAATGCTGCGCCGTCATCCGCACGTCAAAAGTTTTCGCCGCGGAAAGTATGGCGAGGGCGAGGACGGTGTGACCGTTGTGGAATTAAAATAAAAGCGAAAAAATTACAGGTATGTTACAAAACTGTTTTTATTTTTCAACAATTAAGCCTTTATATTGACACATAAAACTCGGTAAAGTATAATTTGTTATATATTATTGTATAATAATGCAGAATAAATTTGACATCAGACAGGAGTGTGTGGTATGCGATGTTTGTATTGCGGTAATTTAGAGAGCAAGGTTGTTGATTCGCGGTCAACCGATGACGGAACGGCAATCCGCAGGCGCAGAGAGTGCCTGAACTGCGGCAGAAGGTTTACCACCTATGAAAAAATCGAAAGCGTACCGATTATTGTTGTAAAAAAGGACGGTTCAAGACAACCGTATGACAGAGAAAAGCTTCAGCGCGGAATAATGAATGCCTGTGCGAGCCGACCCGTATCAATAGATATGGTTGACCATATGCTTGACGAAATAGAGACAACGGTGCATAATTCGCTGGAGAGAGAAGTGTCAAGTGTTAAAATCGGTGAAATGGTTATGGACAGACTTCGCAAAATCGATGAGGTATCATATGTTCGGTTTGCGTCCGTTTATAAACAGTTTAAGGATATTGACACGTTTAAAGCAGAGCTTGAAAAGTTAGTGGCAAAGAGCCGCGGCGATGACAAAAAATAACAAAGACATTGAATATGTTCGAGATGTGTATTCGGCTTATAAAAAGGTCGGGTTTATTCTCGGTGCAAAGCTTTGTTCGGATATATAAACAGAAAATTCAAAAGCGTTCGGCATAAATCGCTGCCGAACGCTTTTTTGAACAAAGAAAGGATAATGTGAAAGTTCATTTTCCGTTAATGCCTTTTTGACCTGCGGATAAGGAAGGTTTAAGCGCAGCTTATGCCGGTGTGGTGTGGTGAAACGGATATTAAGTATGTTACCGGCTTTTTTCGGAATCGGATGCTGTGTTTGAATTGAGATGTTGTCTGCCCTCTGTGTCAATCGTATAGTTGTCGGCATAGATGAGCTGTGAAATCGGAATAATATTATATCCGTCGGATTTTAGCTTTTCGAGTATTCCCGGTAATGCCTCGGGGGTATGTTTGGCGGCGTTGTGAAAGAGCACGATGCTGCCGGGTTTAATCTTGCTTGTTACACGTTTGGTTATTTCATCCGCGGAAAGGTCTTTCCAGTCAAGGCTGTCAACATCCCATTGAATGGTATAACTTCCGCATTCGCGGACGGTTTGAATAACCTCGTTGTTATAATCACCGTAAGGCGCACGAAACAGTATCGGTTTGACCCCGGTGATTGCCTCGATTTTATTGTTACAAGCGGTGAGTTCATCGCGCATTTTATCTTTTGAAAGTTCGGGCATATGCGGATGCTTGTTTGAATGGTTCATAACTTCGTGACCTGCATCGGACAGCTGTTTCACCGATTCGGGATATTTGTCAACCCAATCGCCGACAACAAAAAACGTTGCTTTGACATTATATTTATTCAAAATATTTATGAGTTGTTCCGTGTCCTCGTTGCCCCACGCCGCGTCGAAACTAATCGATGCCACTTTTTCATCACCCTTGTCAACGCAATAAATCGGCAGGTCTTTTTTATTGCCCGACACCGATGAAATAGCGGCATTTTTTATTACAAACACGCTTAATATCACAATAAGCAGCAACAGCAAGGCTGTGATACAGCTTTTTCGTGTGATAACCCAAAGTTTCATTTAAATTCACTCCCTTTTGACTTTTGATAAAGTATATGCGTGAATTTTGAAAGTTAAAACAGTTTAATGCACATTAAATTTATAAAAAGGCGCGACTTTGAACAAATGTACGAGACCCGTCTGATAAATATAGTCAAAACCTCAAAAAAATAAAGTTTATTTTAGTTATTACGCCACTATATTTTAAAAATGAAATATAGTATAATAATATATTATGGATATTTGTTTGCATATTTAATAAATATTGAGGAAAAACTTTTTTCGGACAGGAGGTGCGGCATATGAACGAGGACGGCAAAAACGGTTTAAATACAGAAAATCAAGACGATAAAACTGTGAATGCGAACGAGAATAAGCCGAAACGTTTTAGAGATAAAGCGTTGTCGGTTATCCAAAAAATTATTCTTGTGTTTTTGGCGTGTCTTATGCTGATTACCGTCCTTCCCGTCGGAATGTTTAAAAGGGTCAATCCCGTTGAAAAAAGAGGGTCTTTGATTCGCCTTTATCCGTCCGAAATGAAGGCGAGCGATTATGCCGATGTGGATGCAACCGCGGGACTTGACAAAAACAGCGGTGCAATTTTAGAGTTTGACCTCGAAAATCTCAACAGCGCGGATATAAAAGATGTGCGCCAAATAAAGCTCAGGCTCGGTTTTGTCTGCGGGTCGGGAGAGGTGTCAAACAGAGCTTCGGTTACTTTGCCGCTTGAAGGCGGCGGTTTTTCGGATTCTCAAAAAGTGTTAAGCTTATATAAAAACGAGATATTTAACGATTATATATATAATTTTAAACAGTGCGCCGAGATTTCGCCGATTACCGAACAGGGTGATAACACGATAAGCGAAATAGATGTAACCGATTATACACGAACGAAATTAAAGTCTCGGAATAAAAAGATTTCTTTCGGAATATGGGGGAAAAATCATATACCGATTCAGATGACAGGCGTGAACTATTCCGATCCGTATTTCAGGCCGTATCTCGAGATAATAACCGGAGCGGCAACAGCCGATAACGCCGTAATCTCGGAAAAAGCAAATCTGACCGATGCAGTGTATGTTTCGGCATCAAAGGCGGATGCAAACGCGGCGGAATTGTCAGGCGAGAGCGGCGGTATGCTGTGCGAGGACGGTACGGAGATGTATCTCAAATATGACATAAACCGTGCGGCAATCGAGGGAAGTCTGTATAATGCAAGGCTTTTATTGAAAACGGATTATCGAAAGGAAGTCGGTGCGCCGACCGAGCCTTTCGGTCAGGTCAGTATCAGTTGTATAAACAACAATGAATGGAACGGCAGTGATATAACGTATAATACGCGGCCGAGAGGTGAAGAAATTTCGCTCCCGATAAAAGCGGCGGTTATAAACGGCGAAATTTCGGCGGATGTAACACAGGCGATTTGCGAAGCGTATGATATGGGCGCGACGGGTGTGACATTTAAAATTACGCTTGATAAAAAGAGAGAGCATCCTGATGAAAGCCAAAGATTCAAAGTGTTTGGAATGGGGAATGCGATTGACCAACCGCGGCTTTTTATAAGCGTGAGCGATGACGCGGATATTGTGTGTGCAACCGAGGCGGCACTTAATGCCGTCGGAGGAAACAGCCGAGAATATGTGACGGGAAATCTCGAAGGAACGTATTTGGCAAGCAACGGTTCGTATGCAAAACTGAGCTGGCAGGAATTCAACAGCGACCCGATTCGCCGCGGCGGATACCTTTCATCGAACGGAGTGGTTATGCGTCCCAAGTGGTTTGAGGGCAATGCAGAGGTTGTTGCTCTTGCAAGAATAACGGCGGGCGGGTATTCAACAATAAGAAGGTACCGTTTGACGATTCAGGCGGAAGCGAAACCCGATTATTCAAAATACTCATTCGGGAATTATATTGACATAGGTAACAGCCGCAGCGAAAACGCACAAAAATTTAACAGTGTGAATTTTAGCGAGCCGCATCGAAAGAGCATAGGCGGACGTATGGATACTTGTCGGGTTTTGAGCGATCGAGCGTGTATGCTTTTGAACTTTTCGTGCGCTGCGGACGGGGTTAATTATCTTACGCTTAAACTTGCGGCAAAGAAAGAAAAGGACATTTCGCTGTACGTTTCTCCATACGGATATTCGGGTGATGCGTTGAAACTTTCCGTACCCGAAATAAAAGAAGATGATTTGGGTTTTGTGTATTTGACGTATGGCCTGCCGCAGGAGTTCACACAAAACAAAAAGACGGTAAATCTTTGTGTTTGGTCGCGAATCGAGAATGATGACACGGCGGAGGATTGCGGCATTTATGCTGCGTACCTGACCCAAAATCCGTTCTTTGACCCGAAACAGTTTTCAAAGCAAGGCGAGATTGCACTCGGTGAAATATATTCGGGTTCAAATCTTGTAAGCGGTTTTGAAAACAATGCAAAAATTCTGCTTAAAAACACCGATATTGGAGATAAAGCCCAAAATATGAAAGCGGAAGAGGAAAATTCGGCAAATGTCGGCGACGAGAGCGATAATGCCGAAAAGCTTGCGCGGCTTACGCGGATTGTGAATGAACTTGCATCAAAAACAGGCGAAACAGCGGTTGTCAGCACGGACAAAAAGGCAATTGTGTTTGAGGGGGCTGCGGCGAATATCGCTGTTCTGATAAATAACGAAGAAACGACGAGCATATATGAGCGGTACGGATATTATGACCGTTACAGCTTTGACGTTCCGATAAGCGGATGTGAAAATAATATAAATGCGATTGATTTCGGCGAATATCTGATGCTTTTCAATTACGGCGACGGCTCGGTGAGTGCAACTATTCCCTACGGCTATGAAAAAAAGGGTATATACCGAGATGTTGTCGGCGGCGGGTATTATCGGATAGGTGCTGTCGAGAAAGCTGATATGGCGGATTTGCCGTCAGATATCGAGGCGTATGAAATTCAAGAACTTTCCGTTGAGAGCGGCGGAGCGGTTCTGTTAAAAAGGCTTGAAAACAGCCTGATGTCACAAGAGTGGCGAGTTGCGAAAATCAACGGAAAAAGTCCGTCGGAACTTATGTTCGGCGAAGATGAAATTATCAACGAAATAACGGTAAGAACTGTTGACGGTGTATGGGACAATGTTACGGATTTGAGCGTTATATGCGCGGTTTATAATAAGGGAAAACTTGTCTCGATGAACAGGAAAAGTATTTCGGTTACACCGAGTATAGGTATATATTCGGTCGATATGTCGGAATATAATATGAAAATGACGGTCGGCAGCGAGCTTAGAGTATTCATAGCCGACAACACGGATAATATGAATAAAATTCAGCCAAAGCTCGATTATCCGTAAATTAAAGGTTGATGAGAAATGGAAAAATATACTTATATTACGTTGAGAGAACGCCCCGAGCTAAAAGATGCCGCGGCGGAATGGTTTCATTGCAAATGGTGTATTCCCGCAAAAGCGTATCTTGATTGTATAGATGAGTATCTCAATCAAAAAACGGAATACGGTTGGTATCTTTGTCTTGACGGAGATAAAATTGTCGGAGGTTTGGGAGTCATTGAAAATGATTTTCATAATCGAAAAGAGCTTAAGCCGAACATTTGTGCGGTCTATACCGAACAGGAACATCGGGGCAAGGGTATTGCCGGGAACTTACTGAATATGGCGGTTGGGGATATGCGCGCAAAAGGTATCTCGCCCGTGTATTTGATTACCGGACACACAAGTTTTTACGAGCGATACGGTTGGGAGTTCCTGTGTATGGTGCAAGGTGACGGCGAATCGAATATGACAAGAATGTATATCCATCGTTAAGATAGGTATTAAAAAACAATTCCCCTGTGCGGCACGCCGCGCAGGGGATTATTTATGTGTTTGCGTTACGGAGTCGATTTTATATCCGAATAGAATTTGGGTGAGCCAATTCCAAAAAGCCGGATCAAAAATCTAACAATTGGAAGATAGGCTCATTTATTATCTTATTTTTTATTTCAGACAAATTGAAATTATCAAAAATGCTGAAAAACGATTTTTCCTGATGAGCTGAATAGTGTTTAGATTCAATTAGACATACAATACATATTTGTGTGAATACATTTTTTCAATTTTCCATTCGGGATGTTTTCTTTTAACTTCGTCCCAGACGGTTCTGTTAAAGCTATTCCACGATCCTGTGTATGACCACCAACCCGTAAAAATTATATGTAAAATTTCTTTATCTGAATCTTCCCATACTTTCCAGTCACCGAAAGCATCTAGTAATAATTTTTCTATACGAGGTGCTGAATAAATATCATAACTATAAAATTCTATGATAAATCCTTCTCCGACTGTATCATTTTGCCACATTGTTATTTGATTACAATCTAGCATATATTGATTTTTTTTTACAAACTCTGCTGCTGTTTCAATAGAAAGAACAGCGAGTTTTACTGTGTTTTCATTAGGAATTTTCCTTGCTCCATTATTTTGTTGTTCATTTTTTTCTTTATTAAATCCCCAAATTACGAAAATAATTATTCCAATAGCAAACATTAAAAATATCGTCATTTCTTTACTTCTTTCTCAACGTGTATCATATCAATTTTGTTAATCTGTTTTAAATAATTATAATGAATCAAAGTCCATGTTAATTTATTTAATTCCATAGATAAATCTAAAATCCCTATTAATATATTTTCAATACATATATTTGATTTAATAATCAATCTTGCATATTCAATATCCTTTGGTGAGATTTTACAATTATGCAAATGAGAATGAACAAATCCCGCAAATTTAATATTCTTTTCTTTCCATTCGCTGTTAATTATTTTATTTAAGAATACCGTGTTTGGATAGTACTCATACATTTTGGGATTTTGAATATTATCAAATTGAAATACTGAAATGATACCGTTTTCATCAATTCCGATAATGCCACCGGTTTCATAACGGTATTTTTTTAATGTCGTACATATTTCATTGAAAACATCCTCATTCATTTTCATTGTTTTATCTTTCCCAATCTGAACAGCCATAATCTTTATCAAAACACCTGTATGTTCTGTGCAATTTACAGTAAGCCGCTTCACCATCCTTCGTAACATCTCTACGGTCTAAATGGCGACAATCCCCACAATAATACATTGTGCTAAACTTTCCTTTTGGTATGATGATTTCTGTTTTCTTTTTCATTTTGTAACCCTCCAATATATTTAATTCCAAATTAGAATTTAAATATATTATAACTCTAATTTGGAATTATGTCAATACTTTTTAGGAATATAATAAAGAAAAAATGTTAAAAAGGAATTATAAGTTAATGAAAATACGAAAACAAAAATACGGTAATAAAAATTTAGTCGGTAAAAACATAGAAAGTATGAGAAAAGAAAGAGGAATTAAACAAAAAGACTTTATTGCTCAAATTCAAGTTATGGGTTGCGATATGAATCCTACCAGTTATTCAAAACTCGAAGGACAAATACGAAGTGCAACAGATAAAGAGCTTTATGTTATAGCCAAAATTCTTGGTGTTTCTATTGAAGAATTATTCAATAACTAAAAAGGTTTTATTTAAATAATCAGGTTTCTACATTCTGAGGGCGATTGCATAATCAGTCACCTCATATATTAGCTTATCATATCATATTTGGTAAAGCTCTGTCTTAACGATAATTTAATTGACAAAGTTTAATAGTTGTGATATAATGTGAAAAATAATCTGGCAATAAATTTATATATTTGGGGGATTGTATAATGTCAGATATTGCAAAGGTAGGGAAAGGTGTATTGCAAAAATGAAAAGGAAGACAACGATTATTACAGTGTCTATAGCTTGTACAATTATTGCTTTTATTATAATTGTAAATGCTGTTATCACACTCAATGGCAAATATAACAAAGCTGTTGAGTTGATTGATAAAGGAAACATTGTCAAAGCATATGAAATTTTAGTAACATTAGGCGGATACAGAGATAGTGAGGATAAGGCTAATTCTATTTACTTTGAGTACGAAGTTGAAAAACTCAAAACAGCCGAACCCGGAGATCATGTGTTTTTTGGTAAATACGAGCAAGATAACGATACCTCAAACGGTAAAGAAAATATAGAATGGTATGTGCTTGACAAACAAGATAATAAAGTGTTTGTGCTAAGCGAATATGCGCTTGATTGTAAGCCGTACAACACAAGTGATACCACTGTCACATGGGAGAGCTGTACCCTTCGCAAATGGTTGAATAAGGGGTTTATCAAGTCTGCTTTTTCTGCCGCTGAAAGGGCAATGATTCCTACGGTGAATGTGGATAACAAGCTTAAGTGGTAAAAAACAGAAGATGTAACACATGATAAAGTATTTTTGCTTAGCAGCACCGAAATAAGGGATAAATATCACGTCATAGGTCCTTGTGAGGCTACGGCTTATGCAATTGCAAATGGTGTTTGGGTATACGATGCCGGCTTTTTAGACTGGCGCAGTGGTCAATGCAAGTGGTGGTTGCGGTCACCCAGTTTTTTTGCTGAGCATATTGTCAATATTGCCGGCATTGGTGGCGAAATCTATGGTGATACGTCAGGTGAAAATATTTGTCGCGGCGACCGTGGTGTCCGTCCCGCTATGTGGATTGAACTCGATAAATAATCTTTTTATATTATAAATTATTAAAGTGAAAAATAAGAGCAAAAAGTTTGTTGCGCGATGAATTAAAGGAATATGAATATCTTGACAATGCTTCGATTTGTCTGATAGAGAACTTTTTTGTGTACGTAAAGATAATCCTAAGAAGATAGTTTTAGGTGTTATATAAGATTGTGCAACAACGAAAAAATTGGCTGATATGATATTGGTAAATATAAAAATATGTGAGGGATAAAAAAGAATCAGAGCGTTATCAAACGTTAAAAACCCGCCGTGCGGCGGGTTTTATTCATTCCCGTTACAGAGTTGTTTTACAGCCGAATAGAATTCGGGTGAGCCGACCGTTGTGTCGGGGTTTGACACAATAAAGCTTTTGAGCATAACGATTGCCGTTCCGCTGTTTGGGGTGAATCCGAGACCGCGAATTTTTGCGCCCCCGATATATGTTTTTGCGGCGCGGACAAATTCGCCGTTCGGGTCAATCATATCTGCGGCAATCAGCGCCAAAACGGCAAGCAGAGTTTGCAGCTTTCGCTCATCCGCGTTATACTCATCGCTCAGGCATATTGCGCCGTCACCGTGCATAAGCGTAATAAGGCTGTGCGCGTACATATTGAGCAAGCCGCGGTCTGTAATAACGGCGAGTGCATCCGAACGGCTGTCGCGAAAGCGTGAGATGTTCTCGGGTTTCGCCGAATCCGTGCGCACCAGACCGTATTTGCTGTTGCCGAGGTCGGCAATAAATGCCGTTTCGGTATTCAGCACGGAGTATTTTATGCCGATTTTCTCTATTTTGCGTTTTATTGTACGAACCTCATCGGGTCGACAGCTGTCAAGCGTTTGAGCCAGCTCGGCGCAAAGTTTTTCGGCGTACAAAAGCCTAATGGGCGCAAAGCGGTTATAGATTTGAAATTTTTCTATTCTGACGGTTTCACAAGTGTTGCCGCAGCGGATTTGAAATTCCGTTTGAGGGCGTGGACCGCGAAGTTCAAAGATAGCATCAAACGAATCATTGATATGCTCGGGATATTTTATTATCATACCCTTTCCGAATGCCGAAAGGACTTCCGTATGTTTTATTTTATCCGCATCTGTTTCGGCTAAGAATTTGTCTGAGGGAAAGATATGACATAGTATTTCGCCGCGCAATCCGTCGGTTGCCGCAATGGCTGAATTGATGCGCTGACGGGCGTTTATTTCTATTTCTAAATCGTCACTTGAAGATATGTTATTCAATTCGATTAAAGTTCCACGTTCGGTTTCACGGCACAAAATGTTATGCGATGGCGAAAAGACCTCGGTTATTGCCGCACCGTGAACGGTTATATCAAGATTGGTTTTAATCGGCACGGATGATTCGGATATGGTCAAAGGAATATCAAGACCTTGCTTTTCACTGAAAAGTCCGAGCGGAGTATATACGTTTAAAACAAGTCGGCATTCCTTGACGGGACTTGCAATTTTTATAGAATAAGTATCATCCGACAAGCGCGTCAGGCACGCAAGGTCGGTCAGGTTTTTAAGTCCGCAAAGATGTGTTGCGGCAACAATTTTCGGCTGTATTATTTCGGTTTGAGAATCGTTATCGCGATTTATGCCAATCATTATATTTGAAATACACGAGTCGGGCGGCAAACGGAAAGTATATTGACTTTCCATACTGATATTTCGGTTCTCAAAATAAAATTCAAACGAGAGATATGCGTATTCATAAAATATATCTCCGCTGACGGTAATTTTCTTTAATAAGTTCATTGTTGTCAAATCCTTTAATAAAATGATTTATCCTATATATACCTGTCCGAAATCGTGCATATTGCGAGCTGCTTTTTCGGCGGTTGTCATATCCGAAAAAGCGCCGAAAACCGCTGTGCCGCTGCCGCTCATAAGGGAAAAATCGGCACCGTTTTTGATAAGCGCACGTTTTATATCATTGATGACAGGGACTTCTGCTGCGGTGACGGATTCCATTATGTTTCCCGATGCGGATATAATCATATTTTTGTCGCCGCGGCGTATGCCCTCGGCAACAGTGCGGACAGAAAGATTTTCGGGGCGGTTGTGCAAATCAAGATTTTGATACACATATGCGGTCGAAATCGATTGTTCGGGCTTGACGATGACATACGAAAAATCGGGCGTCGGAAGCGGAGTCAGTATTTCGCCTATTCCCTCGGCGAAAGCGCATCCGCCGATGAGACAAAACGGTACGTCTGCGCCGAGCGCCATGCCTATTTCCAAAAGCCGCCTACGGTCAACGGGATTTTTAAGTATAGAGTTTATTCCGTTTAAGACCCCTGCCGCATCGGCGCTGCCGCCGCCGAGTCCTGCGCCGTGAGGAATTTGTTTCTTCAGCGTTATTTCGGCACAATAATCCGTATTCGTTTCGTTCAAAATTGCACGGGCGGCGCGATATGCGATGTTACCGCTGTCGGTCGGCAGAGTCGGGTCATCGCAAAACAGAGTGACGGCGGCGCGCTCGGAGCTGCTTTTATAAAGCGTTACGGTGAGCGTGTCCGACAGGGCGGTTTCGGCAAAAATCAGTTCAACATCGTGATAGCCGTCACTGCGGCGGCGAATAACGTCAAGCGAAAGATTGATTTTTGCCCGACAGGGCATAGTAATTGTTTTTTCGTTCATATTATTTCCCTCATATTCTCTTCATAGCCGAAAGAGAGTAACCCGAACCCGCCTGAAAAGGCATAATTTCGGCATCTTTTGGCTTGTCATCTT